>Ga0157375_10001914_pt1 | contig 17910 bp, 14 predicted proteins | sample M35metaG_FD_115311 | JGI IMG/M metagenome (GOLD analysis project Ga0157375, IMG submission 115311) | Miscanthus rhizosphere microbial communities from Kellogg Biological Station, Michigan, USA - M3-5 metaG | ecosystem: Host-associated > Plants > Roots > Rhizosphere > Soil | place: USA: Michigan... | reverse complement strand
GCTCTTACAAAAGCAACACCACCACCTGCAACGATACCTTCTTCAACAGCCGCTCTGGTAGCGTGTAAAGCATCGTCAACTCTGTCTTTTTTCTCTTTCATTTCAACTTCAGAAGCTGCCCCTACATAAAGAACGGCAACACCACCGGCTAATTTAGCCAATCTCTCCTGCAATTTTTCTTTGTCATAATCAGAAGTAGATGTTTCCATCTGAGCTTTGATCTGAGCAACTCTTCCTTTAATTTTGCTTTCTTCACCACCACCGTTTACTACAGTTGTGTTGTCTTTATCGATAGATACTTTTTCAGCAGTTCCCAACATATCCATCGTAATGTTTTCCATGGTGAAACCTTGCTCTTCAGAAATAACTGTTCCTCCTGTAAGGATTGCGATATCTTCCAACATTGCTTTTCTTCTGTCTCCGAATCCCGGAGCTTTTACAGCTGCAATTTTAAGAGAACCTCTCAATTTGTTTACTACTAAAGTTGCCAAAGCTTCACCTTCAACTTCTTCAGAGATAATTAATAAAGATTTTCCGCTTTGTGCGATTGGTTCAAGAACCGGAAGTAATTCTTTCATTGAAGAGATTTTTTTCTCAACTAAAAGGATGTATGGGTTTTCAAGCTCAACCAACATTTTTTCAGGGTTTGTCACAAAATATGGTGACTGATAACCTCTGTCAAACTGCATACCTTCTACAACGTCTACTGTTGTGTCGATACCTTTAGCTTCTTCTACAGTAATAACTCCTTCTTTACCCACTTTTCCGAAAGCTTCAGCGATCAAAGCACCGATCGTTTCGTCGTTGTTAGCAGAAACAGAAGCAACCTGCTTCACCATTTCTGTAGAATCTCCAACAGCTTTAGACTGAGATTTTAAATTTTCAACAACTGCAGTTACTGCTTTGTCGATTCCTCTTTTCAAATCCATTGGGTTTGCACCTGCAGCTACATTTTTAAGACCTTCTCTTACGATAGCCTGTGCCAAAACAGTAGCGGTAGTTGTACCGTCTCCTGCGATATCATTAGTTTTGGAAGCCACTTCTTTTACCATTTGCGCTCCCATGTTTTCTACTCTGTCTTCAAGTTCGATCTCTTTTGCTACAGAAACACCGTCTTTAGTTACGTGAGGTGCACCGAAAGATTTTTCGATTACTACGTTTCTCCCTTTTGGACCCAACGTTACTTTTACTGCATTAGCCAATGCATCAACCCCTCTTTTTAAAGCGTCTCTTGATTCAATATCGAATTTTATTTCTTTTGCCATAATGTTAAGCTTTAAGCTTCAGGCTGTAAGCAGTAAGCTTTGCCTTTAAGCTGTTAATTATTATTTAATAATCTTTTTCTAAGTTGTATAAGTTTTTGTCTGATTAAATTCAGTTTAGGATTAAGGCTTGATAATTTGTCTTCGGAAGTGAAACCTAAATCATAAGAAAGAAAAAGCAAATATTCAGTTTCGTTTGTTGAACCTAAACTTATTTCTAAAAATCTTGCAAATTCTTTATCTGTAGATCTTCCGCAGCCTTCAGCAATGTTTGTGGGAATAGAGACTGATGCTCTTCTTATTTGAGATGTTAAGCCAAAAAGTTCTGATTTTGGAAAGCTTTCAGAAATAATATAAATTTCTTTTACCAATTCGTGAGCAATTTTCCAAGTATCATATCTTTTGTAGTCTCTCATTGCTTATTGCTTATAGCCTAATGCCTACTGCATTTTACCCAATAATTCCTAAAAGATCTCCTTCTTTTACAATTAAATAATCCTTTCCTTCCAATTTCAATTCAGAACCTGAATATTTTCCATAAAGAACTTTGTCACCTACTTTCACAGTTGTAGGCTCATCTTTTTTTCCTGGACCTACTGCTACTACAGTACCTTCTTGTGGTTTTTCTTTTGCGGTGTCCGGAATAATAATACCTGAAGCTGTTTTAGTTTCTGCAGCGATCGGCTCGATCAAAACTCTGTCTGCTAATGGTTTAAAGTTTACTGACATAATATATTTAATTTTTTAATTATTTCTGTGTTGTAAGTCTCTAAATACGTGCCAAGCCCCTGAAACGAAATTTTTGGCAGACTTTTGTTTTATGATGTGAAATTTTGGCAGAAAAAAAGTCACCTGTTTTGGGTGACTGAATTTTTATTTATGACAAGAATCTTTATAATCGTCGATCAGTTTTTTATAGATATCAGTGTATATTGCTGATTTGTATTTCATATTGATTTTCGATGCTTCAGCTCCTCTTTTTCCTTTAAGCGCTGCTTTTCTTTCATCATCCGTTGCTCTTTTCTTTTCCTTAAAAGTTTTATTGGAAAAATAATCGTTCTGTCTTGCTTCGTCTACTTTTTTCAGAAACTCCGGACAATCGGCTCCAATCATTTCATAAGCTGTATAAAACTTTTTGTAAAGTGTTTTCAGATTAAATAAATCTAAAGGACTTAATGAAGGATAATCTACCGGTGCAATGGCAACAGTGTCGTCTGGTTTACTTAAATAAATCATTACATAAGTTAATTGACAGTCGTTTTCATTTCCGTTAGATGCCGCTGAAAAATTATTTCCAAAATCTGCTTTACACATCATGCTTCTGTATCCGTAAAGGTTGATCGGGCCTTTTTCCATCAAAGGAAGCATCAATACTTTTCCTTCCGATTCCAGTTCCTGATCTTTGTTGATTTCCTTGACAAGGCGTTTATCCAGTTGGAATGTTTCCGATGTTTCTTCATTCGTATAAATAAGGCTTTTAATATCTGAAACAGGGATGAACTGTACTGCTGCATCGCTTTTTGATGATTTAAATTTTACTTCTTTTCGATCTAAATTGGCATACTTTGGCCCTTTTCCCATAATACTGAAAGTGGCAACATCGGGAAGCATAAAATCCTGTGCAAATCCTTTTTTTGTACTGCCGTCTTCCATAAGAATTTCGATGGGTAGGAAATCTCTTTTCCCTGTGTAAAATTGTAAAGATTGAGCAAGAAAGCTCTGAGCTGAAAAGATAAACAGCAACAAAAGGCTAAGTTTTTTCATGGATTTTAAAAGTTTTTTAATCAGGCACAAATCTAAAAAAAAAAGTATCCAGATTCTGAATACTTTTTATAAATTATTTATAGAATTAATTTTTCTTTCCTGATGCCTGCATCGGATTTACCTTTCCGCTTGCGCCGCCTCTTACAGCACTTTGCTGTTTTTGTTTAAAGACTTTGAATTTTGAATTGTCAGAAGAAGATCCGTCATTGCTCCAGAAGTTGTTTGACGTATCAATATCTGCAGTTTCCCGCATCGGATCCAGCTGAATTGACTTTAATTTTTTGTCAAAATAATAGGTTTTAGAAACTTTTTGTTCGTTTTGTCTCCAGATTTGAGCAGAAGACTTGTCGTACGATTTTGAGCCGTCTTCAAATGTAAATTCAAGGATGACAGGCATTACCAATCCGCCTTTGTTTTTAAAATCAATCTGATAAGCTGTGATGTTTTTAAATTTATCTTTGTCTTTTGAATCTAAAGCTGCATTTTCCTCTTTCTTTAAGGTATATGTTTTGTTGTCGTCTACTTTTTCCTGACCTCTGTCATAACGATAATAGAAATCCTGCAGATTTTTATCTTTTTCTACAGTAAAAGTGATGTTTTTATCATCTCTGTTTCTGATTTTTGAAATATCTTCAAATTTATTTTGTAAAGGTTTTTCGACATTGTAAGTTTCTTCTTCTGCCATTGGCACTGCATCCAGGTCAGGAGTTGCGATGGTTACTTTATCAATCGCGATGTCTACAGGATCAGTTCCGTAGAACCATCCTCTCCAGAACCAGTCAAGGTCTTCACCGCTTGCATCTTCCATTGTTCTGAAAAAATCTGCAGGCTCAGGATGCCTGAAAGCCCATCTTTTCGCATATGTTTTGAAGGCTTTGTCGAAAAGTTCTCTTCCCATAATCGTTTCACGAAGAATATTCAGTCCTGTTGCAGGTTTTGAATAAGCATTCGGTCCAAACTGAATAATATTTTCAGAATTACTCATGATAGGTTCCAGCTGATCTTTCGGAAGTTTCATGTAATCAACGATCGTCCATGCCGGGCCACGTTTTGAAGGGAATTTATTGTCCCATTTTTCTTCGGTAAGATATTCTGTGAAGGTATTTAATCCTTCATCCATCCAGCTCCATTGTCTTTCGTCTGAATTGATGATCATCGGGAAAAAATTGTGTCCGACTTCGTGGATGACAACGCCGATCATTCCGTTTTTTGTTCCTTCAGAATAGGTTCCGTCTTTTTCTGTTCTTCCAAAGTTGAAGCAGATCATAGGATATTCCATACCGTTTGCCGCTTCTACAGATTGTGCGACAGGATACGGATAAGGAATCGTGAATTCTGAATAGGTTTTAATCGTATGAGCAACTGCTTTTGTTGAATATTTTCTATATAAACCGTAAGCTTCTTTCGGATAGAAGCTCATTGCCATTACTTTATTGTTGTTTTCCGGAATCGTAACGCGCATTCCGTCCCAAACAAATTTTCTTGAAGAAGTCCATGCAAAATCTCTTACATCGTGTGCTTCGAAATTCCATGTCTTTCTTTGTTTTGAGTGATTTTTTTCTGCTTTTTTGGCTTCATCAAGAGTTACGATTTCAATTGGTTCGTTTGCACTTTCCGCTTGCTTATATCTTGCTAATTGATCAGATGTTAAAACCTGATCATAATTTTTACATTCTCCTGTTCCTCCTACCACATGGTCAGCAGGCACATTCATTGAAACTTTAAAATTTCCGAAAACCAAGGCAAATTCACCTCTTCCCGTAAACTGATGATTTTGCCAACCGTGAAAATCGCTGTAAACGCACATTCTCGGGTACCATTGTGTCATTGTGTAAAGGTCATTTCCGTCTTCTGCGAAGTTTTCGTAGCCGCCGCGGCCGCCCATTTTCATTCTGTTGGGGATGTTGTAATTCCAGTCTATTTTAAAAATTAATTTTTCTCCTTTTTTCAGAATTTTAGGTAAATCAATACGCATCATGGTTTGATTTACCGTATATTTTAAAGGATTTCCGGATGCATCGGTTACTTTTTCAAGATTAACTCCGTATCCGTTGTCTTTTGCGGGAAGATCCGTTGTTTTTAATTGTTGGTCAGTAATTGATTTAGGTAAAGAAGATGAAAATGTAAAATCTGCTTTTTTTACTGTTGATTGCTGGTTTTCATCTAGTTGTAGCCAAATATAATCCAAATCATCCGGGGAATTATTGTAATAGGTGATGGTTTCAGAACCTTTCAGATTTCTTTTATCTTCATCAAGATAGGCAGTGATGTCATAATCAGCTTTGTTTTGCCAATAGGCGTGTCCAGGTGCTCCGGAGGCGGTTCTGTAGGTATTTGGGGTAGGAAGGATGGTTCCTAACTGTTCAAATCTGTTTCCGTGATTGCTTCCCGGATTGTTCTGAATGTTTTGAGCGAAGGCGCCTACATATAAAAACACTGAAACTGCAGCTATTTTTAATCTCATGACCTATATGATTTAAGAATTGTCAAATATAATAATAAGTAGTTGAAAACTTAAAAATGTTTCATCTCTAAAAAGGAATTCTTTCTAAAGCCATTTTTAATGATAATGCAAAGACGCCTGACGAGACAAATAATACCCAATCTTTTTTATTGATCTTAAAAATTTTAAGTAAGATGAAAAGCAGAATTAAAATCGCAAAAACAATTACAATCTGCCCCAATTCCAAGCCGATATTAAAGCCCAAAAGCGGGATGAAAATACTTTGACTTTTCGCGATCATAACTCTCGCTGTATTCGCAAAGCCCATCCCGTGGATCAATCCGAAGATTAAGGCTAAATAATAATTCACCTTCATCAAGCCCTGCTTTTTATTTTTCATTAAAATATTGCCTAATGATGTCAAAACAATGGTAACAGGAATCAAAAATTCCACCCATTTTGAAGAAACTCTTACGATATCCAAAATACTTAAGGCCAAAGTAACGGAATGCCCAATCGTAAAAGCTGTCACTAAAATTAAGACTTTTTTCCAGTCGTTGTAGGAATAAACAGCAATTAAAGCCAACACAAAAAGCTGATGATCAAGCGCATCTAAAGAAATAATATGTTCCCAGCCGAGGTTTAAATAAAATAAAAAGTCCTGCATGATATGATGATAAATAAAAGGCTTACGAAAATAATGATTAATTTCGGAACAAATTTAAATGACAAGGTGTATGAAGAATTTTTGGCTGTTTTTGCTTCCGGTCTTTTTTTTGTTTTCTTTTACAAAAGTGAAGCATCCATATCATGTGGGTTCTGTGGAAATTAATTATAATTCAAAATCAAAAACATTCGAAATTACGGGTCGGTTTTTTCTTGATGACCTTGAAAGTGCATTAAGTAAAAAATACGGGAAACCTTTTCATTTTAATGATCCTAAATATAAAAGTCAGCTTAATGAAGCTATAAAAAATTATTGTGCTGAATATTTCAGGATTAAATCTAATAATCAGTTTATAAAAGCAAATTTTGTTGGCTACGAAGAAGATCAGGAATCGGTCAATATTTACATGGAATCAGAATTAGTTGACAACCCCAAAAAGGTGGAAGCGGCTGTAAGTTTTCTTTATAATTTATTTGATGATCAGATTAACATCGTGCATATTATTGTGAATGGAAATCGTAAAAGTGAAAAACTTACTTACCCTAATCGATATTTGTTTCAGCAGTTTTGATAGCTGTAAAAGCAATTTATATTTTCTCATAAAATTTACAAAGCCTTTTATTGCAGTTTTAATTCCTTTTATTTCTTATTTGTGTTAATGAATAGGTAAAATTGCTTTGCATTTAAAATAAATATTTTAAACTCAACAAATATTAAATTTTATTATTAATGTTTGTGTTGTTAATAAAAAATATTATATTTGTGGCAATGGAATACGGCGAATCTTATGTTAAATTCAATGCTTATTGAAAAATATTGAGATATTAAGATTAATTTAATTGCTTTAAAATTCGTTATTTATTCAATTAATAATAAAAAAACAAACATAAATACACTTGTTATGGAAATTAAACAAATTTACTTATTATCTGCATTGCTTTTATCTAGCACTGCTTTTTATGCACAGGTAGGGATTAATACCCAATCACCTTCTTCTACATTGGAAATCGCTGCTAAAAACTCAACGGGGGCAACTACTAATATTGACGGGTTACTTATTCCAAGAGTAGACAGGCTGAGAGCTCAAAGTATGACGACAGCTGCTATATCTACCATGATCTATGTAAATGATATTTCTACAGGAGCACAGGTAGGGACAGCGCAGAATATTGATGAAGTCGGCTATTATTTCTATAATGGAACGCTTTGGGCTAAGCTTCACAACCCAAATAATCTGATATATGCTACTGTCAATTTTTATAATACAGACGGAACACTTACAGGAAACCGAGTGGTATCACAGGAAAATAAAACATTAGCTTTCACAGGAACAGTAACTAATGCATTTTCTGTCGATGGCAGCACATTTTCTGTTGATGCAGCCAATAACAGGGTAGGTATCGGGAATGCGGCTCCCGCTACCGATTTGCATATTGGAAGTCCAACAGGTCCCGTGGTACCAACAATGCGTTTTACTACCAGCTTAAATGACTATACCGGTGGTGGAGTTATACAATTTCTGGAAAATAATCAAGGATATGGAACGATTATTCGCCATCATACAGGTGATAATGTCGGCATAACTCAAAAAGAAGGACTTTACTTTAATAGCTTGGCGGCAAATGTCGAAAGTGCAGTACCAACAATGATGCTTGATCAGACTGCACAAAGAGTAGGGATCGGAACAGCTTTACCCACGAATAAGCTTCATGTAAATGCTACGGATCCCCTTCGTTTGGAAGGTCTTCAGGCTTCTTCAGGTTCTTCGGGAACATTGGCAGTCAACAGTACAGGAGTTGTACAGTTACGGAATTCTTCCAGCATCAGTGCTCTCAGAGCGACGGGTAATGTCGCAATTACTACAAATAATACTTTTACAACAATAGGAACTCCAACTGAAACCTTTGATAATCTTAATGAATTTACAGGAACTACATTTACCGCTGCTTCCACAGGATTATATAAGGTAGACTTTTCAATTAATTATCCTCAGAGGGCTAATACAGAAGACTCTGGAGACGGATATATTGCATATGCAACAATAAATCTTAATGGTGCAGGATATTCAAGCAAAATTACAAAAATAACGTTACCGGAAACTTCAGGAGCACCTGCATCAATTACTGCAAGTAATTCTGAACTGATAAAAATGACAGCAGGAAATACTTTAACATTTCAGGGATTAACCTTCGGGTCTACCCCTTCTGCAGGCGCTCCGATTACAGGCTCTTATATCATTAATATAACACGCATCGATTAATAAAGAAATAAAATAATATTCCCTCTATGTAAGAATTCTATTAACACAAATAACAAACCACTTATCTAGGTAAGTGGTTTTGTTTTTTATAATAAGTATTTGATTATTAGCTTTTTATTTTGGTTTAATAATTTGCAATTCATTAAATAGTGATTTTTTTAATGTATTTTGATATATTTTTTTTAAATTTATAAAGTGTTATTAAAAAACTTGAAATTTAATTTTATTATTAATTAAATGTTATTAATATTAAATTATTATGAATAAAAAATAACCTTAAAACTAATTTTAATGAAAATTAAACAATTTTACTCTTTGGCGGTTTTGCTATTGACAACTGGCGCATCTTTTGCTCAAATAGGGATAAACACGCCAGATCCTCAAACGACACTGGACATTGTTGGTAATGGAGCATCAACAAGCTCTAAAGACGGTGTAACTCTCCCTCGGCTTACAAGACAACAATTAGCAGCAAAAACAGCAGGGACATATGCGACGGCTCAAGTAGGATCAATAGTATATGTAACGGATGCAATTACTCCGGCAGGCATAACTCCCAGTTTGGCACAGACAGTAGAAATCGCCACTCCCGGATATTACTTTTTCAACGGCACTGTCTGGAAAAATGTAAACGATGGTGCTCTGAATATTTACAACTCAAACGGAACTCTTACAGACAACAGAACCGTAACTACAGCCGGAAATCAGTTGAATTTTAATGGACCCAGCAGTAGTGTTGTAGTTGCAACAGCTAATACAGAAGGTAGAGTTGTTATTGCAGGGCCTGCAAGGGCATCAGCAGCATTAACTTCGGGGACCTCTGTATTAAATCTTTTTCAGGACAGTGGTAATCTTGCCCAAATAACTACAACTGGAGCATCTACCGGATTAAATGTATCCACTTTAAATGCCACTCCTCTTAATTTTTTAACTAATGGAACCAGTAAAATGATCATCACAAGCGGAGGAAATGTAGGGATAGGAACAGGTGTTCCCGATACAAGACTTCATGTAGTTTCTACCGTAGCAAGCGCAAACAGATATAACATCATTGATGCCACAGCCGGAACAAATCAGTATGGAATTGTTGCATTGAGAAATACTTCTGCCTTGGCAACAGGAAATTATTCATTGATTGGTTTTACAAACAGCGGCCCGACATCTGGAGGAGCCAATTGGGCTTTAGGCTCAATTCGTACCGGAGCTACATTAACCAACGGTTCAGAAGAAGATTTCTATATCGGAAATTCTACCGGTGGAGGTCTTATTGAAAGAATGCGAATTAATCCGACCACAGGAAATGTTGGGATTGGAACATCTGGTGCCACTAATAAACTTCATATAAATGCAACAAACCCAGTAAGATTGGAAGGTTTACAGGCGTCTTCAGGAACATCAGGAAGTTTGACGGTTAACAGTACAGGCGTTGTACAATTGCAAAACTCTTCAAGCATTAGCGCAGTGAGAGCAATAGGAAATATTTCAATAACGGTAAATAATACATTTACCAATACAGGTACGGCGACAGAGACGTTTGATAATCTTAATGAATTTACAGGAAATACTTTTACTGCTGCTGCAACAGGTTTGTACAAAGTTGATTTTACTGTAAACTATCCCCAGAGAGGGAGCAGTGAAGATACCGGTGACGGATATTTAGGATATGCAAAAATTGCATTAAATGGAACAGATTATTCAACAATGAATGTAAAGGTTGTACTTCCGGAGGCAAGTGGCGGTCCTTCATTTAACACTTGTACGAACTCATCACTGATAAAAATGACTGCAGGTAATACACTCACATTTCAGGGATTAACATTTGGATCTACACCAAGTGCCGGAGTTCCGATTTCAGCTCCTTTTATAATCAGTATCACACGTATTGACTAATAAATAATAATTACCCAGTAATTACTAATACATCAGGCAAAAATCATTCTACAAACACAAAACATCATAAATGTTCCCAAACATTGAAACACTTACTCCGGTAAGTGTTTTTTTTGATTTAAATTAATTTTCCATTTGTAAAAGGGCATTGACGCCTTTTGCATGATTTAAAAGATCAGGGAAAAAATCATCATAACATTGCTGAAGAATGTCTTTATTATTTAAAAAAGCTTCATGAACCGGAATATCTGTATTTAAATATTTTGCTTTGTTGAGAACGTTTCGCATGCTGTAGCCGATATTTTCATCTTTACGGTAATTATAAAGCCAGTCATCGCTTTCCATTCTCCTGAACATTATTCTGAAGTTTTCCGGAAGAAATTCATAATGTTGATTGAGAACGCGATAAACTTTTGATGAATGATTTTTCCAGCCTTGTAAAGAATTTAAACTTAAATCATTCGCCACAAAATAATCCATAGAAACATCTACAAAAGCTCCGGCGTACAATCTCACCAAGGGAGCAAAAACTTTTTTGGCTTCATGTATCGCAGGATGAGAATCTGTGTAAGTATCAATGGCTCTGTGCATCATAATACCGTCCTGAATATTTTTAGGAAAAGAAAATCGGTCTTTATTCCGGATAAAATCTTCCAGAAACTGCCCTACGATTTGTCCGTCAGAAAATGAAAGAAAAGAATGAGCCAGGTAATTCATACTACAATATAAGGATAATAAATTGTAAATCCTCTCAATAAAATTAACCTATTCAAAACGTTTTACCGGAGATTTAAAAAAGATTTTATCTAATAATAAATTTCTTGGTTCCTATTAATGAATGATTATCATCATAAATACTTAAAAAATATTCTCCTGAAGACCAGCCACTCAGATTAATTGTTTTTTCGGTTGTATTTAAAATAAACTGTCCCGCAGCACTGTATATTTTAAATGAATATCTTTCGCTGTCGTTGGTGAAAATAGTGATCATATCTTTTGCGGGATTAGGATAAAGGGTAAATTCTTTAACTTCAGGAAGTGTTTCTAATGTAGATAATCCTACTGTTTGCGGCATAAAATTAGAAACCACACACGCAAAACGCGAAAAACCAAATGCTTCATTGGCAGGATTTGTATTTCCTATGGCAATTCCTGTAGGCTCGGAATTAAAATTAACATTCGGGTTTGCCCAACGGTTTATTCTCGAACAGTTGAAACCAGTTGCTGCACACTCGTCATTATAAGCCATAATGGTACGCCATCTTTGGGATGAAACACTTGCCAATCCCAGATTAATGGCTGTTCTGTTTGTATAGCCATGATGATGGTTGCAGGGTGATGTGTTTGTGTCGACAAACCAGTCGTGTCTTAAACCCATATTGTGTCCCATTTCGTGGGCCATCGAATAGTTGGAAACCACACAATTGAAAAGTGAAACAGAAAATCCTGAAGTTCCCGTATAATTGGTTGGATTTGTATTGACATATCCTAAACCGCAAGTATTGGTAGGTGTTGAGGTAATCAGTGAGCAGATATCGGCTCCATAAGTTGTTCTTAAAGCATGAATATTATCCATAAAACCATCATTATTGGTTCGGAAACGCGTTAAATCTGTACTGATATTTCCTGACTCCGTATAAATTACTTCACCTGAATAGGTAAGATTGATCGTAACATTAGAAACTCCCGAATTCGTTAAAGCTGTATTGAAATTCGTAACCGCCGTAGCTACAAAAGAATTACTTTGCGCCAAACCTCCCCAAGCTGTTCGAGCACCTGTCGTAAAAACGACCATCACATCAATTCTTGACGCCGGACAAAGCGGGGTGGTGTCTAAACAGATATTTGAATTGACTTTATTGGGATTAACAATTTGACTATCTAAAATATAATCGTCCTCAGAATCCTGATCTAAAATTTTTTGATCGCTTACCACAGATAATGCAAAAATATTAGCATCCGTTTGATGGAAAATTACTTTTTCGCCGTTACCTGAAGCATACATTCCGGTGACAATATTGTCATATTTTGAGAAAACAAGCTCAGATTTTGGTTCGTTTTCAATTTTATAAACAAAAGATTCTGCATTATTGGTATATCTGTAAATGCGGTCAAATTTTGCAGTGATTTCTTTATTGTTAGGTAAAACAATCCTGAAATCAGACTGTAAATTAAATGCTGACTGCAAATAATATTTAGTCTGCGTATAACTGGAAGCCAGCTCTTTACTTACTTTTTGATTAGGATGTAAATAACCTTCATTAATAGAATTCTGAAAAATACTGTTTTGCCCGAATAACAGAGTCGCGCAAAAAATCACCAATACAGTAAATTTTATTTTCATTTGTTTAAGTTTAAAGGGTATTAATGAGAATTTATTTAATTATAAATTTCTTACTACCTATTAGCGAATTATTGTTCTCATAAACATTTAAAAAATATTCACCTGAAGGTATTCCTTTTAAATTAATATTTTTCTTATCAGTAGTTAATACAATTTGTCCTAAAGTATTAATAACCTTAAACAAAAGTTTTTTATTACTATTGATCGATACATTAATCTCGTCTTTAGCCGGATTTGGAAATATTGTGATATCTTTTACATTAAAGGATGCTTCTTCTGTCATTAAGGATGAATTTGTAGGCATAAAATCAGCTACAATACAGGCAAAACGTGAAAAGCCAAAAGCCTCATCACTTGAGTCCCAATTTCCTATAGCAATTCCCATTGGCTCTGAGTTATAATTTATATTAGGATTTGACCATCGGTTGAGCCTGGTGCAGTTAAAACCATTAGCTGCGCATTCATCATTATAGGTCATAATCGTTCTCCATCTTTTAGAAGAAGAACCTGATGCTCCCGAATTAATAGCTGTTCTGTTAATGTATCCATGATGATGAGCGCAAGGAATATCATAGGTGTCAATATACCAATCATGTCTTAGTCCCATATTATGTCCCATTTCATGTGATAAAGTATAATTAGTAAGAACGCAATTAAAAATGGTCACTGAGAATCCTACTGTTTCACCATATTCTGTTGGATTTATATTTATGTATGCTAAGCCACACGTATTTACTGGACCTGAAGTTACTAATGCACACAAGTCAGCCCCAACATTTGCTCTTAAAGTATGGATGTCATCCATGTAGCCGTCTGTATCATCTCTGAATCGTACTAAATCGGTATAAATATCTCCTGATTCTACATAGCCCGTTTCTCCACAATACACTAAATTGATATTTACATTATTTACCCCTGAATTTACTAATGCCATATTAAAATTGGTAATCGCTGTAGCAATCATTGAATTACTTTGAGCTGCTCCTCCCCAATTGATTCTCGAATTCCAGGTATAAATAACCATTACATCAATTGTCGACATCGGACAAATAGCTGTTGTTTCAAGACAGACGCTGGGATTAGTTTTATTGAAACTTGCCAAATTTAAATTACCAAGAATGTAGTCATCCTTAGAATCCTGGCTGATCATTTTTGATTCGCTGACCAATGATAAAGCGAAAATATTGTCGTTTGTCTGATGAAAAACAATTTTTTCTCCGGCACCTGAGGAATACATTCCGGTTACGATATTATCATATTTTGAAAATACCATTTCAGCATTCGGTTCATTATCTATAGAATAGACATAAGATTCGCTTTTGTTGCCATACTTAAAAATACGGGTAAATCTGGCGGTAATCTGCTTATTTGTCGGAAGCAAAATCTGTAAATCTGATCTTAAGTCAAAAGGAGACTGCAAATAATATTTAGTCTGCGTATAACTGGAGGCCAGCTCTTTACTTACTTTTTGATTAGGATGTAAATGACCTTCATTAATAGAATTCTGAAAAATACTGTTTTGCCCGAATAACAAAGTCGCGCAAAAAATCACCAATGCAGTAAATTTTATTTTCATTTGTTTAAGTTTAAAGGTTATTAATTAATAAATATACAATATAACCTCCAAAACTTAAATATATTTTACAATTTCTTAAAAAAGTCTTTCATGAAAATCTTCAACTTTGCTTACTTCTTCGATTTTGATCCCGAATTTTCTTTTTGGAATTTTATTAAGATTTGAAACGAAAATTTTTTCGTAGCCTAATTTTTCCGCCTCCGTAATCCTTTGCTCTACTTGTGCGATCGGTCGGATTTCTCCGCTCAGACCAATTTCTCCTGCAAAACAATAGTGTTCGGAAATTGCAATATCTTCATTTGATGAAAGAATAGAAGCCACAACCGCCAGGTCCAACGCCGGATCATCGGTTTTAATTCCTCCCGTAATATTCAGGAAAACGTCTTTTGCACCCAGTTGAAAACCTGCTCTTTTTTCAAGAACGGCAAGAAGCATATTCAGCCTTTTAGCATCAAAACCAGTCGAGCTTCTTTGTGGAGTTCCATACACTGCCGTGCTCACTAACGCCTGAATTTCCAGCAGCATCGGTCGGTTTCCTTCTAAAGTAACGGCCACAGAATTTCCGGAAAGTTCCTCGAATTTTTTTGTAATTAAAATTTCGGAAGGATTTTTAATTTCCTTTAAACCTTGAGAAACCATTTCATAAATACCAATTTCAGAAGTCGATCCGAAACGGTTTTTATTCGCTCTCAACAATCTGAAAAGATGATTTCTGTCGCCGTCAAAGTTCAAAACAACGTCAACCATGTGTTCCAATACTTTCGGACCTGCAATTTGACCGTCTTTCGTTATGTGGCCGACCAAAAAAACAGGAACGCTGTTTTCTTTAGCATATTTAATGATCTCATTTGAGCATTCCCGGATCTGAGAAACGGTTCCGGGTGAGCTTTCAATCAATTGAGACTGTAAAGTCTGAATAGAATCAATAATAACGAAATCAGGCTCTAATTTTTTTGCTTCATGAAGGATTTTCTCCAGAGAAGTTTCGGTATAAAGAAAACAGTTCGGATTTTGAATATCTGTTAACCTGTCGGCTCTCATTTTGATCTGAGATGCACTTTCTTCTCCCGAAACATACAACACTTTTTTCTTCATTTTCAGGGCAAGCTGTAGAAGCAGGGTAGATTTTCCAATTCCTGGTTCTCCACCGATCAAAGTAACCGAACCTAAAACAATTCCGCCTCCCAGCACCCGGTTGAGTTCTTCGGAAGGGGTTTTGATGCGCGGTTCTTCATTGGTTTCAACCTCTACGATATTGATAACGTGTTGTTTCGTTTTTGAAAAAGGTGGGGTTTTATGTGAGGATGTCTTTTCCACGACTTCTTCCACCAAAGTATTCCATTCACCGCAGTTTTTACACTGTCCCATCCATTGGGAATACTGTGTTCCGCAGTTTTGACAGAAATATGCTGTTCTTAATTTTGCCATGATGTAAAATTAGTGAATTTTCATTGTAAAAATATTCTTATTGAGATTTCACATTTATACTGCAATGATACTTTACTGATTCTGATATTATCTGCTGTAAAAATAGAAATCGGCATGTAGTGCTCATGTAATGCGGATCTCAACTGTACTTATAAATTAAAATAATTAATTGATTTTAAGTCGTTTATCATGATTGAGTAGTGATGCAGTAGTACTTGTTTGCTTTAGGAGTCTTTTTTTTGTACAAGAATTTAATGATGATAAAACGGTGCTTTTTGTTCATTAAATTAAAATTACTAAAATTTATGTTAAAGATGAAAAAGATTCTATTATTATCGGCGTCGTTATGCACGATTACAATTTTTTCTCAGGTTGGAGTACGTACTGCTAACCCGCAACAGCCCTTCCATGTTGATGGCAATAAGGATAACCCTGTAACAGGACAGCCTTCTTCTGCTCAGGAAGCTAATGATGTAGTAATTAATAAAGACGGACACGTAGGAATAGGTACGTTATCTCCTGATGCTTCTTCGGCACTCGAGATCAGGTCTGGAAAAGGTTTTCTTCCCCCAAGAGTAGATCTTCAGTCAGAGACAGATGCTGTTACAATTTCCACTCCTGCAAACGGTCTTATGGTTTACAATAAAGGAACTAATATTGAAGCGGGTCTTTATTCAAACACAGGTACACCGGCTTCTCCGTATTGGAGTAAAGGGAAGATTGTTGATGAAAATCAAGGTAACGTTATTTATAAAACGCCTATACAACCACTTTCAAATGAACCCATATTAAAGGCCGGAGATTTTGAATTTCAGGTGTTAGCTAGCAAAGATATTTACATAAGATATACAAAAGGAAGTTCTAGAGATTATAATGCTTTTATTACTGAAAACTGGGTTACTCCGACGCAAAATTATTCAGTATCTGCACAAAGTGGAAATGCCACAAATGGATTTACTAAAATTGCAGGTTCAAGTAATATTGGATCTAATTACGAGCTTAATATTATCAGAATTTATGATGTAATCTCGAAAAGAGTTTATAGATACGAAGTGAATCTTATTGAAACAGGAGGAGTTGTATATATTTCTCAAATAGCTGAAGTTTTCTAATGAAAAATGATATTTGATAATTGGGGCTGGCTTTTACGTCAGTCCTTTTTTTTGCTTTAAAATGATTATTAAAATAATTTGTTTTACCATTAAAAACTATCATAGATCAACGTCTTACTATTTTTTGTGATATACCTTTGCCTTAAGATTAATCTAAAAAATATTACAATGAAAAAGGTATTTTTAACTTTCGCTTTTACACTTTTAAGTATCATAAGTTTTGCACAGAATGTCTGGACAGTAGATCCGATGCACTCTTCTGTGAATTTTACTATCAAACATATGGGAATCAGCTTTGTACAAGGTAGATTTGACAAGTTTGACGGTAAAGTAACGACTAAAGGAACGACTCTTGATAATGCAGAATTCTCTTTTACAGTACAGACAGGTTCCGTAAATACGGGCGTTGAAATGAGAGACAAGCATTTGCAAAGCGCAGATTTTTTCAATGTTGAAAAATTCCCGACAATGACTTTTGAAAGTATTTCTATCACGAAAGATAAAAACAACAATTATACTCTTAAAGGAAAATTGACTATTAAAGATGTATTTAAGGAAGTCAGTGTTCCGGTAACTTTTGGTGGAATAACAAAAAACCAACAGGGAAAAGAGGTTTTGGGTTTCCAGACAACATTTAAAGTAAACCGTTTAGATTATAATATTAAATATGATCCAACGGCAGCAGGTGTGGCTAAAGACGTTGACGTTAACTTATATTTTGAGTTAATTAAGCAATAGTTTTCATATATAATTTGGTTTAGGAAAGGGTTTTCAATTTTTTGGAAACCTTTTTTGTTTTTTAATAGTTGGTAATCGCAAAGACGCAGAAATTATTGGAGAGCATCATGTTTTTAAGACGCAAGGATTTTTATCACAGATAAAATTTAACAATGAATATTTTTTAATATTTAAAAGTAACATTGAAAATCTATGATTTTCTTGCGCCTTAAAACGTTTTTATTTATAAAATCTTTGCGCCTTTGCGATTGCCAGCTATAAAAATTCAAGATTTAAAATAGCAACAAAATTGCTTTGTATTTGTTTTTCCCCTAACTTTGCACAAACCTAATCTAATGAGTAAAAAGAATACAAAGTACATCTTTGTGACAGGAGGTGTAACTTCATCTTTGGGGAAAGGAATCGTTTCTGCTTCTCTGGGACTTC
>Ga0157375_10001913_pt1 | contig 17910 bp, 11 predicted proteins | sample M35metaG_FD_115311 | JGI IMG/M metagenome (GOLD analysis project Ga0157375, IMG submission 115311) | Miscanthus rhizosphere microbial communities from Kellogg Biological Station, Michigan, USA - M3-5 metaG | ecosystem: Host-associated > Plants > Roots > Rhizosphere > Soil | place: USA: Michigan... | reverse complement strand
GTATCAGCCATTTTATCAGCAGATTCATTTCCTTCTAAAAGTTTCACCCAAAGGTTAATTTTTTGAAGCAATTCTTTTCTTTCGTCTGATTTATTTGCGTCAGTAAGGAAAATTTCTTTCCTTGCTTTTCTTGTAGGGTTCATGTTGGCGATGCCATCCACAACAGACTCCACAAAACCGAATCCTCCTATTTTGTTGAGCTCGGCAACCGGATTCCCTTTCGGTTGTCCTGATTGCTGCTGCTGACCTTGTTGCTGGCTTTCTGCCGGTTGTAATTTACTATCCATGATTAATGTAAAGTCTTTAATTATTTTTCAAGTTCTTGTGCCACTTCTTTTAATACTTCCACAAACGCAGCTCTTGATTGCTCGTTTTCCAGCATGTTACGCAGAATTTTATTTGTTTTCAGCTGGCGCACGATTTTGTTGTACTGTTCCTGCTCCATGCTAAGTTGCTGTAAATAATTTGATTTCTGAGTAAGAATTTTGGGAGTGAAGTCCGCAAGATTTTGAAAACGGAACTCCTCTTCCACCACACTGCCGTCTTCTGTTTCGTGCTGTACGCTTACAGAAGGCTGGAAATGTTTGAAGACGTCGTCCACAGTTTTTAATCCTGTTACAATTTCAGGAACGTATGTTTCGTCTGTCGTAAGCTGGCTCACAATCAGTGATTTATTCTCCTGAATTTCCTGAATAGCTTCATTAGCGTCTACTTTTACCTCGTTTCCGCCAACACCATAATTAAACATTGCCATATTATTATTATTTTGAGATTTCTGATTTTGGTGTGAATTGTCTTTATCTGCATCAAATAACTGACCAATCCAATGTTTAAATTTAAAAAAAAACTGTAACATACAAAATTTTGTTAAGATTTTTCTTGAAATATTTAATTTTAAAGATAATTAATAACGTAAAACATTCTTTTACGACATCACTAAACTATGAAAAAATAAATAAAAAAACGCATCATTTCTGATGCGTTTCTTTTCTAACAATTTTTGGCTTGTCTTACCAAATTTTTATTCTGTCCTGAGGAGCTTTATACATTTTGTCACCAGGCTTGATATCAAATGCTTTGATGAATGCATCCTGATTTACCAACGGACCAAATGCTCTGAAAGTACCGGGAGAATGCGGGTCTGTCTTCACCTGATTGGTCATATACTGATCGGTGGATTTCGTTCTCCAGACAGTTGCCCAGCTCATAAAGAATCTCTGATCCTGATTAAACCCACTGATCAATCCCGGATTTCCGTGATCTTTAAGGTACATTTGAAGGGCATCGTAAGCTACTGCTACCCCACCTAAGTCACCGATATTCTCACCACTTGTGAATTTACCGTTTACAAAACTTCCTTTTACAGGTTCGTAAGTGCTGTATTGAGCTGCTAACTGACCCACTTTTGCATCAAAGTTCTTACGGTCTTCGTCTGTCCACCAGTTATTTAAATTTCCGTCACCATCGAATCTTGAACCGCTGTCGTCAAATCCGTGAGAAATCTCGTGACCGATAACCGCTCCAATTCCACCGAAATTAACGGCAGCATCAGCTTTTGGATTGTAGAAAGGTGGCTGAAGGATTGCGGCAGGGAAAACGATCTCATTGTTTGAACCGTTGTAGTAAGCATTTACCGTCTGCGGAGTCATTCCCCATTCTGTTCTGTCAACAGGTTTTCCAACTTTGTCTAAACTTCTCTGATATTGCCAAGCCGAAACGTTCTGAAGATTTGAATATAATGTTGCACCCGCATTTGGAGATTCCACTTTTAATTGTGTGTAGTCTTTCCATTTGTCGGGATATGCGATTTTTACTGTGAATTTTGATAGTTTTTCCTGAGCTTTTATTTTTGTTTCAGGAGACATCCAATCCATATCGTTGATATGCGTCTTAAATGATTTTAAAATATAATCAATATAAGTTTCCATCTGAGCTTTTGCTTCAGGAGTGAAATATTTTTCAACATATAATTTTCCGAAAGCCTCACCCAGAACACTGTTAACAAGAGAAAGACCTCTTTTGTTCATCGGACGCTGCTCTTTCTGCCCCTGAAGATATTTTGAATAGAAATCAAACCTGATCTGCTCTAAATTTTCATCTAAATTAGAAGCATTTCCATTTACCAAATGATACTTCAAATAGTCTTTTAACAATGGAAGGTTTTTCTGAGTCAGAAACTGATCCATATTTTGGTAATATTTTAATTCTCCTACGATTACTCGATCGGTTTTTACTCCAGCATCTGTCAGATATTTAGCAAGGTTTATATTTTTAACCAAACCAGGCAATTCAGATACATTTTTTGGATTATATCTTAAATTAGCATCTCTGTTTTGCTCAAGAGTCAGTAAATAATTGGCTAATTGTTTTTCGAAATCAACTACATTTTTAGCCGCTGCATCAGAATTTTTATATCCTAAAACTCCGAATAATTTTCCAACATAGTTTTGATATTCAGCCAAAGTTTTTGTGTTGGCCTCGTTTACTTTTTGATAATAATCTCTTCCCAAACCAAGATCCGGACCGCCAAGATACACTGCATTCATTTTAGAATCCTTCATATCTGCGCCTACTCTCCATCCGTAGAAAGAGTTGTCGCCCAATTTTGTGGCTTCCAATAAATATTTCTGAAGATCATTCACATTTTTAATCGCATCAATTTTCGCCAAATCTCCCTGGATAGGCTTCAATCCGTCTGCATTTCTTTTGCTTGTATCCATAAAAGATGCGTACAGATTCTGAATTTTTTCACCTTCAGAACCTGCATCATATTTTTCAGATAAAATTTTGTTTAAAATATCTAAAGAAGCATCATCCACATTTTCTCTCAACGCATTGAAAGATCCCCAACTTGCTTTATCAGAAGGAATTTGAGTGGTTTTCACCCAGTTTCCGTTTACGTAGCTAAAAAAATCATCCTGAGGACGAACACTTTTATCCATATAAGATAAATTGATACCCTCCTCTTTTGCTTCTTCTTTCGGAAAAGTCACTTCTTTCATCGGTTCAGATTTTTGAGTATTTGCAGTTTTTGTCGTACCGCACGAATTTAAAAACACCAACCCCGAAAGAGCAAGTATTCCAATATTTAGCTTTTTCATTAAAGATAATTTTTGATTTTACACAAACTTATCAAATATACGAATTTGATTATAATGATAATTGATAAATAATTTATGACGACAAACTTTGTGTAGATTTTTCCGATAATCCTCACCCTAGCCCTGATCGGAGCATTTGTTTGAGCTCATTTTTTTTGTTTTCGGCGCGGCGGCAAAGCCGCCGCGCCGAAAACAAAAAAAATAGCGAGTGCGGAGAGCAGGAAACAGCTTCAAATAATAAAATAAATAAAAGCTTCAGATAAAAACAAAAAAACCGCTCATTTCTGAACGGTTTTTAATATTTATAATCTGATGATTACCAGATTTTTATTCTGTCGGCAGGAGCTTTATATAATTTATCTCCTTCTTTTACGTCGAATGCTTTGTAGAAAGCATCAACATTGATGATCGGACCGAAGCTTCTGAAATATCCAGGAGAGTGCGGGTCTGTTTTCACTTGGTTTACCATGTATTTTTCACTTGACAACGTTCTCCAAACTGTTGCCCAGCTTAAGAAGAATCTCTGATCCTGCGTATAACCGCTGATTGATCCAGGATTTCCTTTATCTTTCAAATACATTTGTAATGCATCATAAGCGATGTTAACACCACCTAAATCAGCGATATTTTCACCGTTTGTGAAAGTTCCGTTTACGAAAGTTCCTTTTACAGGCTCGTATTTATCGTACTGAGCAGCAAGAGCTTTTGTTGCTTTTTCGAAGTTTGCTTTATCTTCCGGAGTCCACCAGTCAACCAAGTTACCGTCTGCATCGAATTGTGCTCCTGAATCATCAAATCCGTGGCTCATTTCGTGACCGATAACCGCACCGATTCCACCGAAATTCACAGCAGCATCAGCTTTAGGATTAAAGAAAGGAGGCTGAAGAATTGCAGCCGGGAAAACGATTTCGTTGTTTACCGGGTTGTAGTAAGCGTTTACCGTTTGAGGAGTCATTCCCCATTCAGTTTTATCAACAGCTTTTCCGATTTTAGCTAAATCTTTGTTATACTGCCATTCTGTAATATTCTGAAGGTTTGAATATAAATTTCCACCTTGAGACTCAGGAACGATCGTTAATTTAGAATAATCTTTCCATTTATCAGGATAAGCAACTTTTACAGTGAACTTGTTCAGTTTCTGCATTGCTTTTTCCTTCGTTGTAGAAGACATCCACGCTAAGTTGTTGATGTGAACAGCAAAACTTTTCTTTAAATAATCAATTAACTCAACCATTTGAGCTTTAGCTTCAGCAGGGAAATATTTTTCAACATATAATTTTCCGAAAGCTTCACCCAAAGTTCCGTTGATCAGCTCATATCCTCTTTTGTTAAGCGCTCTCTGCTCCTGTTGACCTCTTAAATATTTACCATAGAAAGCAAACTTCATATCCCCTAATTTTTCACTTAGGTAAGAAGCACTTCCGTGGATCATGTGGAACTTCAAATAATCCTTAATTACAGGAAGATTTTCAGCACTTACTAATTTATCGAAGTCTTTGTAATATCCGATTTCTCCGATGATTACTTTATCTGTAGTCACTCCTACTTTTTTCAGATAAGCAGGAATATCAACACCTTTTACCAATGTTGAAAGCTCAGCCATTGTTCTTGGGTTGTACTGAAGGGTGTTGTCACGGCTCTGCTCGTTTGTAAGGTATGTTTTAGCAATGCTTTTTTCGTAATCAACAATGCCTTTTGCAGCTGCATCAGCATTTGTATATCCTAATTCCTTCAACATGGAAGCTACATATTTCTGATATTCAGCAAGAGCTTCCGTGTTTTTTTCGTTTACCTTCTGATAATAATCTCTCCCTAAACCAAGAGATGCATTTCCTAAGTAAACTGCATTCATTTTAGAATCCTTCAAGTCTGCATCTACACCCCATCCGTATAAAGTATTTTCACCTTCTTTTGTTACAGAAGTCAGATAATTCTGAAGATCTGTAAGGTTTTTGATGGCATCAATTTTTTTGATATTTTCCTGAATAGGCTTGATTCCGTCTGCATTTCTCTTCTGCATATTCATGTACGTCGCGTACAAATCCTGGATCTTTTTACCTTCAGTTCCCGCTTCAAATTTATCTTTTAAAAGAGAATTCAAAATCGTCATGGAATTATTGTCTGTATCATCAGCCAATTTGTTGAAACTTCCCCATGTTGGTTTATCAGAAGGAATTTTGGCAGTCTTCATCCAAGTTCCGCTCACATAGTTATAAAAATCATCTTGAGGACGCACAGATTTATCCATCAAGCTCAGGTCAAGACCTTTGTCCGGTCCTCCTTTTTGAGTAAGTGCCATTGCTGCTTTATTTGATTTAGACTGGGCTGTCACTGTGTTTAGTGAACAAACTCCTGCTAATAAAAACAAAGAAAGTGTTAATTTTTTCATTATGATAACAATTTATACAATAAGTATGTATTTTTATTAATTCGTTACTTTTTTACGGGGTAAATTTAAACAAATATTAAAACCCTGTTTACATTTAATTTCTTAATTTAAATAAATTTTGTAGTTATTGCCTAACTTTTAAATCTACGACTACAACCCTAGCCCTGATTGGAGCATTTGTTTGAGCTCATTTTAGATTTTCGGCGGCGGCAAAGCCGCCGCCGAAAATCTAAAATAGCGAGTGCGGAAAGCAGGAAACAGCTCCTTCAATAGAACATTTTAAGAAGTTGCGATTTCTTTTACATTTCCTGTTCTTTTCAGGAATCCCCAAGACTGTATTTCTCCTTTCAACGCCTTTCTTAAACTTCTGAACAGCACAATATACATCAGCCATCGGTACCCGAATCTCTGCGGAATAACATAGATTAAATTAATCAATTTTTCTCCTTGCATAATAAAGGCAACCAGCGCCAGCGATAGATCTACCAAAAGAAAAAGTAAATAATAACTGAAGATTTTTTCTCCGTTTCCTGATAAAATTCCAAAAAACATAATAACGTCTGCAAGCGGTGAGAAAAACGGAATAATATATTGAAATAATAAAATATTCGGCATCGCCCAAAGCCCCAAACCTCTGTATTTAGGGTTTAAAAATGTCTGTTTTTGTTTCCAGAACATCTGCATAATTCCGTATGTCCAGCGGAAACGTTGTTTTAAAAACTGTTTTACGGTTTCCGGAGCTTCAGTTACGGCAACGGCTCTGTTTTCATTGGCAACGGTATATCCTTCTCTTAAAATTTTTACGGTGATATCGCAATCTTCCGCCAACGTATCCGATGAATATCCTCCAACCTCATCGATCACATCTCTTTTAAACGCTCCGATTGCTCCCGGAATTACCGTAATCGCATTAATATTCGCGTACGCCAATCGATCAAAATTCTGACTGGTCGTGTATTCTATGTCCTGCCATTTTGTAAGCCAATTGACCTGATTACCAACCTTAACGTTTCCTGCAACAGCAGCAATTTTCTCTTCTGGATCTGCATTTAAAAATCTTGCGATAAGATATTTTACAGCATCCCGTTCAAGTTTTGTATCTGCATCGATACAGACTACATATTCAGCATCGGTTTGAAAAATTCCATAATTTAAAGTAGTTGCTTTTCCACCATTGGATTTGGTGAAAATTTTCAGCTTCGGGTGATCGGAAAATTCTGCTTTTGCTTTTTCATATGTTGAATCTTTGCTTCCGTCATCAACCATAATAATATCAAAATTCGGATACGATTGTTTTAATAAATTATGTAAAGAAGAAACAATATTCACCTCCTCATTATAAGCAGGAACGATAATCGAAACCTTCGGATAAGACTCTAAAATAGGGAAAACCCCAAGCTTTTTTTCTTTTTTTCTTTCCTTAATTGCCCAATAAGCCATTAATAACAATCTTATCAATCCTAATCCTATAAAGATTGTAAAAAGTGCCACTAAGAAATGACTGATCCCATAAATTACCGTTGCCAGTACCAAATTAAGCTGCATAATATAATATGATCTTGTTTTGGGAACTTCCGGCATCAATTGATTTTTACTCTTATGCAAAATACTCGCAAGGTTGGTAAAATGATAACCTTTTTTCTGCAAAGCCGGAATCAGAATATTAAGAGCTTTCACCGTTTCTTCACGCGTATCTCCACCTGCATCATGAAGTAAAATGATGTTTCCTCTTTCTTGTTTTATGCCGTCCATTACACGTTTTACAATTTCTTCGGCTTTTATTCCGGGCTGCCAGTCTTCGGGGTCTATACTTTCGCCGATGTCGAGATAATTTTGTCGTCTTGCCAATGCCACCGGAATAATTTCTTCGGAAGTTGTAGGTTCAGAATCTGCATTATAAGGCGCTCTGAATAAAATTGTTGAATGTCCTGTAATGCATTCTATCAATAATCTTGTCAGTTTTAATTCTAATAAAGCTCTTTCGGGGCTTACTTTTGCCACATTTTCATGGGTAAAAGTGTGGTTCCCTATTTCATGACCTTCTCTATAAATTCTTTTGACAAGCGGAAGATTTTTTTCTGCATTTAAACCTATTAAAAAGAAAGCCGCCGGAACATGGTATTTTGACAATACATCCAAAACCTGTGGTGTGTAGGTCTCATCCGGTCCGTCATCAAACGTCAGAACCAATTCTTTTTGTGGCGCTTCACCATACTTTTTCACTTCATAAGAACTTGGGTATGTTACATAATTTTCATCTGTGATGATCTTTTCTTTAGGATCAATTTCAAGGGCAATTTTTCCGTCATGAGGCGTATTTAAGACATCTAAAACTTCTCCGTCGCCGATGTAATCGACCATAGTCTGACCCTTCACATCCTCCAGCTGTTTTAAATTAAGCTTTGAGAGCCCTGTAAAAGTGAGGTCTTTATCATAAAAATTCCAGATTCTGCTGTCTTCGCTTCCTAATCTCCACAATGCAGTTCCCGCCAAAGGATATTCTGATGAAAAACGCATGGTATTGAAAATAGAAGCCGCATCATTGAAAAACACGGTATGTGTATTATGTTTTGAGTCGGAATAAGAATAATTTAAATTAAAAGTATTATCATCATAATTAATATTCGCTTTACTGGCACTCGCTTTTGTAATCGCCTGCATGTATGAAACCGACACATTATCAGCAGTATTTGTACTCCAGTCATAGCCATAAGCTCCAAGTCCTAAAATAATTTTATTGGGAGTTGTTTTATCCAAAATTTTATCTGTCTGCTCTTCGATCCATTTTTGTGACGAAACCGGTCCAGCATCGCCATCTGCAGAATATTCATCATAAGCCATTAATACAAAATAATCTACATAAGGATTCAGATTCCGGATATTGTAATCGTCGTTATCCGTCATGATATCCATCGTTACGAGCAATTTATTTTGCTTAAATGTTTGTGAAAGTTCTTTCATAAAACTCACAAGATCTTCGTCTGACTCCAGATTCATATCTTCAAAGTCAATATTGATTCCTTTAAAATGAAATTTCACACATTCCTGTGTGATTTTTTGAATCAGCTTCGTTCTTTTTAACGGATCTTTTAAGACTTTTCCTAATCCTTCAGAACGGAATTCACGGTCAAAATTATTACTTAAAATAGGCATTGCAGCAACGCCTGTCCGTTTAATAACCTTATACCCTTCGGGATCAATATTTGTTTTTAAATCTCCTGTTTTGGGGTCGAGAAAAAACCATTCCGGAAAAACAAGATTCACGTGCTTAATGTTTCGCTTTAAGGACATCAAAGACTGCGGATCCCATGCTACATAAAACGCAGACCGGATGCCGCCGGGAAATTGTGACCAGTTTTTATTTTGATTTTTAAGTCTTTCTGCTTTTGCTTTTTCGATTTTAGCAAGACTGGTATGAATTGTTTTTTCTGAGATAAAGTTTCTGAATCCTTTGTATTCCTTTGAAATTTTATTTTCCTGAAGGTATGGTTTCCCCGCAGTGATCACAGCTTTATAATCTTCTTTAAAGGGAATTTTCGGGCTTTTATCTAATTTCATCATTAAACCCAATGCAAGAAAAAGCAGCACGCCAATGAAAATAAGGATGCGCGATCCCCACTGTACATTTCTCCAGCGTTTCTTATTATTAGTCTGAAAAATTTGTTTTGATTTTTCCACTTTTTTGATATTTCCAATTTAAACTCAAAAAGCGTGAAAAACTGTATATAATTTAATTAAAATAAAATTAAAATTCTCTTACGATATTATTTACTGATAAGCATCACCACCAAATCCTGAATGATTTTCTGAGAAACAAAATTCATAAAATCCAGCCTTTCTAAATGCGGCATATATAATTTCGAAGTGACTTCCTTATCATCAATTCGGATCGTATAAAAAACGGTGCCGATATCCTTTCCGTCCTCGCCTTTTCCGGGACCCGCAACACCTGTTGTAGAAAGTGAAATATCTGTTTTAAATAAATTTTGACAACCTTCTGCCATTCCCTGTGCAACCTGCTCACTTACAACGGTATACTCATCAACTGTTTCTTTTTTAACGCTTAAAATTTCAATCTTTTTCTCTGTTGCATACGCTATCATTCCGCCAAGAAAATAGTTTGAACTTCCCGGATTTGAAGTGATCATTTTTGCCAATTCTCCCCCGGTACAGCTTTCTGCGGTGGAAATGGTGAGTTTTCTTTCAGTTAAAATTTCACCAAGAATTTTTTCAATCTTATCTTCAAAAGTTCCAAAAATATTTTCTCCGATCAAAGGAAACAGTTTCTGAATTTCGTCCTCTAATTGTTGCTGTAAAATCGTTTCATTTTCTCCGGTCGCTGTCAATCTCAACTTCACACGTGTACCCACCGGAAGATAAGACAACGCTAAGTTTTCAGGAAGGGCAAGCTCCCAATTTTCGATCATATCAGCCAAAATACTTTCAGGAATCCCGACAACGGAAACTATTCTCGAAGAAATATAATGTAAGCTAAATTTTTCCTGCAAATAAGGGATAATCTGGTCTTTTATCAACGGTTTTACCTCGTAAGGCACACCCGGAAGACTGAAGCACAGTTTCCCGTCCTGCTCCATCATCATACAAGGTGCCGTTCCGTAATGATTTTGAAACACCGTAGATTTTGTAGGAACAAAAGCCTGTTCACGGTTTCTTTCCAGAATTTCCAGACGACCGCGCTTTTCCATATAATTTTTTAAATGATTGAAAGTAACCTCATCCAGAGCAATTTCATCATTAAAAAATTCCGCAAGCGCTTTTTTTGTTTTATCGTCTCTGGTAGGTCCCAAACCGCCCGTTGTGATAATTAAATCACCCATTTCAAAGGCAGATTGTAAAGTCTCTTTAATAGTTTCAATTTCATCAGAAATCGTGAAGATCTGTGAAACTTTTATCCCTATATTTTTAAGCTCAGCAGCAATAAAATTAGAATTGGTATCAACGGTGTTTCCTGAAAGAATTTCGTCACCGATAGTGATCAGAACAGCTTTTTCCATATTTTATTTTCGAAAAAATTCTTTACAAATGACGGGAATTTCTGTGTAGTAGACAAAAGAAAATGATTTTTTATATCTTTGGTTTGAACTGTTTAAAACTATAATTAAATTTATGTCTAAATATGATGATGCTTCATGGCATTATGGAGGAGATTTTCCCGAAGGACTTCCTTCAAAAAACGGCGCTACGCATACAGGAATGTTTCTGAACTGGTGCATTCATAATGATTTGCATTCCGAGGAAATGAAAGAAGATTTCAAAAATGAAATTGAAAGTTTAAAAAGAAGAGAAATAACGGGCGCAGAGTTTTTGCTTGAAGTATGCGACGGGAAATTCACTGAAGACAATCTGAATGATCTTGGGAATAGTTTTGCGAAAGATTATTATGTGGATGAAACAGATTTTGCAGATAAATTCAGTTCTTTTGCTACCGATTATATCAATATTTTTGACAGTAAAGCGGAAGAAAGTGATTATGAATATGAAACATTCTATCACATCGAAGATACGTATGAAAATTATGATTTAATGAAACTTGCCATTGATCACCGTTTTGAGGAATGGAAGGAGTATAAAAGGTTGAATTAATTTTTTTGTCATTGCGAGGAGCGAAGCGAAGAAGCAATCTCATTAAGCAATTATACGCAATTGACATTAAAAAATATATTTAAAAGATTGCTTCTTCGCTTCGCTCCTTGCAATGACGGTTAATTATGCTTTACCCAGATCAAATCATCTGTATTATAGCCAATTTTCTTAGCTTTTTCTAAGAATCTCAGTCTGATACTTTCAGGGATTTCTTTGTTTCTGGAAAGGATCCAGAGATATTTTAAACTGCTTCCGGCAACCAAAGCATATCGATAACCATCATCAATATCAATCACATTATAACCTGCCCAGATCGGCTTAAAGAATGAAACTTTTAAACGTGCTTCTGATTTTTCATTAACAAATTTCGCTTCACCGATGGATTCTTTCCATTCTTTTTTGATGTAATCGTAGCCTTTATTATCAACACGGATTGTTCCGTTTGGGTTTTGAGAATAGGTCGCGGTAACATTATCCATATTTTTCTCGAATTTATAGTCGAAACGGGCGATTTCGTACCATTTTCCCAGATATTTTTCAGCATTAAAATTGGTCACCGCCGTTGCACCTTTAGGAATTCCTGTTGAACATGAATTGAGAATAATCAAACCCAAGATCCCCAATGAGACAGGAATGGCAATTTTCTGAATATTTTTCATAATAATATAAATTTCGTGTAATATGAAAGCTTCAAAAATAATGCCTGAAAAATTTCACTAGTTAGTTGTGAAATGGTAGTAATTTTTAACGCAAATTGTAAGTTTTTTAACTACTAAATGCTTTTAAAGATCGCAAAAGTGTTTCACCTAGCGAAGATCACAAAAAGCTTAAGTGATTATTTATTAAGAAAAAACCTTCAAAAAATTATCTTTAAAGCTTCCCGAAACCTCAACTTCAGTGTTGTCTGAAAGTGTAACAGTTCCGCTTTTATGGTAAGATTTCACAAAGTTGGTATTGATAATGTGAGAACGGTGAATTCTTACAAAAGGAGGTTCCAAGAGATCGTCAAAATGCTTTAAAAATCTGCAAACCATCTTTTTGGAATTATCCGTAAGATAAACCTGCGTGAAATTTCCATCCGCCTGAAGCCTTACAATATCTTCTGTTTTCACTACATCAAAACCCTGCAAAGTCGGCAATATAAGTTGCTGTTTTTCAGGCTTTAACTTTAAATTTTCAAGGAGAATTTTATTTCGGTTAAGTTCATCTTTCTTTTCAAGACTTTCCGCTACTTTATTGACCGCTAAAATAAGCTCCTGAATATCAATTGGTTTTAAAATATAATAACTCGCCGATTTATTTAAAGCCTGCAAAGAATATTGTGAAAATGCTGTAATAAAAATCGTTTCGTAAGAAAATTCTTTCGTAGCTTCCAACACGTCAAAAGCATTTCCGAAAGGCATTTCAACGTCCAAAAAAATCAATTGCGGTTGCGTTTCCGCGATCAACGGAACGGCTTCTTTGATGTTTTCAGCTTCACCAAGAATCTCAACTTGCGGACAATACTTTGTAAGATAATTCCTCAAAACATCTCTCGCAATGCTTTCGTCGTCTACGATTATGGATTTTATTTTCATTTTTCAGGGTTTAGAAAATAGGGTTTATGGTTTATGGTTTATGGTTTATGGTTTATGGTTTATGGTTTAAAATTAACAATTGACAATTCACTGATTCACAACTTATAGCTCACTTCTACCAAAACTCCAGGTTCTGTTTTTTTATCTGTGATTCTGCATTCGATATTCTGCTTGTATAAATCGTTGAGCAGGGAAATTCTTTCCAATGTGTTTTTCATTCCGCGACCTTCTCTGTTTTTTTGATGAATTGTTTTCTGTTTTTTGCTTTCTTCGATTCCGATTCCGTTGTCTTCGATAATTATATTCAGAAAATGATTCTTTTTTTCAAAGCTTAATTTTAAAAACCCTTTTTCCGTTCTATAGCGTAATCCGTGCCAGATTGCATTTTCCAGAAACGGCTGAACGAGCATTCCCGGAATTTTAAGGCTTTGCATATTGAGATTTTCATCAACAAAAATTTCATAATCAAATTTATCTGCAAAACGTGTTTTTTCCAGCGCCAGATAATTTTGAAGCAAATCCAGTTCCTGCTGAAACGGAATGAAATCTTCCGTAGAATTCTCCATCACCCCGCGCATTAATTTTGAAAATTTGGTTAAATATTGATTGGCTTCCAGTTCATTATTAGTCGCAATAAAATGATTTACACTGTTTAAGCTATTAAAAATAAAATGCGGATTCATCTCGCGACGAAGCGACTGTAAGGCAATTTTCTTGTTTTTGGTCTGTACTTTTTTTAATGTTCTGAAAATGAAAATCACCAAAATAGTCAACAAAATCAAAACTCCGATCAGACTGTAATTGAAGACATTTTTCTTGCGAATCAACTCGTCTTTCAACTGTTTTTCCTTTTCCAGTTGAGAAATTCTCTGCTCTGTATCTTCAAGAATCTTTTCATCGACCAGGCTTTTGTCTTTTGAAACAAGATCCGGCAATTTTCCTAGAAAATCTCTGTACAATTGAACGGAAGCATCTGTATTTTGCGAAATATTGTAAAGGCTGTCGAGTTTTCTCACACTTTTTTGCGCTTCCAATGTATGGCCTTTTTCAAGGGCAATTCCGTAGGATTTTTTCAATAAGGTGATGGCTTCTCCGGCATCATTTTTTTTGATATAAATATCCGCCAGCTCCTGAATCTGCTCAACTTCTTTTTGTGAATTTTCCTTGACGAAATCTTCTTTCAAAACCTTTTTTTTGGCTTCAATGGCTTTGTCGAATTTTTTATTTTCAACATAAAAATCGGTCAGTTTTTGATTGATTTCCAAAGCCTGTTGTGGTGCCTGTTTTGATAATTTATAGGCATTATTTAAATTTTCTTCCGCTTTCGGAATATTATTTTCCTGAATATTGACGTCTGCCATCTGGCTGTAACTTTCCGCCAAATAGCCTTTATCATTATCTTTTTTACTGATATCAATATTATTTTGAATGGCTTCTGCCTTTACGTCCTGCGACGGCGAAGAAAGTCTGGCTGCGTCATTGAAATTCACCATTTTAGTTCTTTTTGAATTCCCTGTTTCTGCTGCTCTGCTGTAATTGACAATCGCGGGAGTGATTTTATTTTGCTTTTCCTGAGACTGTGCGAGTTTTCGGCTTACTTTTTCGATATTGGATTTATCGTTAAGCTTTTCGTAGAGGTTTTTTGATCTTGTGAAATATTCCTCGCTTTTTGAAAAATTGCCATCATTGAAGAATGTTTCCCCGATATTATAATAAGAATCCGCCTGTGCAGACTCGTCTTTTACATCGACCGCTTTTTTCAGCTTTTTACTTTCTGTCTTTACTTCCTGTGCAACGTTGGCGGTTTGAGAATATAATTTATTCCCAAAACCTAACATAACCAGAACTACAAAAACCTGAAATATTTTCATAAAACAAAGATATACATATATATAGTTTGCCCAAAAACTATTCACCAAGTGAAAGAAGTCATTCACCAAGTTTTCAAATTCAATCTTCGATTACGAGGCTAAGTTTGTACCAGAATTTAAACTTAATTATTATGAAAAACATTTTATGCTTTGCGTCTGTTTTATTATTTCAATTCACATTTTCTCAGGTTTCGGGAAATATTAATTATCAAAATCAGGCTCGTTATATTGACAACAATATCAATATTGAAACGCCTTCTACCACTGATATTGTCATCAACATTAAAGGACTTGCCAATGTAAAAGCAGAAAAATATGTCGCCATTTTCAGCCTTACGCAAGTCGGAGAAACCGCTGAAGAAGTGAATGAACTAATGGACAAACGTATTAATACCGCTCTTTCACAGATAAAAACCAATAAAACGATCGAAACATATGTTGACATGGTTTCGTTTGTTCCTGTCTATCAATACAATGTTGAAAAAAAACTTTTCAGTAAAAAGACTTATAATGAAGTTCCCGGCGGATTTGAATTAAAGAAAAACCTTCATATTCAATTTACAAATCCTTCTCAATTAAATGAAATTATCACCGTTTTATCTAAAAATGAAATTTACGATCTGGTAAGAGTCGATTATTTTGCCAACAGCCTTGAAACCGTGAAAAAAGAACTGATGAATAAAGCAAAACTTGCACTTCAGGAGAAAGTTAAAAACTATGAAACCATGTTGGGCGAAACTTTTGCCAATACAGCAAAAAGCATCAACGACGGCTTTAAAACCTCACTTCCAACGGAGATGTACAAATCTTATGAAGCTTACAACAGCTCGACGCTAGCCTTGACAAGAATTGCAAATGTCAATCAGGTTGCCAAAAGCACCACATTGTATTATCAGCCAATTTTAGACAAAGAATTTGATTTTGTGATTAATCCGGCTATTTTAGAGCCCGTAATTCAGGTGATGTATGAAATAAAAATGGTGATTTCAAAAGAGAAAAAACAGCAAAAAGACAATAAATCCTATATTTTGATTACTCCAAACGGGGAAATGAGAGATTTAAATATTAGAAATGCTCAATAATATTTTTTAAATATCCATTTTTAGTAATAGTGCTTTTTTTAAGGCAAAGCACGCGAAGATTTCTTTACTACTGACTGTTTTTAAGGTTCGCAAAGGCGTTCTACTCAGAAAAGTTCACAAAGATTCTTTTAATTATATCAAATTACGGACAATCGTAAATATTTCAATCAATTAAAAAAAAACTGACCTTTGAATTATGTAAATCTTCAGAGACTGCTTTTATTATATTTGTAAGAAGAATAAAACTAAAACTATGAAGAAAAAGATTGGTTTATTACTTATTATATGTTTTGCAATTAATAAGATATATGCTCAGACTTACATCCAGAATGTTACCGTTGTAGATGTTGTCAATCAAAAGCTTATCCCTGGTCAGACCGTTTTCATTGATAAAAATATCATTTCGGATATTAAACCATCAAAGAAGATAAAAATTCAAAACGGTGCCAAAATCATCAACGGAGAAGGCAAGTATCTGATCCCGGGAATGACTGATGCGCACGTTCATTTTTTTCAGAGTGGCGGTTTATATACAAGACCCGATGCAATGGATTTAAGAAAATATTATCCATACGAAAAGGAAATCGACTGGAATCTCAACAATATGGAAGATTTTCTTCAGCGTTATCTCAAGGCGGGAATCACTACTGTAATTGATGCGGGTGCAACCTATAATTTTTTAAACCTTAAAAATTCACTTACGGGAAAACCCAATCTTCCATCTGTTTATATGACAGGACCACTATTAACAACCTACGAACCGGATGTATTTAAAAATCTCGGCAAAAACGAGCCATTTAAATTGACCATGTCTATAGAAGATGCGAAAAAGTATGTTCAGGAGCAGCTTCCTTACAAGCCTGATTTTATTAAAATTTGGTATATCGTACTTGCACAGGGAAATGAGGTCGAAGCCGCAGCAAGAAAAAATGAGCCGATCGTAAAAGCAATTATTGATGAGGCTCATAAGAATAATCTGAAGGTTGCCGTACACGCCACAGAAAGGATCACAGCTCAGATTGCCGTACAAAACGGAGCAGATTATTTGGTGCATGACATAGAAGATGAGATCATTCAGGATGATTTTGTGAAGTTATTAAAATCAAAAAATACGGTTTTGAGCCCTACTTTAATTGTCTCCGGTAATTATGGAAAAACTTTCGGACAAAAGCCTGATCACTCGACCTATGATCTGGAAAACTCAAATCCGGAAGCAATCGGATCCATTTATGACCTGAAACATTTATCATTTTCTGCAGATTCGGCGATGGTGCAAGAAGATAAAAGGAGATTTAACTCCCCTCAAATGGCGGCTTATTTAAACAAAATAGATGATATCAGAAAAACCAATCTGAAAAAATTAATCGACGGCGGTGTAACGATCGCAGCAGGTACAGACGCAGGAAATGTCGGAACTCAACATGCAACCTCATTTATCACGGAATTAAAGGCCATGAAAGAAAGTGGGATGAGCAACTGGCAGATTTTGCAGTCAGCAACTATTAATCCTGCTAAAATTTTTAATAAAGAAAAAATTTCCGGAAGCATTTCGCAAGGGAAAATTGCGGATTTGGTTTTATTACATTCAAATCCGACTGAAAATTTGGATAATCTTACCAAAATAGATCTGGTATTCAAAAACGGACAAGTTATTGACCCTAAGAATATTGTAAAAACAACACCCGAAAGTCTTGTACAACAGCAGTTAAACGGCTACAATGCAAGAAATATCGATGCTTTTCTTGAACCTTATGCCGAAGATGCTGAACTGTATATTTTTCCGGATAAATTATTAAGTAAAGGAAAAGATGCTATGAGAAAAAGTTATGACGAAATGTTTAAAAGACTTCCTGACCTTCATTGTGAAATAAAAGAAAGAATTATTAACGACAATTTTGTGATCGACAAAGAAAGCGTTTCAGGCATGAGCAAATCCGGTAAAAAGGAAGCAACCGCCATTTACGAAATAAAGGACAACAAGATTTCAAAGGTTTATTTTTTACCTTAATATCTCTTAAAAATATCGTTTTAAAAGACAGCTCTTTTGGGTTGTCTTTTTTTATTAATATTTCACCAAGTCAAAACGCGATTTCACCAAGTCTTCCAATTTCCGGTTTTAAATCTGGGTAATTTTACTCTAGAAGTTTAAAATTTAAAACAAGAAATTATGAAATTGAGACATTTTTTATTGATCGGATTATTAACATTTGGAAGTCTGATCAACGCACAGGAAATCAAGAAAAATGCAATCGAAGTAACGGGAGTTGCTGAAATGGAAGTAGAACC
>Ga0157375_10001906_pt1 | contig 17932 bp, 18 predicted proteins | sample M35metaG_FD_115311 | JGI IMG/M metagenome (GOLD analysis project Ga0157375, IMG submission 115311) | Miscanthus rhizosphere microbial communities from Kellogg Biological Station, Michigan, USA - M3-5 metaG | ecosystem: Host-associated > Plants > Roots > Rhizosphere > Soil | place: USA: Michigan... | reverse complement strand
TCTCCATCGCCTTGATCAGCTCGGCGCGCCTGGCGGTCCGCACCACGTAGAGATGCCACACCGGCTCGGCCCATTGCGGCGCCCGCGGCAACCCGAGACCCGGGATCCCGGCCAGCTTGTCGTCGTAGCGCGCCGCCAGCACGCGGCGACGCTCGTTCCATTCATCGAGCTTGGCGAGCTTGACGCGCAGGAATGCCGCCTGCAGCTCGTCGAGGCGCGAGTTGTAGCCGACCGCGGTGTGCAGCCGCCTGTCCGCGGAGCCGTGCGCGCGCAGCCGGCGGGCCTCGGCGGCGACCTCGTCGTCGTCGCTGAGGATCGCGCCGCCGTCGCCGAAGCCGCCGAGGTTCTTCGAGGGGAAGAAGCTGAAGGCGGCGGCGTCGCCGAGCGAGCCGGCGCGGCGACCGCCCAGCGTCGCCCCGGCGGCCTGCGCCGCGTCCTCGAGCAGGCGCAGCCCGTGCGCCGCGGCCAGCTCGCGCAGCTCGCCGATCGGCGCCGGGTTGCCGAAGAGGTGGACGGGGAGCAGGGCCGCCGTGCGCTCGCCGATCGCCGGCGCGGCGGTCGCCGCGGTCATCACGAAGCTGCGCGGATCGACGTCGCAGAAGACCGGCCGGGCGCCGGCGTTGACGACCGCCTCAGCGGTCGCGTAGAAGGTCAGCGCCGGGACGACTACCTCGTCGCCGGCGCCGATCCCGAGCGCGCGCAGGGCGATCGTCAGCGCCTCGGTGCCGTTGGCGACGCCGACGCAATGGCGCACTCCGACGAACGCGGCGAACTCGCGCTCGAAGGCCTCGACCTCCGGACCGAGCACGTAGCGGCCCGACTCGAGCACCGCCCGCTGGCGCGCCGCGACCTCGTCGAGGAGGGGCTCCAGCGCGGCCCGGGTGGCAAACAGCGGCACCGTCGCGGTCGCCGCGCGGGTCACCGCCGGCGCTCCAGCAGATCCCCGTCGGGCACCTCGCGAACGACGCGCGCCGGCACCCCCATCACGACCGCGCGCGCGGGCACGTCGGCGACGACCACTGCCCCGGCGGCGACGAAGGCCTCCTCGCCGATCTCGATCGCGGGGCAGATCGTCGCCGCGGCGCCGACCCGGCAGGCGCGGCGCAGGGTCGCGCCCTGCAGCGTCTCGCCGGCGGCGTGGCGGCCCATCGTGTTGTCGTTGGCGAGGGTGACGCCGGGGCCGAGGAAGGCGTCGTCCTCGATCGTCGAGCCGGTGGCGAGGTAGCAGCCGGTCTGCACGCTCGCTCCGCGGCCGACCTCGACCCCGGGGTCGACGCAGACGAAGCTGCCGATCGTGACACCGGCGCCGATCCGCGCCCGCTCGCGGATCTGGGCATGGTCGCCGATCCGCGCCCCTTCCCCGATCTCGACCCCGGCGTGGAGCACGACGTGCCCGCCGAGCGACGCGCCGGCGCCGATCCGCACGCCGTCGCCGACAAGCAGCCCGGGTGCCAGGTCGCCGGGAAGAAGCGCCTCGCTCATAGCAGAGCCTTCCGGTGCGCTTTATGTGCGCATGGGAGGCATAAGGCGCACCGGAAGCTCACGCCGGTGCCTCGCGCGGCGCGAGGGCCACGGTCTCCCCACCGGCATCGAGCGACTCCTGCAGCGCCTCCAGCACCCGCACCACCCGAAGCCCCTCGACTCCGCCGCTGCGCGGAGCGCGGCCGCCGCGCAGGCACTCGAGGAAATGCTCGAGCTCGATCCGCAGCGGCTCGCGGCGCGAGATCGCCGGGCTGCGCTGCTCGCCGGAGCGGGCGACGTAGTCGCCCGCGACGAGGGCGTCGGGATCGAACCCCTTGTCGTAGACGGTCAGCGTGCGCTCCGGCTCCATGTCGTCGAAGGTTGCCATCCGCCGCGAGCCGACGACCGTGAGGCGGCGCTCCTTGCGCGGGTCGAGCCAGGAGACGTGGATGTGCGCGGCGAGCCCGCCGGCGAAGCCGAGGTGGGCGAAGACGACGTCCTCCACCCCGTCGCGCACGTAGCACTCGCCGCGGGCGCTGACCTGCGCCGGCAGCTCGCCGGTCAGCGCCAGGATCGCGGAGACGTCGTGGGCGCCGAGGCTCCAGAGCGCGTTCTCGTCGGCGCGCAGCCGGCCGAGGTTGAGCCGCTGCGAGTAGACGTAGCGGAGCTCGCCCAGCTCACCCCCCGCACAGAGATCCTTGAGGGCGACCAGCGCCGGGTGGTAGGCGAGCAGGTGGCCGACCATCAGCACCCGCTCGCGCTCGGCGGCGAGCGCGACGAGTCGCTCGGCGGATGCCACGTCGCAGGCCAGCGGCTTCTCGACGAAGCAGTGGCGGTCGGAGGACAGCGCCAGCTCGGCGAGCGCGGCGTGCGTCGGCACCGGCGTCGCGACGGCTACGGCGGCGACGCTCTCGTCGGCGAGCATCTCGGCGAGGTCGGCGGTGAAGCGCGCCTGCGGGAATGCCGTGCGCATCCGCTCGCGCCGCCCGGAGTCGGTGTCGCAGCACCAGGCGAGCTCGCAACCGGGCAGGGCGTCCAGGTTGCGCGCGATGTTGGAGCCCCAGTAACCGAGCCCGGCGATCCCGACGCGAAGCACGCCTGCCTCCGCGCGCGCTAGCGCGGCGATCCCAGCGTCAGCAGGAAGAGCAGCGGCAGCACGCCGATCGCCATCGTGCCGGCGAGGACCGGGGCCCAGCCTGGGCGCCGCCGGGCGCCTTCCGTCTCGTCCTCGGGGCGCCGCAGCGGCAGCAGCACCGGCAGCGCCAGGGTGCGGCCGAGCACGCCGAGGTCCCCGCCGAAGGAGCGTGAGCGGGCGTACTCGACGTCGAGCCTGACCTTGTCGGGAAGGAGCTGCTCGCGGTAGAAGCGCTCGGGATCGGCGTGGAGGCTGAGCAGGTGCGGCTCGAGGCCGGCATAGCGGAGCTGGGTGGGGCCGGTGATGCCGGGCGGGACGGCGAGGATCTCGCGGTAGTCGGCGGCGTGCAGGGCGACGAACTCCTCCAGCTCGGGGCGAGGGCCGACCAGGCTCATCTCGCCGCGCAGCACGTTCCACAGCTGCGGCAGCTCGTCGAGCCGCGTCGCCCGCAGGAAGCCGCCGACGGGCGTGATCCGGCTGTCGTTGGCGCCGGCGACCGCGTGGCCGGCGTTGTCGACCCGCATCGTGCGGAACTTGATCATCTCGAAGGGGCGCCCGCGGTAGCCCATCCGCCTCGCCCGGAAGAAGACCGAGCCCGGCGAATCGAGGAAGACGGCGACGGTGACGATCAGGAAGGGCAGGGCGAGCAACGGAGCGAGCAGCGCCAGCGCGAAGAGGTCGAACAGCCGCCGTCGCGGCGGAATCCGCCCTTCCCGCGGCGCCCGCCGCCGCCCCGATGCTCCCTCGTCCCCCACGCCTCGAGAGTATGAGTCCAGGCGGATGATTGTCAAGAAACGCCTGGAGTTTTCATGAGGTCCCTTGTCTCGGCTTTGCTATAAACTTCCCAAATATTATGGGAAACGTAGTCGAAGTCCCGCCCGACTGGTACCGCTCTGGATTCCCGCCGATCACGGCCGCGATGCCGTGGGCGGACAGGACCGAGGCCGAAGTCGACCGGGCGATCATGATGCTGCGGCCCGAGGGCGGCGAGCGCGTGCTCGACCTCGCCTGCGGCATCGGCCGCCACTCCCTGGAGTTGCGGCGGCGCGGCTTCGAGGTGGTCGGCGTCGACATCTCGCCAGACCTGCTCGAGATGGCCGAGCGCGAGGCCCAGGCCCAGTCGCTCGAGGTCACCTTCATGCAGGCCGACCTGCGCGAGCTCGACCTGCGCGAGGAGTTCGACGTCGTGCTCAGCCTCAACGACGGCGCCGTCGGCTACTTCGAGACCGACGAGGAGAACCGCCGCACCTTCGAGGTCGTCGCACAGGCGCTGCGCCCGGGCGGCGGCCACCTGATGCAGCTGCCCAACGTGCTGCACGCGGAAAAGAACCTGCCGCTGAAATCCTGGATCGTCGGCGAGTCGACGCTCGAACTCTCAGACCACCACTGGAACGCCGAGGACCGCTATATCGAAGGCTCGACCGTGCCGATCCGCTTCGGCGAGGTCTTCGAGCGCTACGAGGAGATCCCCTTCCGCCAGCGCCTCTACACCGCCGAGGAGCTCGCCGAGATCTACGAGTCGGTCGGGATGCGCCTCGCCAACACCTTCGCCGGCAGCGGCAAGGCGCGCAAGCCGAAGCCCTCGCAGTTCGAGATCTTCGTCGAGGGCCGCAAGGGCCCCGCCGACACCGCCGCCTGATGCGTCGCCTCGCGGCGGCACTGGCCGTCGCGGCGGTTGTCGGGGGCTGTGGCGCCGCCGGAGGGAAAGACCGCAGCGACTCCGGTTCCACCGACCCCACTCCGAACTGGCAACGACCCAACGGCCTCGTCTATGTCACGCCCGGGCTGACCAAAGAGAGGTTCATGGCCCGGCTCAACCGGTATTGCCGCCGGAAGTGGCTCGTGATCGAAGATACGCGAGGCTCCTACTTCTCCCTGATCGGCTTCTACTTCTACGGCCAGATACAGGGCCTCGGCACGGCCCCGGGCGAACGTGGGACGGTCGAACACCTGCTCTTCGAGCTGAAAGACGGCATACGGCAGGGCGAACGGACCGGAGCCGCCGACCCGGCTCGGGTGGAAGCGCTGTTTGCCGCCTACAATCAAACGGCTCGGCGCCTCGGGCTCGACGAATGCCTCGTCGCCGGCGCCCATCTCCCCCGTCGCGTGGCCTGACTGCCCTCATCCGCCCCATCCCGCCCAGGGGGCCAGGTCAAGGAATCCGGCGCGGCCGTCGATAAAGGCCCCGATGTTCGAGATCGACTCAGCCCTGCGCACGCTCGTCGAGCGGGGCGGCTCCGACCTTCACGTCAAGGTGGCGGCGCCGCCGACGATCCGCCTGCACGGCGAGCTGACCGCGCTCGAGGGCTTTGAGCCGCTGGCCGGCGAGGACACCGAGAAGGCCTTCCACGACATCGCCGAGGTGCGCTCGCTGACCGAGTTCGAGGAATGCGGCGAGGCCGACTTCTCCTACGCGATCCCCGGCCTCTCGCGTTTCCGCGTCAACGTCTTCAAACAGCGCGGCTCGACCTCGATCGTGTGCCGCGCGATCCCCTTCGAAATCCGCTCGGTCGAGGAGCTGGGGCTGCCCGAGGTCGTCACCAGCCTGGCCGAGGAGCAGCGCGGGATCATCCTCGTCACCGGCACCACCGGCTCGGGCAAGAGCACGACGCTGGCGGCGATGATCGACCACATAAACCGCACCCGCTCGCACCACATCGTCACGCTCGAGGACCCGATCGAGTACCTGCACGAAGACAAAGGCTCGATCGTCAACCAGCGCGAGGTCGGCTCCGACACGGAGAGCTTCGCGCGGGCGATGCGCCGCGTCCTGCGCCAGGACCCCGACGTGATCCTGATCGGCGAGATGCGCGACGAGGAGACCGTGCGCACGGCGCTCTCCGCGGCCGAGACCGGCCACCTCGTGCTCTCCACCGTCCACACGCTCGACGCGACCGAGACGATCAACCGGATCATCGACTTCTTCCCCCCCCACCTCCAGCACCAGGCCCGCGTGATGCTCTCCTCGACCCTGAAAGGGGCGATCGCGCAGCGCCTCGTCCCCGACGTCAGCGGCGAGGGCCGCGTCCCCGCCTCCGAGGTGCTGGTCGTCACCGGCCGCGTCCAGGACCTGATCCTCAACCCCGACGAAACGGGCAAGATCACCGAGGTGATCGCCGAGGGGGAGTACTACGGCATGCGCACCTTCGACCAGTCGCTGCTCGGCTACGTGATGGAGGGCAAGATCGCCGAGCAGGTCGCGCTCGACTACGCCTCCAGCCCACACGACTTCAAGCTGATGCTGGCCGCCGGCGGCCAGCGCGCCAGCGGCATCGAGCAGCTCGAGAGCGCTTAGAACGCGCTCAGGCAGACGGCGCAAGCTCGGCGAGAGCCGCGAGCACGAGCGCGTCGTGTTTTTTGGGCTGGACCTTCGGGAGGACCCTGGCAACCCGACCGTCGGGGTCGATCACGTAGGTGTTCCTGAGGACCCCCATGTACTTCTTGCCGTACATCGACTTCTCGCCCCAGGCGCCGTAAGCCTCGGCGACCGCGTGGTCGGCGTCGGCGAGCAGGGTGAAGTTGAGCTCGTACTTCTCGTGGAACTTCTTCACGTCGGCGACCTCATCCGGGGAGATGCCGATCACCCGGGCGGCGTGGGTCTCGATGTAGTCCTCGAAGCGGTCGCGCACCCCACAGGCCTGGGTCGTGCAGCCGGGCGTGTCGGCGCGGGGGTAAAAATACAGTACGATCGTCTGACCCTTGAGGTCGGCGAGCTTGACCAGATCGCCGTTCTGGTCGGGCAGCGTGAAGGAAGGGGCTTTGTCGCCTGGTTCGAGCACGTCAGGACCCTACTGGGCCTCTGGGACGCGCGCCGCGCTTGTGAGAGAAATACTCGCACGCAAATTATCGAGCGAGCAGCGCTATCGAGTTCTAATGATGAGATAGCCTGAGCACTCAAGGCTTCAACCGGTGAGAACGCGCCTAGACGCCTCGGCCTGGGTTCGTACCTGCCGAAGGGAGAGGTATGTGGCGACTCGACCTGAGAAATGAGAGGAAGTTGCGGTCAATCGCCGCTTTCGTGGTGTCACTGTCGATCCTCGGTGTCGCAGCAGAGGCGGCGTCGGCGGATTTCGTCAGGGTGTCTCCCACGGGCGTGGATGCCGGTAACGATTGCCACTTCCACCCTCCGGAATGGACGCCTTGCGCGACCATCCAGCACGCCGTGGACGAAGCCGAAGGCTTCGATTGGGTAGACATCGACGCGGGCCTCTACGAAGAAGAAGTCGTCGTCGATAAGCCCGGGCTGACGCTCATCGGGCCAGGGGGCCCCACCAGGCTCGGAGAACCGCAAGCGGTGATCGACGGCGGCTCTGGGACCGCGATCAGGCCCGAAGCTGGAGCGATCACGATCCGAAATTTGAAGGTCACCGCGGGGGCCGCCGGCACCCCGATCCGCACCTCCGGAGCTGACGTCGACGGCCTGTGGGTCCACGAAGACATCATCTCCGGAGGCTTGTCGGGCGTCCGGCTGGATGCCGACGGCAATGGGGACTCGATCGCCTACAACGTGATCGAAGGAGCCGGCGACGGGATACGGCTCAGTGCGGCCAGCCTCTCCGCGCTCACCATCAAGTGGAACCGGTTCATATCGTCGATCGAGGAATACGCGGTGCTCGCGGACAACAGCGCGACGATCGAAGGGCTCTCGCTGGAAGGGAACAAGATGCCGGTGCCGACCCGGATCGCCGGGCTGGTGGAAGAAGGATGGGAAGGAGAAAACGATATTTGGGGAAACACGTTCGAATCGACGCAGGGGCCGCAGCTGGCGATCAACGGCCTCGAGGCCCGCGTCATGAGAAACCGCTTCGAAGGGCACGGAAGCGCCGGCTGTCTACAGATCCTCGGGAATCAGGGTGGCCTGACTCCGTCAAGCGACATCCTGGTTTCCCTCGAAAATGAATTCGTCGAATGCGATCCTTATGGGGTCGAGCTAGGCCCCGAGGTCAACGACATCTCGATCTACGGAAGTGTGTTCCCCGGCACCTCTGACGGCGTCGTCGCCAGTGGTGCCTCCCCCTGGGATGTCACTGGCCGGGTGCGCATCGAAGGAAACCGGATCGTCGGGACGACCCACCGTGGAGTCGACAACCGAGCCTTGGGGACGCTCAACGCCAGGCAAAACTGGTGGGGATGTAATGCCGGCCCGGGGGAAGTAGGTTGCGATGCGGCGAGCGCGGGAGTCGACTCTAGCGACAACGTCAGGCTCGAAGCTCTGATCGGGCCGCGCACGGACGAATACGACGGGATCATCGAACTGCCGACCGGAAACTCCATCGCGCTCAATCCGGGAGAAGAGGCCGAAGTCGCCGCCATATTGACCTCCAACGGCTCGGGGATAAACCTGGGAATCCCGACCGAGGGAGTTCCGGTCAGCTTCTCCTCGTCTATGGGGACCCTGTCCTCAGCTGCCAGCAACTTCCAGAACGGCTGGACGATGAACCTCTTCAGGGCGGGGCCGACGCCGGGGCAGGGATCGATCGTCGTGTCCATGGACAACCAGCAGACCCTGGTACCGGTGACGATCCGTGGCGCGACGACCAACACCGCACCAACGACGACCCCACCCGCGATGCCCATCAAAACTCCGCGCGCTCCGACTCTCGTGGTCCCTGGCAAGCGGGACCGACTGGCGGGCCGCTGGGCCACGGTCGGATTGGTCTCCTGCGCGGACTCCTGCCGGGTTGCGCCGAGCCGGGCCCGGATTATCATCGGGCATCACTCCTATTGGGGTACAGTGGCGCCCCATGGCACCCTTGCCGCTGGATCGACCACTCCGATCCGCGTCGCCCTCTCGCGCTCGGCGCTGCGGGCGCTGGGGAGGCTCGGAAGCGGGCAGATCCGGGTCACGGTGACCGTGAGGGACGCCGCTAGCCAAACGACCACGCGGGTGATCTCGGTCAGGGTACGTCGCTGAGTTCTCCCCGGTGCCCGCGTTCTGACGTCACCGTGAGTCCTCGAAGACCCATTGCCATTCCCGGCCTCGCCCATGGGCGAGGATCCACTCCTCGAACTTGATGGGCTCGTTTCAGCAGGCGCTAGCCCGCGGTCACAAGTCCCCCGGCTGTGGCGGCCATCCAATCGCTGCGGCAGGCTACTTGCGTGGGCTGTCGTCCGGAATGACAGGAACTGGGCCGCTACGACAGGCCAACGCTGTTGATCTCCGTATCGGCGCGGGGGTAGAAGTAGAGGACGACGGTCCGACCGCGCAGGCCGGAGAGCGTCAGCTCCTCACCGTCCTGGTCGGGAAGGGTGGAGTCCGGGGCGGCGTCGCCGGCTTCGAGCATGCTGGGCTCAGTCCTCGCGGCCCGGGTCCTGGCCGTCCTCGTCCTCGTCGAGCTCCTCGTCGCCCTGTTCGAGCGCGGTCTCGGAGATCGAGCCGGCCGAGCCCGGGTGGTAATGGGTCTGGAAGGCCTCGAGCGCGCGATCGCGGCGGTCTTCGTCGACCGGCACCTCGTCGGAGATCCGCACCCAGTCGGCGCCCTCGTAGTCCTCGAGGTTGAAGACCTCCTGGTCGAGCGAGGTCGAGTCGTCGACGACGACCAGCACCTCGGTCTGCGGGTTGAAATAGGTCCCGGGCTGGTTGAGCAGCTCCTCGACCTCGTAGAGGTTGTCGCGGTCGGCGGCCATCGCTCCCCGATCCTACAAATCCGCGAGCTGGCGCTCCATCTCGGCGTCGACGTCGAGCGGCGCCTCGCCGCGGCGCATGCGGCGTTCGTTGCGGGCGACGACGAGCTGGCGCACCTCGGCGCGCAGCTTCTCGTCGATCGCCGGGCCGGCGGCGCCGGGGGATTCGAGCAGCCGCGCCAGCTCGGCATCGACGTCGAGCGGCGCTTCGCCGCGCTGGAGGCGGCGATAGGACTTCGCCTCCAGCATCTGCCGCGCCTCCGTCTCCTGCAGTCTGCGATCGACCGGCGGCTCGGGCTGGGCGAGGCGGCTCGGCGGCGGCATCTCCTGCTCGATCGCGAACGGCCCCTTGCCGACGCTCTGCCAGAGCGGCCCGCTGCGCGCGAAGGCGATCAGCGCAAGGGGCAGGGCGACCAGCGTGATCAGGGTCAGCACGTAACCGGCCTGGATGTCGATCAACTCCGCCGGGACCACCATGCCACCCAGATTACGCCGCCGACGGGCCGAAATGTCGACCCCGAGTCGACATTTCGGCCCGTCGGCCGGGTTTGCGGGCTTGCGCTACCCTTTCCGGTGGTTGACTGACCAGTCAATCGGCCCTCTCCCACCGAGATAAAGGAGCACCCTGCAGTGGTTGACTTCACCCTGACCGACGAGCAGAAAGACCTGCGCGAGCTGGCGCACAACTTCGCGGAGAAAGAGATCCGCAAGGTCGCCTGGGAGTACGACAAGGACGGCACCTGGCCCCAGGAGATCATCGACAAGGCCTGGGAGGTCGGGTTGATGAACACCCACATCCCCGAGGCCTACGGCGGACCGGGCCTCGACTACCTCTCCGGCTGCCTGATCGAGGAAGAGCTCGGCTGGGGCTGCTCCGGCATCGCCACCTCGCTGATGGCCAACGGCCTCGCCTCGGCCCCGGTCACCCTCGGCGGCTCCGAGGAGACCAAGAAGAAGTACCTCGGGATGCTGACCGAAAGCAACAAGCTCGCCTCCTTCTGCCTGACCGAGCCCGACGCCGGCTCCGACGTCTCCGGGATGAAGACCCGCGCCGTGAAGAAGGGTGACAAGTACGTGATCAGCGGCTCGAAGTGCTTCATCACCAACGGCAGCTACGCCGACTGGTTCACGGTCTACGCCAAGACCGACCCGGAGGCCGGCCACCGCGGCATCAGCGCCTTCGTAGTCGACGCGAACCTCCCCGGGGTCAGCGTCGACAAGAAGGAGGACAAGATGGGCCAGCGGGCCTCCAACACCGCGACCATCTCCTTCGACGAAGTCGAGATCCCGGCCGAGAACCTGATCGGCGAGGAGAACAAAGGCTTCAAACTGGCGATGATGACGCTCGACCGCACCCGGCCGGGCGTCTCGGCGATGGCCGTCGGCATCGGCCGCGCCGCCCTCGAGTACGCCGTCGACTACTCCAAAGAACGGGTCCAGTTCGGCGTGCCGATCGCGATGCACCAGGCGATCCAGTTCATGATCGCCGACATGGCGACCAAGGTCGAAGCCGCCCGCCTGCTGGTCTGGAACTCGGCCGTGATGCTCGACCAGGGCCAGCGCAACAGCCGCGTCTCCTCGATGGCCAAGCGCTTCGCCGCCGATTCGGCGATGGAGATCACCGTCGATGCCGTCCAGGTCTACGGCGGCTACGGCTTCATCAAGGAGTACCCGGTCGAGAAGCTGATGCGCGACGCGAAGATCATGCAGCTCTACGAGGGGACCAGCCAGATCCAGCGCCTGGTCATCGCCAAAGAAGTGCTGCTCCCGCGCAACGTCGACGAGCCCACCCCGGAGGCCGAGGCCGCGAAGGCCAAAGCCGCCGAGGAAAGCCAGTCCGAGCAGGCCGCAGCGACGGTCTAGTCCCGGCGGTTGCAGGGTTGTCCCCACGGGCGTGGGGACAACCCTGCAACATGCAGCGCGAGCGCTAGGTGGCGCGGGCCATCTGGCGCGCCGCCTTCTGGCGCCTGTTCTTGTCCAGCTCGACCTTGCGCAGGCGGACCGAGTCGGGCGTCACTTCGACGCACTCGTCGTCGCGCAGGAACTCCAGGGCCGATTCCAGCGAGAGTCTTTTCGGCGGCTCGAGGCGGACGAGGATGTCGGCGCTGGCGGCGCGCACGTTGGTCTGGTGCTTCTCCTTGATCGCGTTGACGTCGAGGTCGTCCGAGCGGGCGTTCTCGCCGACGATCATGCCTTCGTAGACCTCCTCGCCGGGGCCGATGAAGAGGGTGCCGCGATCCTGCAGGTTCATCAGCGCGTGGCTGGCGCTGGAGCCGCGCCGGTCGGCCACCAGCGAGCCGGTCGGGCGGGTGCGCAGCTCGCCCGCCCAGGGCTCCCAGCGGTCGAAGACGTGGTGCAGGATCCCCGAGCCGCGGGTCTCGGTGAGGAACTCGGTGCGCAGGCCGATCAGGCCGCGGGCGGGGACCAGGTAGTCCATCCGCACCCAGCCGGTCGAGTGGTTGACCATGTGGTCGAGGCGGCCCTTGCGCCCGGCGAGCAATTGGGTGACCGCGCCGACGTACTCCTCGGGCACATCGATCGCCAGCCGTTCGACCGGCTCGTGGACCTTGCCGTCGATCTCGCGGGTGATCACGCGCGGCTGCCCCGCGGTCAGCTCGAAGCCCTCGCGGCGCATCATCTCCAGCAGCACGACGAGCTGCAGCTCGCCCCGACCCTGCACCTCCCAGGCGTCGGGGCGCTCGGTGTCGGTGACCCGGATCGAGACGTTGCCGACCAGCTCGGCGTCGAGCCGGTCGCGTACCTGCCGCGCGGTCAGCTTCTTGCCCTCGGTCCCGGCCAGCGGCGAGGTGTTGATCCCGACGACCATCGAGAGCGACGGTTCGTCGACCGCGATCACCGGCAACGGCCGCGGGTCCTCAGGGTCGGCCAGCGTCTCGCCGATCGTCACCTCGGGCAGCCCGGCGACCGCGATGATCTCGCCCGGCCCGGCCTCGGCGGCGGCGACCCGGTCGAGCGCCTCGGTCACGTAGAGCTCGGAGATCACCGCCCGCGCGATGCTGCCGTCGGCCCGGCACCAGGCGATCTGCTGCCCGTTGCGGACCTTGCCGTGGCGCACCCGGCAGAGCGCCAGGCGACCCACGTAGGGGTCGGCGTCGAGGTTGGTGACGAGCGCCTGAAAGGGATGGTCGGGGTCGTAGGTCGGCGCCGGGATGCGCTCCAGCATCAGCTCCATCAGCGGCGTCAGGTCGGTCCCCTCCTCGCCCTCGGCGAGCGCGGCCCAGCCGGCTTTGGCGTTGGTGTAGACGATCGGGAAGTCGACCTGCTCGTCGTCGGCGTCGAGGTCGAGGAAGAGCTCGTAGACCTCGTCGACGACCTCGGCGATGCGGGCGTCGGGGCGGTCGACCTTGTTGACGACGAGGATCACCGGCAGCTTCGCCTCCAGCGCCTTGCGCAAGACGAAGCGGGTCTGCGGCAAGGGGCCCTCGGAAGCGTCGACCAGCAGCAGCGCCCCGTCGACCATCGTCAGCCCGCGCTCGACCTCGCCGCCGAAGTCGGCGTGTCCCGGCGTGTCGATGATGTTGAGCTTGACGCCCTCGTAGTCGACGGTCGTGTTCTTGGCGAGGATCGTGATCCCCTTCTCCCGCTCGAGGTCCATCGAGTCCATCACCCGCTCGGCCACGTCCTGGCCCTTGCGGAAGGCGCCGCTCTGCCACAGCATCGCGTCGACCAGCGTCGTCTTGCCGTGGTCGACGTGGGCAATGATCGCAATATTCCTGAGATCTGTTCGGAGACTCATGGCCGTCGCATTCCTGTGTCCTCGTCGCTGATGTACAGAGCACAATCGCTCCTTCGTCCTAGGACTGCTCGGCCATGAACCGCCAAACAGCCCTGAGACCACAAAAAAAACGGGACCCACCGCGAGAACGGCGGGCCCCGGTGCAGCTAAGAGCGGTGCGCTGCTACGAGGTCTGCTGGACGCTCGCGGCGGCCGGGCCCTTGGGGCCTTCTTCGGACTCGTAGCTCACCTTCGAACCCTCGGTCAGGGACTTGAAGCCCTCGCCCAGGATCGCGCTGTGATGAACGAAGACGTCCTTAGAGCCGTCGTCGGGAGTGATGAACCCGTAGCCCTTGTCGTCGCTGAACCACTTGACAGTTCCAGTTGGCATGAATTGCCTCCACTTCATGTGCTGCGAACGCGGCACATGCGGTGAAGCAACGACGCGAGCGCTAGACACAACTTTTTGCCGGATGTTCCGGCCTATCGCGGAGGACCGTAGCAGGGTCGGCGACCCGGAGGCACTCCGCAGCGAACGGCCCATGACGTGGTTCCATAGACACGATATGCGTGCAAAAGGAACCGTGCCGCTGCTTCAGGGTCTGCTTTCGCGGCCCGATACCGTTGAAACGATGCACCCGGGGAATCCCCCTCGCGTCAAGGCGGGTCGCTGCGCACTCGCGGCCTTCGCGCTCGCCTGCGCCCTGCCCGCGTCCGCTGCGGCCGGGACCGGCCGCCCTGGCGATGGCGAGCTCTCCTCCAGGTTGGCAGATCTGGCAAAGCCCTCGCTCAGCTCGGCATCTCCCGCCAAGCAGGCGAAGGCGCTGAGCCTCGCCGCCGAAGGCCCGGGCAGCCTGCTGCGCGACGGCAACCGCGTCCTGGTCGAAGTCCGCTTCGAACACGGCGCCGCGGCGGGGGCCGACGACCTGCGCGCCGCCGGCGCCCAGGTCGTCAACGTCAGCCCCGATTTCCAGACGGTCACCGTCGCCGCCAGGCCGAGTGAGCTGTCGAAGCTCGCCGCGGCGCCGCAGGTGGCGGCCGCCACCGAGGTCCTCACCCCGTTCACGTCCACGTCCACCTGTCCGTCGGGCGCGGTCGTCTCGGAGGGGGACACGCAGCTCCATGCCAAAGAAGCGAGGGAAACGCCCTCGGAACTCACCGGCAGCGGCGTCACCGTCGGGATCCTCTCCGACTCCTTCAATCAGGCAAGGGAAGCCGCCGACGGCAGCGGCAGTCCGATCGCGACCCGCCAGCGCAAGGACGTCGCCAGCGGCGACCTGCCCGGCTTCGCCAACACCTGCGAAGGCGAGCAGACGCCGGTCGAAGTCCTCGACGACTCCGAAAGCAAGGGGGAGGACGAGGGTCGGGCGATGGCCCAGATCGTCCACGACCTGGCGCCCGGCGCCCGGCTCGCCTTCGCGACCGCCTTCAGCGGCGAAACCGCGTTCGCCGAAAACATCGAAGCGCTGGCCAGACCTCCAGCGGAAGGTGGCGCCGGGGCCAGGGTCGTGGTCGACGACGTCGCCTATCCCGGCGAGCCGTTCTTCCAGGAAGGGCCGATCGCGGTCGCCGTGAGGCACGCGACGGAAGCGGGCGCCGCCTATTTCTCCTCGGCCGGCAACAACAGCGCGCTGGATCCGTCCGGCAACGAGATCGGCTCCTGGGAAACGAGCGAATACCGCAGCGCGAACAGCTGCCCGCCCGCCATACAGGCCTTCCCCGCGCTCCACCCGAACGCCTGCATGGACTTCAACCCGGGTGCGGCGACCGACAGGACCCTGGGGATCAAAGTCGCTCCAGGCGGCAGGCTGACCGTCGATCTGCAGTGGAGCGAACCCTGGGAAGGGGTGACGACCGACCTCGACGCCTTCCTGCTCGACGCCAGCGGCGGGCTGATCGCCAGCTCGGCCGAACGCAATGTCAGCGGCGACCAGGCGCCGCTGGAGTTCTTCCAGTGGGAAAACCCCTCGGCGAGCTCGCGCACGGTCCAGCTCGTCGTCAACCGCTTCTCCGGCTCCACCTCCCCGCGGCTCAAGGTCGCCTTCCTCGAGAACGGCTCAGAAGACGTGGAAGCGATCGAGTACCCGCGCTCGAGCGGGCCCGTGCTCAGCGGGCCCGCGACCGATGTCGTCGGCCCCACGGTGTTCGGCCACAACGGCGCCGCCGCCGCGATGACGGCCGGCGCGATCCCCTTCAACAACAGCACGCTGGCCGAGAAATACTCCTCGCGCGGCCCGGTGACGCACTACTTCGGCCCGGTCGAAGGCACGTCTCCCGCCGCCGAACTGGGCGCCCCGGAAGAACTGTCCAAGCCCGAGATCGCCGCGACCGACTGCGGCAGGACTAGCTTCTTTTCGTTCAAGCCGAAAATCGAACCAACCGTGTGGCGATTCTGCGGCACCTCCGCCGCGGCGCCGCATGCCGCCGCTGTGGCCGCGCTGATGGACGAGGCCAAAGAAAAAGCGACCCCGACCGAACCGGCGACCCCAGCCGAAATCCGCGCCGCTCTCCTCTCCAGCGCGGCGGAAGTCAGCGGGGCGGGCGAATGCGAAGTCGGCGCCGGCCTGGTCGAAGCCGTCGACGCGGTCGAAGACCTGCTCGCCCTGGTCCCGCCGCCTCCGGTCGAACCCGAATGCGAGGCGCCGCCGGCCGAAGTTCTGCCCGGCGAAGCGCAGGCCGCCGGAAGCTGGGGCGTCGAATCGCCGCCGGCCCCGCCCTCTCCCCCTCAACCCGAACAGCCCAAGCCGCCGAAGCCGCCCGAACCGGAAACCGACACCATCGCCCCGACGACCTTCTTCCACCGCCACCCGCAGCGAGTCATCCGCACGCGCGCACGCGCCGCGACGGCGACCTTCGAACTGGGGTCCGACGAGGCCGGCGCGATCTTCTTCTGTCGGGTAGACACCGGCGCGACGAAGCGCTGCCCGACGCTGTTCACGCGCCGCTACCGCGTCGGCCCACACGTGCTCCATGTCTGGGCGCGCGATCCGACGGGCAACACCGACCAGAGCGCCGCCGTCTTCCGCTTCAGGGTCAAGCGGACCGAATAGGCGTCACGGCTGCCGTGCGACCGATCGCCGGTAGACGTCCTCGTCGATCGCCAGGCGCCACGGCCCGGCGGCCGATTCGGTGGCGCGAAAGTCGCGAAAGTCGAAGGTGAAGATCGGCAGCTCGTGGCGCTCGGCGATCGCCATCACCGAGGTATCGACGAAGCCGAGGTTGAGGTCAGCGTATTTGTCGTCGAGCTCGGTGGCCCGCCGAAGCAGGTTTGCGGTCATATACGCCACTTCGTGATGTCCGCGCGCAACCGCCCTGAGGAACAGCCGCGCCGCCGTCGGGCCCAATCGCGCGCGTATGAGATGGTCCGCCTCGACCAGCACCGGCGAGGGCAGGACGGCGCTGCGTCGAAGCTTCCTCATCGCAGTCTTGGCCATCTCATGCGCGGAGTCGCCGCCGTGGATGGCGGCGACCACGGGTGTCGTGTCGACGATGACTTTCATTGCTGGTCGCCGTAAAGATCCGATGGCTCCTCGCCCGGCCCCCAAGGCTTGAGCCCCAGATATTTCTCCGCGTTGATGGAGAGGTCGGGCGGACCGCCCTTGCCGGCACCGATGTAGCCCAACGGGAACTCCTCTTCGTCGAGGGGGCCGAACTCGACGTCCTCGGCAGCGCCGAGTTCGAGCAGGCGCACAACGGTCGCCGAGAACGACTCGCCCTCGCGAACGTGCTCGCGGACCAGTTCCTCGGCGGTGTCAGGTAGGTAGATGGTCTTGCGGGGCATGGTTTGAGCCTGGGTCATGATCGAAGTATGAAGTCCCACATCATACAAGTGGGTGACAAAGGTGAATCTTCTGTCACATCAATCGCGCGAGGCTGCGACTCTCGCCTCTCTGCCACCCCGGCGCACGACCCAATGGCCGGCGAAGAGCAGCGCCAGCAGCGCGGCGGCGCTGCCCAGCACCAGCGGGTCGGTGAGGCTGAGGCCCTCGAGGCGCGTGCCGAAGTAGACGGCGAGCGCGGTGATCGGCAGATAGCCGACCAGGGTCGTCCATACGAAGCGCCAGAGCGGCACGCGGGCGGCCCCCGCCGCGTAGGAGACGAGGCTGAAAGGGACGATCGGGATCAGTCGCACGGCGAGCAGCAGAGTGGCGCCGCCGCGCTCGATAGCCCCCTCCATGCGCTCGAAGCGCGCGGTGCCGAACCAGCGGTCGAGCAGCGGCCTGGCGACGGAGCGACCGACGGCGAAGCAGATCAACCCCGAGAGCAGCCAGCCGAGCATCATCAGCGCCAGAGCGGGGAAGAAGCCGTAGACGAAGCCGGCCGCCGCATCGACGATCTCGGCCGGGTAGAAGACGACGGTGTGGATCAGCGCCAGGCCGAGGATCAGCAGCGGCCCGGCGACGCCGAGGTCCTTGACCTTGCTGCGCACCTCCGCCGTGTCGCCGCGCAGCGCCGCCTCGAACGCTTCGCGCAACTCGGGGACCACCAGCACGAGCGCGGCGAGCAGCGCGATCCCGCCCAGCGTGACGGCGACTGCGGCTACTGAGGGCCTGGGCGACTCCATCTCGATTGCAGCATTGTCCCCACTGCAGTGGGGACAATGCTGCAATCGACGCGGCGGGCTACTCGGCGGCTGAGGGTGCGGTGCGCAGTCGCTCGGCCAGGGCCGAGTGGCGGGCGCCGCTGTCGTCGCGGCGGACCGCCATCTCGAGCGCGGCAGGGTCGCCGATCAGCACGCAGCTGCGGCGGGCGCGGGTGATGGCCGTGTAGAGCAGCGGCCGGGTCAGCATGCGGGCGTGGGAGCGGTGGCAGACGCCGACCACGACCGGCACCTCGCAGCCCTGCGCCTTGTGGACCGAGATCGCGTAGGCGAGCCGCAGCGTCGCCGTCTCGCCGTAGGGGATGGTCAGCGAGCCGCCCTCGTCGGTGTCGACGACGATCTGTTCTTCGTCGCGGTCGTCGCGGCGCAGGAAGAC
>Ga0157375_10001901_pt1 | contig 17965 bp, 10 predicted proteins | sample M35metaG_FD_115311 | JGI IMG/M metagenome (GOLD analysis project Ga0157375, IMG submission 115311) | Miscanthus rhizosphere microbial communities from Kellogg Biological Station, Michigan, USA - M3-5 metaG | ecosystem: Host-associated > Plants > Roots > Rhizosphere > Soil | place: USA: Michigan... | reverse complement strand
GAGTCTTCGAAACCATAAATTGACGCGATATTGGGATGATTCAAAGAGGCCAGCAGTCTGGCCTCTCGATGGAAACGCGACAACCGTCCCGGATCCTTCGCAAACGCCGAGGGAAGAATCTTGATCGCAACGTCCCGCTGCAGCTTTGAGTCGCGGGCGCGGTAGACTTCCCCCCATACCGCCCTTTCCCAGCATCCCTTCGATGCAGTACCCTCCGACGGTCTCGCCGTCGAGTATGTCTTGCTGCCAGTGATCGTTGCTCATTGCGTGAATTATATTCGCAAACGAAACAGTACAATGATGTTGAAATCTTCAGGTGCAAAGCAGCGATGCATGGAACAACCTGGAGGCCAATGCTAGTGGCGATTCGCTATGGCACGAAATATAGTTCGTGTGCTGCTGTCGATTCGGAACAGAATTATCGCAATTCCGATTGCGACGACCAAAATCACGAAAGCATTGGTTATTCCCGCACCCGGTCCCCGAATTGCCAGCCACATCAGGGCTCCGAAAAATAATCCGATGACTACGATCTGTTTGGTTTTCCGCACCTTTTCAGCTTTGTCAATATTTGCCATGGCGCGCTGAACGAGTTGCTGTTCCTCGGACGATTCAGACTAATTTTGGTTTGAAGTGCTCACCCGACTGTGCCGGCGCCTGCACGTCTACGATTCCTTTGAAGTGTCGGTCCGATCCCAGGCCGAACAGCCGACCACCGGATCGAAACTTCGCCCATGTCCGGGCGGACATGCGTTCGAAAAAGACGCAAATGCTTCAACTCGATCCCGGAAGAGACTTGATTCGACAGTTACCGCTCTATTAATTGATCGGAGTGCGAGCGCCAACTTCCTATCGCCGCTGTTCAATTCCGATTTCCGTCAACTTCTTCACGCGTGATAGAAGGGCCGGGTCCCCAAGCGATTCCTCCCAGGTTGCGAAACACGGGCGCGGACCGGTCCATCGAAGCTGTTCCACATCCGTGAAAACTGGCAAATCGCTGCGCAACGTTGCCAGTTTCTTAAACAACAGTGCCAGGTCTCGATTCTTTCCGAGGATCTCGGACGGAAACTGTTCGATCGATCCGTACTGATTCACAAGACGCGCAGCCGTCTTTGTTCCGATCCCACGCATGCCGGGATAGCCATCGGCCGAATCCCCGACAAGTGCGAGGAAATCCGGAATATGCACGGGATCCACACCAAATTTCATTCGAATAGCAGCCGCGTTTCGCACCACGCCGCTTCGGCGGTCCACCTGAACGACACGGTCGTGCACAACGCATTGCGCAAGGTCCTTATCGGGTGTCCAGATCTTCACAACGTCGACTCTGGGATCGCCGGATGCGATGCGCGCCGCCGAAGCCAGTGCGTCGTCGGCCTCACACTCGACCATTGGCCATACGGTCACTCCCATGGATTCCAATGCCTGTTCAAGTGGGTGAAACTGGGAAAACAGGGCCGGTTCGATGCCCTCTCCCGTTTTGTATTCCGCCCACATGCTGTTGCGAAAAGATTCGATGACGTGGTCCGTCGCGACACCAAGGTGCGTTGCGCCTTCTTCCAGCATCTGGACGACGGTACGCAGCAGACCGGCGACCGCGCTCAGCGTCCGCTTGTGCTGCTTCGCCCGCTGCAATCCGTAATAATGGCGGAACAGTTCGTACGTACCATCAAGCAGGTGAACAATCATCGAGACCTCTGGCCGATAGGATAAAGTCGCGCAAGCGAAATGTCCGAAATGTTTCAGAATGGATCCGATTGCCTGAAGTTGCCGCTTACAGTTTTGATTTAAGGCTTTTTATTGGGTTCACGCTTCGCAACTGCGCCCTTTGCGGCAATCGTATGGGCAATCTTTCTAATCGGCATTCTTCTTCCTTCCTCCGCGACAATGCAGACAGCACTCGCTGGTCGCGAATGAATGCGTTCGGGCTGGTTTCCACGAAGCCGAACGATATCCCCCTGTATCCATTTGGTTTACTGATGCCGTACTACGTAGACGAGTCATGCAGGATAGGCGGAGCAATCTGCATATTGCAGCATTGGAGTTCTCGGTCGATTCCGTTGTCGGATAACGAGGTGGCCTATGCGCTCATGCAAAACTATCTTTGCCACTGTTCTCGCATTCTCAATCGCAACCGCGAGCGGACAACGACTGAACCCTTCCCTGGCCACAAATACAGGTCTATCGATTTGCGGCCGAGTCATTTTGAGTCCGACAGAGCAGTCTCACATCGTTGTGTCGGCAAGAAACCGCGCGCACAGGGCAGGGAATTCTGCAGGTCGTGAAGGAACGAGAAGACGCGCTGCATGACAACAAGGGCTGGCTGGTTGGCTGGACGCGACTGGACATCAGCACCGAAGCACAATTTCGCAGGTTTTGGGATCACGTGGTCTCGTTCAGCCCACTTCCCGCGTTGTCCGAAGTGAATTGCGGGAGGTCACCTGACCGCGCAGACTTCGTGGGCAGTCTGTTCTCTCGCGTGCAACCGACAGGCCTCGACACGAAAACGACATCGGCAGCACTGTTTGCCGCGTACGACAACACGGAGGTGGATCCCGGTCTTCTGGCAAAGAATCTGGACACCATCAAAGCGATATGACGAAGTAGGGTTACAAACTCAGCGGCGATGACTTCAGCAACATCGAGAAGGTCTAGCGGTCAGGCCGGCACAGCAGACCGCGACACACTCTCAAAGAAACAGCGATGACTGATCTCGCCATGGATGTAGCGCGAAAAAGTTCTACCGCCTCGCCAGGAATTTTCATTTTCTCCGGTTCCATTTCAGACATCATCCCTTAACGAAATGTTCGTGAAGTCCGAGATTGTAAGCGTAACCAATCCGGTCGCGCCGGATCGTTTTCGAAAAACTGATTTGTCCTGCGCGCTGAGTTGTCCAGCGCCTTTATCAAGGGGCAATTAAGCTGTCGAAGACGTTAGATAATGGATTCCCTTAGTCTACTCGCAGGTCAGGATCCGGTTTTGACGCACTAATGCTCGCATGCCAAAAAATATTACGCGAATACAGGTTCCTTAGAGTTTTCGCGCATTGACAGATGAGATGAACGAATGACGCAAATCTCATTCGGACAATGCCGAAAGTTTTGAAAGGAAACTGTTATGACACACCTAAGATTAATGACACTGTTGGTTCTGTCCTCATCGGCCGTCTTCGCACCGGCTCTGTCTAGTGCGCAAGAACCTGCACATAGCTTGCAGGAGCTTCAATCGGACCTCAAAACCGATGACACCGTTCGCGTCACGGAGACTGATGGCAAAAGCGTTCAAGGAAAGATAGAGAGTATTTCGGATACTTCTCTCAAGTTAAAGGCCAATGGCGTGAGCCGCGAATTTCGTGAACCACAAATCGTGTCGGTACGGAAACAATATAGGGACTCCATCCGTAACGGTTTGATCGCGGGTGCGGTTCTTGGAGGAATTGCCGGTGCGGTGTTGGGTGCTGTGGTTTCTGACGCATTTTGCGACGGCTGCGGCAATAACCGGGGAGGAGGCGCGCTGGCATTCGCGGCGCTTGGTGCAGGGGTTGGTGCAGGCACCGGTGCACTCGGCGATTGGTTAAAGACCAGCCAGAGGACCGTCTATACGATGCCCCGGACGTCCGGCCTGCGAATCAACATATCGCCAATCGCTTCAAAGAAAACAAAGAGTGTGGCGGTCGCGTTTCGTTTCTAAGAGTCCATATACGGGTGCTTCTCACGAAGCACTCCGGACAGATCCGTACGAGCAGCTTTCCCGCAAGCCGGGCGGACAATCTTTGATTCGGACACTGGCAGAGATTTGTTTACGCTCGAAGCCTCTCGGGTCCCACCTGTCGGACCGATCTGTACGTGGTCAATTACGGCGGAGGCTTCTCGCTTCGTGAGGGCCGTCGGGTACGGCACCAAATGTAGGAAGTTTCTCGTGTCTTGACGGCGTCACACAACGCCCTTCATTAAAATTATTCAGGACAAGTCCGGGGTAAATACTGTCGAAGCCAAACCGGTAAGCATCGGCCTCGAACTTTCGGCAGCCCCAAATTTGGACTGCTCACGCCCTGGCATGAACACCTGTCCAGAAATTGAACGTGACGTCAGGCGCGTCTTGCGCGTCGCGGGAACTCCACGTAACATGCCCGCTTATGTCCCTCTGCGCAGGAGATAGCCTCGGCCCGTACGAGATTGTGAACCCGATTGGTTCCGGTGGCATGGGTACCGTGTATCGCGCTCGTGACACGCGGTTGCAACGCGACGTTGCGATCAAGGTTTCCTCAGGACGTTTCAGTGAGCGGTTTGAACGCGAGGCACGAACGGTCGCGCAGTTAAATCACGCCAGTATCTGCACATTGTTCGACGTGGGCCCGGACTATCTCGTCATGGAATTGATTGAGGGTGAGACTTTGGCCAGGCGGCTGACATCCGGTCCGATGCCGGCAGATGAAACGTTGCGCATCGCGCAACAAATTGCCGAAGCGTTGGACGCTGCGCATGAGCACGGCATCGTGCATCGCGACCTGAAGCCAGGCAATGTGATGATCCGGCCTGATGGGCGTGTGAAGGTGCTCGACTTCGGTTTGGCGAAAATGGGCGGCACCCCTACCGTTGCCAATGCAGACTCTCCAACAATTAGCATGGAAACAACTCAGGCCGGTGTGATCCTGGGGACCGCATCCTACATGGCTCCCGAACAGGCCATGGGCAAGCCCACCGACAAGCGGGCCGACGTTTATGCATTCGGTGCAGTGGTGTATGAAATGTTGACTGGCCAACGTCTGCATCGCGGCACGACGACAACTGAAGTCCTGGCGTCAGTGATCAAGGACGAACCGCAATGGGACAAGGTGCCTCTGCAATTTCAGCGCGTGCTGCGCAGTTGTCTCACGAAAGATCCACAGCAGCGGCTTAAGCACATCGGAGACGTGATGCGGTTAGCGGACGATAGTTCCGTGACCTCGGCAGCGCTGCCGGTCGCTGCGATGCCCAGGGCCGCTCGTCGAGGATCGTGGTGGCTCGTGGTGGCCACCCTCCTGGTGTTGGTGGCCATAGCGAGCTGGTGGTTCCTTGGTCGTAGCACACCGAGAGTTGAAGCATTGCGCTTCCAGATCCTGGAAGACGGGCAATACAAACTGCAGAACGCAAATCCCGCCGTGTCCCCTGATGGAAAGTTTGTGGCGTTTGCAGCGCCCGGAATCGATGGGATGTCGCACATCTGGCTGCGGGCACTGGATTCACTCGAAACCCGCGCTATTCCGGGGACAGAATCCGCGAATCTCCTGGCGGCGCCCCCTTTCTGGTCATTCGATAGCAAGTCTATTGTTTTCGCCGTCACTCCCGCGCCGTTCGCTCCGGGTCAACTGAAACGAGTGGATATTGCCGGTGGGACTCCTCAGCTGATCTGCAACATCGTATCGAGCGTCGCGGGTGTCGCGTGGAGTCCTCAGGGCATCATCGTGTTCCTGGAAACAGGGAAAAGATATTTGCAACGAATTCCCGCCAGCGGTGGGGAGCCCACGCCGATAACCTCCGTGCGTGAGGGAGAAATCTTCCATCTGAATCCACAATTCCTGCCCGACGGGAAAAGATTCCTCTATCACCGCCGAACGAATTTCGGCAAAACGGAGGGCATCTATATCGGATCACTCGACGTTCAACCGGAGCAGCAAAGTCTGAAGCCGATTCTGCTCACCAACCGTCAGGCTTACTACTCGCCCGTGGGTGGCGATCATCTCCTCTTCCTGCGGGATCAAACTTTGTTTGCGCAACCTTTCGACCCCAGGGCCGGCGCCCTCTCGGGGGAGCCGGTGCCGGTCGCGGATGGCGTGAGTTCTTTTGCACCTGCCGGTGTGGGTAACTTTTCGGTTTCGGAAAACGGTGTGCTCGCCTACAACTCCGGGGCGGCAACGGTCGGAAGCGTAACGCTGTCCGATCGCAGTTCCGGAAAGGTGCTCCAGACGCTGGGGGAGCAGGACGCCTTGAGTGGGATGACCCGGTTCTCGCCGGATTCGATGAAACTGGCGAGGCCGCTGACAGAGTCCGCCAGTGGAACCACGAATATCTGGGTGACCGACATCGCGACCGGGAACAACCGCAAAGTCACATTCGGTTCGGGCCGGAACATCAACCCTGTCTGGTCGCCGGATGGGCAGTACATCATATTTGCTTCAAACCGGAACGGCACGATGGACCTGTATCTCAAGAAAGCGGATGGTTCAGGTGAAGAACGCCTGATCTTGAAAACACCCCAGGAGAAAGTTCCGACCAGTTGGTCTCAAAGCGGATTTCTCCTGTTCAATAGCAACAACGGAACCAATAGTGATTTGTGGGTGCTTCCCCACCCCGAAAGTGGGAATTCCCAGCCTGTTCCGTACCTGCAGACAATGGCTGACGAACTCTGGGGGCAATTTTCCCCAGACGGGAAATGGATAGCGTACGTTTCCTCAGAATCGGGGGCACGATCCGTGTACGTCCGACCGTTTGATCCGGAACACATTGCCGACTCTGCTGCCACCGGACATTGGTTGCTCTCCCGCGGAAACGGCCAGATTCCTTTCTGGACAAGAAACGGCAGAGAACTGATGTATGTCTCTCAGCAACAGCATGTCGTGGCGCAGGAAGTGGATGCCGCGAAACCCTACGAGCCCAAAGGCGCCGTCACGGACATCCTCGCCCTGGACGTGGGAATCTACGCGGTTTCTCCAGACGGAAATAAGCTGGTGCGAATCTTTGTTCCCGCAGGCGATGTCCCGGGGCGGCTGGTAGTTGTGAAGAACTGGCACGCCGTGCTGCAGAAGTGAGTAGTTGATTCGGCTAACGGTTGAGTGACTCTTTGGAGATGGCAAGCATACACATCCGCTGGTTTTGAATTCTGTTGGCATAGAGAGTTTCGCCTTTTTCAATGTGAATGTCGTCCGGCATTCATCGGTCGGAGCGTTGCGGCGTCCACAATTCCCATCGCAGGGTCGCACAAATCCTCGAATTTCATAGCTGCCGGCTGTGAGCGTAAATCCCAGTGGGTCGCCAGGGCTGGCTCCCGATGGGTCGCATCGGCCAACTTGTTTGACGCAAAACTCACCGCCGAGGCGCCTTTCCTGCTTGAACGTTCCGGAGTCAATCGAGCGCACATCGAAATAACTAAGCGAGCCTTCTCCATATGCCGGTGCACGTCCGGTCTGAGAAACAATCCATGTGGCATCACCGGTATCGGGCCAGTATCTGTGCGACGGAAGTTTATAGCAGTTGGAGAGGTCTGTTGTTTCGTGAGGGTGACGCGTAGGAAAGAATAAGGCAGCGATGTAATCTTCAGCGTACCGAGAAGCCCATCGACTCCACCATACAAGATCGATTTCCACTCATAACCCAATTGCGCTCAAACCAAATAGGACCGATTCGGAGTCAACTAGCCGGTCCATCTCCATCGAACTCGGGCCGAAGTGAATCTATCTTCTCGGTAGCCGTTCTCTTGGTAGAAGGACGGGTTCATCCTGAAAAATGGGCATGTGTAGATCTGGCGGTTCCTGAGTCTGGTTAAATATTTCCCGACTTATCGCGGGTAATCCGTGTCTGGTGGTTTTTTGGGCACCTGTCCGGAATACCGACAAGAACGGGCGTTGACACCGGACTAGTAGGACGTGCTGGTGTTTAGTTTGGCGATGACGCTCCCCGATTGGTTTCGGCGAAGAAGTTGACTACCAGAGTCATGTGACTCCGTGTTTCTGGCGGTTCGGGGTTGTCCGCCGACATCACGACCGCGAAGCGCTTATTTTTGGGATCAAGGTCAAAATTCGGAGTGAGGCCGGTGTTTGCGAGCTGCTTTTCAGACCAGGGTCGCGGAGGCTCGGCAATAAAAGAGTCGCCCTTCACTGTGTAAGTTGTCACCATGATCTTTCGGTCTTGGGTCCGGTAGAAAAGCTCCTTCGCTGTGGGCGACCACACCGGAAAATTTCCTCCGCTTGTCGAAATCACCTTTTGCGTGCCCCCGTCTGGGAAGGCACGTACGTACACGTTATAGTCTCCGGATTCAGCCGAAGAAGCATACGCCAGCCATTTCCCATCCGGAGACAGGGCCGGGAACGGATTACCTGTTGATGTTTTGAGGACCAACTCGGGTTCTCCGGCCTCGAGAAGGCCGGATTGCATGCGCAAGGAAACCTTTTGTATGAGAGCACCGCCATCAGGCAGCTGTTCAAAAAATATCAGTTGCGAGCCATCGGACGTGAAGGAAGACGGTGTCTGCGCTCTCGAACTCTTTGTCAAGAGCCGCGGTTTGTCTGCCCCGTCGGCGAGTGTCCAGAAGATACCGCCCTGCGACTGAAAAACCAGGTACTTACCATCTGGACTCCATAGCGGATTAGTGCTCACACTCGGGACACCCGGCACACGTATCCTCGAACCTCTGCCCCCCAAGTCGTATACCCAAATGTCTGCGCTCGAGCCGTCGGCAACCACGACAGCGAGTCGGCCACCATCCGGAGAGACACGCGGCATATTGTAGATGGCGCCCTCAGAGCTCAGCAATTCGGTTTTACCATCGCTATACAGCCAATGAATGGTTCTCAGTGCCTCGGTTCCGCCTCGATGATAGAGGAAGGTTCCACTTTGCGAAAAGTCGAGTTGAGCAAACCCATATGACTGGTCGCTGGATATATTTTCCAACACAATCTTCGGCGTTCCATGAACCGCCAGTTTGCCGAGATCGAAGGGCACGGCAAACAGAGATCCTTTTGTGACGTAGATGATGTACCCACTCGGCAGGTACCTCGGATACAAACCAGCGTGCTCAAGGACGACTTTCTTGTGGCGATCCGGCAAAGACACGACAGCGATGCTGGCTTCGTCGTAGTTGGCGGGCACTGAGTTTGCTGTAAAAAGCACGGCCTTACCCCCGGGCAGAACCTGTGGCCAACGATGACTGATCTCTCCGGATTCCCGTTCCGTGATTAATGCGGCTTTCCCGCTATCCGCTGCAATCCGCGACAAACCGGCGCGGGTGTCGAGGGCTGCAATGATGACATTATCCTCACCCCAGCTCCCACCTCGGCCCCAGGGAGCGTCGCACAAAATGATCGGCTGTCCGCCGTCCAGTCGGATTTTCTTCAGCTTTCCACGAGCGAAGAATGCGATCCACTGTCCTTCGGGGGAGAAGAATGGAGTGTACGCTCCTTCCGTGCCTGGCAACTGCGACGCCTGCGGCTCGTCGAGCCGCCGCGTGAACAGGCGGGGTATGCCATCAGAACCTTGCGCCACAAAAACGAGCCGTGTACCGTCCGGTGAAAGAATCGCAGTGGGGCCGACGGTGGACCCGAGCGAAACGTTCGGCCCGAAATCCACATCAATCAGTTGAACCAGTGGCTGCGGCGGCGGTTCGGTCAGCCGCATCTCGTACCACCATCCAAACAGCGCGGCCAGGGCAACGGCGGTTAATAGTGCGGTAAAGACCCACGGTACCGCACTCTTCCGGGTGGACGCAGCAGGCGCTGGCTCGAGCAGGCGCCAGGCGTCGCCGATGTCACGCAGCCGTAACGATTAGTGTGACGGGTGATGTATTGGGCTTATGCGGGCAATGACTGCGTCGAACAACGACGACAACGGAACTATCGATATCTTCGTCTATTCGAGGTAAACGCGCACTGGCGTTTATCGCGTTGTTTCACAGTGTGACAATAATACAGCGCAATTATTTTTTCAGCATCTCGGTCCAGTGGAGGACAACCGTGATTGGGGATAGTGTGAAATCTTTCTTAAACGTATCGGGCGGGCGTGGAATGAGAAACTGCTGGCCATCTCCCCGTACGGCGTAGGTGAAGTAGTCGCCCCCAATGTGGGAAATAATGCTGATTCCGGAGTCGAATAATGTTTCAGAGACTCCCTGTTCCCATGTCGGAACGGTGTCGTTCACTTTTACCGCGACCATCTTGTTCAATAAATTTATGTAGAAAAGTTCCTTGCCATCCGCACTCCACCTTGGATATCGGCCTCCGCCGCTGGAGACTTGTTGTCTGCCTCTGCCTTGTCCAGCCGGAAATGATTCTACGTAGACCTCACTCTGATTTGAGTTATCGGAAACATAGGCGATCCAATTTCCGCTTGGAGAGATCTGTGCGTAGGATTCATTAAACGGAGAATCGATCAGGGGCGAAGTCATATTGTCGGCTAACGAAAGCTTCCACAAGTCTCCATTAGTCTTTGGATTGAATACCCAATACACGATGAAATTTCCATTCGGCGACCAGGACATCGGGACTTTCTGCGGGACCGATTCGAAGAGTGTTTCCTCCTTTCCCAATCCATCCGAAGGTTTTTTGTAAAGACCCCACATGCCGTTCCGCAGTGAGCTAAACACAATCTGGTCTCCTTTGGGCGACCAAATCGGCATCGAGTTGTCTTGCGCTGAGTCAAATGTAAGTGGATGCAACGGACCGTCACGTTCACCCATCAACGCGTCGCCTCCGCTACCGTCGTGACGGTGAGTTACAATACGGTTCCCCTTTGTTGACAGTTCGACTCCACGATATCCGCCTGGGTTATCCACAGATCCGAGAAATGTCCCTTTCCTGTCAAACCATGCCAGCTGCAAGTTCTGGTTGCCAGGCCCCGTGCGAAACGTCAGTGTGCCATTGTCGGATACAGAGAAAGATGGCGAACCGCTGCTAACAACAGAAACAGATTCTGCAAGCGGGATCGTTTCGTCGCTGAGTGTTTTTGTTCCATCAAAAGCCTGGGCAAGCAGCGTGCCCTTTCTTACGTAGAGCAGGTAACCCGGAGAAGCGTACTTCGCGCTCGAGTCGGCCGCCAGTAGCCGCGTACCGACGCGAGAATCCAGCGATCCCAAATAAACTCCGGAAACGGAATCCGATGGTCCGGCCGCGAAATAGGTAAAATGGCGCCCATCCGGCAAGAAAGTTGGGTACGTATGAGCACGTTGCCCTTGCAACAATTGGGTCACCGGAATCGCGTCGCCTCCCTCTGTACACCGATAGAGCACACCTGAGGTGTTCGGAGCAAAGACAATCGTGTTGTCCCGGTTCCAGGTTCCTCCGCGTCCATTGGGCGCGGCGCACAATGGCTGAGGAGGACCGCCGTCAATCTTCGTCTTCTTAAGCATTCCCTGAGAAAAAAAGGCAAGCGATTGACTATCTGGAGACCAGAACATTGCACCACCCGATCCTTCTGATTGCTCGATTACTACAGGAAGAATCGTGTCGAGGGAGCGGACCCACATCATAATCTTTCCGGATGCGACGTCTTTGCTGGGAAAAGCGAGTTTCCTGCCATCGGGAGAGATGGCACCGGCAATCAGTTGTTGCGGGGCAGTAGAGTAGGCGCTTTCAATGACGCCACCCACGGGAGGGAGAACGACAAATCGCACCGGCAGAACCGGCATCAGATATTGATGGATCCACAGCGCGGCCACAGCGATTGCCGCAAGACTGGAGAGTGCGGCGATTGCCATCCACAACGGCCGCGATCGGGTGGGCTTGCTGTCGTACTCGGCTGAAGGCACGCTAATATCCAGTAGTAGCTTCGCATCGCCAATATCGTGCAGTCGCTGTTTGGGATCCTTCTGCAAGCAGCTTCGCAATAGCGGACGCACCCGGGCTGGAACCCGGTTCAGGTCCGGCGTCTCCTTGATCACGGCCGCCATCACCTCGGAGATCGTCTCGCCCTGATGCAGGGGTATGCCGGAGAGCATTTCGTACAGTACAACGCCAAACGCAAAAATGTCGGTGCGTTTATCGACCGTCCCGCCCTTCGCTTGTTCTGGCGACATGTATGCGGCGGTGCCCAGAATCACTCCCGCGTTCGTCGCCTCCATGGTGATGGTTGGCGAGTTGGAAAGATTCGTATTTCCCGCCTCACCTTCAAACGCCTTTGCCAATCCAAAGTCCAGCACCTTCACATGGCCGTCCGGCGTAACTTTGATGTTTGCCGGTTTTAGATCCCGGTGTACCACGCCCTTCTCATGCGCCGCGTCGAGGGCTTCCGCAATCTGACCGGCAATCTTCAATGCCTCATCCACCGGTATCGGGCCTCGCGAAATCCGAACCGCCAGTGTCTCGCCCGCCGCCAGCTCCATCACCAGAAACTTTCGTCCGCCGGATTCTTCCAGTCCGTAAATAGCCGCGATATGAGGATGGTTCAATGACGCCAATACGCGTGCTTCGCGCTCGAATCGAGCCAGACGTCCGCGTCACGCGCGAAGGCTTCCGGTAAAAGCTTGATCGCGACACTGCGTCCCAGCTTGGAATCGGTGGCCTGATACACCTCTCCCATTCCGCCTGTTCCAAGATGGCTCGTGATTCCGTAATGTGCGAGTTTTGTTCCGATCATGATGCAAGGATGAGTGCGGGCGGATCTTATCAGAGCCTTCGCATATCACTCAAAGAATTGAAGGTGAGAGGCAGCGGAACGCCGGAGTCTTGAGAACCCGCATGCACGGAAAAGTCCCGGCTGAAATCAAATCAGAAAACAGTAACTGCGGGAGTGGATAAGTGCAAAAGAGGAACCCGATTTGTTCGCACTATATCGCCGCAGTTGTTGGAACCGCCTGAGTCGTTAACGGTTGGAGATTTTCGACGAGGTAGCGCTCAATGGCAATTTCTGGGGAGCTAACTTTTTGAAAAGATGGGCGCGACCGGGATCGAACCGATGACCTCTACCGTGTCAAGGTAGCGCTCATACCAACTGAGCTACGCGCCCCGAGGAAACGAATTAGAACTATAAGGTGGCGCAGGAGCGAGTGTCAACCGACGTGGGGCGGCGCTGTAGTTGTAAGTCCTGGCGCGATGTGGCGCTTTGCGCCAACTCATTCCAGCGAGTTCCATGTTGAACCCTGTTTGATATCGACGGTCAATGGAACAGACAGATGTACCACATTCTCCATTCGATTGCGTATCATGTCGCGCACGAAAAGTTCATCTTCCGGTACTTCAAAAATCAATTCGTCGTGTACCTGCAGGACCATGCGGGTGCGCAGTCGCGCACGGCGCAGTTCATCGGCAATATGAATCATTGCGAGTTTGATGATGTCCGCCGCGGTGCCCTGAATGGGTGAGTTGATTGCCGTGCGTTCCGCCATGCTGCGCCGCATGCTGTTTCTCGAATTGATTTCCGGATGTTGTCGCAGGCGCCCAAACAGCGTCCGCGTGATGCCAGTATCGCGCGCGGTACTCAGGCAGCCTTCGATGTAGCGCTGAACTCCCTGGTATCGTTCGAAGTATCGCGCAATGAAGTTGGCGGCTTCCTCCGTGCGAATGCCCAGTTGCTGGGCCAGTCCGTAGGGGGTCTGTCCATAGACAATGCCGAAATTCACAGCCTTTGCGCTGTTCCGCTGAGCCGGCGTGATCTGGTCCATGGGAATACCGAGCACGTCCGCTGCAGTGCGACAGTGAACGTCTTCACCGCTGTGAAACGCTTCGGCGAGGCGAGGATCACCGGATAAATGCGCGACGATGCGCAATTCCACCTGCGAATAGTCTGCCGCTACGAATTGCCAGCCGGCCTCCGGAATGAAGGCGCCGCGGATTTTCCGTCCCAGTTCGGAACGGACAGGAATGTTCTGCAGGTTCGGATTGACGCTGGAAAGCCTTCCCGTTGCGGCGCCCGTCTGGTTGAACGTGGTATGGAGTCTGCCGGTCTTTGCATCGACAAGCTGCGGGATGACGTCCACGTACGTGGATTTGAATTTCGAAAATTGCCGGAACTCCAGTACCAGTTGCGGAATCTCATAATCCTTTGCAAGGTCTTCGAGCACCTCGACTGCGGTCGAGTACTGACCGGATTTCTTCAGCTTCTTCGAATGCGGCAGATTGAGTTTCTCGAAGAGAACCTCGCCCAGTTGCCGGGGCGAATTGATGTTGAATTCACATCCTGCCGCGGTATAGATGCGCGCTGTCAGCTCCTCCATTTGCGTACCCATTTCAATCGACAGCTTCTGGAGAACGGTGGAGTCTATACGGATGCCATCGCGTTCCATCTGCACGAGGACCGATGCCAGGGGCAAATCGATTTCGTGATACGCCTGCGCCACCGCCGATTCGACCTGTGAGCTGAACTGATCGAATAGTTTTTCGGTCGAAACGGAAGGTGTGGAAGCAGCATCTCCAATCAGTTCGAATGCGACGTCGGTCAGGTCGTACTTGCCTCGGTTTGGCATCAGAAGAAAAGCCATCAGCATCGGGTCATCGAATGGCGGCGCAATCGAAAAACCCCGCTGGCAAAGTTGATGAATTGCATTTTTCAGGTCCCAGGTAATCTTGCGAACTTTCGGATTTACCATGAGCTCGCCGATTCGGGCGTCCAGTGGCAAACTGGTCACGCATCCACTTCCAGTCCAAAGGCAAATGCGATCGTCCTTCAGATCAAAAAACACGCGTTCCCCAATGGCAGGAAGCGATTCGCTTTCAATGATGTCAACAGCCGGTTCGGAAGATGCGGGGAGGTAATCCTTCACCATCGCCGAAAACTCGAGTTCCTTCAGCAAGGGAAGCAGCGCCGCGCGATTGGGTGGCTTGACGCTGAGTTCCGCCCAGTCCACGGATAGCGGCACTGCGAAGTCGATGGTCACCAGCTGCTTGCTCATCAGAATCTGTTCGCGATTGTCCATCAGGGACGCACGTTGTTTGGCGTTCTGGACTTCACCGGCACGTTCCAGCGTGGCTTCAATCGAGCCGAAGCGCTGGATCAAATCCTTTGCCGTTTTCTCCCCGATGCCAGGAGCTCCCGGCACGTTATCCGACGAGTCCCCCCAGAGGCCCAGCAGGTCGGGTATCTGTTCGGGTGTGACGCCGAAAAGTTCCTGCACCCTGGCGCGATCCACGATCATGTCGTCCTTGGATGTATTAAGAACGAGGATGGTGTCGATAATCTGGTAGAGATCCTTATCCAGCGTGACCACGACCGGAAACAATCCTCGCGCCACGGCCTGTTTCGAAACGGTAGCGATGATGTCGTCCGCCTCATATCCGGGCAGCTCCAAAATGGAAATCCGCATCGCTTCACAAAATCGTTTGATGTAAGGAATCTGCTGGGAGAGATCGTCGGGCATCTTTTTCCGCGTGGCCTTGTAGGGCGCATACTGCCCCTGCCGTACGGTTGGTGCCGGACCGTCGAGCGCAATTGCGATGTATTCCGGCGGGTACTTTTGAAGAACACGCTTGAGCATGATCGCAAAACCGTAGATTGCATTTGTCGGAAGCCCCCGGCTGTTGGAGAGATCGCGAATTGCGAAATGCGCGCGATACGCCTGGGACATGCCGTCAATAATCAGAAATAGAGGATGCTTTATCTGTTCCATCTGTTGTTCTATCCAAACAATGGTTGTGGTCAAATGTACACGTTCTGACGGCCGTCGGGCTCCTTAACTTCTTTAGACAGCATCAGGAAACAATAGGCCGCTGAATTGCTATCCCGTAGGCGCATGCGAGAACATACGATCGCGTCTCCAGTGGAATTCAGCGGCATCGGTCTGCATACCGGCGAAGCCGCGACGATGCGCATTCTTCCGGCGCCAGCGGGGAAGGGAATCGTATTTCGCCGCGTCGATCTTGACAATTTCGAACTTCGCGCGGATGTCGGTTCGGTTGAACGCGTTGCTTATGCCACAACGCTGATGAAACGCGGTGTCTGGATTTCCACAGTGGAGCATCTGCTTTCGGCCCTGTACGGTTTTGGAATCGACAACGCTTTTGTCGAACTCGATAACTTTGAAGTTCCGATCCTGGACGGAAGCGGGTTGCAATACATTGAAGCGATTCAGCGAGTCGGAATCGTAGCGCTCGATGTGGAGCGCAGCGTCCTGCATATCACGAAATCCTTCGCACTCGAGGAGAACGGAAAGACCATCGCCATCCATCCCTCGCCAAGTTTCAGTATCGAGTACGAAATCGGTTTTCCGCATCCTTTGATTGGTCATCAAAAGCTGGAAGTGGAAATCACTCCGGCCAATTACGCCAACATGATCGCGCCTGCGCGGACGTTTGGCTTTCACGAGGAAGTGGAGAAGCTCCAGGCCAGCGGGCTTGTGCGCGGCGGCTCTCTGGAGAATGCCATCGTTCTCACTGAGAAAGGAATGCTTAACGAAACCTCTCTCCGATTTCCAGACGAATTCGTTCGGCATAAGATTCTCGATCTTCTCGGGGACTTTGCTCTGATCGGTCAGTCCGTTCAGGGCCGTATTGTTGCGAATCGTGCCGGTCACGCGCTGCACACCCGGTTTGTCGCGGAATTGCTGAGCAGTACGGATCATTGGACAGTCTCAACCGGCGATGGATGCGGTGTTAAAACCGCTTGATCGTTTCGGACCAAACCCAACGGGCGAGGGTGCCCATCTTTTGATGGCCGCGGGTACCGAAAAGCTTCTTCAATGTTTTTCGCTCCGCTCACCCGGCTCTCCAGCCTGCTGGCTCTCGGACCAGCCTCTCCCTTCGGGAGAAGGAACTCTCGCCACAGTCAGTACTTCCACACGTTTCGCTCCGTGGCGTTTTAGCGTCTTTGCAACCTCATGAAGCGTGGATCCTGTTGTGAAGACATCATCGACCACGATGACGCATTCCGGTACTCGTCCGCGGACTTCAAAGGCTCCGGCAAGGTTGAGCGTGCGCTGCGAGCGGCTGAGGCCCGTCTGACTGGGTGTATTTTTCCTACGATGTAATGTTGCAGTGTCAATTGTCCTGTTGAGCCGAGCCAGGGATTCTGCGATCAAGCTGGCCTGATTGAACCCTCGGCGGCGTTCGCGTTTGCGATGCAGAGGTACCGGGATCACGACGTGACCCTGAAACGCTTCGCGCTCCAGGCATTCACACAGCAGCTGCCCAAGTGGGCGTGCGAGCGAGACTCGATCGGAGTACTTGAGATGGTGGATCACGTCTCGAAAGGGATCATTGAAGATCAGTGCCGATCGTGCGAAATCAAACGCGTGTTCCCCAAGTCTGCAGGTTCCGCAGAGTCCCTCAATGTTCGGAGCCGCCATGCCGCATTGCGGACAGAATGGCGGCTCGAGCCGTTGCATCCGGTTCCAGCAGGATGGGCATACCGGCCCCCAACGCCGTTGGCGCACTGGAGAGTTGCAGAGAATACACGCGAGCGGAAAAAGAAGATTGAGAATTGCGTCGACCATCGTTCGGGACTCCGCGACGCAAAGGGCAAAGTTACTTTATCACTGATTATTTTGAATAGGGATGGTTATTCAGAATTGCCAGGGCGCGATACAACTGTTCGAGCACCAGGACGCGTGTCATATCATGCGTGAATGTGAGTGGAGACAGGGACCACTTGCGATCTGCGCGTTTCCGTACCGATTCTGCGGTGCCACCAAAGCCACCAATGACAAACGTCAATCGACGTTGTTCCTCATTCATGTGCTTGCCCAGAAAGTCCGCCAGCCCACTGGAACTCCACATCGGTCCGCTGGCATCCAGCAGGATGACGCGATCGGATGCATCAATGGCTCGGAGAATTCTGGATGCTTCGTCCTGGAGGCGACGCTCACCGTCGCCGGTCTTTACATCTTTCAGTTCCGCAATTTCGATCGGAAGCGAGTGTTCGATGCGGGCTGCGAAATCTTTCACAAGGTGAGCGAGGTGAGGATCGCGCGTCTTACCTAACCAGACCACACGCAGTTTCATAGAATCCCTCTCCCGACAGAAGAAGGTGGCTCGAAGGACCGGGTGAGGGGTGCATCATCAATATCGCCCCGCATCAGTGTCTCCTACACCAGTCCGTATTTCTTTCGCTTTTCCAGCAGCGTCTTCCGGCTGATTCCGAGTATCGTGGCTGCCTTGATCTTCCGGCCATGGGTGTATTTCAGGACTTCCGCGATATAACTGCGCTCGAGATCTTCCAGGGATTGCATTCTACTTCCCGCCGACTTGCGACCTATGAGCCAGTCTGTTGGCAGACAATCCGGTGTAATCGTTCCCGACGTGCCCATCAGCATCGCACGCTCCAGACCATTACGAAGTTCGCGAATATTCCCG
>Ga0157375_10001897_pt1 | contig 17976 bp, 18 predicted proteins | sample M35metaG_FD_115311 | JGI IMG/M metagenome (GOLD analysis project Ga0157375, IMG submission 115311) | Miscanthus rhizosphere microbial communities from Kellogg Biological Station, Michigan, USA - M3-5 metaG | ecosystem: Host-associated > Plants > Roots > Rhizosphere > Soil | place: USA: Michigan... | reverse complement strand
TCGGCCGCAGCCCGCCCATCGCCGCGCCGACCCCGGCGCCGACGATCGTGTTCTCGGAGATCGGCGTGTCGCGCACACGCCGCTCGCCGAACTCCTCCAGCAGCCCCTCGGTCACCTTGAAGGCGCCCTGGAAGACGCCGACGTCCTCCCCCATCACGAAAACCGCCTCGTCGCGGCGCATCTCCTCGGCCATCGCGTCGCGCAGCGCCTCCCGCATCCGCAGCGTCGCCATCAGCGCTCCCTCTCCCAGAACCGCTCGCCGGCCTCGCTCTCCTCCGTCTCCCCGTCGACCGCGCGCGCCTCGACCTCTTCGGCCACCTCGGGCTCGACCCCCTCCTGCGCGTCGCCGTGGACCGCGGGGTTGGGGCGCGGCCGGTCCGGCTGACCCGCGTACGCCGCCCCCGCTTCGGCCAGCTCTCGCGCCGCCGCCGGCATCTCCTCTTCCTCGCGCTCGCCCCGGTGCGGCTCGGGGCTGCGCTCGTCGACCGCATACCAGCCGGCGTTGCTGTCGACGACATAGAGGTTTTCGTAGAGGCTGTCGAGCGCCGGTTCGGGCGAGGCGTCCGCCGCTTCGACCGCGGCCTTCACCTGCTCCTCGGCCGCCTCGCGGACCTGCTGCACCTCGCGCTCGCCGAGCACGCCGGCCCCGACGCAGCGCTGCGCGAAGACCTCGATCGGGTCTTTGCGCTGCCACTCCTCGACCTCCTCGCGCTCGCGGTAGACCTCGGGGTCGGCGGCGGAATGGCCGCGGTAGCGGTAGGTGAAGGCCTCCAGCAGGGTCGGGCGGCGCTCCTCGCGCGCCTGGCGGATTCCCTCGGCGACGCCCTCGCGGACGGCGATCACGTCCATCCCGTCGATCCGCTCGCCGGGGATGCCGTAGCCCTCCGCCTTCTTGGAGAGATCGGTCTGGGCCGAGTGGCGCTCGACCGAGGTCCCCATCCCGTAGAGGTTGTTCTCGACCAGGAAGAAGACGGGCAGCTGCCAGAGCGCCGCCAGGTTCATCGTCTCGCCGAAGTTGCCGGTGTTGGAGGCGCCGTCGCCGAACATGCAGACCGTAACCGCGTCCTCGCCCTTGTACTCGGAGGAGAGGGCCAGGCCCGCGGCGATCGGCAGGTTGCCGCCGACGATCCCGTAGCCGCCCATGAAGCGCCGCTCGCGGTCGAAGATGTGCATCGAGCCGCCGCGGCCGCCGCTCGTCCCGCCGACCCGGCCGAACAGCTCCGACATGACGCGCTCGGGGTCGGTGCCGCGGGCGATCGCGTGGCCGTGGGTGCGGTAGGTGCCGATCAGGTAGTCCTCCTCGCGCATCACCGAGGTGGTGCCGACGATCGTCGCCTCCTCACCGATCGCCAGGTGGAGGAAGCCCCCGGCCTTGGCCCGCTGGTACTGGCGCCCCGCCTCCTCCTCGAAGCGGCGGATCAGCGCCATCCGCGCGAGCAGTTCGTAACACGTGGCGGCGTCGGGCAGGTCGGCCATTGAGGCCACCTTAGCTCGCCGAGCTCGCCGCCTCGACCGCCTCCTCCAGCCGGTCGTCCCCCCAGTAGACTTCCTCGCCGACCCGGATCGACGGGACGCCGATCACGCCCAGCCCGGCGGCCCGGTCGGTCGCCTCGCGCAGGGCGGTCTTGACGCCTTCGGCGCCGGCTGCCTTGCTCACCGCGTTGGGGTGCAGCTCGCAGGCCGCGGCCGCGATCAGCACGTTGTCGTGCTCGCTCAGGTCGCGGCCGGCGGCGAAGGCCTGGCGGAAGGCGGCGAGGGCGAAGGAGACGGTGCGCCCCGTCTGCTTGGCGAAGATCGCGACGCGCATCGCGAACAGCATGTTGCCCGGCCAGGGATCGGGCCAGACGAGCGGCGCCAGGCCGAGCTCCCTGGCGCGGCGCTCGACCTCGGCGATCCCCTCCTCGCGGCCCGGCCCGTGCGCCCACGATTCGCGCCCGAAGCGCTGGAACAGCCCGCCGAGCAGGACCGGCTGCCACTCCGGCTGCTCGACCTCGGCGTCGGTGAAGACGCCGCTGATCCGCTCCGCGGTCAGGTAGGCGTAGGGGGAGCCGAGGTCGAAGTAGAAAACACAACGGCGGCTGCTCTGCTCCCGCGAGGACGCGCTCATCACACCCGGGGGCCTCGCGTCCTCGCTCCCGCGTCCGCTGCCGCCGGGTCTAGGCGTGAGTCGCCCACTTGTCCACGGATCGCGCTGCTTCGAAGATCGCCTCGGAGATCGTCGGGTGGGGATGGACGATCCGCGCCAGCTCCTGGTAGCCGCCCTCCAGCGCCATCGTCGCGACCAGCTCGGCGATCATGTCGCAGGCGCGGTTGCCGACGATGTGGGCGCCGAGGATCTCGCCGTACTTGGAGTCGACGACGAGCTTGACCATGCCGTCCTTGTCGTCGTAGACGGTCGCCCCGCCCACGGCGCCCAGCTTCAGCTTGCCGATCTTGACGTCGTGCCCCGCCTCTTTTGCCGCCGCCTCGGTGAGCCCGACGCTTGCGACCTGCGGGTGGCAGAAGGTCGCGCCGGCGACGAGGTTCTGGTCGACCGGGTGGGTCGGCACGCCGGCGGCATGCTCGACCGCGACGACGCCCTCGTCGGACGCCTTGTGGGCGAGCGCCTTGGCGTTGACCAGATCGCCGATCGCGTAGACCTTCGGGTTGGAGGTGCGGCCGAACTCGTCGACCTCGACCTTGCCCCGCTCGGTCAGCTCGACGCCCGCCGCCTCCAGCCCGAGGCCCTCGACGTCGGCGCCGCGCCCCCCGGCGACGCAGAGGTAGTCGACCTCGGTCGAGCTGTCGCCGTAGGTGAGCTTGACCGAGCCGGCGCCCGCCTCGACGTTCTCGACCGGGGCGCCGGTGGAGATCGCGATGTTCTGCTTCTTGAAGGCCCGCTCGACCACCCGTGCCATGTCCCTGTCCTCGGCCGGCAGGATCTGGTCGAGCATCTCGATCAGCAGCACCTCGGCGCCGAAGCGGCCGTAGGCGGAGGCGATCTCGCAGCCCGAGGCGCCGGCGCCGACGACAGCGATCTTCTGCGGCCGCTCCGGCAGCGACCAGGCGCCCCAGGTGTCGAGCACGCGGTCGCCGAACTCGACGCCGGGGATCGGCAGCGCGACCGAGCCGGTGGCGAGCACGACGGCGCCGGCCTCGTAGGCGGCGTCGCCGACCTGGACGTCGCCCTCCGCGGTCAGCGCGCCCTCGCCCTCGATAACGGTCACCTTGTTTTTGTCCCAGAGCATCTTCACGCCGCTCGAGAGCGACTCCGAAACGGCGGCGCGGCGCTTGCCCAGCGCGTCCCAGTCGACCGAGACGTCGCCGGCTACGACACCCAGCTCGGCGCTGTTGCGCGCCTGGTCGTAGATCTCGGCGCTGCGCAGGATCGTCTTGGCCGGGATGCAGGCGTAGTTGAGGCAGCGCCCGCCCGGCTTGTCGCGCTCGACGACGGCGGTCTTGCGTCCCAACTGCGCCGAACGGATCGCGGCGACGTAGCCGCCGGGCCCCCCGCCGATGACGATCGTGTCGAACGATTCAGCCAAGTCACTTCAGCCTATAGAAGCGACGTTCCGGCGCGCCTTTTGTACCCAGAGGAGCAAAAAGGCGCACCGGAAGCTCACTCGCGGGTCGGCATCTGGATCCGGGCCATCGCCTTGACCATGAAGTAGAAGAGGCTGCCGGCGACGAGGAGCAGGCCGGAGGTGGCGGCGAACTGGCCGAGCGTCGAGACCTGCACCGCGAGGCCGAAGACGGCGCTGAAGATGAGGAAGACGAGCAGCAGCTGGAAGCCGAGCACGGCCCAGTAGCGGGCGCGCCACATGCCCCAGGCCATGATTCCCATCAGCAGGGCCGGGGCGAGCACCTGGACGAAGTGGGGTTTGCCGCCTTCGACCTTCACGCCGGCCACGTAGCCGGCGACGATCGAGGCTGCGACAAGGGCGGCGATCGCGGCGCCGATCGTGACCACCAGCGGCCGCTCGCCCTCGGCCAGCGGCGGCAGGCTCTCCCGGACCTCCTGGTTGCGCTCCTCGGCGCGGGCGTAGCCGCGCTCCATCCGCTCGCGCGGGGTCGGGGCATCGGCGTCGCGCTGCTTGCGCTTGCGCGGCGGGGAGGGGTCAGGCACCCGGGGCCCTCTCGCCGACCGCAGCAAGGGCGCCACGCAGCGCTTCGGCAGCCGCCGAGGGGTCCTCCGCGTCGCGGATCGCTCGCACGACGCCGAGCCGCCGCGCGCCGGCCGTGACGACCTCGGCGGCGTTCGCCGGGTCGATGCCGCCGATCGCGAAGAAGGGATGGGGGGCGTTGGCGGCGGCGCGCTCGACCAGCCCGAGGCCGACGCCGGGCCGTCCCGCTTTGGTCGGCGTCTCCCACACGGGGCCCACGCTCACGTAGTCGACGGGGGCGCTCGCGCTCGCCGCGAGCTGCTCCTCCGAGTGGGTCGAGAGGCCGACGATCGCCTCCGGCCCGAGCGCCTCACGCGCCTCGCCCGCGGCGACGTCGTCCTGGCCGACGTGGACCCCGTCGGCGTCGCAGGCCCGCGCCAGGTAGGGGTCGTCGTTGACGACGAAGAGGGCGCTGTGGGTGTCGCAGAGACGGCGGAAGGTCTGCGCCGAGCGCTCGATCTCGTCGCGTCCCAGCTCCTTCTCGCGCAGCTGGACGATGTCCACGCCGCCGCCCAGCGCGGCGTGGAGCAGCGCCTCGGGATCGCGCCCGCCGGGCATCGCCTCGCAGACGAAGTAGAGCCGCGCGGTGCGCAGCCGCTCGCGTCGCAGCGGGCCGCGGGACTCTGGCTGGCCGAGGCTCATCAACCCAATTATGGGCGTGTCTGACTTTAAGGGTGCTTAACCACCCCTAAAGTCAGACACGCCCCCCTAGAAGGACGGGAGGGGTAGCATCGGAGGAGCAACGGGAGCCGTTGGCGCGCAGTCGGGCGCCGAGGCTGAGAGGGCGGCATCGAGGCCGCCGACCGTCAGTGCTCTGTCCCTGGGCACTAGACCTGATCCGGGTAATGCCGGCGGAGGCAAGAGTTGAGCGAGCAGCGAAGTGGGTATGACGCGGTAATCGTCGGAGGCGGCGTCATCGGCCTCTCCTGCGCCTGGCGCGCCGCGCAGCGCGGCGCGCGGGTGGTGCTCGTCGATCGCGCCGCTCCGCCCGCCGGGGCGACGAGGGTCGCGGCCGGGATGCTTGCCCCGGTCGGCGAGCTGGCCTTCGGCGAGCCGGACCTGCTCGAGATGACTCTGGCCGCGGCCGAGCTCTATCCGGACTTCGTCGCCGAGCTCGAGGCGGCGAGCGGGGTCTCCACCGGCTACCGTCGCGACGGCGCCCTGCACGTCGCGCTCGACCGCGACGAGGCTGCGGAGCTGCGCCGTGTGCACGGGCTGCAGCGCTCGCTCGGTCTTGGCGCCGAGTGGCTGCCTCCGCGTCGCTGCCGTGAACTGGAGCCCGGCCTCACCCCGTCTTTCAATGGTGGGGTCCACGCCCCCGGCGAGGCCTCGGTCGACCCGCGGGCGCTCGCCGACGCTCTGCTGGCGTGCCTGGAAGCCGAAGGCGTCCTGTTGCTGCCGGAAACCGAGGTCGAAGCCGCGTTGCTCGACGGCGACCGTGTCGTGGGCGTCCGCACCGAGCACGGCAGGGAGCTGTTCTCCGCGGCAGTCGTCCTCGCGACCGGGGCCTGGTCGGCGCAGGCGAGCTGGCTGCCAGATGCCGCCCGTCCACCGGTGCGTCCGGTCAAGGGCCAGATCGTCGAGCTGCGCGCCCGCGACGGGGCGGCGCCCTGTCGGCGGATCGTCGCCTCCGAGCGCGTCTACCTCGTCCCCCGACCCGACGGCCGGCTGATCGTCGGCGCAACGGTCGAGGAGCAGGGGTTCGACACCGCGGTCACCGCCGGCGGCGTCCTCGAACTCTTGCGCGAGGCCTACCGGCTGCTGCCCGAGGTCGCCGAGATGGAGCTGGTCGAGGCAACCGCCGGGCTGCGGCCGGCGACGCCGGACAACCTGCCGCGGGTCGGCGCCAGCGGCGTCGAGGGGCTGCTCTGGGCGACGGGGCACTACCGCAACGGGATCCTGCTGGCGCCGCTCACCGCAAACGCCGTCGCCGACCTCCTGGAGCGTTCGCAGTTTCCCCCGAATACCGCCGAAAAGCGCGAACGGAACATTGAGGGGGCGACCCGGTGAGGATCGAGCTGAACGGCGAGTCGCGCGAGCTGCCCGCGGGCGCGACGCTTGCTGACGCGGTGCGCGAGAGCGGCGCCGAGCGTGAGGGCCGCGGCGTCGCCGTGGCGCTCGACGGCGAGGTTGTGCCGCGCACCGATTGGGACGCGACGCTGCTCGTCGAGGGTCACAGCGTCGAGGTGCTCGCCGCGATCCAGGGCGGCGCCGCCGACACCTGGGAGTTGGGGGGACGCGAGTGGTCCTCCCGCTTGATCGCCGGTACCGGCGGCTTCCGCTCGCTGGAGCAGATGGAGGAGGCCCTGGTCGCCTCCGGCGCCGAGATCGTCACCGTCGCCCTGCGGCGCATCGACCCCGCGGCGAAGGGCTCGGTGCTCGACGTCCTCGACCGCCTCGGCCTCTTCGCCCTGCCCAACACCGCGGGCTGCTTCACCGCCCGCGACGCGGTCCGCACCGCCCGCCTCGCCCGCGAGGCCTTCGAGACCGACTGGATCAAGCTCGAGGTGATCGGCGACGACCGCACCCTCTACCCCGATGCGGTCGAGCTGCTCGACGCCGCCGAGACGCTGGTCGGCGAGGGCTTCACCGTCCTCCCCTACACCAACGACGATCCGATCCTCGCCCGCCGCCTCGAGGAGGCGGGCTGCGCCGCGGTGATGCCGCTCGGCTCGCCGATCGGCTCCGGCGCCGGTATCCGCAACCCCTACAACGTCGCGATCGTCGCCGAGCAGGCGGCGGTGCCGGTCGTGCTCGACGCCGGCATCGGCACCGCGTCGGACGCCGCCCTGGCGATGGAGCTCGGCTGCGACGCCGTGATGGCCGCCAGCTCGATCTTCGGCGCCGAGGACCCGACCGCGATGGCGCGCGCCCTGCGCGGCGCGGTCGAAGCCGGCCACGCCGCCCGTGAGGCCGGCCGCATCCCCCGCCGCAGCCACGCCGAGGCCTCGACCAGCTACGAGGGCATCCCCGACCTCCCATGATCCCCGGACGGAGGTTTGATCCCCATCCGGTCCAAACCTCTGCCGCACCGACGGCGGGCACCTGTCTACCATGGGCCGCGCGCCCCTGTAGCTCAGTTGGTTAGAGCGGCGGCCTTTTAAGCCGCGCGGCGCGGGTTCGAATCCCGCCGGGGGCATCTGGCGATCGAGGGCATCGTAGCGTCGAAAAGCGCCGTCGCAGTCCCGCCGCGCGGCGGGACCGCGACCAGCTTCGAGACCAAAGCGACCTAGCCGAGCAGCTTGGCCTTCTGGGCGGCGAACTCCTCCTCGGTGAGGACTCCCTGGCTTTTGAGCTCGCCCAGCTCCTTGAGCTGATCGATCGTCGACTCCGCTGCAGGCGCGGTCGCAGCCGCGGGAGCCGGCGCCGGTGCTGCCGGTGGTGCTTCCTGCGCAGCCCAGCGCTCGGACTGGCGCCTCGAGACGCGGTTGCTCACCGCGGTCGCGGTTCCGGCGACGACGGCCGTCCGCGCGACGCCTCTGAGTAGTCCCGGCATGGCAGTTCTCCTTTGCTCAGGCCGCGTCCGCCGCGTCCAGGGCGGCGAGCACGGATTGGATTGGAATGCGTCCCGTGGCGACCAGCTGGCCGCCGGAACGGCGGAGGGCGGAGGCGAAGGGCGCCGCCCAGCGGTTCTCGTAGACGAGCAGCGCCGCCGAGGTGCCGGGTTCGAGTGCGCTCCCCGCCTCGTCGGCGTCTTCGTCTGAGAGCAGCCCCGAGGAGGCGCCCTCGAAGTCGGCGAATGCCTCCACCTGGTCTCCCAGGTCGGAGATCTCGAGCCTGGCGAGGGAGCCGTCCTCGTCCTTGTGGAGAAAGACGAGATCGAGGATGCGGATCAAGCCGCGATCGACCAAGTCGATCAGATGCGGCGCCGCCTCTCCGGCCGGCTGGCGCCCAGGCCACTCGACGAGCAGGTAGTCGATTGGGCCTATTTCGTCGAACTCTTCGGCGCTCACAAGCTCGCTCCCTTCGTCGTGACTGGCGATCCGGCCCACCGAAGGTACGCCCGCTCGAACCGCGGAACATCATCTGAACAGGGTGATAGTCGGCGGCCGCCCCTGGGCTACGCTCGGCCGGAGTCGGCTATCCAATGAGACGAGGAGGAGCAATGGCGAGCCCAGGACCCGAGCGCACCGTCGAGCAGAAGGGCTCGGGGCGCCCCCACGTCGTCGCCGGGCTCCTCGTCCTCGCGACGCTGATCGCCTTTCTCGCCATCTTCTCGATCTGGGTCAACCGACAGGCGCTCAACACCGACAACTGGGTCAACACCAGCGGCAGGCTCCTGCAAAACGAAGAGATCAGGGCCCAGCTCTCCGAGTACCTCGCCGACGAACTGTTCGCCAACGTCGACGTCCAGGCCGAACTGGAAAAGACCTTCCCGCCGCGGCTTGCGCCCCTCGCCGGGCCGGCCGCCGGGGCGCTGCATCAGCTCGCCCCGCAGGTCGCCGAACGGGCGCTGGCCACCTCGCAGGCGGAAAGCCTCTGGAGGGACGCCAACCGCGCCGCCCACGAAACGCTGCTGAAGATCCTCGACGACGAAGGCTCGGCGGTCTCGACCGGCAACGGCGAAGTCACCCTCGACCTGGCATCGCTGGTCTCCGAAAGCGGCGGCCGGCTCGGGGTCGCGGGCAAGCTCGCCTCGAAACTCCCTCCCGACGCCGGCCGGCTGACGATCCTCAAGTCCGACCAGCTCTCGATGGCCCAGGACGCCTCGTCCCTGGTCAGGCGCCTGCCGATCGTCCTCACCCTCCTTGCCCTGTTCCTCTACGGGCTCGCGATTTACATGGCCGGCCCGCGCCGCCGGCAGGCGCTTCGCTCGGTCGGCTTCGGCTTCGTCGTCGCCGGCGTGCTCAGCCTCCTGCTGCGCAGGATCGGCGAGGGCTCGGTGACCGATGCCCTGGCGGGAACCGACGCTGCCAGGCCTGCCGTCGAAGCCGCTTGGGACATCGGCACCTCCCTGCTGGTGACGGTTGCGGTCTCGGCGATCACCTTCGGCATCCTCCTTCTCGCCGCCGCCTGGATCGCCGGCCCGACCCGGATCGCGAGGAGCCTGCGCGAGGAGATTGCTCCCTACCTGCGCGAGCGACCGGGCACGACCTACGCGGTGGTCGGCCTCATCTTCCTGGTCCTGATCCTCTGGGCGCCCGTCGTCGCCTTCCACAAACCGATCGGCCTGATCCTGCTGGCGGCGCTGTTGGTGCTGGGGACCGAGATGCTGCGGCGCCAGACCGCGGCCGAGTTCCCCGATGCGGACTTCCGCAGGTAGAGGCCGGCTACTGGCGGGCCAGCGCCACCCGGAAGCGCTCCTCCGGGGAGATCAGGTGGTCGGGGTCCTCGGCGGCGTCGTCGACGTCGATCTGGACCCACTCGATCCTGCCGGTGAAGGCGCTGTCGGCTGAGGCGTAGTCGTCGCCGACCGGCGTGCCGAGGTCGGCGCCGAGACCGGTCGCCTCGACGAAGGCGGCGAAGCGGCTGTTCGAGACGGCGCAGGGGTCGATCGCGAAGGCGCCGACCCCGACCTCGCGCACCGCGCCGCCGAACCGAGGGACCCGCCGACAATCACCCGGTTCAGATGATGCCGACCCGCCCGATCGCGGCGAGCCTGCATGGACGAAGGAACCCGGCCACTGGCGCCGGGCTCGAAACCACCAGTCGGGCCTCCGTGGATGGCGGCCGACTACGAAGGGAGCAAGCGTATGAGAGGTCTGGGCCGCGCTGTGTTCGTCGCCATCTTGCTGTTGATCGCGGGCACGCTCAACGTCATCTACGGCATCGCCGCGGTCGGCGATGCGAACTTCTACGCCGGCAACACCCACTACGTCCTGTCCAGCCTGCACACCTGGGGCTGGATCACGATCGTGCTCGGGGTGATCCAGCTGTTCGCCGGCCTCTCGCTGTTCGCCGGCGGCGCCTTCGGCCGCGTGATCGGGATCGTCGCCGCCTCGATCGGGGCGATCGGGGCGCTGCTGGCGGTGGGCGGCGCCTACCCGTTCTGGTCGCTGGGCATCTTCGCCATCTGCGTCATCTGCATCCACGGCCTGGTCGTCTACGGCGAGGACGATCGGACCGCCGAGGTCTGAGTCGGCACGGGGGCGCCCGGCGAGGTCTGCCGGGCGCCCGCGGCAGGTGAGCTCATGGGCGACATCTTCCTGCTCTCACTGGTGGCCGCGGCGAACGCCACCCTGCTCGCCGCGGTGACGGTGATGCTGTTCCTGGAGAGCCCGAAGCGACTCCTGCTCGGCTACCTGGCCGGCGCCCTGCTGGTCAGCCTCACGATCGGCTTCGTGATCGTCTTCGTCGTGCACGACTCGGGCGCGACGGAAACCGCGCAGAGCTCCCTCAGCCCCTCGACGGACATCGCCCTCGGGGCGATCTTCCTGCTCGTCGCCTATGTGCTGGGCAGCGGTCGCGACGAGAGGCTGAAAGAGCGGCGCAAGGCGAATAAGGGGGCGCCCGATGCCGGGGAAGCCGAGAAGGGCCCCTCCAAAGTCGACCGGTTGCTCGGCCGTGGCGATGCCCGCATCGCCTTCGCGCTCGGCGTCGTCTTCACCCTGCCCGGCGTCGCCTACCTCGCGGCGCTCCACGACCTTCAGCAACTGGAATACGGAGCGGCGGGCGAGGTCCTCGTCATCCTCGGCTTCAACGTCATGCTCCTGATCCTGCTGGAGGTCCCCCTGGTCGGCTATCTCGTCGCCCCGGAGCGGACGGTGGTCGCGGTGCAGCGCTTCCGCACCTGGTTGACCCAGAGCAGCCGCCGGATCGCGGTCGTCGGCGCCGCGGGGATCGGCCTCGTCCTGCTCGTGCGTGGCGCGATCGGATTCCTGGCCTGAATGTCGCTCTAGATTTCACACAAGTTTCCTCGACGGGCGGTACAGTCGGCTCAGGCCGACTGTGTCTCTCTACGTCCGATTTGCGTTTTGAAGGAGGATGGCGGCGCCATCGCTCAGCCCGCTCCGAGCGCCCTGAGCGTCCCGTCCCTGGTTCCGCGCGCGCGCCTGGTCGCGAAGTTGAGGGAGAGCACGGCGCCGGTCGTCCTGCTCAGCGCGCCCTCTGGGTACGGCAAGTCGGTCCTCTTGGAGCAGTGGGCCGAAGAGGACCCGCGCCCGTTCACGTCGATCATCCTCGGCGACCTGCACAACGATCCCGGGATGCTCGTGGCCTCGATCGTCGAGGCGCTCGAGCGGATCGAGCCGGTGCCCGAGGACGTCTCCACGGCCCTCCAGGCTCCCGAGCCGAGCATCGAGAGCATCGTCCTGCCGCGGCTCGGCCGGGCCCTGGGCGATCGCGCGGTCCCGATGGTCCTCGTCCTCGACGACCTCGAGCGGATCGAGTCCCCCCAGGCGCTGGCGGTGATCGCGGCGATCGCCGGCCGGCTCCCCCCGGGCTCCCGACTCGCGCTCGCCTGCCGGACCGAGCCGGCCCTGCCGATCGGCAGGCTGCGCGCCCACCGCATGCTGACCGAGCTGGGCAGAACGGAGTTGACGATGACGAAGGCCGAGTGCGCGGCCCTGCTCGCCGGGCTCGGCGTCGAGCTGACCGGCAAACAGCTCGACGCGATGATCCTCCACGCGGAGGGCTGGCCGGCCGCCCTCTACCTCGCCGGCCTCGCCCTCAGCGAGCAGCCGGACCTCGACGGGGCGATCTCCCGGTTTGCCGGCGATGACCGGATCGTCGTCGACTACATCAAGGAGGAATTCCTCGCTTCGGTCTCCCGGCGCAGGCTGGAGTTCATGCGGCGGGCCTCGGTCCTCGATCGACTCAGCGGCGATCTCTGCGACGCGGTCCTCGGGCGCACCGGCTCGGCGAGGACGCTCGTCGACCTGTCGCGCTCGAACTCGCTGCTGACGCCGTTGGACCGGCGCGATGAGTGGTTTCGCTTCCACCCGATGTTCCGCGAGATGCTGCGCTCGGAGCTGCACCGCGTGGAGCCGGCCAGGGAAACGGAGCTGAACCTTCGCGCCTCTGAATGGTGGGCCGAACAGGGCGATTGGGACCGGGCGATCCAGTACGCGATCGAGGCGGGAGACCCGGCGCGGGCCGGAGAGCTGCTGTGGTCGGGGGTGCCCAGGTACATGACCCGCGGACGGGTTGCCACCGTGATCGGCTGGCTGGGTCGGCTCGGGGAGGAGACCATCGCCTCGGACCCCGCCCTGAGCCTGACCGCGGCCTTCGGCGGGATCACCCGGGGCGCCGGCTCGCAGGCCGAACACTGGACCGCGGTGGCACGAAGTCTGTTGCAGGGCGAAGGGGGCTCGGACAAGAGCCTCGGGCTCATGCCGGGCTTGGCGCTGGCCGAAGCCGGCCTTGCCCGGCAGGGGGTAGAGGCGATGTGCGCCGGCACCGAGGTCGCCGCGGAGGAGCTCGCGGACGAGAGCCCCTGGTTGTCGATGTGCTGCATGCTCGACGGGGTCGGGCTGCATCTCCGCGGGCTCCGCGAGCCGGCGCACGGAAGGCTGGTGGAGGGCGCGCGCCGCGGATCGGTGAGCGCCCCGACCATTCAGGTGCTCGCCCTCGCCCAGCTCGCTCTGCTCGCGATCGAGGATGGGGACTGGCGGCTCGCCGAGACGCTGGCGTCCCAGGCCCGGGCGCAGGTCAACCGCTCCGGGCTGATCGAGTACCCGATGGTCGCGCTGGCGATGGCGGTCTCCGCCCTGGTCGAGTCCCGGTTCGGAAGGGTCGACAAGGCGGTGGCCGACATGCGGATCGGCGTGGACCTGCTCGGAGAGCTCGACGAATTCGCGCCCTGGTACGAAGTCGAGGCGAGGATCGCGCTCGCTCGTTGCGCCTCGCGCCTTGGCGACGGCCCGACGGCCGAGGCGTTCCTCGTCGAGGCGAGGAAGCTGCTGAAGCGCACCCCGGACGCGCTCGTGCTCGGCGAGTGGATCGAGCAGTCGGCCGAGGCCGTCGCGGAGCTTTCCGTAGCGGAGGTGAGCGATCTCTCTCCAGCCGAGCTGCGCGTGCTCCAGTTCCTTCCCGGCCATCTCTCCTACCCCCAGATCGCCGCGGAGACCTTCGTCTCGCCGAACACGGTCAAGACCCAGGCGCAGAGCATCTACCGCAAGCTCGGCGCCTCCTCGCGACGGGAGGCGGTCGAGCTGGCGCGGGAGGCCGGCCTGCTCGACCGCGAGGCCGGCTCACAGAGCCCTCCCGCGCCGGAGTAGGGATCTCGACGATCACCCGCTTCGGGCGATGCGGACCCGGCGGCCCAGACCTACGTTGGGGCGGTTGCTCCGCTGAGGGCAGCTCCACCGATGCCAGAGCTGATCGCGATCGCATACACGGAGGAGACCGTCGCCGCTCAAGCGGCGGCGGAGCTCGACCGCTGTACGGCTGAAATCCCGCTCGACCCCGACGCGATCGGCGTGATCGTGGCCGAGAAGAACGGGAACCACCAGTTGCTGAGCAGCCGGCACCCTGGAGCGACGGCTGCATGGAGTCGATTCTGGGGAGTCATCTTCTGCGTCGTGATGAACGAGGCCGAGCCGAGCGAGCTCGACCTGGGCTTTCGCCAGCAGGTCAAGGGGCTGCTGAGGCCCGGAAGCTCGGTTCTTTTGGTCGCGGTCAGGCGGGTTGCCCCGGAGACGGTCCTCGCTGCTGTCAGCCAGTACGGCGGCAAGCCGCTGACCTGCCCGCTCGACCCCGACGTGACGGCTGGTCTCTGGCTCGATCCCGCCGGGTGACCGGCCGACACGCGGGCGCAGTCGGGGAGCCGCGCGGCCCCGGGTTCGAGTCCCGCCGGGGGCATCGCCGAGCCTTCGGCGATCGAGGAGTGTCGGCCAATAGACTCCGAGCCTCCGAGCGGCGCGCAGCATTTTGAAAAAAATCACCAGAAATATATCCGGTGGTCATAGTCTGTGGAATCCTTGCCCCGGAGGCGCGAGACTGCGCGTGTGCCCATTGTCGCTCAGTGCTTCACTGAGAACTTGAAACGTGCCCTAGCTCGCTCCTCGCTCACCCAGGAACAGGTGGCGGCGCGAGCCGGGATCGACCGAACGCAGATGACCAAACTGACGAAGGGCACCCAGGTGCCCCGGGTCGACACGATGATCAAGCTCGAGGCTGCGCTTGGCCTGGAGCGAGCCGCTCTGATCGAGGGCATCGTCTGGAACCCAGCCGAGGGTCCCAGCGGCGAGTTCAAGCTCGAGCAGTAGGGGCAGAAAAAAGGCGGCCCGCCGAGGCGGACCGCCTGAAATCGGGGTTACCGCCGGACTTCAGCGGCCCTGTCCTCACGTGTGCCCATCATAACGCCCCGAGCGGGAGTCGAACCCGCCAACCCCGTTTCGTGAAGACAGGACCCGCGTCCGGCGGCCGGGGCGTTGCCGCGGCCGCGACAGGCGGGACGCTACTCAGACAACTGTCACGTGTGGTGCGCCAATTCAAAAAGTTCTGTGACAGGGATCAGTGCCGGAAGTGGCGGTGCTTGGTGAAGACCATCGGGATGCCGGCGGCGTCGCAGGCCTCGATCACGTCGGCGTCGCGTTTGGAGCCGCCGGGCTGGATCACGCAGTCGGAGCCGGCCTCGAGCGCCAGCTCGGGGCCGTCGGCGAAGGGGAAGAAGGCGTCGGAGGCGACGGCGGAACCGGCCAGCAGTTCGCCGGCCTCCTCCCCCCGCGCCTCGCGGCACTTCTCGACCGCGAGGCGGACCGAGTCGACGCGGCTCATCTGGCCGGCGCCGATGCCGAGCGTGGCGCCGCCCCTGGCGATCACGATCGCGTTGGAGCGGACGTGGCGGACGACGGTCCAGGCGAAGAGCAGGTCGCCCCACTGCTCCTCGCTCGGCTCGGCCTTCGTCACCGTCTCCATGATCTGGCGCGGCTCGGGGTCGCCGTCGCGGTCCTGGACCAGCAGGCCGCCGCGCACCCGTTTGACGTCGCGTTCGGCCGGGTCCTGCCGGCGGCGCTCCTCGTCGCAGAGGATGCGGATCGCCTCCTTTTGCTGCAGCACCTCGAGCGCGCCGTCCTCGTAGCCGGGCGCGAACAGCACCTCGACGAAGTTCTCGTGCAGCGCCTCGGCGAGCGCCACGCTGACCGGCCGGTTGATCGCGATCACGCTGCCGTAGGCGGAGACGGGGTCGCAGGCGAGCGCCTTGCGGTAGGCGTCGAGCGCGTCCCTGCCGATCGCCGCCCCGCAGGGGTTGTTGTGCTTGACGATCGTGCAGGCGGGCGGCTCGAAGTCTTCGTTCAGCCGCCGCGCCGAGTCGAGGTCGAGGACGTTGTTGAAGGAGAGCGCCTTGCCGTGCAGCTTGGCCACCCCGGAGAGGATGTGGCTGCGCACTCCCACCTCGGAGTAGAGCGCCGCCCGCTGATGCGGGTTCTCGCCGTAGGAGAGGTCCATCTCCTTCTCGTAGGAGATCGTCAGGTGTTCGGGGAAGTCCTCATAAGAGGCCGAGAACCAGCGGCTGATCGCGGCGTCGTAGCGGGCGATGTGGGTGAAGGCCTCGTTGGCGAGCCAGTGGCTGGTCGAAGCGGAGACCTCGCCGTCCGACTCCTCGAGCTCGGCGCAGATGGCGTCGTAGGACTCCGGTTTGACGATCACGGCGACGCCCTCGTGGTTCTTGGCGGCGGCGCGGATCATCGTCGGGCCGCCGATGTCGATGTTCTCGACCGCGACCTGCGGGTCGACCTCGTGCGCGGCGACGGTCTCCTCGAAGGGATAGAGGTTGACGCAGACCAGGTCGATCGGCTCGATCCCCTCGCGCTCGAGCGTCGCCATGTGCTCGGGGTCGGCGCGGCGCGCCAGCAGGGCCGCGTGCAGGCGCGGGTGCAGCGTCTTGACGCGGCCGCCGAGGATCTCCTCCTGGCCGGTGAACTCGGCGACGTCGGTCACCTCGAGGCCGGCCTCGCGCAGCGCGGTCGCGGTCCCGCCGGTGGAGAGGATCTCGACGCCGCGCTCGGCGAGCGTCCTGGCGAAGTCGCCGATTCCGGTCTTGTCGGAGACCGAGATCAGCGCCCGGCGCACCTTGATCGCGCCGCCGGCGGCGGCCTCGGTTCGGGTGTCGGCGGAAGCCTTGCTCACTCGGTGCCGATCCTAGAGATTTCCGCCAGCGCATCCGACATTGACCCCACCCCAGGTGGTCAAAAGTCGGATGCGCTGGACAGCTGGTGGGCCAGCATGCGGATCGCCTCGGGGTAGAGCTCGTGCTCGACCGCGTGGATCGCGGCCTCCAGCCGCGCCCGGTCGCGATCTGGCGGCACCGGCACCTCACGCTGCACGAGCGCCGGCCCGGTATCGACTCCCTCGTCGACGAAATGCACCGTGACTCCGGTGACCTCGACCCCGGCCGCGAGTGCCTGGCCGATCGCGTCGAGGCCGGGGAAGGCCGGCAGCAGCGCCGGGTGGACGTTGACGACGCGCTCGCGGAAGCGGGCGACGAAGGCGGGGGAGAGCAGCTGCATGTAGCCGGCGAGGACGACGAGGTCGGCGCCGCACGCCTCGATCCACGCGGCCATCGCGGCGTCGCGCGCCTCGCGGTCGGCGTACTCGTCGCGGGGGAAGACGGCGGTCTCGACGCCGGCCTCACGCGCCCGCTCCAGCGCCCGGGCGGTGGGCTTGTCGGACCCGACACCGACCACCTCGATCCGGTCGCGACCGTGCAGCCGGTCGAGGATCGCCTGCAGGTTCGTCCCTGAACCCGAGGCGAGTACGACCAGGCGAAAGGCCGAGGCCATCAACCGCCGGTGGGCACCACGGCAATGTCCTCGAGCGCGAATTTGCCGTTTGCCTCATCGGGATCGCCCAGCGGGTAGCGGCCGCTGAAGCAGGCGTCGCAGTGGTCCTCGGGCGGCGTCCCGATCGCCTCGTAGACGCCCTCCATCGAGAGGTAGGCGAGTGAGTCGGCGCCGAGCTCGTCGGCGATCTCCTCGATCGTGCGTTCGTGGGCGATCATCTCCTCGCGGGTCGACATGTCGACGCCGTAGTGGCAGGGGTTGCGGATCGGCGGCGCCGAGATCCGTAGGTGCACCTCGCGGGCGCCGGCGTCGCGCAGCATGCCGACGATCTGCCGGGTCGTGTTGCCGCGCACGATCGAGTCGTCGACGACGACGATCCGCTGCCCGGCGACGATCTCCGGCAGCGGGTTGAACTTGAGCCGCAGGCCGCGCTTGCGCAGCTCCTGGCCGGGCTGGATGAAGGTGCGGGCGACGTAGCGGTTCTTGATCAGCCCGTCGTCGCGCGGCAGTCCCGAGGCGCGGGCGAAGCCGGCGGCCGCGGGGTTGCCCGAGTCCGGCACCGAGATCACCAGGTCGGCCTCGGCGGGCGCCTCGCGCCAGAGGATCTCGCCCATCCGCCCGCGCACCTGCTGCAGCACCTTGCCCTCGAGGCGGCTGTCGGGGCGGGAGAAGTAGATGTGCTCGAAGACGCAGTGCGCCGGCCGGCCGGCCTTGACCACCTGGCGCGTCTCGAGGCCGCGCCCGGTCAGCGAGACCATCTCGCCGGGGTGCACTTCGCGCATCAGCTCGGCGCCGACGATGTCGAAGGCGCAGCTCTCCGAGGCGACGACGAAGCGCTCGCCCAGCCGGCCCAGGGAGAGCGGCCGCACCCCGTGCGGGTCGCGGAAGGCGACGATCGCCCGCTTGGTCATCACGACGGTCGAGTAGGCGCCCTGCAGGCGCGGCATCACGTCGGCGACGGCGTCCTCGACGAACCTGCCCTCGTGGGAGGAGATCAGCGCCGCGATGATCTCCGAGTCGGAGCTGCCGCGGAAGGAGATCCCGGCCTCCTTCAGCTCGCCCCAGAGCTCGACCGCGTTGGTCAGGTTGCCGTTGTGGGCGAGCGCCAGCTCGCGGCCGTCGTCGCGCCAGACCGGCTGCGCGTTCTCCCAGGAGCCGCCGCCGGTGGT
>Ga0157375_10001896_pt1 | contig 17977 bp, 13 predicted proteins | sample M35metaG_FD_115311 | JGI IMG/M metagenome (GOLD analysis project Ga0157375, IMG submission 115311) | Miscanthus rhizosphere microbial communities from Kellogg Biological Station, Michigan, USA - M3-5 metaG | ecosystem: Host-associated > Plants > Roots > Rhizosphere > Soil | place: USA: Michigan... | reverse complement strand
GTCGCAATGGTCCCTGCTGATTCCGATCATCCTCAGCGGCTCGTGTTCCGGCTTGGTATTCGTCCCCCTGGCGACGACCTCCATGGGGACGCTACGCAATGAAATGATCGGCAACGCCAGCGGGCTATACAATCTGCTGCGCAACGTCGGAGGCAGCGTCGGGATCTCGGTGGTGAACACCATTGTGGCGCGCCGCCAGCAGATCCATCGCGCGGAACTAAGCCGCTACATAAGCCCCGGCCCGAACTTCGATTCCGCCCTAAGCTTTTTCAGGGGAGCAGCAGGGCAAGGCACGGATTCGCAAATCGCCACCAGCCGCGCCTACGCCTTAATGGACCGCGGCCTCAATCAGCAATCGGTGATCTACTCTTATGTGGACGACCTACGCTACATCGCGGTGGTGTGCCTGCTGTGCATTCCCGTGGTGTTGTTCCTGAAACGCGTGAAGCCCAAGGGCGGCGCCGCGGCTGCGGCTCACTGAGGAAAGCTCTTCGTGAGCCTCAGGTTTTACTGGGATCGGGTTGGGGCGTGCTTCACTATACTCAACGTCCGGACTTCCGGTTCGGTGCTCAGTCCCAATAAATCTGTGTTCGTGAAAGAATTGAAGAATGATGTGGCTGGCTCTGGCAGCACTCCTGCTCGTCGATCCGTTTTGGCAGACTAAATCGGCGAAGGACTGGACCGACGCCGAGCTTTCGCAGTTTCTGGCGAATTCGCCGTGGGCTCAGATGGCCGCGCAGCCGGGCAAACCGCAGGGCGGCAAGAACTCGGGCGAAGGCAGGTTGGTGCAGGTATACCTGGCGACCGCGGAGCCGGTGGTAAAAGCTGTTGCAGAACGGGACCGGCGCCTGGAGCTAAGGCGTCCCGGCATCACCAAGGCGCTGGCAGACGATCCATTATCCGAAGAGCGCGCCGCCTGGTTCGCCGACCATCGGGCAGCGTACATCATCGTCGCCGCGCGCGTGGGAAACAATGACGCCTTCTCGATTGAGAAGGAAACCGGCCGGATGGAGCGCGAGAGCGTCATGGAGGCGGGACGCATTCAGGTCAAGGTGAGCGCTACTTTCCCGCCTACGCAAACCGACCCGCATCTATACCTGGCGTTCCTTCGCGAGCCAGTGGCGGCCTCAGACAAGGACATCAGCTTCGGGTTGTACTTGCCGGGCGTGCCGGCGCCCTACCGAACCGTCACCTTCAAGATGAAAGACATGATGGTGGATGGCAAGCCGGCGATGTAGGCGGCGACCGTCAAAGCAAGAGCGGGACGCCGCATTTTGCCGCGGCTCGGCGCAGCCCGGCATCCCTGGATGCGAGAGGCAAACCTTTTCGCTGGGCCAATTCCAGATAGACCGCGTCGTAAATGGATAGTGCAAATTCGTCCGCGAATTCCCAGATCCGATGCAGCGCCAGTCGCGGCCCATCGTCATCGACAACAGGATGCAAGCGACTCAATGCCCCACGCGCGCGAGCACACTGCTGCGGCAGAATCTTTTTTCGGCGCATAAGCACCAGCAGACCGTTCGCGACCTCAAACATCCACAGACCGGGTACAACGAAAGGTTTTCCGGCGGCGACCTCTTCCAGAAGCGTCGCGGCGGCGGGACTGGACTGCGAGGAGACGGCCCACGAGATTCCCACTGACGCGTCCACCACGAATCCCTCATTTCCGATTGAATGATGGAGGGCCGGATTCAACGGCGGCCCTTCTTGACGGCGTCCTGGATGTGCCGGTCGGCAATCGGCCGCGAGCCCCGGCGGCTTGCCATTTCGTTGCGCAGACTCGCGAGTTCGCTGACGGCGTCGCGCACTTCACTCAACGCCGGACGGCCTTCCGGAACCAGGCGCGCCACTGGCTTCTGATGTCTGGTGATGACGATTTCCTCACCACGGCTGACTCTTTCGAGCAAGTCTCCGAAGCGAGTCTTAGCCTCGAACGCACTGACGGTGGTCATGAAATTTCTCGATTCGACTAGTCATCGACTAGTTTATCATTTATCGGGCCAGAGCGGAGCGCAGTAGCGCGCTGAGCCCATTCCACGAGATCTGCACGCCAATACACACCAGGATGAATGACGAGAGCCGAATGACAACGTTCATCGCCGCATCACCCAGCGCTGCCGCGATGCGCTCGGCGAAACGATAGCTCAGATAGATCGACACGGCGATCAGCATGGCCCCGAGCAGCAGCCCTACGATCAGCGGCCAGCGCCACTCCGCCCCCTCGGTCCGATTGGCGCCCACCGTGATGGCCGTCGAAATCGACCCCGGGCCCACGGTCAGCGGCAGCGTCAATGGATAGAAGGCCTGCCGCATGTAATTGGCCTCGTTGCAGGGCCTTTTCGCGTCCATGGTCCCGTCGTCGTCATCGGAGTGGCGGAGCAACGACCATCCGGTTGCCGCTACCACCAGGCCGCCGCTCACTTGCACCACAGGGAGCGAGATCCCGAAGAACCCAAGTATGTGCGTGCCTATGAAAAGCGATACCAGCATGAGAATCAGGCCGTTCACGGCGATGGTGCGCGCGAGTTTGGCGCGACCCTCGTCGGAGAGCCCGCGGGTAAGCATCAGGAAGATGGGGGAGTTACCCAGCGGATTGACGATGGGGAACAGCGCGCCTACCACCAGCAGCGTGCTCGCCACTAACTGACTGAAACTGCTTCTCACCTATACCTCATTTGGTGCGACCCGCTGAGCGTCCTCGGGCCTTTGTCCATGGTACTCAACTGAGGCGCTGCTGAAACTGGATCGCCCCTTGAATTCGTGGAAATGCGGAGGCATCCTTGAGTTGTATGTTAGACCTCAAGTCGATGATCGACGGGAATATTCCCGCCGTGAGTTCGGTTGACATCCAACGCTTCTGGGCGATGCAGTCCGAACATCCTGGAGCTATTTCGACGAAAGCGATCTTGCAAATTTGTGAGTCCAAATCAGCAGATCCGATAGCTGTCGGAGCGCGGACGATTCTCCTGCGGATTCTGCTTGACCAAGGTGCTTTAGAGAACTGGCGCGAAAACGGCGGGTTAAGCAAAGCGGTGTTTGACGCGGCGTCGTCGTTCCCGTTGCCGTCCGGGTTGCAAGGATTGAACCCAAGCGAATTCGTCGCACTGCTGCCCATCTCATAATCCAAACTGAACCGCAACCCAAACTGACCCACGGGTAGTGGGTCACTGACCCACGACCCGGGTAGGCGTGTTCGGCATATCAGGATAGGAAATTGCGGCATCTTTCCTGCCAGCGCATCCAGGTCGATGAGTGCTGGGCTTTCTGCTATGCGAAGGCCAAGAATGTCACCAAGGAAATCGCCGACAAAAACCCGTCTGCGGGCGATGTGTGGACTTGGGCCGCGATTGATGCAGATACCAAACTGATCCCCTCTTGGCTCATTGGGCCGCGCGATGGCGTCAGCGCACGCATATTTATCAGCGATCTCCGCCATCGCGTTTACGGGCGCTTCCAGATCAGCAGCGATGGTTTTCCGGCTTATGCCGCTGCTATCGAGCGCTCTTTCGAGGGCCACATCGACTACGCTCAGATCGTCAAGATTTTCGGCAGTCCCGTTGACGGGGAGAAACGGTACTCGCCAGCGGAGTGCATCGGCTGCGAGAAAAAAGTAGTGACTGGCTATCCCGATCCGAAGCACATCAGCACATCGTACATCGAGCGCGCCAATCTAACGCTACGGATGGGGATACGCCGCTTCACTCGTTTGACCGATGCGTTTTCCAAGAAGATCGAAAATCATACTGCCGCCGTGGCGCTGTACATGATGTATTACAACTTCGGACGCAAGCATACGACTCTCGGGACCACGCCCGCCGTAGCTGCTGGGGTTGCAGATCACATCTGGAGCATCGAAGAAATCGTCGGTCTGCTGGAAGCCAGAGAACCGAAGGCAACCAGCCCAGCGCGGGCCGCAAGCTGAACCGCGCTTGGGTTGCTTGCTCGGGAACGCATGGTAAGATTTATGGCACACACCTTATGCGCTTAAGGTCAATAATCGCTTCAGTGATGATGATGCTACAAGGTTGCAGTAGCCCAGGGGCGGAAGCCTCTACTAATCTGAACTTGGCGGATCTCGCGCCGCTACTAAAATCCGTTCAACAACTTGTCCAAGGTGGATTTGGAGATGCGGATGTGACGCAAACCAACGCCATCGTTCGCTCGATGCCAGTTGGCCAAACCAAGGAAATGAAATTTCAAATGGTTTTTCGCGGCGCGAACACGACGGTACGGCTACAGGTAAAGAAGGATGACGTTGACGCGGTAGACATCTGGTTTTTTACGTCGCCAGAGCTAGCCGCTGAAATCCAGAAGGCCATGAAACCCTTCCTCCGCTAAATCTCAAACTGAACCACTACCCCTACCCGGGTCTGCTATACTTTTACTTTAGATTCCTAGCCCTTGCGCCTTCGCTGCTTGCGTTGCGCGCGTCTAAGAAGGAATAAAGATGCCGAAACGCACATTTCAGCCGAACAATCGCAAGCGCGCCAAAGTACACGGGTTCCGTGAGCGCATGAAAACCAAGAACGGGCGTGCCGTGCTCAGCCGCCGCCGCGCACGCGGCCGCCATAAACTGACTGTCAGCGACGAGAGAGCTGTCCGGTACGCTAAGGCCAGCAGCTAAACCCGCCTCCGGCGGCGCGCTGAAGTTTCCGCAGGCTTCGCGGATTCTGCGCTCTGCCGAATTTCGAGCCGTCTATGATAACGGTATCCGCCTTTCCGGTCCCCTGTTCGCGGCCTTTTGCCTGGCTCGCCCGGACCCATCCCGACGCACTGCTCGACTGGGGCTTACGGTACCGCGCGCGATCGGCGGAGCCGTGGTCCGCAACCGGATCAAACGGCGCATTCGGGAAGCGTTCCGGCTGCACCGCGCGGAAATCGGACCGCAGTGGGATATCGTGGTTAACCCCCGCCGGGCTGCCTTGGACGCCCCCTTTCCGGATATCGAGCGGGCGTTGCGGAAGGTGATCGAAAAATGCGGACCTTAGTGGTAGGGACATTACGTATCTATAAGCGATGGATCTCGCCGTCGCTGCCTTCCGCTTGCCGATTCCACCCGACTTGTTCTGAATACATGCTGCAGGCGGTAGAAAAACACGGCGTGTTCCGGGGAGTCTGGATGGGTACAATGCGCCTGCTGCGTTGCCATCCGTTTCATCAAGGAGGATTCGATCCCGTTCGCTAGGGCTGCCCCGGGTATGCAATTGCTATGAAAAAAGAAATGACCATGGAGATGCGGCTGCTGATCGCCCTGGTGCTGGTGGGACTGGTGCTGCTGGTCAGCCAGTATTTCATCAAGCCGTTGCCGCCGCCCACGGCCGCTAAGAACGGTGCGGCCAACAGCGCGCAGCCGGTGACTGCGGCAGCCGTCGAAAAACCTCCAGCCGTCATTCCTTCCACTGCCAGGGAAAAAGCTGCGGAGACCACCGGCGCGGTGCAGGCGGCCAGCGAAGAGACGTTTGCTGTCGACACCGATCTCTATCGCGTGCGGTTTTCGAATCGCGGCGCGGTGGTGCAGAGCTGGATTCTAAAGGATTATCGGGATAACACGAACAAGCCGCTCGAGCTGGTGTATCAGCCCGGGAAGGATCGCGTTACCTACCCGTTCTCGATTGAAGTCAAGGGACAGACGCTGGCTACCGATCCTAACAAGGCGTTGTTCAAGACCACTCGTTCAGGCGATGGACTCGAAGTTTCCTTCGAGTTTTCCGATGGACGCGCGCTTACCAAAAAAACTTTCCGCTTCGCCCAGAAGAGTTACCTGGTCGGAGTCACCTCTGAGATCACGCAGAACGGAACTGCGGTGCCGCATTCGCTTACTTGGCGCGGCGGGTTTGGCGACGCGACTGTGCGCAATCCGGAATCCGTCCAACACGCTTTGTACTACGATCTGCCCAATGCCAAACTCAAGTCGATATCGTTCAGTGATGCCAAGAACGGACCGATTTCCGCCAGCGGGCAGTTTTCTTTTGTAGGCATCGAAGACGGCTATTTTACGGCAGTTTTCCTCCCCGGGGACAAACCTTCGGTGGAGCAAACTACTTACGCAGATGCGGTCCCCAATGCGGAAGGCAAGGACGAGAAGCGCGTCGGCGTGGGCGTGGGCGGGGAAGGACTCAACTCGCTTTCTCTATTCGTTGGGCCTAAGGACACGGATCTGCTTCGCAAGGTGAGTCCCAAGCTGGAGCAGGTGGTCGATTGGGGCTTCTTCGGCGTGATCGCGAAGCCGCTGTTCCTGGTGCTCAACTGGACCTCGGAACATCTGGTGCACAACAACTACGGGTGGTCGATCGTGCTGGTGACGCTGGCGATCAACCTTCTGCTATTCCCACTGAAGATCACCAGTATGAAGTCGTCCAAGAAGATGCAAGCGTTGCAGCCGCAAATTAAGGCGATCAACGACAGGTACAAGGGCGTCTCCATGAAGGACCCGCGCAAAACCGAACAGAACCAGGAAGTAATGGATCTGTACAAAAAGAACGGCGTGAATCCGGTGGGCGGGTGCCTGCCGATGCTGTTGCAGCTCCCATTCCTGTGGGCGTTCTACAAGGTGCTAAGCGTTGCCATCGAGATGCGAGGCTCGCACTGGCTGTGGGTGACCGATCTTTCACAGCCGGAATCGCTCGCGATTCACGTGTTACCGATCCTATTGGTAATAACGCAATTCGCGATGCAGAAGATGACTCCGACGCCGGGCGTGGATCCCGCGCAAGCGAAAATGATGATGTTTATGCCGCTGATGTTCGGTTATATGTTCTACTTTGCGTCGGCGGGACTGGTACTATACTGGTTAACCGGCAACGTGGTGGGCATCGTGCAACAGTGGCTGTTGAACCGAACCATGCCCGCTGCGCCTGTAACGGCACCGGTTCCTATCAAGAAGGGCAGGAAATAAATTTTGGCCCAAAAGAAATATACGGTCGCCGAAACCGGACCGCGCATTGAGGAATTTCTCAATAACGTTTTCAAACTGGCGGGATTTCAACTGGCCTTTACCGTGGCCGAAGGCGAGACGCCGCATCCGGATTTCGAAAACCCCGACTTGATGGTCCGCTTCACCGGAGCCGACGTGGACTTGCTGCTGGGCAACAAGGCCGAGTTGCTGTTGGCCTTGGAGCAGTTAACCATGGAAGCCATCGGCATGGCCCCCGAGGAACATTCCCGGATTTGCTTCGATGCCAACGATCGCCGCATTCTGCGCATCGAGGAGCTGCGGATGAGCGCTCAGGCCGCCTCCGATCGCGTCAAGAAATCGCGCCAGCCGTTTCACTTCAGCCCCATGAACAGCCGCGAGCGGCGCATCTTGCATCTGGCCTTGCGGGATGAAACCGATGTGCGCAGCGAGAGCGTGGGCGAGGGACCGATTCGCCAAGTAGTGATCGTTCCGGCGGAGATGAAGACGCTGCCCGAGCCGGTGATCCCGCCCAAGACGCGGCCGGATTTGGATTCGACAGGCGGCAGGCCGGGCGGCGGATTCCGCGATCGTGGCCGGGGCGGACGCGATGGCGATCGCCGCGGTGGTCCCCCATCACGCGGTGGTCCTCGTGGTCCGCGCCGCGATCATCGCTAGCGCGCTAGTGTAAGTGAAGCTCCACGACACGATTGCCGCGGTTTCGACGCCGCCGGGGCGGGGCGGTATCGGCATCGTTCGCATTTCCGGACCAGATGCTCGTGCCATCGCGGAAGCTATGCTGCGCTTTCGGGGTGGCGCCGCCTGGAAGCCATGGGCGGCAACTCTGGCAGAACTTCCCGATACGTCGGGCCATGCCGTCGATCAGGTGGTGGTTACATATTTCGCCGCTCCGCGATCTTACACCGCCGAAGACGTGATCGAGATTTCATGCCATGGCGCTCCCGTAGTTCTGCGTTTTGCGCTAGAGCGCGCCTGCGCTTCAGGAGCGCGCCTGGCCGAGCCCGGCGAGTTTACCTTGCGCGCGTATCTCAACGGCCGCATCGACTTGCCGCGGGCGGAAGCGGTTCGCGATCTGATTGACGCCACCACGCTCTACCAGGCCCGCATTGCGGCGCAGCAGATCGGCGGATCGGTTTCGCTGCGTCTGAAACCGGTGAAGGAGCAATTGCTGGAGTTGATCGCGCTGCTCGAAGCGGGCATCGATTTCGCCGAAGACGACATCGGCGTGGCCGCGCCGGAAGAGATCTTGCGGCGGATTGATCCCGTGCTAGCCGCGGTGCGCGCGTTGATTCAAAGCTTCGCCTACGGGAAGCTGGTGCACCAGGGATTCACGCTGGCGATTGTGGGCCGTCCGAACGTCGGCAAAAGCAGTTTGTTCAACCGGCTGCTGGAGCAGGACCGGGCGATCGTCACCGATGTTGCCGGCACCACGCGCGACCTGGTATCGGAGACGGCGGTGATCGAAGGAATCCCCGTCAAGTTTGTGGACACGGCGGGCATTCGCTCGGGACAAGACGTGGTCGAGAAGCTTGGCATTGAGCGCAGTTATCAGGCCATGGCCGATGCCGACTTGACCGTGGTGGTAGTGGATCTCTCCGCGCCACTCGACGCGGCCGATCGCCAGCTGATCGAAAGAGCGCAGCAGCAGGGAAAAAGTATCGTCGCGGGAAACAAGTGCGATTTGCCGGCGCAGGCGGACGCGGCCGTTGCGCTGCGCGTTTCCGCTCTCACTGGAGAGGGTCTCGCGGAACTGCGCCGAGCCATCATTGACGCCATCGCTCCTTGCGGGCGACTGGAGCAGGAGGGCGGCTTCATCACGAGCCTTCGCCACGAGCAGCTATTGCAGGAAACCTGCGAGGCACTGGAGCAGGCTCGCACCGCAACCACGCACGGCATCCCGCACGAGATGTTGCTGCTGGATCTATATGCGGCTTTGCGTCCCATCGATGGGATTACTGGCGCCACCACGGCCGATGACATTCTGAACCGGATTTTCTCGACCTTCTGCATAGGAAAATGATGCGCGGTGAAATATGACCCGACGCAAATCCGAGCTGCGCGCCATGTTTGCGTTGGCCACTCCGCTGGTGCTGACGGAGCTCGGCTGGATGGCCATGGGGATTGTCGATACCATGTTCGTCGGCCGTGTCAGCGCGGACGCGATCGGCGCGGTGAGCCTCGGCACCTCCGTTTTCTATGCGATTGCGATCTTCGCCAGCGGGCTGCTACTGGGGCTCGATACGCTAGTGTCGCAGTCCTTCGGCGCGGGAAATCTGGACGACTGTCATCATTCGCTGATTAGTGGTGTCTGGCTAGCGCTGCTTTTAATCCCGGGCGTGATGTTCGCGGTGTGGCTGTTCGTTCCTTTGATGGCGGCGTTTGGAATCGATGCGGGCGTGCTGCGCGATACCACTCCCTACATTCGCGCTCTGAACTGGAGCGCCGCTCCATTGCTGCTGTTTTTCTGCTTGCGGCGCTATCTGCAATCGACCGGTGTGGTGCGTCCGATTCTGGTAATCCTGATCACTGCCAATCTGGTCAACGCCGCGGGTAATTGGATCTTCGTATTTGGCAATCTTGGGGCTCCCCGGATGGGTGCGGAAGGCGCCGGCTGGGCCACCTGCGTGGCGCGCGTGTACATGCTGGCAGCGATGGTCCTCGTCGTCTGGATGCGCGATCCTAAAGCCTTTGTGGTGAGCTGGCGGCCGGATTGGCCCCGCATCGGACGGCTGTTGAAACTCGGCCTCCCCGCCGCCGGGCAAATTGGTCTGGAGATGTCGGTGTTTGCAACCGTAACGGTTCTGATCGGCAAGCTCAATGCCGATATACTTGCCGGACACCAGATCGCATTGACGGTGGCTTCGACCACGTTCATGATGCCGCTCGGTATCAGCTCGGCCGCGGCGGTGCGCGTGGGCCACGCCATTGGAAGACGCGATCCCGAAGGTGCGTCGCGCTCCGGCTGGACGGCGCTGGCGTTTGGCGCGAGTGTGATGTCGGTCGCGGCCCTGGTGCTCCTCGCTTTCCCGCACGCAATTGCGCGCCTGTTCACTCCCGAAGCTGCCATCATCGCGGCCGCGGTTCCGCTGCTTCGCGTCGCGGCGTTCTTTCAGCTCTTCGATGGTCTGCAGATCACCGCCACCGGAGCTTTGCGCGGCGCCGGCGATACCCGCACACCGATGCTATGTCACTTGGCCGGGTATTGGATACTGGGCCTCCCGCTGGGCGCATTCCTGTGTTTTCGCGAGTCCCTGGGAGCGGTGGGGCTGTGGATGGGCTTGTCGGCCGGACTGATTGCGATCGGTCTTATCCTGCTGTGGGCGTGGAGCCGTAAGGCGCGTGGCTTCCGCGAAAGGGCGGCGGTGGCCGGAGCCGAAAAATAGTGGACTGCCGCCGGCCAGTGTTACAATGAGTGAATTCGCTCTGAGGTCCTTAGGCCAGGTAGCTCAGTTGGTAGAGCGCAGCCCTGAAAAGGCTGGCGTCGGCGGTTCAAGTCCGTCCCTGGCCACCACAATTTTTCAAACACTTAGCTAGATTCTTCTCTCGAAAGAGAGCCTCTGTGGAGTCCAAATGGAGTCCAAACTCAACACGGCTGCGTTCGTGGTAGTCGTGGTAGCCCTCTAGATTTCGATCGCTTCGCTTGTACTCTTTGTATTTCAGCGAGATGGTATCCGTGGTAGCCACCGATAATTTTTTTTCGTCCACTGTATCGCGAGACAATATGAATTTTCCCTATATAGGAACCAGGCCCCCACCCTATTGCCGCTGAGACTCCTGATCAGTGGCCGACGCGGGGCTACACGTTTTGTTGGGGTATTTACGCGGGATCGGGGAAGGTGTAGTGTGCACAGCGTGTGCGCCGCACCAAGATCATGCGACATTTCCTGTCGAATGATGAGCCCGAGCTGACCTGCCGTCTACGTTGAGGCGACGAGGGATCGAACGTTGAAGGGGTCCAACCGGAGTGATTCCTGAGGAACGCTTCGCTCAAGGCGCGAAGAACGGAAAGGACCGCGAGGACAACACTTCAAACAACGACCAACACTCGGGCCATAAGCTTTCAGGAAAAGAGCGAGAGGCTGAACGCGTTGCGTGCTTTGTCGTCAACTGCCCCGGCTGAGTCGGCGAGGTACTCGAAGCATTCCAGGAATTCGTCTAGCGTCATCGGGTAGTCGTCGTTGACGTTGGTCGTCGGGAAGTAATGCCGGAACTTGTCGTCCACGATGCCGTTCTGGTGCGTGAAAAGATGTCGGATCTGCAGGATCTTCTCGATCTCGCCGATCCGCGGGTCATCGAACGCATTGAGTGATTTGATCGTGGGGTTCTCAGCGATGAAGCCTTTGACGCTCCCGCGTTGGAGCTTCTTGAGCTTCTCTTTCGCGTACCAGGTGATGAACTCGTCCATGTCCGCACGGTCCAGGACATCCTTGACTTTAACCGGCGCATCCGATTTGAGCGTCTCGGGTTTTGCGAGATAGATCTCATACAGAAGGCCGGACATGAACGTCTCGAACGTATCCGCACAGGATGCGAACAGGATTCGCATGAGCATCTTGCCTTCAGAATTGTCGGTCGGCACACTCGATCCCTTGGGATAGAGGAGGTGCCTGAGATCGTCGAGGATGCGCAGCACGCTCTCGTAGTGATCCAGCAGCTTCGCTCGTGCCTCCGTGCAGGCTTTGCGATCATCTGCGAGCGCTTTCCGCAGCTTTTCAATGCCGGGTTCTGTGAGATATTTGACGGGTGCCGCGAGCTTCAGCGCGGTCTGAGCTCCCGTCCGGATGAAGGCCTTGCCGCCGAACGATACCTCCTTGCCGGACTGCGGAACTTCGATGACGAAGAGTCGCTTGCCGCCGTGGTCGATGTAGTCGTAGCTCACCACCGGTGTTGGTGAGAGAAGGTCGATCGCTTTGCGCGTGATCGGGACTGCGCGGAATTCGTCGCTGAGGCCGTTGATCGTGATCGTTTTCCCCTGGTCAGCGACGCCGAGGACGATGGCTCCGCCTTTGGTGTTCGCGAACGCGCCGATGAGTTGCGCGATGGTCGCGGCGGGCGGCAGCACCGCCTTGTATTCGAGGAACTCGGATTCGGGCTGGCCGATGCGGGCGATTGTTTCGGGAGCGATGGACATGGCTTATATCGGGAACCGTCGAATCTCAGTCGTCTTCAAGATGTGGCCGAACGTGATACGCCGGACCTCTGTGCCAGTATCGACCCAGAGCTCATAGTCTTCGTAGTGCAACACGTCCTGTTCTGACTGATAGTAGATAATCACGGTTCCGTCGTACGCGGGTCTGACGACGATCTGTACGTCCCGGCCATTATGCTTGATGCCAGCAAGGATGGTGGTGGCCGTCTCTTGGACGTCGTCGACATCGTACTCATCGAGCGTCTTCAAGTGCGCGATGACACTATCCTTTGCGGTTTGGATAATGGTCTGCGCATAGACGAACATATCCGCCGTTGGCGTGGACTCGTGAGCGAACAAGGCAGCCAGGTTCTTGTCTTCGAGCGCCTTCTTCCATTCCTCTACATTTTTGATTCCCAGGCTCGCGATGATCTCCTCGGTGACGGGGAGCAGCTTCGAGCCTCCGGTTTGCTTTTCAATCGCGGTATGGAGTTCGTCAACGGTCTTCACGTTGTAGTGCTTCAAGAGCTCGTTGAGCTGCTCCGCGCGTTCTATATTCTCGACAATTTCATCGTCGTCGTAGAGATGGTGCTTGTTGCGGAAGAGCGACGGGAAGAGGGCCTTTGCGCGTTTCGGTTTTTCGCGAAACCACCGTAGAAGCCGGTCGAATGCAGGACGGTAGTTTTTCGCGACGCTCTTGTCGTTGGTGTACTCTTCGATCGCGGCGGACATTTCCTTGACGACGAAGGCCTCGTCTTTTTCGTCGAGCCCGTCAAGGTCTGCGACGACCTCCGGGGCGAGGAGCGCCTCACGCAGGTCTGTGCCGAGCAATTTGAGGATGTCTAAGAGGACGGGGTCGATATTCCCGGCGGCGTGCGAGAGGTCGTCTTTTTTCTTGAAGGTGCCGTTCTGATTGGGGAAGATCGCTTTTTTGGCGACGATCGAGAGGAAGTCTGGCTCACTGAATTTCAGGGTCGCGTAGAACTCGTTGAGCCACGCGTGGGCGTCCTTGCCTTTCAGCTTCGCGGTCAGCGTTTCGATTGATCCTTCGGTCTCTATGAACGTGGCGAGTTGCTCAAGCGTTAGCTTTCCGCACTCCGGCCAGAGGATGTCCTGCCATAGTTCGATATCTGATAGGGCCGGTAGTCGTTCCGGGAACCATGAGCGGCCGCGGCGCCAGATGCCGCGTCGGACCTCTTTCGTCGAACCACTCGGGAACAAGGCGTATTTCCTCCCGTCGATCTGGATAGGGGCCATGGTGTTCGCTGCCGTCCGAACGATTTTGGTGTGCAGGAGGGTATCCCGGATGGGCTTGAGGATCTCATCCCGGTACCAGTTCTGACTGACCCAGGTGAGTCCAGCGGGAATCGGCTTTGCGACTGCGAACAGGTGAAGACTGCGCCAGGCGTTCTTCGACGCGTACTTTAGGAGCGCGAGGTAGAGCGAGAGCGCCTCTTTGATGACGGCTCTGTTGTGGTCGCTCGGCGGATCGGCGCGCTGGGTCTGCGTGAGAAATAGTCCGTCACGTGCATCGGTGGGATTGAAGGTTGGGTTGTTGATGACAACCGGGAACGGAAAGAGTTCGGTGCCGAGGAGCGGAAAGTCGCAGAACAACCGGGGCAGGTCAGCGCTGAGCGGCAGGATACGCACGCCCTCTTCGGTCTGCTCGACCGGCATCGCGATTGTCGTAAAGCCCTTGCTCAGTACGGCTATCGTTGATGTCACGCTCTCTCCCTCGGAGTCAGTCTTGGTCACGGAAAGGATTTGGACTTCCCCGTCGACTCGGTCTTCCTCGGGCTCCTCCAGGCTCACCAGATGATCGGCGTACGCAACGCTTTCGATCTGGGGGACAAAGACGAGGGTGCACGGGAGGCAGGTGTCCAGGTCTGAGAGGCCGGCCTGCGCCACGCTTTTGCCGGTGTCGTCCGTGAGTTCGTACCGGAATGCCGTGTTGAACTCGCCAGCGATGTATTCTTTGTAGTGCGGCTGCTTGTCCACTTTCTGTGTTGACTCCTTTGCCTCCTCGACGGCCGCGATGATTTCCTCTAACTCGGTGCCGCTGCGGTCGAGATAGAGTTCGAATTTCCTCGGCAGCAGTCCTGGTTGCTTCGCGACGCCCGTCACGAGGACGTAGGGAGACAACAGATGGGTGGTGAGGAATCCCGTGCCGAACTTCCCCGTGGTGATTGGCCGTCCGGTGCTGTCTTTCGTGCGGCTTTTTGAAGAGATTTGCTCAATCAGAAAGCGGATATTTTCGACGGTGAACGCGGCCCCGTTGTGACTGAAGGTAACGTGTGCGTCCGGGTCTTCCAGATCGGCCTCTATCCGCACTTGGACCTTGCCACCAACAGTTACATCCTTGGCGTTCTGGATCAGCTCCCACACCCAACGCTTGGGTATCGTCGGCGACGTATCCACGCGCGAGCGCAGCTCAGACAGTTCCTTATGGATCTTCGTCGCGATGATCTGGTTGAGCGACTTATGTTCCAGCGCGGAGAATTCTTCTGTAAACGTCACGGGTTTACTGGTCCCTCTCGACCGAGTGTACCCGGAATAGGTGCTGCTTCGCCCCATCGCAAAGCTAAAACGCGCGTCACCTTATATGTGCCGACCCGCCTATCATTGAGCGGCCAATACGGCGGATCGCGGGGGGAAAAGAACCGTTCATTCGACAATGTCCAGAAGGCATTGGATCTTCGCGAAGAGTTCGTCGTAACCCAAGATGGTGACCCCGTGAATGGACGCTCTGAAGAGATCAAACGTCCGTTTCTTGCTCTTGTCATCACATTCGAGAGCTACGTTGCCAGCGATCACAAGGCATGACGGGTTGGACGCGGTGAACTCAGCATCCGAATCGCCACGGAGCTGATGAAAGTTCTTCATCGTTGCATCGTGGTATGTGAGTGCTTGGATGACTGGACGTCGCCGATTTCGCGTTGGGTGCTAGTTGGGCCTTCAGGCGTGGTCGGCTGCGCTTGTCAATTCAATCGATTGCATGAGTGAGTCGTTGGAACGCACGCGGCTCTTGTACCGCTCGTCAGCGAAATAATCTCAGCTCGCCAGACCGGACGTCACGATGAGCAACCCCTTCAGAATGAGTGGATACGACCGACTTTGACTCCATTAGAGCAGGAGGCGCATGGGAGTTGCTGATTCTACAACTCGTTTAGATTCTTATAATTACAGACGTGAATGGCGGCTTGGGAAAACTCAACGAACGTCTTTACACATGGCAATTTTCTAGACCTACCAAAACACACCGTGTTTCCGCAGTTTCCAACAACACCCCTGCGAATGGAGTCACGAAGGAGTCACGATAATCGAGCGCGAAGACTAAGTTTAAAGTACTCGATGATTCGCGACAATAACGAACATGGCCCTCGTCCTGCCCGACTCCACTCGCCAGATCATAGAAAAGCTTGAGGCCGCACCCGAGCCCACCGTCGATTACGAAATTTGCGGAACGCTGACCGAGCCCCTTCGCGACAGAGAACTCTCTTCAGACGAACGCAAAGGAGCATGGGCCGAAATGGCTCCTTTCAATCTTCGGGAAGCGGAAGAAGGCAGTCCATGGGGCACGCACTACGGACCCATGGTGACCAGGGGTGACGGCAAGACCATTCCAGACCTCCGGCAATGATTGATCCACTGGTCACGTCGACGCGATCCGCGTAAATGCCCCCTACATTCTGTCTTTTATCGGCAATAATAGAGCCATAGCACGACAATAGATCGGATAGACCCCGCAGGTGCAGGCTTTCGGTGCGAGCATTTCCCGTGTGTCGAGATTATAAAGAATGAGCACAAGCTTTAAAGGTTCAGTTGCGCCCCTCGAAACGATGGTGGTGCGAGAGCTTCTCCTCAACGGGTTCCGCCTTTCGCTGTCGCAGAAGACGTTCGAGGCCCGGACCGCACCGCTACCGGACAACAGCGCGCTCAAAGAACTCCGCCGGGAACATAAGGATTGGTTCATTTCCTGGCGGGAGGGCACGCTCTACGCCGTCCCGCGCACCCCAGCGCCAAGCACGAGCATCGGTGAACCCATAACGCTGAATTGCACCGATCATCTCCAACTGCTCGCGGCTATCATCGAGGATTTCCTACCACGGAAGTTCCCTGGCTACGACGCCTTCCGAGTCAGGCCCTTCGCATTCATTGGGAAACGTGACGAACTAGTAGGGGTCATCGCAAAGCGATTCCGACAACCCGCACTCTTGCAGCACTTCAGTATCCGCCCCACCTTCATTCTCGAAGCCAAGATCATCGAACCCGTCCCAGAACAGACCAGTATCGGGCTCTTTCTTACCGTCAACACGAAGTGGGCAATCACCGCCGAACTCCCAGCACTCCAAGCCGCGGGCGTCGACCTCACCGGACTCTATGTCGTCCGTCGCGGACCCAACCCAGGAGAGCGACGCCTCGTCGGACAAATAAAGAGCGTCGACGCGACGACCGTGCAACTCGCCGCATCCTACGACTACCTCGCGACCATCCCCACCGGGGACGTCATGCTGGAAGGATCAAAGGCGAGCTTCGCGCGCTGCCTCAAAACGCTCCTCGGACGCGACTACGAGTACTTCGAGCAAGGACGCCAGCGCGAAGAAGCCAAGCTCCTCAGCGGCCCCGCCGTCAACGAACTCCTCCAGCAATTCCACCAATTCTTCCAAAAGGACCCCACGCTACCACTCATGCCCGAGCTCACCGTTACCATCGGCGAGCAACTCGCAGTCACGAACAACGGCGCATATCACACGATCCACTGCGCGCCACCCGTCCAGTACTACTTCAACCCAGCACGCACAAAAGCCAGTCCCTACCCCTGGATCGGAATCAAGAACTACGGCCCGTTCAGCAAAGACACGTTTCCACGCCGCACGCCAACGATACTCGTCGTGTTCCCGGACGCAGCACAAGGAGCCACCGAAACGTTCCTCAATCACCTGCGCAACGGTATCACCACTAACGGCAGACCACAATACGAGGGAGGATTCGCAAAACTCTTCGGACTCCTCAACCCAACGTTCACGCTCTGTAAAGTACCAGTCCTCCAAGCCGCAAACCCCGCCCAGGCATACCGACGAGCAATCGAGGAACAACTCGCCGCTACACCAAACGTGGACGCCGCAATCGTCGTACTCACGGACCAGCACGCCGGACTGCCCGATACGAACAGTCCCTATCTCACCGCCAAAGCCACACTCATGCTCGCCGGCATCCCAGCGCAGGAAATCAAAGTCTCACGACTCAATGTGCAGCCGTACTCACTCCAGTACATCCTCCAGAACTTCACGGTTGCGCTCTACGCGAAAATGAACGGGACACCATGGACGGTCAACCAAGACACCACGATCAGTGATGAGCTCATCATCGGGATCGGTACCAGCGAGATCAGCCCCGACCGATTCAGCAAGCGCACCCGCTACGTCGGCATCACGACCGTATTCCGCGGCGACGGCAACTACCTCCTTGGCCACGTCAGCAAAGACTGCACCTACGAGGAATACCCCACCGTCCTCCAAGAGAGCACCGAACGCATCCTCCAGGACATCAAACAACGCAACGGCTGGAACCCCGGCGACAACATACGCCTCATCTTCCACACGTACAAACCACTCAAGAACATCGAAATCGCCGAGATCGCCAAACGCGCAGCGCTCGCCGTCGGCAACGAACAAACGATCGAGTTCGCGTTCCTCACCGTCACCATCGAGCATCCCTTCCTCCTCCTCGATCCAGCCCAAGCAGGAATCACCGGGCAGTACGGCACCAAAGGCGTCCTCGTCCCGGAACGCGGCACCATCATGCAGCTCGGTCGGTACACACGACTCGTGTGCACGAACGGGCCGAATCTCATGAAGCACGAGAACGCGCCGCTACCCGCGCCGCTGCTCATCCACATCCACAAAGGGTCGACCTTCAACGACCTCACCTACCTG
>Ga0157375_10001894_pt1 | contig 17988 bp, 13 predicted proteins | sample M35metaG_FD_115311 | JGI IMG/M metagenome (GOLD analysis project Ga0157375, IMG submission 115311) | Miscanthus rhizosphere microbial communities from Kellogg Biological Station, Michigan, USA - M3-5 metaG | ecosystem: Host-associated > Plants > Roots > Rhizosphere > Soil | place: USA: Michigan... | reverse complement strand
GGTCAACAAGATTCGAATGTCAGGCTTCCTCTGGAGCTCCTGAAGCACGAGCTCGGTTATGAATTCCGTCTTGCCAGTTCCTGGCGGCCCTACGACCAGGAAGACAGAGTCGCTACCAAGGGCAGCGCTGGCGGCGATCTGCTTGTCGTCATCGATTCCGGGTACCAGCGGCTGGTAGTCAACTCGAACGGGCTCCGTAGCGAGCGCTGGCTCGATGATTAGTTTGGCCAGACCCAAGTTCGGAGATTGACCGCTTTGAACCCTTTCAATCGCCGACTCCTGGTGCCGTATTGCCCTTTCAGTACCTGACGCGTTGTAGCGGAGCCATCCGCCCTCGCGTATCGCTTGAGCGTCGAATGGAGCGGTGCAGTACAAGACAACGGAATCATCTTGCACTGATTCGACTTGCCCAACCGCTATCCTTGCGACGCCGTCATCAACCGAGTACGAGAGCCCGACGAGGTTGACGTCCGGCGGTTCTGCAAGTCTCGCAAAGATGCGCGCGCCATCGGAGCTGAGCGCTGGAGCAAACAGCGCTGGGTACTTCTTTCCGTAGTACTCGGCTTTTCCGCGCAGCACGGTTCGCCAAATCTCGAAAATGGACTGATCGCCCGCTCCAACTTGATCTGCCGCATGAGCAGCTAGAGCGGCCAACAGCTCGTCGATTACGCGCTCGGACAGTTCTGCACGGCCAATGCGGTCACCCTCTCGAAATTGAACGGCAATCTGAAGAGAGCGGTCCTGCGCATACGACCAGCTTGAGGGCCGCGTTTCTCGTGCTGAAATAATTACAAGCAACCCCGGATTCGAACCGTCTCTAGTGATGACATAGGCAAGTCGCGATGTAACTAGGGCTATGCGATTGGAGTCATGGTTAACTACATACGCAGGACTCTCGATGTAGCACAGCTCATTCAGGTCGCCCACGACACGATTCAGAGAATACGGCGGGTCCATCTCGTGGAGTTGCTGTTCAATCTTGCGAGACAACTTGATATAGACGATTGGCCTCTGTCGCTCTCTGGCGGGCTCTGTCGCATCTTCCACTGTACTTCGATCCAGAAGTTCACGAAGCTCCAACACCGAATCTGGTCGATCATCGGGATCGGATGCCAGGCACCGCGCGATGATTTGACCAACGCCTTGAGGCCAATTGATTCTCTCGAAGTTGGACAGCAATTCCTTGTAGTCTTCTGGCTCCGCTCCTGTAAGCGCGCAGACTGCGGTTGCCGCGAATCCATATACATCGCGAAGGGAGTCCTTCGGTTGTTCTTCCGGCGGTGAATACGCACCGGACTTGTGCCCCCTGAGAGTCGCACCAAGATTTAGCGCTTCCAGAACGCCGCTAATTCCGAAATCAATTAGCTTGGCGTCACCAGACGAATTGAACATGATGTTCGCGGGCTTAAGGTCGCGGTGTACTCGCTTCTTGGCGTACGCATAGCACAAGGCTCCGAGAATTGGACGACCCACAGCTCTCCAGAACGACAGCCAGCTCGGATACGGAGTCTGCCTGCACTTGGTCTTCAGATCGGTCTCTAGCCACTCCATCGCGAAGTACGGGCCGAGTTCCTCGTCTTTCCCGTGTGAGATCAGCGAAACGATGTTCGGGTGTCGTAGAGATTCCAGCGCATCGAGATCACGAGTCATGGCCAACGCGTGCAACGGAGAGACCTGGACTGTCGTCCCGAGAGTCTTGATTCCGCACGTGGCGCCGTCCGTCACATCCAGTGCTTTGAAGACTTTTCCCATTCCGCCTTGCCGCGCTGGGTCTTGCTGCAAGACAAATCTGTCACCGAGGGTCTTAAGTGGCACGTCATCTTCTCGCTAGGTCTGCTCTTGGGCGGAGCCGCAAAGCTCTTGAGGGCGCCTTACGTAAGAAGTCTACCGCTGCTGCAGTATCGCGGCATTCTTGGATTTAACCCCATTGTCGTGAATCGTTGAACTAAGGCCCTCAATCGTCCGGTGCTACATAGCCACTGTCATGGAGACTGCAACCGGCATCACAGTGGAAGCTTGAGCAGACTCAACACCTCATGCAGCTTGGCGAGATCCGTCGTCTGGCCGTAACGCCCAGTACTCATGCTGTCATTCTCGTGTCCGAGGATGTCCGAAATCTGGTATTCGGGAATGCTGAGGGCGGTCAGCCGCGCCGACATCGTGTGTCGAAAGCTGTGCGCCGCAGTCTTCTTCGGATCTGTAATTCCTGCGGAGTCCAATCGACGCCCCAGTAGCTTTGAAAGTTTGTCGACATCGCCCCGTCTGGGATCATTGGTTGACCGCATGTCAGCCGGCCACAGGAAGTCTTCGGCCGCTCTGGCAACAAAGTTCAGCAAGCCCATCTCGATCAGACGAGGGTGGATCGGTATCAATCGCCGACTTGCATCTGTCTTCAGGCGCTTGTCTTCATCCAAGTCGTTCACATCGAGCACCCATACCCCGCGTTCTTGTCGCAGATCCTGTTTCCGCAGCTGTGCGGCTTCACCGAGCCTGCAGCCGGAGAACGCCATGATCCGAGGAATCCAGAAGAGGAAGGGTGGACAGTTCGGCTCTGCATCGAGTTGGGCAAAGTAAGCGATCAAGTCCTCATCAGAGAATGGCTTGCGATCGTCGCGCGCCCTTCCTTCCTTCATGCTGCGAAGAATGCTCGCTGGGTTCTGATCGATGTAGTCGTGCTCAAGCGCCCAGGTGAACAGGGATCGCGTCAGCTGCAGGTACTTGTTAACGCTGCGGGGTGCGAGCCTGAGCACATTGGCAGCTCCATTGACCTCGTCCAATGCTTGAGATGGCGTCAACGTGGGGTAACGCTTGGTCAAATTGGCTGGGAGCTTGGGCAGATCCACAAGAAGCTTGCGCATGTCGTCCTTCGTCACTGCGCCAATGTGTGGGTCGTGCAACAAATCAGCCAGGACAATGTAGATCTGGCGGTGTTGGAACTCGGTTCGTGGGCTCCATTGTTTGAGCGCGACCCTCTCGTCCCCGTACAGGATCGCCAGCTCGGAGACTTTCAGGGTCACCTTCGGGGTCGTCGCGATAGGGGCAGTTGCAGCCGGCAGTCCGAGGCCTCCAGAGCCGTTCTGGGGCATCTGCAGGGGCTCCCCGGACAGCGCGCGCAACTCGGCCTTGATCGCCACCAGCTTTGCCTCGATCAGCCTGCGGGCTAGTTTCCTTAACGTTTCCTCAGAGGCCTCCGGCAGCATGGCCTTGGCCCACGGCAGGCCGACCGTGTAGTCCACGCTTGCAAGTGCGCCGGTGAGCGCCTCTGCCTCGTCACCCAAGTCCCAACGGTGGACGTCGAGCCCGGTCTCGGTCCACTCCAGGGCGAGCCGGTCCTCGATCTCCTCGAAGCTGGTCGCCAAGTACCGGGAGGTGATCCCGTCGAGTTGCGCACCTGTCATGGACCTTCCTCGTAGGCGAATCGTGTGAAGGTAGGTCCCAATATGGGTTTCCCACAAGGACAATCGTCTGGAGGCCTCCCGAAGGTCCCCCGTGCGCAGGCTTCGGGTGATCTCGACACGACCAACCAGGCCCCGCAGGTCCGCGGGGATGACGATTCGGGAGGCGTAAGAGGTGCCGCGGCGCTGTAGCATGTTCTGTCAGGTTCCCTGTAGCGCGGCGGCTGGGAACCTGCAAAAACACCGGAGAGCCTTGATCTATAAGGCTCTCAGGGGGAATGGTGGCTACGGGTGGACTCGAACCACCGACCTCGGCATTATGAGTGCCACGCTCTAACCAGCTGAGCTACGTAGCCAAATCTCTTGTTTCTGTCCCGCGACCGGGCTTTCGGAGCCGGGCCCTGTCGAATGGGCTGCGTTGCCCTTGGTGAGCCGCGCATTGTCCATGGCGAGGCGCCGCGCGTCAATTCGCGACGTGCTCGCTTGTGGCGCATCCGCCGCCTGTGGCAGAGTCGGGACATTGATATTTTCGGAGTCCGTGCCGTGATCGATCCGGACGGTTACCGGCCCAACGTCGGCATCGTACTGATGCGCGACGACGGGCAGGTGTTTTGGGCAAGGCGCGTGCATCGTGATGGCTGGCAGTTTCCGCAAGGCGGGATGAACACCGACGAGACCCCGCTCGAGGCGATGTATCGCGAATTGCGCGAGGAGACCGGGCTGTTGCCGGAGCACGTCGAGGTGCTGGGCGCGACGCCGGGCTGGTTGCGTTACCGGTTGCCATACCGTAGTACCCGGCGCAACGAACGTCCGCAATGCATCGGCCAGAAGCAGGTCTGGTTCCTGTTGCGGCTGCTCGCGCGCGACGAGGATGTGCGCCTGGACCTGACCGAGAAGCCCGAGTTCGACAGCTGGCGCTGGGTCGACTTCTGGTATCCGGTCGAACATGTCGTGACCTTCAAGCGCCGTGTCTACGCGCGCGCGCTGGTGCACCTCGCACCGCAGGCGCAGGCAACGGCGGCCGGGGTGACGATCCTCGGCCTGCAGCCGGCCGTCCAGTTCGAGCATGACGAGAGGCCGCCACGCAGGGTGGTCGGGCGCTGAAGCCGGCGATCCGCGTGGACATGGGGCAGCGGTACAGCCACGCCTCCGTAGCCGGTCTAGTGCAGCAACGTGCGCAATTCGAGTTCCGCGCGCCGGTATTCGCGACTCAACAGTGACACCGCGTCCACCGCATTGGTGAGTGTGCGGTCGCGGGCGCCATGTTCGATATGCTTGGCCGCAGCGGAGACCTGCATCGCGCCGAGATTGGCGCTCGATGACTTGAGCGCATGCGCGGGACCCGCCATGCCGGCGATATCGCCGACCACGGCGGCCGCTTCGAGTTTGGTCAGGTGGCCGGGGGCGTCCTCGAGGAACACATCGACGAGTTCCTTGAACTGCGTGCCCATCGCACTCCAGAGGTCCTCGATGATCTCCGAATCCAGCGCCGGTCCATTCGCCTGCGTGGTGGCTCGCGGGTTGTCCGCGGGTGGCGGGACTGCCGCGGTTGCAGCCTCGGGCGGCGCTACCGAAGGCGTTCCGGAGACAGGTGAGGTCTGGAATGCCTGCGCGGTCGCGGTGAGTTCGGGTATCGCGGAGATGTCGCCGATGATGTCCGGAGCCGGAGCCGATGGCGGCGCAGGTGCGGGCGCCACGGCCGCGCGGCGGATCCGCGGTGTGTCGAGCCACCGTCGCAGCGTGTTCTCCAGGTGTTCGCGCGTGACCGGCTTGGACAGGTAGTCGTCCATGCCCGCGTCGAGGCATTTCTGTCGATCGCCGGCCATCGCATTGGCCGTCATCGCGATGATCGGGATCGGATGCAGGTCGTTATCGGCTTCATGCCCGCGCCATTGGCGGGTCGCCGTGTAGCCGTCCATGACCGGCATCTGGCAGTCCATCAGGACGATGTCGTAATGGCCGCGTGCCAGTTTTTCCAGGGCCTGTTCGCCATTCTCCGCAGTGTCGCATTGCATGCCCGCCAACGAGATCAAGCGCTGCGCGACGAGCAGGTTGACCGGATTGTCTTCGACCAGCAGCAAGCGGCCCTTGATCGGGACGGATGCCGGCGCAGGCGAGCCGTCCTCCGTTTGCGCGAAGGCCGGCGCTTCCGCGCGTTCCTGGGCAGGCGCCAGGCTGACCGCGGCACGCGAATCGCGGCCTGATGTACTGATCGCTTCTCCCGCGAGCAGTTCGCCGAGTTTCGGGCGCAGGTCGTTCTCGGCCAGCGTGCGCGGGACCACGATAGCGTTCGGCAGCGCGCGCACCTCGTCGGGGACCGGATCGCCGCCTTCGAGGAACAGGATGCGCAACCGCTCCACGCCGTCCATGCTCGCGAGGTTGCGATGCAGCGCGACGACGGTGTGCTTGATCGACGCCAGGTCGATGACCAAGACATCGAAACCGCGTGTCGGCGTCGCCGCGTAATTGCGCAACAGGTTCAGCGCTTCTTGGGTGGTGCCGACGAACTGCGGCTTGACGCCGCTCTGCGAGAGGCTCGTTCCCAGCCGCTGCTGCAGCACGGCGTCGGATGTCAGCACCAATGCACGCGCGCCGAGAAGCCCGATGCGTGGGCCTTCGATCTCGCCCATGGTCTTGAGCATCGGGATCTCGAACCAGAAATCCGAGCCGCGCCCGAGTTCGGATTCCACGCCGATGCGGCCGCCCATCAGGTCGACGATGCGCTTGCAGATCGCCAGCCCCAGCCCGGTGCCTCCGTACATGCGCGTGGTGGACGCATCGGCCTGCGAGAACGCGCTGAACAACTTGCTCGCCGCTTCCGGCGAGATGCCCACGCCGGTATCGCGCACCACGAAGCGCAACACGTGGTGGGTGCGGGTCTCGCTCAAGCGGCTGACAGTCAGCGTGATCGAACCGCGTTCGGTGAACTTGAGCGCATTGCTGATCAGGTTGCTGAGGATCTGCCGCAGGCGCAGCGGATCGCCGCGAAATGCCGTGCGCACTTCCTGGTCGATGTGCAAGCTCAGCCGCAGTCCCTTCGCCTGGGCCTGGCGTTCGAGCAGGCGGATCACCGAATCGAGCAACTCGCGCAGGTTCAGGCCGACGTTCTCGAGTTGCAACGCGTTCGCCTCGAGCTTGGAATAGTCGAGGATGTCGTCGACGATCCGCAGCAGCTGGCGCGCCGACTGCAATGCCGTGTTGAGCATCTCGCGCTGGTCGAGCGAGAGCTTCGTCGACTGCAGCAGGTCGAGCATCGGGATGATGCCGTTGAGCGGCGTGCGCACCTCGTGGCTCATCGTCGCGAGGAACTCGCCCTTGGCCAGCGTCGCCTGTTCCGCGACCTGCTTGGCGGCGGTCAGTGCAGCCTGCAGCCGGCGATGTTCATCGAGCTCGTTGCGCAGCGCATCGAATTCGGCGTCGTGGTGGCTACCGGCTTCGCTGGCGGCCCTGATGGCCTGGTGGGCCGACGACGAGACGCGCTCGATCTGCTTGCGCACGGTCCGCAACATGACGAGGTAGCAGGCCAACGCGACGGCCGCCGCTGCGAGCGCGATGACGCGCCACGGTCCCTGCAGGCCCGCCAGGTCGAGGCCGAGCACGATCACGATCGCGGCGATGGCAGCGATCGTGATCCAGCGCAACGGGATGAGCAATCTTGACGATTCGGGCATGGGCTGATTCAGAGAACAGCGGCATTGAAATCGAAGTCGAGCGCGCCCGCGGCACCCTGGACGAGGTTGCCCTGGATGAAATCGATACCGCTCATCCACAACGTCGCCGCCGATTGGGCATCCTCGACGCGGTGGCCGACCACCTGGATGCCAAGTTCGTGCGCGCGATCGATGATCACGCGCAGCTCGTCGCGCAATTCCTGCGTCGCGTGGGTCGCGACGTATTTTGGGGCAAGCTTGATGAAGCCGAGCGGGATCTGGTCGAGAAGGCGGCTCGCGTCGATCGAGTGGTCGTACTGGCTCAGGCACAGCTGCACCCCGTCGGCGCGCAGCGTGTTCGCGAATGACGTCAGTGATGGCGGATTGAGCAGCGCATCCTCGAGGCGGCCTTCGAGCACCAGCGCCGATCCGGACAGCTCATGCGCGGCCAGTTCGGCCTTGAGCCAGCCAGCCTGGTCGATCGCGGTGAAGGTGGTCATCGCCTGGGGAACGAACAGGCGCACCGCGCGACCGCTGTCGCGTTGCTGGCGCAGGACGCTCATCGCGCGGGTCAGAACCCAGCGGTCGATGTCGATCATGAGCTTCGCGCGCTCGGCAACCGGCAGGATTTCCGCCGCCGAACGCAGTCGCCCATTGGCGTCGCGCAATCGGAGCAAGGTCTGGTACTGCGCGTTCTGGCCGCCTTGCACGGCGACGATGGGCTGGTAGATCAGGCCGAAGCCGTCGCTGCCGATCGCATCGCGCAAGAGCTCGACCAAGGCGGCTTCCTGGTCCGCCTCGGTCGACCTCGGCGGTTCGTAGCGCTTGATGCCCTGGTCGGTGATGCGCGCCTCGCGGCAGGCGCGTTCGGCGCTGTTGAGCAGCGCGCTCGCGTCGCCGAATCCGAAGCGCAATGGGCAAATGCCGACCGAAGCACGCAAGCGCATCGCCTTGCCGCCGGCTTCGAAGGGATGCTGCATGATCTGGTCGCGCAGGCGGCGCGCGAGCGCGTCGAGGGCCTTGTCGTCGAGTCCGGTGGCGAGGATCAGGAATGCGTTGTCGTTGATGCGCGCGGCGACGTGCTGATCAAGGAGCTCGTCGGCCAGCAGGCGGCCTGTCGCGGTGAGCAGCTGTTCGAGCACGGCGAGCCCGAGCCGTTCGCGCAACGCGGCGGCACCGTCGATTTCAAGGAACAGCGCGCCACCATCGGTCGTGCGTTGCTCGGATCCCATCGCAAGCGCATCGTTCACGCGGTCGAGCACGTACGCGCGGCGATGCAGGCCGGTCGCGTCGTCGCGCGCACCCAGCGAGGTTCCGCCCTGCTGCTGCATGGTGCGCGTGCGGCGGACGCGATTCTGCACCGCGCTGATCAGGTACTTGGGACGGATCGGCTTGGTGAGGAAGTCGTCGCCGCCCGCGTCGATCGCTTCGAATCGCGCGTCCGGATCGTTTTCGCCGGAGAGGAACACGATCGGGGTACGCATGAAGACCGGGTGCTCGCGAATCATCGCGGTCAGCTCCACGCCATTCGCGTGCGGCATGTGCAGGTCCATCAGCACCAGGTCCGGGTGCAGGGATTCGAGCGCGTCGAGCACGCGCATCGGTTCCTGTTCGACCTGCGCCTGCATGCCGGCATTGGTCAGCACGCTCTGCGCGAACAGGGCTTGCGCGCGATCGTCCTCGACGATCAGCACGCGCAGCTTCTCTTCGGCCGCGGGCGCCAGCAACGCCGCCAGCTGGCGGGCGACGTCCGCCGCGCTGAATGGCGGGAACAGCAATGCGTCCACGCCGGCGCGGCGTGCATCCAGCCGCGTCTGCAAGTTGTCCTGTGCGGCCATCGCGACCAGCTGGATGCGCTGGTTGGGCGAGCGCTGCTGGGTTTCGCGACGGGCCGTGCCGACCGCGAGCAGGTCCGCCATGTGCGATGCGTCCACCAGCACGAGTTGCGGGGACAGGCTCATCAGCAGTTCGATCAGTTCCTCGACGGACTCGACCGGTTCGACTTCGTAACCCTCTGTTTCCAGGCGCTGCCCCAACTCGAATGCGACCGCATTGCCGTCGCTGAGATGGTAGATCCGGCGCGGAATGGACGCGGCGACTGCGGATGGCTTGCCGGCGTCGTTGGCCGCCGCCATGGGGACGCGCGGGGCCATGGCCGGTGGCGGTAGCGCGTCCGCTGGCGGCGCATCCGGGACCCACCTGCGCCAATAGTGTTCCGGTGCGGTCTCGCTATGCGCCGCGTGCTGCCGCGCATCCGAGCGTGCGACCAGCGACGCGGTGACGGCGGCGGTCAGGGTCAGCATGTGGTCGGCCTGCCGCGGGTCGGGCAGGCTCTTTCTTGCGATGTGATCGCCAAGCATTTGCTCGAGCGACAACAGGTGTTGGCTGGGTTCGATCAGATCGTAACGACCGCTCGCGCCCGCAAGGCGCTGGACGTCATCGTTGAGAAGGATCATGCCTTCGCTGTCCCACCCCTCGCGCTGGTAGCGCTGGATGCGGTGTTCCACCGATTCGATGCGCTTCGGCAGATGGCGCAAGAATGCGAGGCGGTATTCGTCTTGTTGGGACGAGGTCGTCTTGATCATGTCTCGGTTCCCCCTTGCTGCGATTATGCTCCGTCACGTCTGTGCGTGGCAGTCGATGCTTCCGGTGCCGGTTCCTAGAACGGTTTGACGACCACCAGGCAGACGATGCCGATCAACAATGCCGCCGGGATCTCGTTGTACCAGCGCAACCAGCGCGACGTCGGCGTCGGCCGCTCGTGGCGGAAGTCGTTCGCCAGCTTCACGCACCAGCCGTGGTAGCCGAGCAGCAACGCAACCAGGCCGAGCTTGGCATGCAGCCAGCCCTGGTGCACGAATCCCGGTTCCTGCATCAGCAGCGCGGCGCCGAAGGCCAGGGCCAGCAGCGCGCCGACATGGGTAATCGCGAGCAGGCGGCGTTCCATCGTCACGAAGCGCGCTTGCGACACCGGATCGGTGGCCTCGCGGTGATAGATCAACAGGCGCGGCAGGTAGAACAACCCGGCGAACCATGTCACCACGAAGACGATGTGGAATGCCTTGATCCACGGCGTGGCCTCTGGCCCGAACATCAGGCGATTGCCTCGCGGCGCCGACGCGCGACGCGCAGCACCGCACGGAACAACCACAACACGGCCAGTGCCCCCAGCAACGATGCGCCGATCGCCACGCCCAGCGCCAACCACGGGTGCGCGAGCAAGAGCCCGAGCGCGGCCAGCGTCACGGCGTCCTCGCCGAGCGATGCGCTCCAGTTGCTCAGCGGTTCGGGCGAGGCGTTGATCAGCGCGCGCGTCGACGCCTTGATCGCATGGCTGCCCAGCGCGAGCGAGCCGCCCGCGAGCAGCGCGCCACCTCCCAGGTGGCCGTCGGGCGACAGCGTCGCGGCCGCGAGAAATGCGCCGACCGGGATGCGCAACAGGGTGTGCAGCAGGTCCCAGCCGCTGTCCACGCCCGGAATCTTGTCGACCATGAATTCGATCAGCGCGAGCAAGCCGCAGGTGCCGATCACCCACGGCGACGAAGCCACGTGCAACGCTGGCGGCAAGTCCAGCCAGCCCATCGCCCCGGCCAGTCCGATGCCGAACACGGTCAGGTACACGCGCAATCCGGCCAGCCATGCGAGGGTCAGGCCGATGGCGAAGAGGGACGGGTCGCCGATTGCGGAACCGGACATTGCCATCGCCGTGCGATCAGGGGATTCCAAGTATAGCGACCGCGCGGCTTGACGCTCGCCTGCCGCGGCGGCTATACCGGGCCATGAACGCCAGCCAGCCACGGGATCAGGGCCACCCGCCGCCAACGCCATTGCTCCCGCTTCGACGCTGGCTGCTGATCGCATTGGCGTTGCTATGGATGGCCAGCATTGCATTGGCTTGGTGGGGGGCGGCGCGCTGGGCAACGCCGCACCTGGCGGCCGTCAATCGCGAAAACTCCAACCTGAAAGCGCAGTTGAAGGAACTGGACGATCTGCGCCAGCGGGTGACGACACTCAAGAGTTCGGACGCGATCAGCCGCGCCGCGAACCAGGAATTGCAGACAAGCTTGTCCGAGCGCGACGAGGAAGTGTCGGCGTTGCGCGCCGATGTCGCGTTCTACGAGCGGCTGGTCGGCACCAGCGGCCAGCGGCGCGGGCTGTCCGTGCACAGCGTGAAGATGGACCAGAACACCAACGGCAGCTGGCATTTCGCGGCCACGCTCACCCAGAACCTCAACCGCGGCAAGATCAGCCAGGGCGATCTCACCCTGCAGATCGAGGGCGCGAAAGCCGGCAAGTTGCAGGCGCTGCAATGGGACGATTTGCTACAAAAGCCTTCCTCGCCGGCGCAGCCGTTCCAGTTCCGTTATTTCCAGAAAGTCGAAGGCAGCGTGATGCTGCCGCCGGGTTTCACCCCGCATCGGGTGCGCGTGTTCCTGCGTTCGGAAGGCACCACGATCCAGCAGGCTTTCCCGTGGAGCGATGCGCTGACCGGCGAGCCCGCGGCGCCGGGTTCGGCCAAATGAGCGTGGGCTCAACGCGCGCCGCAGCTTGAACAATCGGGCCCGGCACCCCATCCTGATGGCATGTCCGACTTACTTGCCATGCATCCAGGCGCGCCGCAAAACTACCAGCAGCTCGACGCGCCGCTCGTGTTCACCAGCGCGGCCGCGCACAAGGTCGCCGAGCTGATCCGCGAGGAAGGCAACGCCGCGCTGAAGCTGCGCGTTTACATCAGCGGCGGCGGCTGTTCGGGCTTCCAGTATGGTTTCAGCTTCGACGAGGAGCAGGCCGAGGACGATCTTGCCGTGCAGAAGGATGGCGTGACCTTGCTGGTCGATCCGCTGAGCCTGCAATACCTGCTCGGCGCCGAGGTCGACTACAGCGAAAGCCTGCACGGCGCGCAATTCTCGATCCGCAACCCGAACGCGAAGACGACCTGCGGCTGCGGCAGCTCGTTTTCGGCATAAGGAACGTGGCGGCATTGAACGACATGCCGTCGCCGATCGGTACCGAACTTCCGGCAATAGCGTTCACCGGTTGCCGGATCGATCGCGCCGAACACCTGCGCAACGACCGCGAACGCCTGGCCGCGCTATGGCCGACGGCGCGCGTGCTAACCCTGGACCATGGCAACGACGCCGAAGTGGATGCCGGCCGCGAAGCGCTTGCGTTGCGACGCGGCGATTCGCTCCCGGACGAAGCGTTCGACGAAGCATTGTTCCTCGGCATCGACGCCGATGGCGCCTGGTTCGCGCGCACCGCGGCGTCGCTTCAGAACTCCCTCGACCTGCGCGGCGCGGCGGCGCGATTGTCGGCATTCGAGGCCGGCTTGTTCGCGTACGCGCGCGCATTGCTGTTGTGGCGCAAGCGCACCCGATTCTGCAGCCAGTGCGGCGCGGTGCTGCGGATGATCCATGCGGGCCACGTGGCGCGTTGCGATGCCTGCGCGAGCGATCACTATCCGCGCATCGACGCGGCGGTGATCATGCTGGTCAGCGACGGCGAACGCCTGTTGCTGGGAAGGCAGGCGAGCTGGCCGCAGGGCAGGTATTCGCTGCTCGCCGGCTTCGTCGAGCCCGGCGAGCGGCTCGAGGACACGGTCGTGCGCGAGGTGATGGAGGAAGCCCGCGTGCGCGTGCTGCGCGCTGACTACGTCGCCTCGCAGCCGTGGCCGTTTCCATCCGGGATCATGCTGGGATTCTCCGCATTGGCCGAACCCGACCCGCCGCACTGCAACGACGAACTCGAGGATGCGCGCTGGTTCGGGCGCGACGAGCTGCTCGCCGAAGTCGCGAACGGCACGCTGGGCCTGTCGCGCCCCGAATCGATTTCGCGCTGGCTGATCGATCGCTGGCTGGCTCGAGATCTTTGATGCCCTGCTGCCCTGTCCGGTTGTTGGCGGCCGCATGAAAGCGAATGCTTCAACCGACCAACGCAAAGCAAGAATGCGATGCCCGCAATGCGGCATCGGACATCCATTTCCATCGGCCGCTCCTGCGCATCCATGCGATTGCGCGTCGGCCGTCCATGCCCAGCGGTCGCTCCTGCGCATCCATGCGCTCGCGCGTCGGGCATCCATTCCCAGCGCGCGCTAGAATCGGCACGCACCACACGGATTCCGAGCGTCCATGTCCGCAACCCTGATCGCCGTCATCGTCGTCCTGATCGCAGGACATGCGGTGCAGTCACTGGCCGCGCTGCGGCGGTTCGACTGGCTCGTCGAATGGCGACGCTTTGTCGGCGGCCAGTCCGAGGCCGAAGGCGCATTGAATGGACGCACCGGGTTGCTGCTCGTGATCGGCCTGCCGGTCCTGGTGGTCGGCCTGTTGCAACTTGCGCTGCGGCAATCGTTGTGGGGCGTGCCGTGGTTCGTGTTCGCGGTGTTGCTGCTGTTCTATTGCTGGGGTCCGCGCGACCTGGACCTGGATGTCGAGTCGATCGTCGATGCGCCCGATGCCGAACACAAGCGCGATGCCGCCGCGAACCTCCTTTCGGCTACTGCGTCGCCGGATTCGGTCGCCGCGCCGACATCCGATGGCAGCGGCCTGAACGGCCATGCGCTGGTCGAGGCCGTCTTCAATGGCGCGTTGCGGCGCTGGTTCGGGCCGCTGCTGTGGTTCCTGCTGCTCGGTCCGGCCGGCGCGTTCGCTTATCGCATCATCGCCCTGCTGGCGATCGATCCAGCGCATGCCGATGCGCCGACCGCGCAACGCGATGATGCGCGCTGGCTGCTTTCACTGCTGGATTGGCCGGTCGCGCAACTGATGACGTTCGCGCTCGCGCTGGCCGCGAATTTCGACGCGGTGTTCGGCGCATGGCGCGATTGGCATGCCGGTGGCGTCAGGCTCGACACCGGATTCCTCGGCGCGGCCGCGCGCGCGAGCGTGGACATCGAGATCGCCGACGACGACACCGATCTTCCCGATGGAGCCGCGATCGCCACGACGCCGGCATTGCTCGAACTGCGCGACGCGATGAGCCTGGTCTGGCGCATGCTGCTGCTGTGGCTCGCGGTGATCGCGCTGTTCGTGATCGCGCACTGGCTCTGATCGCGCGCTACGCCTGATCCGTCATCCGGCGTTGCCGCGCATTTCCCGCACCCTGGCTTCGAGCATCGCCGCGTCGGCTTCCGCGCCATCGATCGGCGCGCCGATGAGCAGATCGACGTGCGCGCGGAACCGTCGCGGCATGCGCAATTGGCGCATGCGGCTACTGCGATTGCTCCACATGCTCGCCCACATCCCGCGCAGCGCGAGCGGAATCACCGGCACGGGCCGGGTCGCAAGGATGCGTTCGACACCGGCCTTGAATGGCGCGATCTCGCCATCCTTGGTCAGCGCGCCTTCCGGGAAAATGCAGACCAGCTCGCCCGCCGCGAGCGCCGCATCGACATCGGCGAACGCTTTCTCCATCAGCGCCGCATCCTCGCGCGCGCCCGCGATCGGGATCGCACGCGCGGCCCGGAACACCCAGCCGGCCCCGGGCGTGTTGAAGATCCGGTAATACATCACGAAGCGCGCCGGCCGCGGCACCGCGCCGGAAATCAGCAACGCGTCGAGGTAGCTCACGTGGTTGCACACCAGCAGCGCCGGGCCGTCGTCGGGGATGTTCTCGACGCCTTCCACGTGCAGCCGGTACATCGCCTTCATCAGCATCCAGCTGAGGAAGCGCATCAGGAACTCGGGCACCAGGGTGAAGATGTAGATCGCGACGACCGCATTGAGCAGCGCGGTCGCAAGCAGCAGTTGCGGCACGCTCAAGCCCAGCTTCAGCAGGCCGATGCCGAACGCCGAGGCGATCACCATGAACACGGCATTGAGGATGTTGTTGCCGGAAATCACGCGCGAGATCTGCTCGCGCGGCGTGCGGCTCTGCACCAGCGCGAACAGCGGCACGATGTAGAAGCCGGCGAACACGCCGATGAACAGCAGGTCGGCTGCGGCGTGCCAGTTGCCGGACATCGCGAGGAAGTCCCACGCACTCAGGTCGTGCGCCGTCGCCGGCGCGTGCCGCGCGAAGTACAGGTCGATGCCGAACACGGTCAGGCCGAGCGAGCCGAACGGCACCAGGCCGATCTCGACAGTGCGGCCCGAGAGTTTCTCGCACAACAACGAACCGATGCCGGTGCCGATCGAGAACAGCGCCAGCGCCAGGGTCTCGACGCTGCCGCTGCCACCGAGGTAGTCCTTGGTGTAGTTCGGCAGCTGCGCGGTGAACACCAGGCCGAAGAACCAGAACCAGGAAATGCCGAGCACCGAGTTGAACACCGTGCGATTGCCGGCGACAAAGCGCAGCGAGCGCCAGGTCGCGCGCAGCGGGTTCCAGTCGAAGACCAGGTCCGGCGCAGTCGCCGGCGCGGGCGGGATGCGGCGGCTGCAGAGGTAGCCGATGATCGCCATGGCGATCACCAGCGCGGATGCGGCTGGCGGGCCATAGGTCGTCATCGCGACGCCGCCGCCGATCATGCCGACCAACACCGCCATCGAGGTGCCCATTTCCACCAGGCCGTTGCCGCCGACGAGCTCCTGCGGATGCAGCATCTGCGGCAGGATCGCGTACTTGATGGGACCGAACATCGTCGAGTGCAGGCCCATCATCACCAGCACGGTCAGCAGCAGCGGCACGTTCTTCGAATAAAAGGCATATGCCGCGAGCAGCATCGCGAGGAATTCGAACACCTTCACCAAGCGGATCAGCCGTGTCTTCTCGAACTTCTCGGCGATCTGCCCGGCGCTGGCCGAGAACAGGAAAAACGGCAGGATGAACAACGCCGGCGCGAGGTTGGAGTAGAAAGAGACCGCGTCGTGCCCGAGCCCGATCTGGAACCCGACCATCACCACCAGCGCCTGGCGGAACGCGTTGTCGTTGAACGCGCCCAGCGCCTGGGTCAGGAAGAACGGCAGGAACCGTCGCTGGTGCAGCAACTCGAACTGGTTGTGCGGCGTGCCCTGCGCCATGCGGCGTCCCCTCGCGCGATTTTCGCGAGCCTAGCAGAGCCGTGCCGCATGTCGTATCGCAACCTGGCGACAAGCCCCCGGCGGCCGGTTCGGCAACTGTCCAATGCAATCCGCCGACCGAACTGGCAATCCACAGGAGACTTCGTGGCTATACGATCACCTCCCGCATGGCAAGGGCGGACGACGGGTGGTTTGGCTGCGAGCCAGCTTTGCCGGACTACCCTGCAATACGCACTCATGCGAAAAGGAGATCGCTATGTCCGCACAGGCCAAGACCAAGCTCGAACTGGTGAACGACGCGCTCAAGCAGCTCAAGGAAATGCGTCACTATTCGAAACAGTATGTCGAACAACTCACCGCCCAGTGGCTGCTGTTCGATGGCGAGTTGAAGTCGCTCAAGCAGGTCGACGCCGTCGAGAACCTGATGACGCGCCAGGCGGAACTGCACGATGCGCTGGAGGCGGAAATCGGCGAGCTGGAAGAACTGTCCGTCAGCTTGCAGCCGCCGCCGGAGGAAAGCGCCGCGGCCTAGCCCAGGGTGCGTTCGCGCGCGATCGCGCGCCAGCCGATGTCGGTGCGGTGGGTAAGGCGGAGTCTTTGTGAGATGCCTTGAATGGCATCTCACACCGCCGAACGCACGGCCATGGATGGCCGGGCCGGGAGGTACACCATGGACGGTTAGTGCGTTTCCCTCTCGATCGCGCGCCAGCCGATGTCAGTGCGGTGGAATTCTCCATCCCACGAGATCTTCGACACCGCGTCGTACGCAGCGCGTTGCGCGTCCGCAACGCTCTCGCCGAGCGCGCACACGCACAACACGCGGCCGCCCGCGGTGAGGATGTCGCCATTCGCACCGAGCCTAGTGCCGGCCTGGAAAACCTTCGTGCCTTCCGGCAAGGCCGCATCCAGTCCGGCGATGGCATCGCCGGTCTTGGGCGTGTCCGGATAATTCGCGGCTGCCATCACCACGCCGAGCGAGGGACGCGGATCCCAATTCGCTTCGACATCGCGCAAGCGCGCATCGATCGCGGCTTCGACGAGATCGAGCAGGTCGCTTCGCAGCCGCAGCATCACCGGTTGGGTTTCCGGATCGCCGAAGCGCACGTTGAATTCGATGACCTTCGGCGCGCCGGCCTTGTCGATCATCAGTCCGGCGTAGAGGAAACCGGTGAACGGCGCGCCATCGGCGATCATCCCGCGCACGGTCGGCTCGACGATCTCGCGCATGACGCGCGCGTGGACTTCGGGCGTGACCACCGGCGCGGGCGAGTACGCGCCCATGCCGCCGGTGTTGGGGCCGGTATCGCCGTCATGCACTCGCTTGTGGTCCTGCGATGTCGCCATCGGCAGCGCGGTGACGCCGTCGACCATCGAGATGAAGCTCGCTTCCTCGCCGTCGAGGAACTCCTCGATCACCACGCGCGATCCGGCAGCCCCGAACGCATTGCCGGCGAGCATGTCGCGCACCGCGGCTTCTGCCTCGGCCAAGGTCATCGCGACGATCACGCCCTTGCCAGCGGCGAGGCCGTCGGCTTTCACCACGATCGGCGCGCCGACTACCTGCAGGTGCGCGAGTGCCGCCCCGAGTTCGGTGTGCACCGCGTAGTGCGCGGTTGGAATGCCATGCCGCGCGAGGAATTCCTTTGCGTAGGCCTTGCTGCCCTCGAGCCGTGCGGCGGCGGCGGTCGGACCGAAGATGCGTTGTCCCGCGGCGCGGAAACGATCCACCACGCCGGCGACCAGCGGGCCCTCGGGACCGACCACGGTCACGTCGACACCCTCGGTCTCGGCAAGGTTGAGCAGTGCATCGAGATCGGTCGCGGGCACCGCGACATTGCGGCATTTCGCTTCGGTCGCCGTGCCAGCATTCCCCGGCGCGACGAGGACTTCGCTGATGCGCGGCGACTGCGCGAGCTTCCACGCCAGCGCGTGCTCGCGGCCGCCGGAACCGATGACGAGGATCTTCATGCGATCAGTGCCTGAAAT
>Ga0157375_10001893_pt1 | contig 17990 bp, 12 predicted proteins | sample M35metaG_FD_115311 | JGI IMG/M metagenome (GOLD analysis project Ga0157375, IMG submission 115311) | Miscanthus rhizosphere microbial communities from Kellogg Biological Station, Michigan, USA - M3-5 metaG | ecosystem: Host-associated > Plants > Roots > Rhizosphere > Soil | place: USA: Michigan... | reverse complement strand
CGCGCCCGCCGCGCTCATCGCGCGAAAAATCGTCGCATCGTCGGCGAGAAAAACGCCCGGATACGCCATAAAAAGCTTAAAGCTCGTCACGCCCGAATCCATCACACGGTACATTTCCTTTTCGTCGCCGTCTTCAAAATCGGTCGTGATCAGGTGAAATCCGTAATCGATCGCACATTTACCGTCGGCTTTCGCGTGCCAGTTTTCAACGCCCTGCATCATTGCTTCACCCTTGTTCTGCACCGCGAAATCAATGATTGTTGTCGTTCCGCCGAACGCCGCCGCGCGCGTTCCGGTAAAAAAATCGTCCGACGAAGAAGTTCCGCCAAACGGCAATTCCATATGCGTATGCGGGTCGATTCCGCCGGGAATAACGATTTTCCCCGAAGCGTCGATCACGACATCGGCTTCCATCTCCAATATTTTGCCGATGACGGAAATCTGCTCGTCTTCGATCAAAATATCCGCGCGGTAATCATCCACCGCCGTCACGATTCGTCCGTTTTTGATTAGTGTTTTCATAGTTTTATTTTTTAACAACGGCTTCTGCCTGAGTCAGTAATTTTTCCAATTCGGTTTTCGGAAAATATCGTCCGTTTGCGCCGCGATTCGTCCGTTTTTGATCGGTGTTTTCACAGATTTAACCTCAAAAGCTGTCAATGCAAACTAACTTAAAAATCATCTGCTTACTGACATTTTATCTTTCGAGACTGATTCCTTTGACAAAATCAAAGTTGCCGTAATGCGGAATTTTAACGACTAGTTGACGACGGCTGATCTCGGCAACTTTCGGAGTTCCGAGCATTTGAAAAATAGCTCTTCCCAGAAAACCCGCAATCACGGATAAAGCCGATAATGAAAAAAATAACAGGCTTTTTTCAAAATCGGGAAACGACATTATCGCAAAGTAAATAAAGATACCGAGCAATAGAATTCCGCAAAAAAAACTCCATCTTGAAATAAGGGCATTTCGATTGAGCTTTGCAATGCAATCGCCGCAAAAATACATTTTGACATCCCAGATGAATTGATAAGTAATCCCGAAAACCAATCCGATCCAACCTAAAATGGTTCGATAGTAAAACTTCTGATTTCTGAAAATCAGTTGTTTATCTTTTCCGCAATTGGCGCAGAAGTAAGGCGTTTCCTCTTTCCTGTTCGTCATATTTTTTAATTACGGAGCAATGAGCGATTCGATCAAATTCGAATAATTGCCGACTGCCTTGTTGCCGATCACATTCTTCCTTTCAGATAAATTTGTTCGGGCTTGCCACCGGTTAGAGCAAAAAGGCTAATTTGTCGGAAATTAACCTTTCACAAATGATTATTTCGCAACTTAATCAGACTTCGTTAAGTAGTTGCAAAACCTTTATCGAGCGCGGTAATCATTTCGTCAACATTATCTTTGGTCGAATTGAGCATCATGCCCGTGCGAATAACGTTGCCGTAAAGTCCGCCTTTGCCGATCAGCACGCCTTGTCGTTTGGCTTCTTCGAAAACTTTTAAGACGGCGGCGGGCGCAGGTTCTTTGGTTTGGCGGTCTTTAACGAGTTCGATGCCCTGCATCAAGCCCATTCCGCGCACGTCGCCGATCACCGCGTATTTGTCTTTGAGTTCTTCCAGTTTTTCGCGCAAGTAGTCGCCGACCGTTTTGCAGTTTGCGCGCAAATCTTCGTCCTCGATCATTTTGATAACGGCGAGCGCAGCGGCGGTCGAAACGGGATTTCCGCCAAAGGTCGCAAACGTTAAGCCGGGAAATTTGTCGGCAACTTCTGCGGTGGCGATCGTCCAGCCGATCGGCACGCCGTTCGCCATTCCCTTCGCGCTCGTCATAATGTCGGGCGTGACGTTCCATTGCTCAATGCCGAACCATTTACCGCCCGTTCTGCCCCAACCCGTCTGCACTTCGTCCGAAATGCAAAGTCCGCCGTGATTTCGCGCAATGCCGTAAGCGATCTCGAAATATTCGGGCGGCGGCACGATAAATCCGCCGACGCCTAAGATCGGTTCAGCCATAAACGCCGCGATTTCGCCTGTCGTCGTCGTTTGAATTATTTCCTCGATGTCTTGGGCGCAAGCCACGCCGCACGACGGGTATTCAAGTTTGAACGGACAGCGGTAACAATACGGCGCGGCGGCATGAACAACGCCCGCGACCTGAGAAGCGATCGGTTTCCATGTCGAATGCCCGACACTTGAGAGAGCGGTCGCGCTTCTGCCCGAATAACTGTGCCGAAGCACGACGATTTCGTGTCTGCCCGTCGCCAGTTTCGCCGCTAAGATCGCCGTGTCGTCGGCTTCCGTCCCGCTCGAAGTAAAAAACGATTTCTTCAAATCACCGGGCGCAATTTCGGCAAGCTTCTCGGCAAGATTCGACTGATTCTCGTTCGCATAAAGCGCGGAAGTATGCTGAATCTTGTTCGTCTGCGCGATAATCGCTTCGTTAATCTTCGGGTTCGCGTGTCCGACACTCACGGTCAAAACACCGCCGAAACAATCGAGATATTTATTTCCCGCATCGTCCCAAACATATTCGCCTTCGCCTTTCACCAGAGCGACCGGCTCTTCATAAAGCGTGGCAACCGCCGGAAAAAGAAATTCCTTGTGCTTGCGCACGGCTTCCGAAACTGTTGTTTTTTGTTCTGTTGGATTCATAGTTTTATTTTTTATTTCCTTGTAAAAATTTAATTGCCGCATCCAGAATTTCGTCTTTACCTTCGACAATTCCCCGAATTGACGGCGCGGCTTTGACGGTTGGCTGAATGCCGATTCTTTGTAATTGCCTGCCGTCGGCATGGCGCACCGAATGCCCCGAAAAGCTGATGCGGATATTGCCGGGCAAAATCAGATTCGTCACGTCGCCGTTCGCACCGGTTGTCGGCGTGCCGATAAAAGTGATGTCGGGACGCGCCGACTCGAAAAACAGACAGGTGTGTTCGGCTTGACTGATCGCGTATTCGTCAATCAGCATCACGATCTTGCCCTTATACACGTCGCCTTTATCGCGCCTGGGAATCGGTTGACCGAAAGTAAAATTCGCGCCGTTTGAATAATCACTGTTGCTGACGTTTTTCGCTTCAAGCAGCGGATTGTCAAAGAACGCGGCGACGGGTTGATTTTTTTCGGTCAGACGCGGCGCGATTGACCAAGCCGTGCCGTTCGGATAGCCGCGCATATCGAAAATGACGGCGGGCGCGTCCTTTATTGTCTCGAACATTTTATCAACTTCGCCGTTCTGCAGACGGTCGAGGTCAACATATCCGAAGCCGCTCGGCAGGACTGTGAAAACGGGTGTCGTGCGGTTATCCGCGTCAGAAATTCGCCGGTCGGTGCGGTCGAGACTGCGCGGCAGTTCAACTGTCCGAACCGCGCCGTCTGCGCCGCGCACGGTGAGCTTTGCCGTCGAATCTTTTTGACCGCGCAGTAAATTGTAATGCACGCTTCGCATCAGCGCCTGCGGAGTCGAAGCGGCGAAGTAACGGGCGAGAAAATCGCGGCGTTTTTCAGCCGTTTCGCCGTCAATAGTGAGCACGACATCGCCCGCTTTGACCGGCAATTTATCATCTAAAACTTTGACAATGACGGTCTGATTTTCGACAAAGCGCACGACAACGGGCGGCGTGAAATTACCGATTATTTGCGTCGAAGCGTTGGCGTTTTGCACACCGCCGTGCGAATCGTGAATTTCCGTAACCATTTCGCGCACGGTAAATTCATATTCCGCTGCTGTGTTGTCGGCTTCAAACTGCGGAATGTATTTCGGCAAAATGCTCGCCCAATTCGAACCCGTCAAATTTTTATACGGGTAAAAATAATTGATCACGTTCCAGAATCGAAAGAGCGCAAGCAGGCGGTATTCCTTCGCCGGAAACTGCATTTCCGCGTAAGTTTTATCTTTCTGCGAAATTTGCGCGATGTTCGCGGCGGAAGTTTTCATGCGATTTGAAACAAATTTATTTTCCGCGACGATTTTTTGCGCCGTCTGCGCGGCTTCGCCCTTCGGCGCAACCACATCGGGCGTGAAACCGATGGCGCCGTCGGGCTGAACGATTTCCATCGTCCGCATTTTAACGCTCACGCCGCCGGCGATTTTTATCTCGTTAAGTTCAACTCCCAAATCATCTGTTTCGGCGACGATCAACGCATTGCCCGCCGTCTGCAAACCGCTGAAAATATTATTGTTTGGCGAATCTGCATCGACGATAATCACCATCGGCGGCGTTTTGAAAGACTTGGTTTCGTCGCTCCCGAGATTTTCCGGTGTGTCGGTAATCAGCCCCGAATAATAACCGCCCGAAGTCGTGCCGTCCTGCGGCGCGTAGCCGTTATACATTCGGTAGCGAATCGTTGAAAGCATCACCTTTTTATCGAGCGACACGGATAACATTTGCCGCAGCTGATCGCCAAACGAATACAACAGATAATCATCCGTTTCGCCTTCCGCCCGCGCGTCGATCACCAAAGATTTCGCCTGCGGAAAAAATTTGAAAAAGTTTTGCTGAAACTCTCTCGATTTTTCATTGTTCTGCGAACTTGCCCTTGCCGCTTCGAGCGCGTCGTAAAACAAAACGCCGTTCTCGAGCCGCAGAGGTTCTTTGCCTGTTTCTGCCGCCGTCTTTTTATCGCCGTTTGGCGCGCTCTCCATTTTCACGAACGCCCGCGTCTGCGTGTCGCCGAGCACGGCAAGCATCGCGTTGACCGCCGCCGCGTATTCTTCCGAAGATTTTGCCGCATTGACTTTCGGAATCGTCTCGACGAGCGCCTTGTCCCAGTCAATTTCGCGATACGCAGGAAAAGGATGAAAATATTTCACCGCGCCCCAGACCTTTGCCAGGTCGCTCAAACGCTCGATGCGTTTTTCTTCGGTCTGCGCCCGAACGACAACTGAAAAAGCCGTGAAAAGTAAAAGCATCAAAAGATATTTTTTCATCTTGAGTTTATCCATAAATTTTACGGCGCGACGCGTTTTTAACCGACGGATTCTCGTGCTGCTGCTGGTTCTGTTGGATTTATAATCTTTTGTCACAACTAATCAAATAAATTTGTCTGAAATGCCCTTTGGAATGAAATTTAAGAAACCGAATAGGTGGGCTAAAATATACGAAACTTGCTCAAAAAAAGCAACAAAACCATTGAGAAATTACATTAATTCAATATAAAAAACGCAATCGTGTTGCAGCCATATTTTTTATCTGCCTCAAACTTTCGATTCTTAAGTTGCGTATTGCGCCCTATATTTGATATAAAATCTATTCGTCTTGTGAAAGACGCGATTGACAAATCAAGCCATCCTAGCTCAGCTGATAGAGCATTCGATTCGTAATCGAAAGGTCGTGGGTTTGAATCCCATGGATGGCTCCATTATTTTCAACAGCTTACGGGCACTCAATGAGTGCCCGTTTTAATTTGCACACATTTTTGCACACATTTTCCGACAAATCTCTTTCAGAATGCAAAATTGCAAAAAGACTTATAAACAGCTGCTTCAAAGATAATTGATTTAGGAAGATTATTGGGTAATAATGTCAATACTAGAATTTATGTCGTCGTGCCTCTTTGCAGTTTTATAATTTTGTATTTAAGAGAAATCACACAGCAATCCTAAATTTTGTTTTTTAGAATGTAGTTTGAATGAAAATATTTAAGAAATTCAACTGAATATGAAAAAGACGCTGTTTAAACTTGAATCTTTGGGTACAGAATTATTTGACGGTTTTACGAAAAATGAAGAGTGGAATGGCTGGAGTTGCCCTTATTTCACATTCGAGCAGGCACAGAAGGTCCTAAAATCATTTAATCAACTGGCAGCGGTTTTAAGCGATACGCCAGGCGCTTATTACGACCCCGACTCAGATGCCTTCGTTTTTAATGTGGGTGGCGAAAAAGAAGCCTTTGCTAGTGTAATTGAAGATGGTCAAAAGTATTTCCCCATTGGAGCTTTCAGCTGGATATGGGATGAAGTCGAAAACAATATAAAACGACCTACTACTGAAGTAAGATAAAAATGTGTTACGGTCATTTTTTTTAAAGTGGTTTCAGGAGAATGGTAGAGATTTTCCCTGGCGAGAATCAGACACTACGCCATTTCAGATTTTAGTAACTGAAATGTTACTAAGGCAAACGAGAGCCGAAAACGTTAATCAAATATGGATTAAGTTCAAGACAAATTACCCAGACGCAAGAAAACTTTATGCAGCAAAAATCAGTGAATTAAAAAAAATAATAAAGCCCCTTGGATTTGTTAATCAAAGAAGTGAGGCTTTGAAACATGCTTCCAAACATTTAATTGAAAATTATAACGGAGAGGTTCCGAAAGACATAAAATTATTACTAGCAGTGCCACATGTAGGGCTTTATTCCTCGTCCGCTGTATTATGTTTTGCTTTTAACAAAAAAATTGAAATAGTTGATACGAATGTTTTAAGGCTTTTTTCACGGCTTTATGGATTAAACCTTAAACCAGATATCCGGCGTGAGCCATTAGCGTGGGAAATAGCTCGCGAGTTACTTCCGCGAGAAGCCAAAAAAGCTAAATTTCATAATTATGGAATGCTAGATTTTACCGCTCAAATTTGTAAGTCAATTAGACCAAAATGTGAGGTTTGTCCACTTAATAAAATTTGTGTTTGGGGGCGTCAACAACTACTTGCTAAACAATGACCTTTAAGATTTTCTCATTCTTTTCTGGTGCCGGATTTCTCGACCTTGGTTTCGAAACTGAAGGTTTCGAGATTCTTTTTGTGAATGAATCTGAGGGTTCATTCCTAAATGCTTATAAACATGCTCGTAGGAAATTAGGAATCAGCAAACCTCAACACGGCTATTATGAAAAATCAATAACTGATTTTTATAAGCCAGATAAGGATGTCTATCTAGCTAAACTAATAAATGAATCAAAAACAGATGAAGCTTTGGTAGGTTTTATAGGAGGTCCTCCCTGCCCTGATTTCTCAGTCGGAGGTAAAAACAAGGGGAAAGACGGAGAAAATGGAATACTTTCGAAAACTTATGTTGATTTAATAATCCGACACAAACCAGATTTTTTCCTTTTTGAAAACGTTAAAGGACTTCTAAAAACAGCTAAACATAAAGTCTTTTATAATCACCTTAAAAATAGGCTTAAGCGAGCCGGTTATAAGTTAACAGAACGGCTTATTAATGCCCTTGAGTACGGTGTCCCCCAAAACAGGGAAAGAATAATTCTCATTGGTTTCCGTAGCACAGTTGTACTAGGAAGAGGGGCAATTGAATTTCCCTGGCAGAGTAACTCAAAATATCCTGATGGGGCTGCCTTTAAATTTAGTTGGGATACAACAAATCCTTTTGTTGAGGATTCAGTACTATCTCGTCCAGAAAATATTGCTGAAGATCTAACTGTTGAGTATTGGTTTAAAAAGAATAGAGTTTCAGAACATGTAAATTCTGAGCATTATTTTCAACCGAGGCAAGGATTAAAGAGATTTTTGGTGATCCCTGAAGGACAAGATAATAGAAAGTCCTTCAAAAGACTGCATAGATGGCGTTACTCACCAACAGCAGCATATGGTAATAACGAAGTGCATTTACACCCTTATAAAGCTAGGCGTCTAACTGTCGCAGAAGCTTTGGCTATTCAATCTTTACCTGCAGAATTTTCATTGCCTGATTCTATGTCTCTCACTAACATGTTTAAAACAGTAGGAAACGGAGTGCCTTATTTAGCGTCTAAAATGATTGCTAAAACATTAAAAATATTTCTTACTGAACATTTGGAAGCCAAACAAAAGATTCCTGAATTTAGTACTAATAGTAAAGGAGCCTAAAAATGAGGGTTCGTTACTCCCACAAAATGGTAGCAGTATAATTAAACAGTTGGCACCTGTCAGCTTTATTATAGAGGATTAATAATAGGTTCTTCTTTAACTTGTAAAACAGATTTAGAATTTTTAGAACTAAAAAATTAGAGTTTGTAAGTACCGACTAAAAGTTTCAATCATAATTAATTTTTCTAACTACTTTTATTTGTCACAAAGGTTTATAGAAAAAATCTATACCGAAGATTTCACCAGGAGTAGTGTAACCATCAACTTTGCTTGAACTTGAATAAACAATTAAACATGATGGCGGATTGGCTGGCACTTCAGATCGGGGAAATACTTGAAATCTTGTCGCATTAGGTGCAGCTAATAGGCTCATTTCGCGTCGTACACCTAATATTTCTTTTAATAGGCTTTTTTTGTATGGAGTATTTTTGCATTCTACTCCTAACCACAAATTAGTAAAATGAGGTCTATCATTAATTTCAGGATCTACCATTATTATATCGAGCTCATGGTAATCACCTTTTTCTATTTTGGGAGAATTTCTTATAACATAACTAAGAGTCAAAAACTCAATATCTGTCCAAATTTCAGCTATTATTGCTATTGTTAAAGGATTTAAAACCTCTATAAAAGGAAATCTACGATCAATTGGTCCGGGTGAACTTCTAAGTCTTATTTCTCTCCCTTCTGATAAAACCAAATCAAATCCCTCTTTACTTGTTAGCTCTTGGGCTAAAATCGCTAAAATATAAGCTTCATATAACTTACCTGCTGTTAGTGTTTTAGGTATTGGTTGAAACAAACTCCCAGTCGGAACACTAATATGTCTATTGAAAGCATTAGTTATATCTGATTTAATCTGATTAGCAGTCTTCATTATTAACTCTTATCTGATTCATCCTCTTGTATTGAATTTAAAATAGTAATTAAATCATCCAAAAAAGCAGAGTCATCTGGTAAGTTCACTAAATCAAATTCGTCAATACCATATAACTGCGCCTCTTCCGGTGTAAAGCTAATTTTGATACTTTCAATGCTATTGCCCTCTTTAGTTTTAATATTGTTATTGAGCAAATCCAAAATATAGGGGTAGGTATCACTTGAACGCGTCTTAAATGTTCGAATTACAAATCCCAAATATCGAATTAATCTAGTTTGAGGATTTGGTGGTAAATCAACGGTTATCTCACTTAGGTTTTCAAAAACATCCGGTGCAAACTCTCTCAATCGTTCTTGGAGATGTCGTAAAATATCTAAATACTCGTCGTCAGTTAGTGCCATTTCAGCTTTAATAAGATCTAAAGAAATGAATATAATATTTTTTCAAATTAATTGTGTGTTATGTAATCAATAACTCTTTATTTGATTCACCAAAATAAAATTCTATAAAAAATTACTTTTCAACCAATTTTCGACCTTTTCCGTTGTATTATATCCAGTTCTAATTAAGATTTCAGTAATATCCTTTCCGCTAATAATGAGTAAAGGATGACTGTCTTCAACAATTTCCTTATAAGCTTGCTCGCTTACGTATGAGGTTGTAACGAAAATGCCAAACTGCCTATGTTTTATTCTGGATATAAGACGAGATGTCTCCTTTACACCTGAGCCGTACTCAACATTCTTACATTTTGCTTCCAAAGCAAAATCTACTTTTATCGAGGAGTTAACAGTACCGATTTTATACTCACCGATTCCATCTCTTCCACCATCACGCCACGGTCTTGTTACATCACATGAAATAACATTGGAATCCATTAATCTCACAATTTCAACTGCACATTTTTCGAAAGCATATTCTTTTTCCTGATGAGATTTAAAAAAGCTAATTATTAGTTTTAATAGGTTATTTGATAGTTTATCGAATGGATCGGGCAATTGTTCATTCCTTAATCTATATTGAATAGTTTTGGGAGCAATTAATAAATCGTACTTATTGAGCACAACCCAATTACGCCATACATCAGGTGCAATGTTTATATCAGATTTAGAGATTCGTAACTTGTTTAACCAATCTCTAGAAATTCGATTTATGTTTAAAATAGAAAAAGTCGCACGGTAATTTTGAAATCTCTTCCCCCCTCTGGTCTTCCAAATAGCCACTAAATCTTCATCTTGGTTTGAATTATTTGTACCAGGTACAGCAAGTCCTCGAAACACCACATCTCTTTTTGTCGGACCTTTGGTAAATACAAAAAATGGTGGGATATCATACCTTTCACCTCGATGCAGTTTTTCAAAGATTGATTTAAGAACTCTATTTCCCTTTTTTGAATGTAAGTCATGCCCTGGCGTTTTATTATCACCATAATAAGTTAATCTGCCTTGAACAATATCTAATTCATCACACCAATCAGGATCCGTTAAACTAGAATATAAAACACAAAGATTAGGAGAATCATTGTTTCCAACATAACGAAAACCCCCTTGATTGCCACAACCAACTAGCCTATGAATAGGGTCATCTTTAACATTTCCCCAATCACCCGACTCATATACAGCATCAAGCTGTAAATCTGTATTATGCAGGTGCTCGAAACTAATTAAATCCATAATACTTAAAAAGGGAATAACACATCTGTCTGACCTTGAAAATAAATTTAATAATCAAAGTCGGTCTCGTTAAACTCGTAATCTTTTATTTGGTATTTCGTTTTGATATACAAATCAAGTAGCGCATCATCAAAATCTTGAATAGCCTGGGCTAAGTGATCGGGAAGATCTGAATGAGTATATTCTTTACCTTCTTCAAAATCTTCCTCCGTTTCATTTGGCAAGATCAGAAGGTTGAGCACTTGGCTACGCCTTTCATGAATCAGTGGAATATATTTATCAATTTTGATTAAATTTGTTACCTCTTTACTGATCTCATCTCTAATTATTTGAGTCGCGTCTTTTAGTTCAGAAATTGTAATTCTTACTATTTCACTTTTTGTTCTTCTCATTAATTTGTCTCTTTTTTAGAAATAAAAATCACCCGCTGTCTTTATTTGTTTTTGCGTGTGCGCTAAATTCAAATCCTTCTTTTTTAGTTGAATCAGGGACATTGTTATCCCTAAAAAAATAAATGAGGCATTAGATAACTAGTCGTAAAATCACCCTCAATAAAATAATTTTCCGAAGTATCGTTGCGCAAATTAAAAATCATTAAGTAATTTACTGTGTTATCACTTATATCTGGATGACGCTCTGCAGTTAACCCTCTGATTATTAATTCCTTATTTTGGTACTCTAAAATTACACGATAGCCGTTTTTTAACTCTCTTTTTTCCTTAATTCTTCCGCTAATGTCTATTGACCATTCTTTTCCTTGCTTTTCAGTTTGAATATATTTTTTGCAAACTGGGCGCGCGTTACAAAAACGACAAGTGTCGGGCGCCGGAGAGGCTAAATCTTCCCAGATAAAATTATTTAAAATTAAATTGTTAACTTCATCTAACTTTTCTTTGGCTTTATCAATTAATTGTAAGCTCTCCTCAGGTGTAAAGGAAATTTCGTATTCACCTTGATTAATTGTCAAAACTTTTAGTTTTTTTGCCCAAACTCCAGTCTTCAAGTAATAAAGACCAGCATAAATTTTTAATTGAATTTTATATTCCTTTTTTACCTCTAAGCCGGCTAGAGTATTTTCAATTACTGTTCCAGTTTTATAATCAATAATTTCTACTCCATCTGGAAGTTTGTAAACAGCGTCTATTTTTCCTCCAACTTTCTTGTCAGGTGTTTCGACCCATTCCTCTGGACTAAATTCCTTAATTTTATTTTCTGTTTTTGAAAAGCTCGATATTACCCTAGGCTTTATTCTTGAAAGAATCTTTTGAACTCCTATTAAACACAATTGCTTTTTAACTTCGAATTTTTGTGTATGTAACGAAATAGGGATTAAATGTTTTTCGAAGTTATTTCCATACATTTGCGCTTCTTGTTCGCTAATATTTTCATCCCACAAATTTTCAAAATCAGAATTATTTTTTATAAAACCTTTAGCCGCCAATTCTAAAACGTTGTGAATTACTGTGCCTAATCTTGTGTTTGGACTGAGTGGAAGCAATTTAGGAAAACCAGATGCAGATAAGATTTCCTTAAGGTAGCAGTCGTTCATTGAAGAGAACCTGCTTGGTGAAATTCTCTTCAATGGGTTTATTTTTGTATTAAGCAATGTGTTTAAATCCATTTCAATCTTGTGTAGTTTCTTGCAATACTCGGTAACATTCTCCAGGGCGCCGTGAAATATTAAACGAGTCAATGTAAGTAACATCAACTGCATTACTCATAGCCTGCGCAGTTGCTACAGCTAAAGTTTGTTTGGGATCGTCAATATTCCATAACGGATGTGTGATAATTACTGCTAAGTCCCCAGCTTTGAAAGCAGGAATATCATTATAACTAACGGCATCAAATCCAAATTCCTTTATGAAACCATCCCTTAAACGTATGGTATTTATCTTCCAATCAGATAACTCTGGGCTTGAAAAATCCCCATTTAAGCCAGCATAATAATCCGAATTCAACAGAATGCGCAGGTAGGAAATCCCTAGACGCCAATCGAGTAAGCTATGAAAAGTCATGTTTCTGTATACTTTTAAGCATTCATAACAAGATGCGTCACATTTTAATTTATGACTATCTTGTAAGACAGCAGATATATACGATTCGGGTGCTGGCGATAAAAGAGTAGATAGCAAATCTTTTAGATTGTTATATGCCCATTCGACGAACCCAGCTCCATTTGGAAGTCTATCACTAAGAATTATTTCTGCTTGTCGTCCATGGTTAACCGGCTCGATGTTAGCAATTTCAATTTCTTCCGGATCAATATCTAGTTCACTTGCTATTAATCTTTGCAAAAGGAATGCTGCCGAATAAATAGCCGACTTAGCACCAGCCGAAATCAGTTTTGTTAAAGAATTTCGCCGGTCAAATGGGCTTAGATACAATCCATTTGGAGTTTCTTTAGGTTTCAAACGTAGCACTTCTGTTATCTTACCTGCAGCTAAGGCAATCTCCTCCAAATTGCCCACCTGCCTCCCATTTAGATAATTAGATTCAATCCACTGATGAGGCAGAAAACCTCCGCTTACAATTCCGCCACGAAACATTTGACCTGAGTTATCATTTATTCTCCAGATTCTTCCTCTATCTGAAAAATTCATAATCAGATTGGTATTTGCAACTGGAAATGGTGATGAGGGTGATTGTTCCGCAATAATAGAGGGAGACCCAAAGAAGACAACATCTTCATCTTTTGCATCATCTCCGTCGCTTAGATTTGTTCGGAAAGCCGTCGGCACCGCAATTTCAAACTGTCTAAACAAATTTGTGTCGTCGTTTGGTTGGGCACACTCTGGACAATCATTTGAAGCCCAATATTGAAGTGAAGTTGTTGAGTAACCACAATTTTTACATTGCAGGTACCATCTTCTAAATGGTAGTGGATCCAAAGAATTTGTTCGCCAGCGGTTTTGACGAAACTTTAATGTTGGAGTAAAACCTATAGCAGTATGAATGGCTTTGTCTTTTGTTTTTTGAGATCCAGGGGCAAATTCAGATATAGCGAGTTCTAAATCTCGTTCAATAGTTTTTTCTTTATTTTTATTTAGGTTATGGTATAAGACCCTTGTTCTTGAAGGCATTCCAAACATCGGAAGAACAGCAGCCTCTGCCAAAGCCTCGGCTAAGCCTTGACAATTAATTTCAGGGTCTATTACAGCATTATCTATCTCTAATATTAAATCCTGTTGAATCCAATCCTTTAATGAATTATCGTAATCTCCATTCAATGCTTGAATAATCTTTTCTTGTTCATCGTCCCTTGTAGTTAGCCAGTCTAAAATCTTAGGGCGAGCAGTTGACCAATCAGCCCGCGTACCAAATTCACCATGACTATCTGGTGGATTAGGTGAGTGAAACCACTTTACACCTGCATATCTAAATGCTTGCCGGAGACATTCTTTCGCTAAAAGCCTTTTAAGTATTCTATCCTGATTCTTTGTTAAGAATGGGACCGGAGGGATGTCACCAGTAATTTTTCCAGGATGAGAAAAATAGTGCTCATCATGACTGCGTCCTCTACATAAAGTTAAAACAATCGAGAAAGCTTGCCCTCTTCGACCCGCTCGCCCAACCCTTTGCTGATAATTAAAACGCATTGGAGGCATATTAGCTAGCATTACAGCTTGTAGACTTCCAATATCCACTCCAACTTCTAACGTAGTGGTAACACTTAAGACATCCGACTCTTCAACTCTCTCTATCAAACGTTCCAGTTGATTCGCCCGGTTTATAATTATGCCTCTAAAATGACGCTGCCGCTGAGGTTGATTATCACTTTGCCCGGTCAATTCTTCACAATGTAATCTAATTGGCGATCTATCACTTGCAACAGCTTTCGCTAAGTAATTTTCATTCCATATGGATTTGCTATCTGTGTCTGGCTCTAACTCTAGGTCATGGTAACAATTATTATTGGTACAAATTCCTGTTGAAAAATGTAGATGCGGACGAGTACAGATTGGACAAGTCCAAATTTTATGATTTTGTGTAGCAACTCTAACATTTAATAATCGAGTAACTAATTTCCCGTGTGATTGCCCCGCAAGGTTTAAAGCTTCAAAAATGGCATCTCCTAATACAATTTCATGTACATTGTATTTGATAGCTACTGCCCGAACATATTTTTTAAATTTAATATTAGAGATGGAAACATAATTAAAGAAATCATCTTGCTCATATTCTGACCCTTCATGTCTATAGTATCCTCCTAATATGCGGACATAAGAATCACATACTTGCTGAAAAATTTCTTCAGGAAGTCCCACTCTATTTGATAGGCGTTCGCGATTATCACCCGCTATTGGTAGTTGAACCCAGCCAAGCCCCGAAGATTCGAAACTAAAATATAATCGGCTATAAAAAAGATTACAGATACTTGAATTTAAAACTCTACGAACTCTTCTTCTGTCATCGTCAGCATCTTGTGATAAGCCTTGTTTCCAAGAATTATTATTAAAGTCAAACAAACTTGTCCAAGGGTGATCCGTATTATCCCATTCGAACTTTTGAAGAGACAGCTCATTTCCTGCAGGATTCACACCTAGTGATAAAAGCTTTTCAATTAGAACACCTACGTTAGTAGGATCATCATCCCGCGGCAATAGCTCTTGAACAGAAAGTGTTCGTCTTATCCCCTTTGTTTTGACTTCTTCAAGTGCTGATTTAGCCTGCTGTATAAACTGCTTTACTCCATCCGGCAAGTTCGAAACATCAGCCCTTGACGTATCATATAAATCCTTAATCTCCTTCTCCTTACCAGGGCGGCTTCGCAAATACTCTTTAACTACAGGACTATACTCTGTCTTTCCTTGCTCTATTTCTTCCAAAAGTTTAGGAATCGCTGTAATTGCGAATTCAAGTTCTCTTACAGCTATCTCACGAACAAGGTCAGAGTAATGATTTCGTTCCACACCATTTGCGATTGCAGCAGCATCCTCTCGACTATCAGAAAAAACTACTAGTTTGCGTTTTTGCCATTTAGTTTCTGGTAGCTGGTAAAATAATTCTTTAGTTAAAATTTGGCTGACTTTGTTAAAACCTGTGCGGAAACCACGAATAGGAGATTTTCTTCTTTTTCGTTGGTAGTAATTTTCAGCACATTGTGGGCATGTATTAGGCAATGCATTATGAAGGATTCCCCTAGTTTTAAGATCCCTATCTGCTACTGGAATAGAGAAGATATAACCTTTTACCCAGTCGTCATGATCGTGTGCTAGCTCAATTCTGCCTGAATATGGATTTAAACTAGCAGCAGTCCAATAAGCATCATCAGTGGCTCCTCCTTGAACTATTGGTTGATCCCAAGAGCTTACTTCAGGACTAAAGACTTGTTCGCCTTGAGACCAAAATACAACATAGTCCGTATAAGTCCTTCGTTCTAAAAATCTTGCTACCTGTCTGTCTGGAATTCCCTCAATATCCGGACTAGTTGCTAGCATTTCGATCCCAAGATCTGTTACTAATCTGTTACCACCAAAAAAGGTTGTCCCGCAGTTTTCGCAGTATAATAATTCAAGAATTCTTGCACCATCATCATCCGTTATTTTCTGCGTGGGAAATAATTTACCAACCGTTCTTTCTGATGGGTTGATGTTTTCTAGGTTAGTAGATGCCCATAACCCCTCAATATTTCTGAAAAACAGGTGAAGTCTAAATGAAGGAAGATCATTTTTTATTTTCTTTGTCTCATATAATGCCCGAACAATTAATAAACCTTTGGCGGCACTCCATAATCTATCTTTCGGATAATCACCGAAAATACTCTTGGAAAAACTAGTTATTGAAACCGCGCGCATTCGCCGTTTGTTATTCTTCTCTAAAACCTCACAAGCCTTCAATAAATGGGTATTGAGGGCAAAGTTGTTATCCAACAACTTTTTTAGAAAAAACTCCTGTGGATACTCCTTTATTTCTTCATTTGCGCCATCTAATAAATTAGCAGCCTCACCCCATACGTTATCATTAGCCTCATTTTCAGCTATCTTCAGAAATGGTTCGATTGGTAAAAAGCTATGAACAACTGAATTAGGAATTTTTGGTTGTTGTCCTTCAATAACCTTAAATTCATCTGCACCAAAAAAATCTTTCAAAAATTTGTAACTTTTGTCATCACCTGCTTCCAGTGAAGCACTTGACGCTAGAATTCTTAGTTGCGGGTGATTAGGGTGAAGCCCTAATCTTAATAATAATAGTTGTATTAAGTAAGCGACTTCTGTGCCGGCTGTTCCGCGGTATAGATGAAGTTCATCAATAACGAGATGAAAGATTCGCTTTTTCTTTTCTTCATCTCGGTATGCCAGATCTAAATCCTCACAAGCTAACCAGCTTTTAGTTTTTTCAAATATTCCCTTATCTGCATCCCTCATCATCATCACACTTAACATGGAAAAGTTCGTGATAAGTAAATCAGGGGGTGAGTCTTGCATATCCCATCTAGAGCGCATTTCTGCCCCATCGAGACGAGGGAAAAACGCAGTTACTTCAACTTTATTTGGATCAAGATTTTCCGGGTTATTGGCATAATCTGAAGCATCCTTAGCATTTTGCTCAATTTCATTAAGGCGACCAACTAATTCATCTATCTTTTTCTTATTAGGATTTCCCGATTTAGTTGTTTCATGTCCTGGGACAGGTGTTTCGCTATTATAACGACCAACATAAATTCTATTATTAGAGTGCTGATTGGACCAGTTACGAGTCTGAGTAGAATCAAGTGCCTTTCTGAGCCTAGTCATTTGATCTTCTACTAGTGCGTTCATTGGATAAATTATGATAGCTCTAACCGCAGGCACTCTAACTTCATGTTCTCTTTGCGGTATGCGATATGTATTAACTAACCTGCCAGCGGCAGATTTACATCGAGCTTGCCAATCTAAATTCGACCACCAATCATTCGCATTTGGATGTTGTGGATTGGGCTGATTCCATGATTCAACTTCTTTAGATATTTGCGCAAATATAGGTAAAAGAAATGACTCCGTCTTGCCCGATCCTGTGCCGGCAGTTACAACACAATTATTACCTAATAAAGCTTGTTTTAACATCTCCGCCTGATGCGAATGAAGTTTGATCGGATTCCCGTTGTCGTCAAAACTTGGCATTAATCCGCAGTTTACGAGAGCCTTGAAGATTGCTATTTCATTCTGGCTTAACCCTGGAAGGTCGGTAATATCTAATCCATCAATATTTTTGCCACTTGATAAATATTTCGGTATAGGCTCTATCCAAGGATAGTTTGCGAAGGTATCTCCTTCATTCAATAGTCTTTCTCTTTCTTCATTAACTAATCTAAATCTAGTACCAAACGCTGTTTTAACGTACAAAATAAAATTTTCTTTTATTGCTTCAAATGCTCCAAGCGGATTTTCCATAATATTTCTCCTTATATTCCGGAATTATGCATTAATAATTGACTGACCAAGTTTTTCATTAAGTAATTTAACTAGATGTGGCGAAATTCCACTAAACACTAAGTACTTACTCTGACCAATGAATTTTTCGACTGGAACAAAACCAGTTTGTAGGGTGAGAGCTCTAGCAATTATTGCTGGTAAGGGTAATGTAACAGGGATTGCTAATTGAAAAGCATTTTCAAAAAATAGCAAAGCATTATGCTTACTTTCCCAAAGTAAAATG
>Ga0157375_10001890_pt1 | contig 18009 bp, 36 predicted proteins | sample M35metaG_FD_115311 | JGI IMG/M metagenome (GOLD analysis project Ga0157375, IMG submission 115311) | Miscanthus rhizosphere microbial communities from Kellogg Biological Station, Michigan, USA - M3-5 metaG | ecosystem: Host-associated > Plants > Roots > Rhizosphere > Soil | place: USA: Michigan... | reverse complement strand
TGCTCCTCGTTGGGTGTGTGCTCTTGTGTGGATAAACACGAGTCTACACACCTCTTTACGAGTGTCAATACATTTTCAAAAACAAAGGGCCGAGCACCTTTCGGTACTCGGCCCTTCCTGCCCTGCGGCTACGCTGCCATGAGGTAAACCTGCGCCGGCAGCTCGATATGCTGGAGTTCCACATCCTGAACGAAGTGGCCGGCACCGTAGGACGGCACCCTCTCCGATTCTTGGAGAACGAGGTAGCCGTCCCCCAAGTCTTCGAGGATCACGCCCTCGTCTTCACTGACCCATGCGCCACTGGCACACGGTGCCACCCACACTGATTGACCCTTGTTGAAACGCCCCATGATTTCCCCATGTTATCTACTGCGGGAGACGATCACCTTCAAGCTGACATGTAGCGCATTTGCATAACGTTCGATGGTGCTCAGGCGGAAGTCTCGATTGTGGTATTCGATGTTTTGCACGAGGGACTGCGAGCATTCCATTCGCTGAGCAATGCACTTCTGGGTGAGACCCTGGCGCTCTCGTTCTGCCTTCAAGGCTTCGCCGAGCTGCTGTGTAAGCATCCTATATCCTGTCTTGGTATTTGTGTATAGGTTTTTTGAAACTTAACTGTTTAAGAACATATCTTGCAAATGTGATGCGAGTTACTTTCGGGTACTGCGGAAATCCTGCGGAATACCTGAGAGTAACCTGCGAATATGCTAGGAGTCAGGCGGGTGAGGCCACCTTCGACTTCTCGAATCCCTTGGCGGGCTCACAGAGCTCGGCGTGAAGCTTCCTGTCGCGGTTGCTGTGGTCCCAGGTGGTCCAGTAGCTATCCCACTCGATGGGCTCCCCACAGTGCCGGCACTTCATGGGTTCACCTCGTCCCGGGTTTCCTCAATCCAAGCCAGCACTGCGGCCTCAGTGGCCCCGGCGATGCCATACACATCGTCGTTGCTGCGGCGCCTCACGGTGTACAGCGTGGGCAGGGGTGCCTCCCCGGGGCCGACAGTGGGCTGCTCGGAGGTGATGTACAGCTGCGTGTTGCCGCAGGACTTACCCCGGCAGCACCAGCGTTCCAGAGACTCCGGCAGGGCGCTCATGCTGCCGGCTCCTTGGTCCCGAACTGCACGAGCAGCTGGGCGTCATCGGGCTCCCAGCCCTCAATCTCGTCGCCGCAGTTCTCGCAGACACCCTGGTTGTTCACCTCGGCGTGCTCGCAGGTCTCGGTGCGCTTGGCTCGCAGCTCGGCTTCAACCTGCTCGTGGTGATCGCCGGCCCAGTCTGTCCAGTCCATGTACTTGGTGCTCATTGTCCTAGTCCTTCCATTCGGTGGTCATCAGGTGCAGGGAATTGTCGGAGAGCCAGATGGACACCGGCTCGTCCATCGTGACGGCGAACGATGAGCCGCGCTCGATGAGGAAAGCTGCCACGCGGACGGCCTTTAGCGGGTTCACGGTCATCCCATAGGGGAACACCGCCGGGAGAGCGCTCTGATAAGTGCTCCTGACCTTAGCCGCCCTGTTCGACTGGTAGTGGACCCGCTCGGCAAGACTCAGCCGGTTCCACTCATCCTCCGTCAATCCGTGAAACTCCCAAGCGTTTTTCTCTTGATTTGCCATGATCTGCTCCTTTTGTGTGGTTGTTCCTTGCTTCAGACAGTACACCCGTATTCGAGGGTGTGCAAGAGTTTATTTCCACAGCCTTTTCCACAAACACACAGGCCTGTGGACAAAGAACAGCCCCGCACCATCAGGTACGGGGCTGTTCATCGGACGGGGGTGTCAGTCTGTGTACGGATTATCCACCAACTTGACTCGCCCGGTGTAGGTCTCATCGAGCAGGCTTTCCAGGAGGTTGGCCTTGCGCGTTATCTCGCCCTTGGGTGTGGACTCGAACAGCTCTTGGCTGCCGGCCACGAGCTCCTTGGACTCGCGCTCAGCGGTGAACCACTGGCCCTCGAAGTCGGAGCCCTCGGCACCGTGCTTCTTCACCAGCGCCCGATCCTCCGAGAGGAGCCAGCCCACGACACCTTGGTGGTTGTGGTGCAGCCACTTCTCGTCCGTCACGGTAGTGTCTGCGACCTCCTCCAGCTGGGCCGCTTGCTGCTGGACCTGCTGTTGCTGTTGACGTTCCGCCTGTGGGATGAAGGTGTTCACGTTCACCTGCTCGGGCAATACCCCGAGCGCCTGAAGCCGTCCACGCAGTTCGTATATCCAGACCGTGTTGTTGGAGCCGAGGTCCCGAAGAATCGACTGCGCCGAGCGCCCCTCCGGTCCTGACATCGCCTGCATCACGGCCTCGTCGCGGGCCTTCTGCAAGTCAATCTTGTCCTGACGCCATTTGTCATCGAACTCAGAGTTGCGGGTGATGATGGCCTCACGGAGGCGTGCTATCTCGGCGTTGTCGCGGTCATCCATTGCCTGGATGTCGCGCTTGGCTTTTGCTCTATCAGCAGAGAACGCCCTCCAACGCCTCTGCAGCTCGATCATGTTGTCACTTGCCATGTACTGTATGCTCCTTGGTTTGCTCCTCGATTGTATAGCTCCTGATTTCTCGATACTGGCACACGGGCATAGACATAGCAATCAATTTTAGGGGTAAGTACCCAACTTTTTTGCATTGAGTGGAAAAAATCAGAGGGGGTGCCCCTCTAGCTCAGTGGTCCGAGCAGTTCATGGTTTGAACCATTTCCGCAGGTGAGAAGCCTGCGAGGGCTGCATTTCCCATCGCCTCATACAGTACAGACTGGGCTGCCCAGATGAACGCATTGTGTTTTGCGGCGAGTCGTTCGTTCTCCCGAGCAACGTCCTCGCGATAGGTCCGCATGGCCTGCTCGTACCCCTTGTGTGCCAGATCGAGCTTCAGCAGTGCGTCTTCACCCTGCGGGAAGTCGGGCATGGCGCTCATGCCTGGGCCTGCGCTTTGCGGATCGCGTTGCTCAGTGCATCGGCGGTGCGGGAATCGAGCGCGTAGAGCTCGCCCTCATCGGCGCCGGCCATAAAGGCGAAGTAGGCCGCGTGTTCGAGCTCTGCATCGAGCTCTGCTTCCTCGGCAGCCATGTCCCGTTCAAACTGCTCTCGGCGGTGCTGCATCTCCAGGCGCCTGACGCAGTGCTCGGAGGCCACGGCCTCGACCTCCTCGATGAGGAGCTGCGGGCTCTGGCGCACTGCTGCGTTGAGGACTTCCGGCTTGGTCAGATCGGTGCGCAGCTCGCGCTCCAGGTCCCCGACGCTGATCTTGGTGGCCCGACGTGCCCGGTTCTTGTTGATGCTCGTGACTGTGCTCATGGCTTCTCTACTCCTTTAGTGCGAGACCTTACGTTTGCTACCTGCCTCTGTACTCTCTCACAGAAAAACATGAAATTACAGGCATGTCATCAAGATTTTCCCAAGGTTTCCCCCAGCTCCCCCAGATTTCCCCCCACATTTTTCGGGCGGGACCTTCTTTACCTCTTCTTGCAGGGTTGGGCCGGCAGGCATCGGGGAGCCGGCTCTCGCCCTGGGCGAGCTGCACCGGAAGTGGGAGTCCGACTCTCGGTTGTGGTAGCCGGCTGCTATTGAGCCGCATTATCAATAACCCATTGCCGGCCCTTTATCCCTGGCCAATTGGCGCCACTGCATAGTTATTAGAGGCAGCTGCATTTACTGTCTAGGTCGATAAAATTAGGGGTAGACAGACCTAGAAAGAGGGGTAATGTTGCTCTCAGATCACCCCAGCGAAACACTCCACTAAAGGCAGGTACGCAAAATGTTCGGACGCAAAAACACCCCCGCTCCCACCGCCCCCCTTATGACAGTGCAGGACGGTGTAATTGCCGGCGCCTGGGGAATCTCGGATGAGGAATGGCTGAATCTCTCCACTGAGACTAAGCAGGACTACAGGGACCGCGTTATCTACGCTCCCAATCTCCACACGGTATGAGTTCCGCTGAATCCCGGGCCGCTACCCGCGATAGGTGGCAGGCCGGCACCGTGGCCACTAGGGCCGCTGTAGTGCTTGACTACACACTTGCAACACTATTCACCCTTGCACTAGCCCTTATCGGCTCACTGAACCTCTGAGAACAGGAACACGCAATGAACCTCAACAAATTCACTAAGGCCGAATTGATCCGCTTTATGGAAGCTGACAGGGCCGCACTAAATAAGGCACGTGCCAAGTTCTGGGAAGATACGGCCGATATGCGCCAGGAACTAGCGGACACTAAAGAGGAATTGGAACTCTGCAAGGGTGACGCCGCCGAAAGCCTAGAACAGCATGTAGAACCGCTCACAATCGCCATCACAGATTTTGAAGCGCGCCTAGAGTTTGAAGCAGCTTTCGGAGATTTGAGCACTGAAGCCCTGGGACTCGTAAAAGACCTATTCCGGCACGTGTCAGCCGCCGCTGATAACATCCTCCCCACTTCCCTCCGCCACTAAGGACCACAACATGACTCGGACAACACGCGGCTATGAAGTTTGCATGCGCCAGGACACAAGGAAGGGCAACGGCGAGTTTTTCGCCGTCATACCGTCCGCTTACACAAACCGCCACGGGGAACGCTACTACATGGCCATTGGAAGCAGCGACGGCGCATGGTGCGAGCTCTCCCCCGAGTACCTCACACGGTCCACCAGGACAACGGAAGATTACCCGGAATGGCTCAAACGCTCCATAGACAGCCAACAGGGCTACATCCTCCACACCGTCAAGCGACTAGGTTAGGGCCGGCTAATGCTCCCGAATTTCAAGGCCATAGGCGCCGTATTCCTGCTGTTTATCTGCTTTTTCATCCCCTTCATGGCCTAGGGCTTGACCCTCGAATTCGAGGGTGCTAGGTTTAACTCAACAGACACACACACACACAAAGGAACACACAATGAACAACGGTCATCCGGTCAAGTTGAACGCCACTATCCACCGTTGCACCAATTGGGCTCAGGTAGAGTACGTGGCCGGCTTGGGGCTCCACTTCTACTCCCTGCCGCTGAAGCTGAAGGGTGAGCGGTTGTGGGTACTCTCCAGCCCGCGCGACTACCTTTACGGCCACTTGGATGACTTTGCAAATATGATCATTGCATCCCAGGACGAGCGCAAGCGCCGTTACTTGGAGGACCACGGCCCCAAAGACATGCCGGAGGATATTGCAATGATGGTTGCCCGCAACGGGAACGCGATTCTTGCAATTCGCCGCAACGGGGAAATACTCGTAAACGAGCGCGCTAAGTCTGGTGAACCGGGTTACGCTCGCGCAATCGCCCGGCTGTTGCCCGCTTATCAGTCTGCCCTAGTCGCCCGTCCTAACCTCTTCAACAACTGAAAGGCCTAAGACCATGGCTACCGATTCCAGCACCCGCACATACCGTGCCCATGAGTTCGCAGACCTCTCCCGTTCCATGGCTACAGGCTTCAAGCTGAAAGTCACGGCGGAACACTCGGAGGAAACACGGTCCACAAAGTGGCTCAATGTCTCCGCTGAAGAATTGGAGGCAATTATCAAGTTGCTACTGACCAAAGACTAGTCGCGTTTAGTTGCTCACGGAATCCAGCCGTGGGCAGCTATGCACCACTAGACTACTCACACACTTGGCACACAACAGACAAGGATCACCCCATGAGTCAGGCAACACTTATCAATCGCTTCCGTAGTTCCAAGGTAGTCCACACGGTTGAAAATGGTTTCTGCACCGTGTGCAGTGAGACTGAAGATTGGTTGACCCTCACGGGCCAGGAATGCACTAATCGAGTGCCGGCCGCTGAGTTGGAGCATGGGGATGAAATCTACCTCACCCGCGAAAATGGCAAGTCATCCGCCGGCACGATGGTAGTTACCGGGCTCCACTTCAACGGCTCTACCGTCACTGTGATGACGCGCCTAGGGGACCACGAGTACCCCAGCACTGAACTCGTTCACGTCGCCCCCAGGAGCAACTAACCATGAAGACTCAAAACGTAGTCGCACGGTTCATTCAGCAGGGCAGGCCGTCACAGTCTCCCGTAGTCCGTTTCATCCTGGAAGGTAGGGCCGGCAAATGAAGACTCCAGAGATAACGGCACGTCTCCAGTCGTTGCAAGCAACGGCGCCCGTAGGGCTCACCGGCCTTGACCCCATGCCCTACGGCGAAACACGCTGGAATGGCAGCGTATGGCCAAACATCCAGGTGGACCGCTATAACGCGGAACTGTCACGCATTGCCAGCAGGCACCGGGCCGGCATGGACACGCAAAACCTTATTGACGGGCTCTACAACATGGCCCACGGTTTTGATTGTGCAGGCAAGCCATGAACTACGCGCTCCAGCTTGGAACTCTCGTTATCGTCGTGTGCGGCCTGTTTGTCGCAACGGTTCAACTCATCACCATCTACCGGAATAGGAAATAAGGCCATGGAAGAAGAACCGTCGTACATGATGTTTGCCCGTTCCAACGTTCGAGGGGGTGCCATGACATCTCCCCTTATCGTAGAGGCGCTGTTGTCGCGTATTGACCGCCTCGAAGCTGCCAGACTAGGGGCCGCTACTGACTAGACCCCCACAACCCTCTAGACCCATCCACCTAGACCCCCTATAGCCCTCCAGCTATAGGGGGTCTTTTGTGTGCCCTGGCATGGGCAGGCATGGCTGTAGGCAGGGCCGCTACAGGCGCCACTGTGGAGGGCTGGCAGGGCATGGGAGGGGCAGCGGTAGGGGCATGGGCAGGGGGAGGGCTCTACGGGGCAGCTAGAGGGGCATAACCCTATGTTTCTGTGGAGGGCTGGGCAAAAACAAAGGACGGATGTGTGTCATCCGTACGGATACGTTCGATATAGGGGGGGTTTACACAGTCCATTCTCTAATTTCTATCTATAGATCTATGTCTGTATGTATGTGTGTATTCCAAAATAAATATAGGGGTACATACAGATACCCCGTCCTGGCCCCAACGAGACTAGGGCACGTTGAAACCCCCCCTATTCCGAACACATCCCTCCGAATGGAACGCATCGCTCCTTTACTTTTTCCCCGACGCTGGGAGAAATACAGGATGAGGCTGTTTCCATACCCCTAGGGGTATCGGGGCATGCCGGCAGGGGTGTACCCGGGCTCTGGGATGGGTACATGTGATGCACACCACATAAGTAATTTGATGCATGGGCATGGGTATCTATGCATGCATGTGTGGAGGCTGTGGAGGATGGGGCGCGCTCAGTTCCTGGCCGGCAGCAGCTCCAAACGGGGCCGGCTGAATCCGTTTCAGTGAACCGGGCGTAACCGATATGGCATCGCCTTCGACATACATTTTTATGAACATGAAATTCACCCAGGGTCCGTCTCCCCCGAAACCCGATTCTCAAAAAATCGCCGCTCATTTTTCGGCCAAGGCGCTTCCCCTGTAATTACATTGGTGATATTCTTTTCTTACAGGCACACACATCTAGCAAGGAGCAGCAGTGACCATCACCGAAGACCGCCTCAGCGAGACCCACTTCCACACCCGAACCCTCCGCCTAGTGCACATGGACGCATTGCCGACAGCCGGCTGGTCCTACAAGGGCAAGCAGTACGTCCCCGAGTGGGCGGTAGCCCAGTGGAAACACGGAGAGCCCATCAAGAGCATCAAGGTCAGCGGCAGTGTCCTGAAGAAGGACGGCACCCCGGGCGAGAACAGCACGTCTATTGAGTACACCACCCCGGATCACAAGGGCTGGCGCTTGGACGGCGAGGCCCCGCAGTGGCTCCTGGACCTGTTTGCCGACTCCCCCTACACCACCCCCGAAGGAGCATGACCATGAAAACCACCACCAACCGCCAGCGCGGAAACATCGAGGCCATCGGCTGCCTCATCATCTTCGCCCTCATCGCAATCGGCTGGGGCGCCTTCGCCATCGCCTGGAACGGCGCCCGGGAGACCCGGACCTGCACCGTGGTCGAGAAGCTGGCCACCGGCAAGAAGGACGGTGGCAACAACTACATCCTCATCACCGACAAGTGCGGCCAGCTGCAGGTCGAGGACTCCTGGACCAACGGCCAGTTCAACTCGACCGACCTGTACGCACGCATCCAGCCCGGCACCTCCTACACCTTCGAGACCGTGGGCTGGCGCAACGGCCTGTTCAGCCAGTACCCCAACGTCGTGAAGGTGAGCCAGTGACCCGGGTCCGCGCCTTCATCGCCCGGCACTTCATCGCGGACGATCCGCACCCGCAGTATTCCCTTCTCGACCTTCTCGACCTAGGAGCAAAAGCATGAGCACCCTCAGCAACGAAAACATCAACTTCATCATGAATGGCCTTGAACGCTTGCAGGAGCTCGCCGGCTCGACCGCAGCCTCCAAGGGCTTCCACGATGACCGGCCCGAGAGCCACACCACCGCCGACCGGCGCGACCTCGCCAACTGGCAGGGCAACAAGCTCCTGCTCGTGGTCTCCGAGATTGTGGAGGCCCACGACGAAATCCGCACTGGCCATGCCGCCGACGAGACCTACTACCCGACCAAACACATTGACGACGCACTGTTCCCTGCCGAGCCCCACAAGCCTGAAGGTGTGCCCAGTGAGATTGCGGACGCCGTGATCCGCTGCTTCGACTTCGCCTACACCGAGGGCTTCTCCCTCGCGGACATCATCATCGAAAAGCTTCAATACAACGCCACCCGCGAACGCCTGCACGGAAAGAAGTTCTGACATGAGCAGCGTCAACCCGCACTACGAATACGCGCAGGCAGCCTTCGTAGGAGTCAATGCCAAGGCCGCGCCCGAGTTCAACGAAGCTCTCCGGGCCGACGCTCTGGTCCAAGCCACCCTCGCTGTCGCTTGGGAGACTGGTCGGCTGGCAGATGAGACCCGGACCGCCAACCAGATCGCGCTTTGGACGAACCCTGAGACCTCTTTGATGGACCTATTGACTTGCACACAGATCACCTCCGGAATAGGCAAAGAGGTTGCGACGAAGCTGCTAAACAGCATCCTCGACAGCCTCCTCAGCGAAGGAGCCGAAGCATGAGCCCGTTCAAGGAACCCCAGCCCCGCAAGAACTCGGTCGAGAAGGACGCCAAGACGGTCATCGGCGGGACATGGCCCCCGTACGTCCGGGAGGGCGGCGAGGCCACCTGGAAGGAATGCCCGCCCGACGACGAGGCTGCCCGAGGGGGCACCCCGATCAGGACAGCAGCCGAGCAGATGCTTCACGACCGGGCCAACGTAGTGCCGCCTCTCCGTGTGACCACCTCGACCCTGGACTTGACCGTTCGCAAGGCCGCGCTGGAGGCAGCCTTGACACACGCGAGGAACCTGAACCTCGACAACACCGCGCAGGGCATCACGGGCTTCGCGGACATCTTCGAGAACTACCTGCGCAACGGTAAGCCCTCGTGACCAAGAAGAACCCGGTCATCAGGCCGGAGAAGTGCGGGACTCCAGCAGGCTGGAACTCCCACAACTACTACGGGGAAGCCCAGTGTGCCCCATGCCGCGCCGCGAAGGCCGCGTACACCACCGAATGGCGGCGCCGCACAGGCCGCACCAAAGCAACCCTTGTCCCACTCGCTCAGGAGGAAACATGCCGTTCTACGGCCAAGAAGAATTGTCAGAAGCACCCGACGCGGTGGACAGGCCGCTCAGGACATTCACGTTCGTCTACGAGCCGGACATGGAGCTCATCACGGTCGAGGCCCACCTCATCGAGTTCAAGGCCGGGCACGTCGCGTTCTGGAGGGAAGGGCCGGACAAGGCTTTCCAAGGCACGCTCGTCCTGGCAGAAGCAAACACCAACGTCCTCGAACTGAGAGAGGTGACGAAATGAGCCGACTGGCAGGGCACGAGCTGGCCTACGAGGGCGCACCCTTCAACGCCAAGAAGCAGAGAACCAACTGGCTCATGCAGGGCGTCCGAGGCGTAGGGCGAGGACTCTGCTCGTGCGGGGAGCTCTCTGACAATCTGCCCTCCGGCGCACAGCGCAAGGCATGGCACCGCGAACACAAGAACACCATCAGGGGGCAGAAATGAGCGAGCACACAGGCATTGCAGTCGTTTGGCCGGCGTACTTCGACGGCTCGACCGACACCGAATCGCACGTCACGGCCCTGTTCCTGGGGAACACCGAGACCGCCGAGTTCACCAAGGAGGCGGCGCTGGCAGCCGTCACCCGGGTGTCCAAGTACGGCAGCTGGGGCGACTTCACCACCAAGGGCACCGCACTGTTCGGCCAGAACAAGGACAAGCCGGTCATCCTCCTGCAGGACGGCGGGCTGAGCATCGCGGTCAAGGAGCTCACCAAGCACCTCGTGGCAGCAGGCATCCAGCCGTCCACGATGTTCCCGTTCAACCCGCACGTCACGGTCCCCGAAGGCAGCGTCATCCCGATGCGGGTCAACCTCGATGCGCCGACGCTCTGGTGGGGCAACGAGCGAGTCATCCACCGCACCCACGCCAAGCGCGAGTCCGCCGTGGAAGCGGCCATCACCGCAGTCCGCGAGGAGCACGGTGACTGGTACGCAGGCATCATCGAACATGAGCAGTACCGCCCGATGCTGGTCAGCGCGGTCAATGCGGCCCTGAAGGCTGCGGCATGATGCTCCCAGAGGCTGCCGTTGTGGCAGTAGCGAATGAGTTGCATGACCGTGAGGGTTACACCATCGCACTGGCTGACGCTCCCGAGCACCGGAAGGCCTACTTCTGTACATTGGCTAGGGAAGTCCTCGCAGCCGCAGCCCCCCACTTCATTGCGATGACAGCTCACGCCATCGCGGACGGTATGAAGGCATGGGCTGGTGAGGCCGAGCGCGGCTATGTGGATGGATTCGCTGCCGGGGCCGACGAGAAGGCAGCGGCATGAGCGCCGGCCTGCCCAAGGCACTCACCCGGGGCTACTCGCACGCCTTCACCACCATGCTGAAGGAGGCAGCTGCCAAGGCCCTCACCATCAAGGACTTGAAAGACCTGGATGACGCCGATTTGGAGCGGGAAGCCTCTATCGCCCGGGACAACGAGAAGATAGGCTCGGAGGATGCCGTACATTGAAAAGCGCCCGGAGGTCCATGCGTCGGGCAAGAAAATCTGGTACTCCGACCAGATGAAGTACGCCGAGGGTGAGCGGGTGAAGGCCACCCGGGACTACGGCCTGATCCACTTGGGGGAGGCCGGGACCATCACGGGAGTGCCGGCCTTGACCTCACCCGCGTATCTGGTCATGCCGGACGGTACACCGGACAAGACCCAGCTCGTACCCGAGCAGCACCTCGAAGCGGAGTGATAGACTCGACACAAGCTATTGGAGAGGTCCGGTAGCCCTCTTAGTTAAAGCGGAAGGCCCCCTGCATGCAGCTGGGGGCCTTTCTGTTGCCTGAAAATAGTAGTCAGTTTGCATGCAGGTATGTCCACATGTGATCCCAAACTAACTACTCCCACACCGCATGCACGGTAATCTGGCGTTTTCCCGTCACGGCGCCGTTTTCGCGCTCGTGCAGCTGGATGTGCGAGACCAGCCGGCTCAGAATCTCCCGCTTGCCCCTGGCGGGCAGCTTCGGCCAGTTTTCGAGCAGCTGAGGCACGATTTTGACAGGCTGCACCGCCGAATTGGCCTGCACCAGCCTCAATCGGGCCTCCAGAGCCTCCTTTTCGGCCTCCAGCTTGACCTTCATGCGGCTGTAGACCTCGGTGGAGACCTCCCCGTCGAGGTATTTGAGGGTCAAACCATCAATACGGAGCTGGTTCTTGCTCAAACCGTCCGTAAACAGCAATTGCTTGCGCGCGAGCCCACTGGCGGGCTTGACCTCCAAAGTAGATGCTTTTGCATCTACCTCCTCCGCGATTTGGCCCAGCCATGCTAAAACAGCCTCCTCGACGTACCGATCCGAGACCGTGGAGGCCTTGTGGGTGCCCTTCTGCTGTCCGATGATGCAGATGTACCGCTGGTAGGTCACGCCCTTGCGCTTGATAGCAGCGCCGGCCATCCTGCCGCCACACGGGCACCGCACGAGCCCGGAATAGGCGTAGTCGGAGGCCTCGGCACGGTTCCTCGTGCTCCTGGAGTCCCGCCGAGCGCGGTACTGGAGCCATTCGGCCTCCGTGATGGCCGCCTCGTGGGCTCCCTTGACGTGCTCTCCCTTGCTCCAGACGTAGCCGGCCCCGAAACCCCGGTCCAGAATCCTCCTCAGTGTGCCCTCACGCCAGCCGGTTTCAGGCTCGAAGCCCTCAGAGGCCGCGTAAGCGCCCAGTTCTCGGAGTGTGGCCCCCGCAGTGAAGCGAAGGTAGAGCTCGCGCAGGACAAGGGCGCTGGCCTCGTCAGGGACGTATCCGCCCTGCTTGGTGTAGGTGTATCCGAACCGTGGGAGCCCGTGGTGTGGCAGGCCGTTGCGGATACGTCTCGCGTGGGTCTCCTTCCAGGTGTCCCCGATACGCTCCGACTCGAACGCGGCGAACTCGGTGAGCATGCCCCGCGCGAGCCGCCCGGTCGAGGTGGAGACATCAACTTGCTCCGTGGCGCTCTCGATCCGCCCGCCGTAGGTCTCCACCTTGTCAGCGGCCACGGCCCAGTCCAGGCGCGAGCGCGAGAGCCGGCTCCACTTCCACAGGATGATGACCTCGGCCTCGCGTGACTCCACAAGGTCCATGACCTTGGCGATGCCGGGGCGCTTCCACGTCCTGCCGGAGATACCGGGGTCCGACTCTACCGCCACCACCTCATAGCCCTGCCCCACGGCGTAGTCGCGGCAGGCACGCTCCTGCAGCTCTAAGGAGATGGACTCCTCTTTGAAGGTGGACTGGCGCAGGTACAGGGCGGCTCTGGGCTTGCTCATGACCGGATTCTATCTTTTTTCGAGAATGGGGTTGCCCTATGTTTTTTGTGGTGGTAAGTTTCTCGAACAGGCACACAGACACACAAGGAGCGAGCATGGCAACGAGGGAGCAGGCGATCCAGGAGGCGGCACAAGTGCTGGTTCACTGGCTCACCTTCGAGGAAGCCCTCGAAGCCGCGTAATCAGAATTGGCTGATTGTGAAAGATCAGCCGCAATTTGTACCCGGGTGACCGATAAAAAGGAATCCGGGGAAAGTCCCCGAAGAATGACTGCCGGTATTCCAGAGGCCGGACGCAGGGGATAAGGGCGGAATGGTTGCCTCTGAGCTAGACAGAGGAGAGGGGTTCGATTCCCCTCCCAGTCCACTAGAGCAGCATACGGGCGGTAACCAGTCCGCCGTGATTGGCTCTAGCCGGAGGGCAGTAACCTCTGGAGGGATGCGAGAAGCCTTCTACAAGGCATTGGCTCCAGCAGAGTTCGACGCTCTGCCATCCCACGGGTTCCCATAACCCCCCATGAGAAGGACCGCAGGACTATTCACCCTGCACAGCGAGGCCTCAGATGACTTCCACCATCTGGGGCCTTTCTGTGGCTGTAGACAGAATCGTGCATCTAGTAAACTACAGACATGGAAGAAGGCAGCAATACGCTCGACATGCTCACGGCGCAAGTCTCGGACTATCGCATCAAGGGCTACTCCTTTGACGAGATTTCCGTGAAAACGGGTGTCAAGGTCGAGGAAATCGTCAAGTGCTGGCGCGAGTACATGTCCTCCCAGACGATCATGTCCGCCGAGGAGCAGGCCTTCCTCCAGCTGCTCCGGCTCGAAAAGCTGCTCGTGCAGGTCAACCACAGGCTCCAGTACGCCGACAAGGCCGAGGACTACGAGCTGGTGGTCAAGCTGCTGGACCGCATCGCCGCCCTCCAGGGCATCAACAAGGACATGCAGAAGGACGCCAGCGACAAGCTGCTCCAGATCACGCAGGCCCAGACCGCGCTCATCATGCAGGCCATTTTCGCCATCTCCCACGGTGTGCGCCAACACATCGAGGACACCTTCGAGAAGCACAAGACCATCAAGGCCATCAAGGGCGATCTGCTCGGCCCCGAGTTCACCACAGTGTTCAACAACGAGGCGCAACGCGCCCTGACGCAGGAATCGGAGAAGGCATCATGAGCGTAACAGAGGGCATCTTCACCAAAGACGTGACCGAGATTCTTGACCTGTTCTATGCCGGCGACGGCGCAGAGCCCGACTGGGCCGCGATCCGCACGCGCCTGCACGCGATGGAGGGCTCCTACTTCACGGTCATCATCAACCTGCTCCGCGCGATGTGGGCACAGTACGAGGACCCCGCCAACTTCGAGACCATCATGTTCCGACTGAACCAGGAGCTCGCTGACAAGTGAGTATTCTCGACGCGATGAGAGCTGCCAGCGCCCAGCTGGAGCAAGATGCCCTCAACGAGCGCTACAAGACCGACATCGCCCTCTGGGCCAAGGACAAGCTGGGCTACACGCTGTGGTCCAAGCAGGTTGAGATTGCCAACGCGCTGCTGAAGTACCGGCGCGTGGCAGTGAAGTCCGGGCACGGTGTCGGCAAGTCGTTCGTCGCGTCCATCATCATCGCGTGGTGGGTGGACACCCGCAAGAACGTGGACGCCCTCGCGGTCTCCACAGCGCCCGTGCAGGATCAGCTCTCCATCATCTGGGGCTACCTGCGCGACCACCACAACAAAGGCAACCTGACTGGGCGCATCACGTTGGAGAACGACTGGCGCGGAGACGATGAGAGCTCCCGCGCCGAGGGCCGCAAGCCCTCCAACACCAACCAGCACGCCTTCCAGGGCCGACACCGCCGCCAAGGTGTGCTCGCGGTCATGGATGAGTCCTGCGGCATCCCCCAGACGATCTTTACCGGCGTGAACGCCATCACCACGGGCCGATTCGACATGGCTCTGGCCATCGGTAACCCCGATGACATCAACACCCCGTTCGGTGACATCTGGAAGAACGATTCCCAGACGTGGCACAAGATGACCCTGAACTCCTACGACTCCCCCAACATCACGGGCGAGCCGTTTCCCGAGGAGGACTCAGGCGGTCTGGTGACACAAAAGTGGATTGACGACATGAAGCTGGAGTGGGGCGAGGACTCCCCGATGTTCAAGTCCAAGGTGCTCGGGGAGTTCTCCGAGAGCAGCACCAGCACCCTGTTCACCGTGGGAACATTGGCCATCGGGCGATACACCGAACTGGCCATCCAACAGGATTCCCGCCCGGTGATCGGCGCCGACATCGCACGCATGGGTGAGGACTACACCGTTCTCTACACCTTTCAGGACGGTGTGCTCCGGTTCCTGGACAAGTGGAGCAAGACCGACACCGTGGAGACCGCTGCCCGGATCATCAAGCATGCCCATGACCTGCACGCCAAAGAGGTCCGCATCGACGGTGTGGGCCTCGGTGCCGGCGTCTATGACCAAGTGGCCCGGGGCTCCGAGGGACGCTTCGAGACCATCGGCATCATCGGCAACGCGGCCTCCTCCGACATCGACAAATGGATCAACGCCCGTGCCGAGATGTACGACGAGGTGCGCCGCCGCATGTTCCAAGGCCAGATCGACATTGACGGCGACGACACTCAACTGGGCAAGGAACTGGGCTCGTTGGAGTACCACTTCAAGAACCAGCGCAGCTCGTTGCAGATTGCCTCGAAAGAGGAAATCCGGCTGAAGACCGGCAAGTCCCCTGACTACGCTGACGCGGCCATGTACGCGGCGATGGAATTGAGCATTGACCCCACCGACCCGGTGGCCAAGCTGAAGCCCGGTGAGTCTTTCGAGACCTCTCCCGAGGACTTCCTGTTCGCCTATGAGTCGGTTATCAGCCCCTTCTAATCCTGTAGGTCTGTAGAAATTCTGGCTGGAGCACCAACTGATAAAATGGGGTGAGGCCGTTCCATTCTGCCGCAGACTTTAGGAGTTCCATGTCCAGGAAAAGCGCACAACGCACCAAGTTCTCGCCGCACGCTGGCACCCAGATGGCGAAGCTCCTGGAGGTCGAGGCCGAGAATAGTGCTCTGAAGGAGATGGCCACCGAACTCTCCGAGTCGATGGCGGACGTGCAGCTGGCGCTGGACAACATCGGCTGGCGCCCGCTCGGGGAAGACCTCGGGGACCTCCAGGAAATCCCGCTCGCCTCGGTCAAGCGGCACACTCAGGTCACCCGAGCCCTCGCGGTCATCAACCCGCTCATCAAGCGCGGCATCGCGGTGCGCGGCGCCTACATCTGGGGCAACGGCATCAACCTCGACGGGCTGGAGGAGACGGACCCGTTCTGGAAGTCCCCGAACAACCAGAAGTACCTGCTCTCCAACAAGGCCCAGCTGGAGATGGAGTCCTGCCTCAGCACGGACGGCAACTTCTTCCTGCTGGTGACCAAGAAGTCCGCCAAGGTCAAGGTGGACAAGGTGGCCCGCATCCCGTTCAACCAGATCACCGGAGTCATTTCGGACCCGGACAACGCCGAGGACATCTGGTTCTACCGGCGCGAGTGGGCCACCATCGTCACCCGTCCCGGCTCCGATGAGGAGGACCGGATTGAGAACGTGGAATACTACCCGGCCATCGACTACGACGAGGACGAGCACGGCAGTCCCGTCCGCTTCAAGTCCAAGAAGGTCAACTGGGATTCCCGCATCGCCGGCCACTCGGTCAACAAACAGAGCGGCTGGAAGTGGGGCGTCCCTGACCTGCTCGCCGTGATCTTCTGGGCCAAGGCCCACAAGGAGTTCCTGGAGAATCAGGCCACGCTGGTCAAGGCCTACTCCCGCTTCGCGTGGAAGGTGGCTGCCCCGAGCGCCGCCAACGCACGAGCAGCCTCCACCAAGGTGGGCACGGCCCCGTCCATTGACCCGATGACCGGACAGCCGCAGGGCGTGGGTGCCACGGCAGTGACCGGACAGGGCACCACCATCTCCTCGGTGGGCCGTACTGGTGGATCGGTGGACTTCAAGGCCGGGCTCCCTCTGGCCGGCTACGTCGCGGCGGGCCTGAACGTGCCGCTGAACGAGCTGACCGCTGACGCGGGCGAGGCCAACCGGGCATCTGCCGAGACCCTTTCGAGCTCCAACGAGAAGGTCATGAAGGCTCGGCAGGCCGAGCACAAGATGTTCTACGAGTCGATCTTCAACTACCTCGGCATGGAGGTGAAGGTGTCCTTCCCCAAGATCGAGGAGGAGGCCGTCTACCGCCAGGTTCAGTCGATTGTCTCCCTGCTGACCCTGAACGTCTTCAGCGACGTGGAAATGCGCAACCTCGTCATCCACGCGATGGGCATCATGGACATGGACCCGGACAAGGTGCCGACCAAGGAGGAGCTGGGCAACCTGATCTTGCAGGCCACGATGGCTGCCGAGGCTGCTGACAAGGCGGCTGCGCAGGCCGAGAAGCTGGCCAAGGAAGCTCCCGCTGCTGGAGCCCAGCCCGGTGTGCCCGGAGCAAAGGGTCCGACCGTGAAGAAGGACGCATCGACAGCCCCGTCCAATGGGGACAACTCATATCGAGCGGACGGCCAGAAGGCTGCCCGCACAGGCGCAAAGGGATAGGAACCCAATGGACATCAACAGCATCACCCTGGCCGTGCAGACGGTCCTGCGAAAAATAAATGACTCACCCACATTCCTGCCAAAGCCGTCCGGCGACACGACTGGCGCAACCGACACGGCGGCGCTCAATACTGCCCTTGCGCGGGGCGGTGTGATCCGCCCGAACCCGCTTGTGTCGTCACCGCACTACTACATCAACGCGCCACTGGTAACAGCCCAAGGCGGCAACACCGATATCGACTGGGGAACGTCCGTCATCACCGAACTGGACGGAAGCAACTGCAACATGCTCCGTAACTGGTCGGCACAGCATGCTAACCGGACCTTCTCGGACGGTGCGATCACGACGGGGACCGCGACTCTCACGAGCGCCTCTGCGAACTTCACCAGCGCTGACATTGGTCAGACCGTAGTGATTCCGGGCGCCAATGTGAGTGGGGCAGGTACGGCGGCGGTTACTGCCCGAATCACAGCGGTCAACAGCACAACCAGTGTCACCATCGATACGCCTGCCTTCACCACCGTCAGCGGCGCATCGTGCAGCATCTTCTACCGGGATAAGAACATCACGGTCAGGGGCGGCTTCTGGGACCGAGGCTACAACGGCTGGGTGAACAACCAGGACCCGCTCGCATCCAATCTGCTCTAC
>Ga0157375_10001885_pt1 | contig 18028 bp, 14 predicted proteins | sample M35metaG_FD_115311 | JGI IMG/M metagenome (GOLD analysis project Ga0157375, IMG submission 115311) | Miscanthus rhizosphere microbial communities from Kellogg Biological Station, Michigan, USA - M3-5 metaG | ecosystem: Host-associated > Plants > Roots > Rhizosphere > Soil | place: USA: Michigan... | reverse complement strand
GTTAGCGGGAGGCGAATTCTACAGCGTTACACGCTGCTGTCAACACCTCTTTTTCTCCGCTTTCGACCGAGAAGATCGAAACGTCAACAGAGCCAAACTACACCGCCCTATCAACTCCTTCTGGGCTTCGATGAACTGAAGCGATCCGCTATCGAAACCTACTTAACTCATTGAAACTCAAGGAGTTTTCCGTTTCGACTGCGCCGGAAGTGGGGCGAATTATAGGCCTCCAGAATCTGCCGTCAACCCTTAATTTAATCTTTCTATCAATTTACCCAAAAGCCCCGGAAACGCTCTATATAGAAAGCACGCCCAGGAATATTGAGCAATATATTGCTCAACCCTGCACACTTAAGCATCATAGCGGCTTCTGCTCCTCTACCAAGACTCCGGACGAACACCTCCAATGACCACCTCCCCCCGCAGCCTGGCTTCTGCGCTGTTTCCTGTCGGCTTGCTACTGATCGCCATGGCATCCATCCAGTCCGGCGCCTCGCTGGCCAAGAGCATGTTCCCCATCGTCGGCGCCCAAGGCACCACCACCCTGCGCCTGATATTCGCCAGCGTGATCATGCTGCTTCTATTGCGCCCATGGCGCGCTAAATTGACGGCCAAGTCACTGCGCACAGTGATCGTCTATGGGATGGCGTTGGGTGGAATGAACTTCCTCTTCTATATGTCCTTGCGCACGGTCCCCCTGGGTATCGCTGTGGCACTGGAATTCACCGGTCCCCTCGCCGTCGCTATCTATGCTTCCCGCCGAGCAGTCGACTTTCTATGGATTGCCCTCGCAGTAGCCGGCCTGCTCCTATTGATACCCACGGGAGAAGCCAGCAGTGGGATCGACCTGATCGGTGCCACTTATGCGTTGGGCGCCGGTGTCTGCTGGGCACTCTACATTCTGTTCGGCCAGAAGGCCGGCAATGACAACGGCGTACAGACCGCCGCCCTCGGCGTCATGATCGCCGCCCTGTTTGTTGCGCCCATCGGAATCGTGCACGCCGGCTCAGCGTTGCTCACACCCGCCCTCATTCCCATCGCCATTGGCGTCGCCATTCTGTCAACCGCCCTGCCCTACACCCTGGAGATGGTTGCCCTCACCCGTCTTCCTGCGCGTACCTTCGGCACCCTGATGAGCATCGAACCCGCATTCGGCGCCCTCTCTGGTCTTTTCTTCCTGCAAGAACATTTGTCCTTTGCACAATGGATGGCCATCACCTGCATCATTCTGGCATCCGTAGGTGCCACCCTGACAATGCGCAACGAATCCAAACCACTGGTGCCGGCAGATTAATCATCTTTAAAAGTAGCTCTAGTATTTGCCGTTCATTTAGGCCATGTTTATGTCGTAAACGAATGTCATTCATGGAGAATTTCGACAAGGACAGCACGAACGCTACACTCGAGAGCGAGTAGAGCCTGCTTCCGGCGTTTTTTGCGAAGCGGCTATTAAGGATAGGAATGAAGCGAATTTTGATACTGTTAATGGTCGTGGCCATGGCTGGCTGTGCCGCGACCACCAAGACAGAAGTGAAACGGGGCAAAAAAGGGCTGCATATCAACTGTTCCGGCCTGTCCTCCTCCTGGGATCAGTGCTACACCAGTGCAACCAATTCATGTGGCGCCAAGGGCTACCGCGTTATCGCCAAGTCCGGTGACAATTCGGAAGAGCCTGGGGATTACCCTTTCGGCCTCAACCCAGCCGGCTATACCAGCCGCAGCATGATCGTCATCTGCAAATAAGCACTCGAGCAGTCTTTCGCTGACTGCTCGCATTCATTTATTCAATCCATTCCCGGCATTCCCAGCGCGGCGTCTAGACTCCTGCTCGATAATCGAGCCAAAGGAGTCCCCATGACACACAACAAGAAAATCGTATTGGTAGTGGGTGCCGGTGACGCCACGGGTGGCGCCATCGCCAAACGCTTCGCGCGCGAGGGTTATGTGGCCTGCGTCACCCGTCGCAGCGCTGACAAATTGCAGCCCCTGGTCGACAGCATCCAGTCAGCGGGCGGCGAAGCCCACGGCTTTGCCTGTGATGCGCGCAAGGAAGACGATGTCATCGCGCTCATCGAACAGATCGAGACCCAGTTAGGCCCCATCGAAGCCTTCGTCTTCAACATCGGCGCCAACGTGCCGTGCAGCATCCTCGAAGAAACCGCCCGCAAGTATTTCAAGATTTGGGAAATGGCCTGTTTTTCAGGCTTCCTGAATGCGCGGGAAGTGGCCAAGCGCATGGTCACCCGTAACCGCGGCACTATCCTGTTCACAGGTGCCACCGCAGGTTTACGCGGGGCTGCAGGTTTCGCCGCGTTCGCCGGCGCCAAACACGGTATCCGCGCCTTGGCGCAAAGCATGGCGCGAGAACTCGGGCCCAGGAACATCCACGTCGCTCATGTGGTGGTCGACGGCGCCATCGACACCGACTTCATTCGCGACAATTTCCCGCAGAAATACGCCCTTAAAGATCAGGATGGCATCCTCAACCCCGACCACATCGCCGACAACTACTGGTACCTGCACAGCCAGCCACGCGACGCCTGGACCTTTGAATTGGACCTGCGCCCCTGGAACGAACCCTGGTAAACACCCCATAACAATAAGCAGCGAGCACCGACCATGAGTAAAACCCTGGAATTCTTCTTCGACCTCGGCAGCCCCGCCACCTACCTGGCCTACACCCAATTGCCTGCGCTGTGTGCCGACACCGGCGCGCAACTGATCTATCAACCCATGTTATTGGGCGGTGTATTCAAAGCCACCGGCAATGCCTCGCCCATCACCGTTCCCGCCAAGGGCCGCTACATGTTCGATGACCTGGCGCGCTATGCCCAGCGCTACAACGTGCCCCTCAAGTTCAACCCGCACTTCCCCATCAACACCCTGGTGCTGATGCGGGCCGTCACCGGCGTCCAGATGCACCAACCAGAACGCTTCCTCGACTTTATTGATTGCCTGTTCAGAGCCCTGTGGGTAGAAGGCCGCCACCTGGGTGACCCAGCAGTGGTCGCGCAAGTACTGACCGAACAGGGCTTTGATCCGGAGCAGGTCCTAGCCCTGGCCAACGATGAAACCGTAAAGGCCGCACTCAAGGACAAGACCGAACAAGCCGTGCAGCGCGGCGTCTTCGGCGCACCCAGCCTGTTTGTAGGCAACCGGCTGTTCTTCGGTCAGGACCGTCTGGATTTTGTGCGCGAAGCCCTGCGCTAGATCTCGATCGCCAAGCGTCCTTGAGCGCCGCTTGCGAGCAAGTCGTAAGCGGCATTGGCAGTCAGCAGGTCGAAATGATGAGGGTCCATGATCGGCTTCAGCTTGCCGGCGTTGATCAAGCGGGCCGCCTTGGCCAGTATCTGCCCATGGTGCTCGCGGCCCTTGCCCGTCAACAACGGCAACAACGTAAAGACACCCGAGTAGGTCGCCCCACGGAACGACAACGGTGCCAGGCTATGCTGCCCCCAACCAAGGCAGCTCACCACATGGCCGTGATAGGTCTTGGCCGCTCGAAACGAGGCATCCAGCGTCGCGCCCCCAACGGTGTCATACACAATGTCGAACCCCTCACCCTCGGTGTAGAGCGCCACATACGCTTCCACCGTGTGTTGCTGATAGTCGATAAAGGTGGCGCCCAACCCTTCAATGGTCGCCCGGTGTTTCGCAGACCCCGTCGCATAAACATCCGCGCCATAAGCCAGAGCCAATTGCACCGCGACATGCCCTACACCCCCCGCACCACCTTGAATCAAGACTTTTTGCCCAGGGCCTACATGAGCACGGTCAACCAAGCCTTCCCAGGCAGTAATCAGCACCAGCGGCAATACGGCGGCTTCACGCATCCCCAGGGACGCGGGTTTTCGCGCCAACAAACGCGCATCGACCACCGCGTATTCAGCCAACGCGCCTTGCGCACCCCCAATCCCTGCCCCTAACGCGTAAACCTCATCGCCCACCTGCCATTCACCCGCCAACGCCCCCATCGCTTCGACAGTCCCCGCCAGGTCCATGCCGAGGATCGCCGGCAGCGGTTGTTGAGCATGTGCCGCCTGGCCTGCGCGAACTTTCGCATCCAAAGGGTTGAGGCCGACGGCGTGTATACGCACCAGCACCTGCCCAGCGCCCGCCACCGGCTTGGCGATGGCTGTCAGGCGAAAAGGTGCGTCGACGGTGTCCACCACCAGCGCCTGCATTTCAGTCGTATCGGTCATTTCGGCAATCTCGGTTCATTGAAAGTGAGGCCAATGATCCACCCGCCCACTCATGCCGATAAGACGCCAACCCGCTATAGTACCCATGCGCAAATGGCATGAATGGACCGCATCATGGACAAACTCAACGCGATGGCGATTTTTGTTCGAGTGATCGAACGCGGCAGCTTTTCCGCCGTCGCCCGGGAACTGCAGACCACCCAGCCCACCATCAGCAAAGTGCTGCGTGCCCTGGAACAGGAACTGGGCGGCAAGCTGATCTCCCGCAGCACCCGCCACCTGTCCCTGACCGACGAAGGTCAGCGGTACTACAGCCATTGCCGAGAAATCCTCGCCGCCGTGGACGCCGCCGAACACAGCTTCCAGACCGGCAAGGAAAGCATCGCCGGCCCCCTGCGCATCGGTTCGTCCGTGAGCTTTGGCCACCTGCATATCGCCTCGCGGTTGAGCGGTTTCCTGCAGCAATACCCCGATGTACACGTTGACCTGCAACTCAGCGATCAACTGCAAGACCTGGTCAGTGAAGGCCTGGACGTGACCCTGCGCATTGGCGAGCTGCGCGACAGCGGCTTGATCGCCCGGCAGATCGGCACCACCCACCGTGTCACCCTGGCCAGCCCGGCCTACCTGGCCCGGCATCCGGCCCCGCACACACCGCAGGATCTCGCCCAGCACAATTGCCTGCTCTTCAACCTGTTGAGCAGCCAAAACCAGTGGACCTACGAAAAAGAGGGTAAGCGACACACCGTGCGCATCACCGGCAACGCCCAGAGCAATAACTCTGAAGCGGTGCGGGAGATGGTGTTGACGGGGCTAGGCGTTGCGCTTTCGCCCCTGTGGCTGTTCTACGATGACTTGAAAGCCGGCCGCGTGGTGGCGCTGTTGCAGGACTACACCCCGCAGTCGCTGCCGATCCATGCGGTGTCGGCACCCAATCGCCGCCAGTCGGCCCGGGTCAAGGCGTTCGTCGACTACCTGGCCGACGCCCTGGCTCAGGCCCCCGAGCTGCAAGCGATCAGATAGCCGCCGTGCGCACCTGCAACCACTCAAGCGCCGCGCCACTGAGCAACGGGCTCAGGCGCTCACACACCTCTGCGTGATAGGCGTTGAACCACTCGCGCTCTTCCACCGTCAGCAACGATGGCTCCAGGCAACGGGTATCAATCGGGCACAAGGTCAGGGTTTCAAACTTGAGGAACTCGCCAAACTCCGTCTTGCCCGCTTCACGGTTCAGCACCAGGTTCTCGATACGCACACCCCACCGGCCTGGGCGATAAGTCCCCGGTTCGATCGACGTGATCATCCCCGCCTGCATCGCGGTTTGTGGCGCAGTCGCTGCCTGATAGGCGATCACTTGCGGACCTTCATGCACATTGAGGAAATAGCCTACGCCGTGCCCGGTGCCGTGACCGTAGTCCACGCCTTCGGCCCAGATCGGTGCGCGCGCAATCGAATCGAGCAAGGGCGACAGAATGCCTTTGGGGAAATGCGCACGGGACAAGGCAATCACGCCTTTCAGCACGCGTGTGCAGTCGCGTTTCTGCTCCTCGCTCGGCGTACCGATAGGCACCATCCGCGTGATGTCGGTGGTGCCCCCCAAGTACTGGCCACCCGAATCGATCAGCAACAAGCCGTCACCTTCGATCACCGCGTGCTCTTCTTCGGTTGCGTGGTAGTGCGGCATCGCACCATTGGCGTTGTACGCCGCAATCGTGTTGAAACTCAACGACACATAACCCGGGCGACGGGTACGGGCTGCGGTCAGGTGTTCATCAATGGTCAGCTCGGTGATACGTTCGCGGCCCACCGCGCCATCCAGCCAGGCGAAGAACTCGCACAGGGCTGCGCCATCCTGCTCCATGGCCTGGCGGATGTGTTCCGCGTCAGCCAGGCTCTTGCGCGACTTGGCCAGCGTGGTCGGGTTCAGCCCTTCAATCAGTTTCACCCCTGCGTCAAGGTTTTCCAGCAAGCCTGTGGTGACGCGAGCGGGATCAACCTGCAGGCTCACGCCCGACGGCACAGCGCGCAGCGCATCGGCCACTTCACTGTAATCGCGCAGGGTGACGCCGTCTTGCTCAAGCACGGCACGCAGTTCGGCATCGACCTTGCTCAGCGCCACAAACAGCGTGGCCTGCTGTTGATTGACCAACGCGAACGACACGAACACCGGGTTGAACGACACATCACCGCCACGCAGGTTGAACAGCCAGGCGATGTCATCCAGGGTGGCGATGAAATGCCAATCGGCGCCCTTCTCTTTCAAACTCGCCCGCAAGGCAGCGAGTTTTTCTCCGCGGCTGACGGTGGCCTGCGGCGGCAAGTGCTGGTAGATCGGTTGGTTCGGCAATGCCGGGCGGTCCTGCCACACTTCATCAAGCAGGTCGATATCAGTGCGTAAACGCGCGCCACGTTCCGCCAGTTTGGCCCCCAGGGTACGTGCCGACGCCACCGCCATCACTGCGCCATCCACTGCCACCACACCGCCTTCCGGGGTCTGCTCGGCCAGCCATTCCAGCGGGCCAGGTTGGCCCGGCTGCAATTTCACCAGCTCGATGCCACTGCCCTTAAGTTCCTTGGTCGCCTGCTCCCAATACCGGCTATCGGCCCAGACACCGGCGAAATCGGCGGTGACAATCAATGTCCCCACCGAACCGTGGAACCCCGACAACCATTGGCGCCCCTGCCAGTAACCCGGCAGGTATTCCGACAAATGCGGGTCCGCCGACGGCACCAGCAGGGCGTGGACGCCCTCGCGGCTCATCAGTTCGCGGGTATGCGCCAAGCGCTGGGGAACCGTTCCATGGGTCAAAGGCTGCGTACTCATTGTGTCTCCTGCTAACCACGAATAATTGTTATGTGTTGCGATTGGAAATTCAGACCGCCCAGAACGCCGGAGCAGTGGCGAGGGCCGCCTTGATCAGTTGTACCGCCTGGTCGATATCCTGCTCGGTAGTGAACCGCCCCAGGCTCAGGCGAATGGTGCGCCCAGCGCTGCGGGCATCGTGGCCCAGGGCCAGAAGCACGTGGGACGGCGCATTGCTGGCCGAATTGCAGGCCGACGTGGCCGAAAAGGCAATCCCTGCGCTCAACGCAGCGGGGTTGAACTCACCCTCGTCGAACGTAAGGCTCAAGGTATGGGGAATACGTTGGGTGAGGCTGCCATTCAAGCGCACGCCTGCGACGGACTCTAACTGATCCAGCAAGCGTTGACGCAGGGCGACAATCGCGACCTTCTCCTCGACAAACGCCTGTGCCGCCAGGGCAAACGCGGTGCCCATGCCGGCAATCTGATGCGTCGCCAGGGTGCCGGAACGCAAACCGCCTTCGTGGCCACCGCCGTGAATCTGCGCCAGCACCTTCTGCTGCGCCCGCGGCCCGACGTACAGCGCGCCAATGCCTTTGGGGCCATACACCTTGTGTGCAGAAAACGACATCAGGTCCACCGGCCACTCGGCCAGGTCGATCGCCACCTTGCCTGCCCCCTGCGCGGCATCCACATGCAGCAGCGCGCCATGCTCACGCACTCGCGCACCGATGGCCGGGATATCGTTCAGGGTGCCCAATTCATTGTTGACCAACATCAGCGACACCAGGAAGGTGTCTTCACGCAGCGCTTCGCTCACAGCCTCGGCACTGATCAAGCCTTCGGCATCCGGCACCAGGTAGGTCACGGCCACGCCGGCTTCCTGCAACTGCCGCGCGGTGTCCAGGGTTGCCTTGTGCTCGATCTGGCTGGTGATGACATGCCCACCCGCCACACCGCGTGCCTGGGCCACGCCCTTGATGGCAAGGTTATTGGATTCGGTCGCGCCGGAGGTCCAGACGATCTGCTCAGCCTGGGCCCCCACCAGCTCGGCCACCTGGCGACGCGCCTGCTCGACCGTTTGCCGGGCCGCCTGGCCAAACGCATGGGAGCTGGACGCAGGGTTGCCGAAATTGGCATTGAAACCCAGGCACTCGACCATCACCTGGATAACCCGCTCATCCACCGGGGTGGTGGCGGCGTAGTCGAAATACAACGGACGTTTATTCATGACGTTAAAGACTCGCAGAGCATGTCCCGAGAGTAACGCTCCCAGGGGCATCGACCAGAACAAGGGCCGTCAGGTTTACCCGACTGGATGCCATAAAAGAAAGACCAGGTTATCGCGGATAGGCGTAGGAACGTTCCTGATTTTCAGCTTAACAGCCTGAACGCTGGGGCCGTTAGAACGATTGGGCCTAAATAAAAAAAGCCGAAAAGTCGTTCCCACGGACTTTCCGGCATTTTGTCGTGTTTGCGGCGATTTAAACGTTGGTGAATATCCCGGTTACCGGATCCACATTCCCACCGTACGGCACAGTCGTTCCAGCGGCCCTGGCGATAGTGGCCCAAATGCGCTGCATATCGACCATGGTATTGCCGATCACCGGGTTACCCTCCTGATGCCGGTCGCCCTGTGCCGTGATATTGAAATAACGCCCTGCGCCGTCACCACTCTTGAGCAAACCGCTGGCCCCGCCCATCAACACCAACGGCATATCCTTGGTGTGTTCAGGCGCACCATCCGCCATCTCACTGGTCAACACCACCAACGTGTGCTTGAGCAAACTATCGCCGGGAACATCGGGGTCTGCCTGGCGCGCCAGCTCATCCATAAACAGCTTTGCCCGTTGGGTGTACCACTGCCGGGATTTTTTCCACACGTCCAATCCTCCAAGACGGTGCGCGCAATCATGGGGGTTGGTCACGTCGCTGACATCCAGGATATTGAGCGACTCCGCCGAGCGCCCCACTTGAATCGTAGCCACACGGGTAATGCCACACGCCAATGCAGTCGCAACCACTTGATGATGACTGCTTTGTACTTGGTTACGAAACTGCGCAGACTTGAACGGCACCTCCTCCAACGCCAGCGGTGAACACTCACCAATCGGTGGGAGCGTTTCCTCCATGTCCTTCATGGTTTGCTCCACAGAATCAAGCTGTGTGTCGAGTTTCTGTTTTTGCGCCCCGGCGAGCCTGCCTCGAAGCTCGTTGATGTCAGCCAGTACCGGGTCGAACACATGCTTGTTGCGCGTCAGTTGCTCGCGCAGATCACGACTGACAGAGCCGAAGATCTTTTCGTACATCAACACCGGATCCTGCTCAGGCCTGCGCATGGCGCCACCACTTTCCGGCCCTTCCCACGAGACCTGCCAGGCGGTGCCATCAATCCCCGAGTGCGGCCCCGAAAAAAGGCTGCGCTGGGACGGGTCAGTGCCCGGCATGTGCCGCCCCAGCAACACATCAATCGAGGCCATTTTCTTCGCACTGTCGCGCAAGGCCCACGTCCAGCCGTTGTGACCTTCATTGCCCGGCCCCAGGATGGTGCCACGCACATAAAGGGACTGACTTTTATACGCCGCCAGCTCCTGGCTGACTTCGTTGAGCTGAAAGTCAGACGTATCCAGAGCACGGGCACTGGGATGCCAAAAGCCTCGTCCATCGCTGGAATAAGCCGACGCAGAGTCCACGGCCAAACCGTCAGGCACCACAAAAAATACGACCTTGAGCTTGGCTTGCTCGGTTTGCCCCGCCAAGGCCATGCGGGCCAGGCCGCACTGCGTGAGCGGTGCAAACACGCCCATGGCGGCCAGCCCGGCCAGGAAACGACGACGGCTCTTCAAGATATCCATGATCAATCCCTCTGCGTCTTGAATTGGAACGCGTTGGAGGTGCCCAGCGTTCGCAACATCGCCGGCAACGAGCCGGTTCCCTTCAACCCGTCGGTGATCGCCTTGACCGTTGCGGACGTGGACTCGTCGGATTTGTTACCCGAGGCAAAACGAAAGTAGCTGTCTGCCATGCAAAACAACGATGCAGAGTTGTGTGCGATCAACTTGGAGATGTCCCGCACATCCTCGATGGGCACCGTCCCGTCAACGCCAATGAACGGGCCAGACGACTTGATCGGCAACTGCACAGGAAACTCCGTGTAGTTGTAGGCCGGCTCCTGCTGGCGGTAACGCCCGGTAGCGTCGTAATGCTCCATCGACGAGCCGGTGTCGTTCATATATTGATGGCACTGCCAGCAACGCCCGCCCGAAGCCTGCTCACCGTTGACCAGGTCCCAGCGTTCACGGGTCGTGATGGCACGCGGCGGATAAGTGGGTTCCGTCGGCTCGGCCTCGACGGGCGCACCGAACTCTCGGCAGAACTGGTTTTCGCGAATCGCAATGCCGCGTTTGACCAGCGAGGTGACCTTGTAGTCGGAAGTCGCCGCCTGGAAGAGCCCCAAGTGCAGCAGGCCACCGCGTTTTTCATCCACGGCCACCTTCTGCATCGCATCGCCCGTGACCCCACTGATACCGTAGTGCTCGGCCAGCGCCCGGTTAAGGAAAGTCACGCCGGGGTTGAACAACTCGTCCAGCGTGCCCCTGCCATCAAGCATGACATGGCGGGTCAACAATGCTTGTTCCTGAGTCATCAGTTGGATCATCGGCGCATCCAATCCCGGTTTTTCCTGCACGCCGCGCTGCGTCTTGATGTAGTAGCTGATGAAACGATTGAAATGCTCCAGACCACGGTCGGTGTGCATCATCCGGTCGATCTCGGCCGTTATTTGCTCTGGTGTCTGCAATTCATTGCGCTCAGCCTTGGCCAGCAGCAGCGCGTCTGGAGTAGTGCCTTGGTAGGTGTAGGACAACGCCGTCGCCACCTCGTAAGGCGTCAGCTTGTAGACGCCACCTTGCCCTGCCACTGCCTGCCCCAGTTCCGAGCGATACAGAAAGTGAGGGGACAGCAACAATGCCGTGACCAGCGCCCGCTCCCCGTGCTCATCAAGTACGGCCTGATAACGCGCCAGTTCTGCCTCGGTCAGATGACGCCGAAACAGCCTGTAGCCCAGTGCCCCCACCGACTGGCTGTCGGTCGCGGATTCAAGCCGTTTGAGTTGCTCGGGCGACACCCGCTCGGCGATGGAGACAGCCATCTCATACAGTTGCTTGATGTCTTCAGCCTGCAGGAATCCCATGCTGGCTTCGCCTGGGTACTTGAAGTCTTTTTCCGATTTGTCTGCAGGCAATTTTTCGGTGTTAACCGCCACCGCCAAAATATCCCACACGCTGTTGGCGTATTCATCACGGGTCAACAGCCGCACCTGCCGCAAGCCATACGCATCGTTCGGGCTCAGGTAGGGCGCCCACACCACGTCAAACAAGTGCTTGCTGATCTCGGTGGCACAGGTGGTATCACAATGCCCGGCGACCGGCATGCTCTGAATCTGCCTGACCAGCGCATCCTGGCCCGCAGCGCTCCACGCCACAGCCATGCGCAGGTTCTTGAAGAACTCCACCGCATGACATTTGGTGCACGCCTCGGCCAGCACCGTTTCGCCCAGCTTCGGCTCGTGGCGATAGGCAATCGGTGTCAATTGTTCGTCCTGGCTTTCTTCGTTGATCCGCAGGGACACACGCTCAGGCTGCGGTTTCTCTTGCGCATAATAGGGATAAAGGATGTCGAACTCTCCGTAGTCGAACAGCCGCGTGACGCTCTCTCCCCAAGGCACCTCGACCACTTCCGGCGCAGCCCCTACCGGGTCTTTTTTCTGCACGGTGAAGTGCCACTTGGCAGCCGTCACCGAGGCGGGTTTGGGAGGCGCCAACAGCGTAATCTTGATATCCAGCTTGATCGGCCGTTCACGGTATTGCAGGTTCACCGTCGGCTTGCTGTTCTCGGCTGACAAGATGACCTGTGTGTTTCGCACTTGGGGAATCCAGTTTTTCACGTCGTTGAGTCGCACCTGATAGGTGCCGTAGGGCAAGCCGTTTAGAATCAAGGCAGCCTCACTGTCCGCAGGGTTGAATGACGTATGGAACTGCCGGGTATTGCCGCCCGGTGAAACCAGCGTGCCACTGAGCATTTCGTCTTCCAACTCAGGCGCGGGAGCCAGCATGGGACGCAAGGTCAGTTGCGTGTCCGGCAGGCCCGCAGGGTCATAGCTGACGCGGTAGATCACCCCCGCGACATCGTCTGACACCAACAGGCTTTTGTCCGCCAACTCCAGGAAATCTGCTGGCCGGCCGACGCAGGAATCGTCCAGGCAATACACATCAAAACGTTGAGGGTCCTGGATAAACCCGTTGATCAGCGGGATTTGATTGACCACTCGCGTGCCGTTCTGGATCGACACAATCCGCACGTCCATGCCCGGCCGCTCTGCCGTACCCGCACCGTGCACAGCCACCAACATATTCTGGGTGCCCGCGCGCGCCGGGAAGCCCTCCCAGAACTTAAGCCCCAGGGGCGCCGTATTGGTGCCCAGCTCAAAGGCGGCTGGCACATAGTCTTTCGGGTCGATCTGCTGCAAGGATTTGTCGGAAACAATCGCCCCCTGCACCAAGGGCGGCTGAATGACGCCCGGGTTGCGAAACTCTTCCTCGGTAAAGCCGGGCGTCCCTTTGCCAAACAGATAAGGCACGCCAAAGTGCTGGTGGGCGCCGCTGATGCGATTGAGCTCATCGGGGTTGGGGTACCCCTGGCGATTGTTATCGGTAAACCAGATTTCACCGGTCTTGGGGTTCCAGTCAAACCCCACGGAATTGCGCACGCCCTTAGCCAGTATCTCGGCCTTGCCGGTCACCGTGTCATAGCGCAACAACGTGCCGTAGCGCGGGTCGGCGGGAATCATGCACAGGTTGCACGGTATGCCGACCGCGGTGTACAGGCCCTTGTCGGCGGGGTCCAGCGGATTGAAATGCAGAGGGTGCTTCATATGCCAGAAGCGCGTGCTCGAACCCGAACTGACAGGAGGCAACGGGAACACCGAGTCATCGGCTGGGAACTTGAACACCAACTCTGGAGAAGGGTCCTTGTAGTGCGCATCGGCGTCGCGCACGCGATAAAGGCCGCCGGTGGTCGAGTAGTACAAGTCACCGTCGCGATATACCACTCCATGGGGCTCTTCCAGGCCGCTGGCAACCACATGGATACCGGTCGGTTTGCCCGCGCTGTCGAGTGGCAAGGCATAAATCATGTCGGCGATTTTTCCGTCATAGACGTAAGAAGGAATCGCACTGGAGCCGACGTACAGCACGTTCTTGCCCATCGCCATTTGCCGCGGCTGAATCAGGCCCTGGGCAAACAATTCGATTTTGATACCCGGCAGGCCACTGAGTTTGTCCGCGCGTACCGGTGGCCGATACTTGAGGGTAACGGCGTGTTCCTCGCCCTCCTTGCGCAGGAAAGAAACAATTCGCGGCGTGTTCAACGGCACAAAGCCATCCGCCACGTTCATCACCAATTGATAATCGCAGGCCTTCAAGTTGTCGAGATGGATCGTCTCGCCGGATTTGGCGCTGATGGGGATCTCGTCGGCCTTGCAACGCAACACGCCCGTGACGATTTGATCGGCACGCGCCACACCCGGCACCGGGTTGCCGATGGGTCCACGGCCGCTCAACGTGGCGAAACTCAAGGTCAGTCGGTTGCCCTGGAAACCTCCACATTCGCCCAAGTCTTTCCAGGCGTCCGGCCAGATGACAGCCCCATTGCCGGCGGGCAGGCCCGGGTTGTAGTCGGGCTGCTTGCACCATTGCCAACTGCCGATGCCAAGCGGTGCCTCTTCATCCTTCCAGCATTCAAATTGTCGGCCGACATTCTGCACCTGGTCGCCCTGCGCGTAAGCCTTGCCCGCTTCATAAGCCGGCGCCGTACAGGCCTGAGAAGGCAAGTCAGGCGCTGGCGTCCGAGCGGGCGTGTAAAAGAAATAAAGCAGAACGGCCAATACAGCCAAGCCGATGAGTCCGATCGACAACACGCGGGAAAAACGCGGAAATAGCTTCATGACTTGCGATCCATTGGCAAGCCAAGTGGTTCTTCCATCCAGGAAGGACTACACATTCACCGTCCTGCTGCGAAACACCCGGCAGGAAACCCATCCAAAACGCTACTGGGCTTCAGAGCTCCAATTCTGAATGTCTTGCAAGGCTATTCCACTGCGTGACCACGACATGGCGTAAAGCCATAGAGACAGGAGCCAACAGACACTCAACCCAACCATCCACCTGCAGCTCAGGCGTGATGATTTGCTACAGCTAAGTTCTAGTTGGGGCGCAACTCGCCGTCAAACCCTCGCCGTTACCTACCGTCGGATAGACATCAGCTCGCGCGACCACCGTGGTGAGCAGATTGTTGTGCATTCATCTCGGCCTGCTGATCAAAACCAAAGGCTTTCTGCGGCTGGCCGGTCAGCGCAGCTCGCTGCTGTTGGTACTCGTCAAACGACAGGCCGCGCCGGCTCAGCGCTTCCAACGCCAACTGCTTGCTCTCTTCAGCGGTGTAGGGGCGCAACTCAGGGGAAGGATGGGCCGCACACCCGGCGAGAACAGCGCTGACAACTAACAAGCAAACGGCGAGGAAACGGTTCATGGCGAAGGCCCTGCGAAAGAGGTTTTAAGTCAATGAACACAGGCTACTCCCGGCCCTTGGCAACGAAAAATCAACCGCCGTGATAGTCGCTATCAACCGTTCAGGCACCCTCGATAGCACACCCTTTATATTTCTTAACGATCTATAAATATGGAAATACGTTCATTTACGGAATAAAAGTAACCCTCTATAACTGCCTCACGCCCGATCAACACTGTTCGCCACGCAACTGTTGCCCAGGCAACAGTCATTCAACAAAACACCAGGCAGACAACAGCTTCATTTTTCAGCAGTAAGCCTGCAGCCCCCGTCCACCAAGGCTTTGCGCCTTTGGTACAGCTCTTGCTCAAGGCGTTTGACCTCACCTGCTATGAACCACTGTTGAAAAAGGAACTGTTCATGACCCGTCCCCTGAATGTCGTTGCCCTCTCCGGCGGAACCTGGCGCCCGTCCCGCACCCTCGTCCTGACCCACGCGGTGCTGGCCGAGCTGGCCACCCTGCTGCCGATCGAGGCCACCGTGATCGAACTGGGCGACATCGCTCGGCCGCTGGGCGGCGCACTGTCACGCGATGAGTTGCCGGCCGATGTCGAAGCGCAACTGTTGGCCATCGAACAGGCCGACCTGTTGATCGTTGCCGCGCCGGTCTATCGCGGTTCCTACCCGGGCCTGCTCAAGCACTTGTTCGACCTGGTTGGCCTCAACGCGCTGATCAACACCCCCGTGCTACTCGCCGCCACCGGTGGCAGCGAGCGCCACGCGCTGGTGCTCGATCACCAGTTGCGTCCGCTGTTCAGCTTCTTCCAGGCCTTGACCTTGCCGATTGGCGTGTACGCCACGGAGGCCGATTTCACCGACTACCAAATCACCAGCGAGTTGCTCAAAGCCCGCATTCAACTGGCGGCCGAACGCGCGGCGCCGTTGTTTGCAGCACACGCACCTTCCCTGCTGAAAATCGCCTAAGGATTTGTCATGGATGTTTTCTGGTTTCTGCCGACTCACGGCGACGGGCATTACCTGGGCACCACCCAAGGCGCACGGCCGGTCACTCTCAATTACCTCAAGCAAGTCGCCCAGGCGGCTGACAGCCTGGGTTACCACGGCGTGTTGATTCCTACCGGGCGCTCGTGCGAAGACTCCTGGGTCATCGCCTCGGCGCTGGTGCCGCTGACCGAACGCCTGCGCTACCTGGTGGCGATCCGTCCGGGCATCATCTCGCCCACCGTGTCCGCACGCATGGCAGCGACCTTGGACCGCCTGTCCAACGGTCGCCTGCTGATCAACGTGGTCACCGGTGGCGATCCCGACGAAAACCGCGGTGATGGCAGCTTTCTCGACCACAGCGAACGCTATGAAGTCACCGACGAATTCCTGCGCATCTGGCGCCGTGTGTTGCAGGGTGAATCGGTGGACTTCGAAGGCAAACACCTGCGTGTGCAGAACGCCAAGGCGCTTTACCCACCGGTGCAGAAGCCTTATCCGCCACTGTACTTCGGCGGTTCTTCCGACGCCGCCCACGACCTCGCCGCCGAGCAGGTGGACGTGTACCTGACCTGGGGCGAGCCACCTGCCGCCGTCGCACAAAAACTCGCGGATGTGCGTGAGCGCGCCGCACGCCACGGGCGCACCGTGAAGTTCGGCATTCGCCTGCACGTGATCGTGCGTGAAACCGAAGCAGAGGCCTGGAAAGCCGCCGACAAACTGATCGAACACATCAGCGACGACACCATCGCCGCCGCGCAAAAATCGTTCTCGCGCTTTGACTCCGAAGGCCAGCGCCGCATGGCCGCGCTGCACGACGGGCGTCGCGACAACCTGCAAATCGCGCCCAACCTGTGGGCCGGCGTCGGCCTGGTGCGTGGCGGTGCCGGCACGGCCCTAGTGGGCAACCCGCAGCAAGTGGCCGAGCGCATCAAGGAATACGCGGACCTGGGGATCGAGAGCTTCATTTTCTCCGGCTACCCGCACCTGGAAGAAGCCTACCGCTTTGCCGAACTGGTGTTTCCGCTGCTGCCCGAGCCATACGCGAGCCTGGCCGGGCGCGGCGTGACCAACCTCACGGGCCCGTTTGGCGAAATGATTGCCAACGATGTGTTGCCCACCACAAAGGCCTGAGGGCAGTGAGATCGGCTTTATGTGGGAGCGGGCTTGCTCGCTCCCACATTTGGCCTTCATTGCCAGATAAAAAATGAGGAACACCGTGTGACAGCCAAACCCCACAGCGTCCTGCCATCGCCTGTGCAGACCGCCAAATTGCTGGCCGCCGAATTCGCCCTCACCGCCGTCGAGCGCGATGAGCGCGGCGGCACGCCCAAAGCCGAGCGCGATGCCCTGCGCCAAAGCGGCCTGCTGGCCCTGAGCATCCCCACCCAATACGGCGGCCTCGGCGCACGCTGGAGTGAAACCCTGGGCATCGTGCGTGAGTTCGCCAAGGTCGACAGCTCCATCGCCCATGTCTTCGGTTTTCATCACTTGATGCTCGCCACCGTGCGGCTGTTTGCGCGCCCGGACCAATGGCAACCCTGGTTCGAACAGACTGCCCGCAAAAACTGGTTCTGGGGCAACGCCCTCAACCCGTTGGACACGCGCACGGTGGTCAAGGACTTCGGCGGCTGGCGCGAGTTTTCCGGCAAGAAGAGTTTCTGCTCCGGCGCCAGCGATTCGGAAATGCTGATTGCCTCCGCCGTCGATGAAAATGCCGGCGGCAAACTGTTGATCGCCGCTATCCCCAGCGGGCGCAGCGGCATCACCTTGCACAATGACTGGAACAACATCGGCCAACGCCAGACCGACAGCGGCAGCGCCAGCTTCGAACGGGTGCGCGTCGAAGAGTCGGAACTGCTGCTCGACCCGGGCCCGCTGAGCACGCCCTTTGCCTGCCTGCGCCCGTTGATTGCACAGTTGACCTTCACCCATATGTTCCTCGGCATTGCCGAAGGCGCCTTTGAAGAAGCACGGCACTACACCCTCACCGAAACCCGCTCGTGGCACAAATCCTCGGCCGATGACGTGCGCCACGACCCCTACGTGCTGCATCACTACGGCGACTTCTGGGTCGCCCTGGAGGGTATACGCCTGCTGGTCGAAAGCGCCGCCGAGCTGCTCGATCAAGCCTGGGCCAAGGGCCCGAACCTCAGCGAAGCCGAGCGCGGCCAACTGGCCATCGCCATCGCCACCGCCAAAGTCGCCGCCACTCGCCAGGGCCTGGATTTGTGCAGCCGGCTGTTTGAAGTGACCGGCGCACGCTCCACCCACGCGTCACTGCGCCTGGACCGCCACTGGCGCAACCTGCGCACCCAGACGTTGCACGACCCGGTGGACTACAAACTCCACGAACTCGGTGACTGGGCCTTGAACCAGTCCCTGCCGATTCCCACGTTCTACTCCTGAGAGAGGTGCCCATGCAGCTTTTGACCCTACCGCCCTCGCCCGCCCT
>Ga0157375_10001880_pt1 | contig 18058 bp, 14 predicted proteins | sample M35metaG_FD_115311 | JGI IMG/M metagenome (GOLD analysis project Ga0157375, IMG submission 115311) | Miscanthus rhizosphere microbial communities from Kellogg Biological Station, Michigan, USA - M3-5 metaG | ecosystem: Host-associated > Plants > Roots > Rhizosphere > Soil | place: USA: Michigan... | reverse complement strand
GGAGAAAAAGCATGAAACGTTTTTCGTTATTGCGAACGGGCGCCTTGGCGGCGGCAGTCGTCTGCGTTGCCCCTCTTGCGATGAGAGCCGACGAGATCGACAAGAAGACGGTTGTCACGTTCGACCAACCCACCGAAGTTCCGGGCATCGTATTACAGCCTGGTAAGTATGTCATCAGGTTGCTCAATTCGTCATCGAACCGGCACATTGCCGAAGTTATGAACGAACGGATGGACCATCTGTACACCCTAACTTTCACGGTGGCCGCAGAGCGGCTGTGGCCGATAGACGATAAAACCAACAAGAAAATTCTCACGTTCTACGAAGGGAAAAACGGTCAGCCCCAGGCCATACGCCATTGGTTCTGGCCCGGAGACACCATCGGCCAGGAATTCCTGTATCCGAAACGGCAGGCAGCCAAAATAGCAGCGAACACCGGCGAGAAAGTCGCGGAAGGTAATCTCCCCACTGTGGCGGAAAGCGGTCAATCCTTGACACCGGACAGCGCCAAGGACGTGACGCTCGAGAGCCGCGAGGAGAGTAAGCCCGCCGAATCTGTCTTGACGGCTAGAGCCGCGGAACCCGAGACGCCTGCGGCTGCCCCCGCGACCGTGATCGCGCAGAATACGCCACCACCCGCTCCAGTCGCTCCTGCGGAGCCGGTGCGAGACGCCGACGATTCGCAGTCCAGATCTATAGCTGCGAATACCGCTCCTGCGGACACGACGCTGCCGCAAACCGCCAGCTACGTCCCGCTAATGGGAGTGATTGGTTTGATCTCGTTGGCCTTGGCCCTCGTGATGGTCTTCACCAAGCGCTATCGCTCCTTATAGTCCGTAAAGCCGGGGGCGGCACTCTAGTGTGTCGCCCCTACCTAAGCGGGTGATCGCAAGCTTTATAGAAACGGGTCGGCCTGCCTAGAATCTACCTCCGATGAATACCAGTGGAATAGAAATACTGTCCAATCCCTCGCCGTCGTCGCATATCGTGTATTCCTATACCAACGATGCTCACTTGGCAGACGCCGTCTGCTTGTTTGCTGGCGCTGGTCTGCAAAAAGGCGAAGCGGTTCTGCTGGTGCTTTCTGCGACCCATCACGCTCCCGTCCGCCAAGGCTTGGAACGTCAGGGATTCAACTTGGCCGAGCTTGAGGAAACCGGACAACTGACTTGTGAGAACGCTAAGAATCTACTCGCCAGTTTCATGTTTGAGGGGGTCCTGGATGAGCACAAGTTCAAGACCAAGATCGCCAGGATGATTGAGAAGGCAAAAATGGGCAGTGGTTCCCGTAAACACGGATTAGTCCGTGTATTTGGCGAGATGGTCGATCTGATCTGGGCGCCCCATCCCAAAGCCACCGAGCGCCTGGAGGAGTTGTGGAACGAGGTTATCCAGATTCATTCCGTTCCTCTGCTGTGCGCCTACTCTCTGGCTGGAAAGACCAACACGTTGCCTTCGCAGCTTGTGTCGTGCCATTCGCACGATATCTCTTAAGCTCCACTTAAACCAAACAGTTCGTTGCAGCGTCTTTGAGCTCATCCTTCTCGGAAACGACTTCCGACCCGGCCCGTACCCGGTTATGGAGAGTCCGAAGACTGAGCCCCAGTATCTGCGCCGCCCGCGTCTTGTTGTTGTTGGTGTGCTTCAAAACCAGGTCGATGTAAGCTTGCTCGATTTCGCTCATCCGGGGACCTACGCGGATGCGGATGGACTCTTCGTCCGCCGACTGAGGAGCCGTTGGAGCGGTACCGGGAACGCTCGGATCGGCCGGAAGATGCCGGGTTAGAATCGTGCCCTGGCCGGCGACGATCACGGCGCGTTCGAGCACATTACGGAGCTGGCGCACGTTCCCGGGCCATGGAGCATTCTTGAAATGTTCGAGAACTTCCGGATGCAAGCCGGAAACATGGCAGTTATGCTTGTTATTGAGGTTGGATAGAATCGCGTCGCAGATCGAAGGTATGTCTTCCTTTCGCTCCCTCAGCGGAGGCAGGACGAGGTGGAAGACGTTCAGCCGATAAAAAAGATCCTCGCGCAAACGGTTTTCCTTGAGCGCTTGCTCCGGATGACGGTTGGTGGCAGCGATCACCCGAACATTCACCGGCAACTCGCTCTTTCCGCCCAGCCGGCGAACTTTACCGTCTTCCAAGACGCGCAATAGCTTGGCTTGCGTCCCGATCGGCATATCGGCGATTTCGTCCAGTAAGACAGTTCCGTTGTGCGCCTGCTCAAAGCATCCTGCGTGCCGTTCGACAGCTCCGGTGAAGGCGCCCTTCTCATGACCGAACAACTCGCTCTCAATCAGGGTTTCAGGCATGGCGGCGCAATTGATCGCAATGAACGGGCTGCCGGATCGGGAGCTCAGGCGATGCACTTCCCGGGCAACTAATTCCTTACCCGTACCGCTTTCGCCCGTGATGAGGACGGATGCCGAGGTGGGTGCAACCTGGCTAATGAGCGAGTACAGCTGCCGCATGACCGCGGAGCCGCCCACGATGTCGCCAAGAATCCCTTGATGGCTCAACTGCCGATTCAGGATGTCGGTTTCGTTGATCAAGTGTTTCTGCGCCGCGGCCCGTTCGAGGAGTGCCCGCAGAATACTCGGCTGCACCGGTTTTTCGAGGAACCAGAAGGCCTTCAGATCGTGGATGACCGCGAGCCCCTGCTCGATACCGCCCACGCCGGTAAGGGCGATGGCCGGGGTACGGTCTCCCATGGCCTCCAGGGTTCTCAAGAGCTCGAACCCATCCATGCGCGGCATCATTAGGTCCGTCAGGATTACGTCGGCGGCCAGCGTGGCATGCTGTTCGAGCGCATCTTCGCCATCCGAAGCCGTCGCCACGGCGAAGCCCAGCGATTCCGTCATCTTGACTAACTCGTTTCGTTGGAACTCGTCATCATCGACAATCAACACGCGGAGCTTGGGCAAACTGGACATAGTCAGAGGATGCGCCTCTGCGACGATCCGTTTCAGGGTGAAGAGTCGCCGTCAGTACTTTTGCGCGCGGGTATTTTGCGCGCCACGCAGGAAATTTTACAGGGGGCGACTCAAAAGGAGCGCCGGTTTCTTGAATCATGACAACCGGGTCTGTGGTCTCCGGATTGCATAGTTTAAGCCAGGAGGTCATATGTCTAAACAACGCTCGCTGTTAGCTACGACTGCCGTCCTCTCCATCGCTGCCATTTCGCCGTTTGCCGTGACACCGCTTCCAGCGGACGAAAAGGACGTCGAACGGCTGAGCGATGCTGCCACCGTCTTTTCCGAAATCATGGACGCGCCCGACAAAGGCATTCCTCAGGATTTACTGGACAAGGCGCACTGCATCGTGATTGTGCCCGGACTGAAGAAAGGCGCTTTCATTGTCGGGGCCAAATATGGCAAAGGATTCGTATCTTGCCGCAACCAGAAGGCCGGACGAAACTGGTCTTCTCCGGGGGCGATTCGTGTGGAGGGCGGTAGCGTTGGATTTCAGATCGGGGGATCGGAAACCGACGTGGTCCTGTTGGTCATGAATAAGGGCGGGGCGGATCGGCTGCTTTCCAGCCAGTTCACGCTGGGAGGCGAAGGAGACGTGGCGGCCGGCCCGGTTGGGCGAAACGCCACGGCCCAAACGGATGCCAAGTTCACCGCCAAAATTCTGTCGTGGTCCCGGACGCGGGGCATTTTCGCCGGCGTATCGCTGCAAGGAGCCACGCTGCGGCAGGATGAAGAAGCCAATAGAGACCTGTACGGAAGGAAGATTAGTAACCGTCAGATTGTGGATAGCTCCATTAAGCCGCCCGCTGGCGCCGCCAAGTTGATGTCACAACTGAACCGGTATTCGCCACGCGAAAAATAGTTCCGAGAAAGGACAGAGTATGAATCGTAATGCTTTTGGTTTCTTGGTTGGATTGAGTGCCGGTGTGGGCATGGGTTTGTTGCTCGCGCCACGAGCCGGCGAGAAAACGCGTTTGCTGATCCGGCGAACGGCTGTCGATGGCGCGGCCTATCTCAGGGAGCGCGGCACTGAAGTCCGGGATGCGGCGGCCGATGCCATTCGCGAACAGGCCCGAAAAGTCAGCCAAGGGACGGAGGCGGTCAAGGCGGCAGTAAACGCAGGCCGGCAGGCTTTCACCGAATCCATGCATTCGTAGGTCGTCCGGCTAACACTTCAACAACGATAGTGCCCGGTTGACTGGCGCGGAAACACTATTCGGAAGGGGCGATCTACACGATGTCCGATCCACACCGTCCGAAGTTTGAAGGAGATTTCCATGCCCGTCACCACACTTGAAGAGTTGTTAGTTGAACAAGTGCGCGATCTGTACGACGCGGAGAAGCAACTTGTGCGCGCGCTCCCCAAGATGGCCCATGCGGCCAACTCGGAGGATCTGCAGCAAGCCATCCAGGGCCATCTGGAAGAGACCAAGAACCAAGTTTCGCGCCTGGAGCGCGTATTCGAAGAACTGGATAAGCCGGCAAAGGGCAAGGCCTGCAAGGCCATGCGCGGGCTGGTGGAGGAAGGCTCCGAGGCGTTAGAAGGAGACTCGCCACTAACGGACTTGGCGATCATCGCCGCCGCGCAGAGAGTAGAACACTATGAGATTTCCGCCTACGGAACCGCGCGCGCTATCGCTCAGCAGCTGGGCCAAAATACGGTTGCCGCACTGCTGGAAGAAACCGAAGAAGAGGAAAAGGCTGCCGACACAAAGCTGACCGACATCGCCACTGAGCTGATGGGTCAGGTCGAGACTGTAGACGAATCGGAAGAGCTAGAAGAAGACACCAGGCCGGCCAGAAAATCGACGCAATCGGGAACTGGCGCATCTCGAAAGGCGGCGCGAGGCTAGAATCGGCCGCGAGGATTTGTAGGAGATAAGGAGATGTTTATGAACTGGGATCAAATCGAAGGGAAATGGAAGCAAGCCAAAGGTTCCCTGAAGCAACAATGGGGCAAACTGACGGATGACGACCTCGATGTCATCGCGGGTCAGCGCGACAAGCTGGTGGGGAAGCTTCAGGAACGCTACGGGTACGCCAAAGACGAGGCCCAGCGGAAGGCGGACGAATGGGTCAAGACCGCGGGCGAGGATTCGCGCGAGTCTGCGAAGACAGCTCGACGCTAAAAGAGAACGGCCGCGGACCTGGAGGATCCGCGGCCTATCTCTAAAGCGTTTACAGCGGCCTATCTCTAAAGCGTTTACAGCGGCCTATCTCTAAAGCGTTTACAGCTGTTAAGCCCTTCTGGCTAACCCCGCGATCAGAGAGACCAAAAAGAGCACCAAGAACAGATAGAACAGAATCTTTGCGATTCCCGCCGCTGCTACGGCGATTCCCGTGAATCCGAAGACTGCGGCCAAAAGCGCAATCACTAAGAACGTCAGGGCCCAACTCAGCATAAGTTCTCCTTTCGCTCAAACTCATCTTGGCTTGAAATCATCGACGACCGGGTCAACAAGTCACGCAGCGATTTGCTTCGCCGCCAAATCCATACTTAGTTTTTTGCCGCGTGCTTCTAAGGCCTTGCGCGCAGACCGGCGAGCTCTGAGGAAGCGGATTCGTACCGCCGTTTCCGTGAGTCCCTGATCGCGAGCCATTTCCTTCGCGGTCACTCCGTTCATCTGAGCTTCCAGCAGGAACCGGTCTGGCGGCCGGCAGACTCCCAAGATGCGCGCCACATCGATGGCGGCCAGGTCCAAGCAAGTCTTGCCGTGCGCGGATTGTTGAAGCTCCTGGTGCAAACGCTCACTGCGGATCACCCGCCTGTATTGGTTGAGGGCGATGGAATTGATCCAGGTCACGATCATCTGGGGATCGCGGAGTTGGGATAATCTTTCCCATCCGCGTAGCCAGGCTGATTGTGCAATATCGGGCGCCAACCCCGGCGCTGCGCCGCGGGAGAGCAGGAACCGGATCGTTCGTTCTCGACCGGTTGTGTAAATATCTCCGTATTCCTCGCGTGTCATCGCTTCTCCTAGACTGTTCTGAACACGGTCCGTGCAATGCACGCGGGCAACCACACTGCTTTTCTGAATGACCTGCCTGGAATCATGGTTTTACGGCGATGCTCAGGCCGCAGGTTTTTCACGGTCGGTGCAGGAAGTGCATCCGCGGGGAAACCATTTGCCGCTGATCCTTTGCATTTGCCGTTTGGCAAGGGTCGTGCAGTTGGGAAGGGCATGAAGAAAACACTACTGGCATTACTTCTACTCGCGGGGGGAACAAGTTTCGCGCAATTATCTATTGGCGTGCGGATTGGGCCACCGCCCGCACCTCGGGTCGTCCATGCCCGTCCGCGAGCCCCCGGACCCGATTATTTCTGGGTCGATGGCTATTGGTATCCAGTGGGAGGGCGGTATCGTTGGCATGACGGATATTGGACCCGTCCCCCCTACGCCGGCGCCCATTGGAGCGGACCGCGCTATGAGGGCGGACAATTCTTCGAGGGCTATTGGGAAGGCGACCGCGGCCGGTTCGATCACGATCATCGCTGGGACCGCGATAGAAACCGCGATTTCGGGCACGATCGCGACCGCCATTAAGCAACCTAGTAAAACATGACTGCCGGTTCTCGTTCCAGACCGGCAGTCGTTTTTTGAAACACGTTTCTTTGCATCAGGACTCTAACTCGCCAGGAGGAAGTTCGGTGAGGAACATTCTTTTTATCTCCGTCATTATTACCATCGCGGCGACCGCTGCGCCGATTGGCACGTGTACTCAGACGACCTTGAGCACTCTGGTACTAGGTAACCCCTGCATGCTGGGCGACAAGATGTTTAGTAATTTTACTTACTCGGGTAACGTCGACGCCGCAAATGTCAACGTCGATTTCCAGATGGGTGGCAACGGCACTGAATTCCGGCTTCTTCTTGCACCCATAACGGGCTCAGGCTTCTTCACAAATTTCACGTTTTCAGACACGATCAGCGTGGTTCCAGGCGTGGCTCCGAACATAGCCCCGGCAGCCTACCGAATCGTGAGCGTTAAAGATCAATCCAATTTCTCCCTGGCAGCGGGTTCTTCTGGGCTGCTTACCGTTGCAAATAGCGGTGGCCCGACTTTTGGTCTGATGCCGGGAAACGAAACGGGTGGCCCGACTGCCATCACACCAACGATGTCCGTCGTCACGACGGCGACCTTGACCGGACCAGGTGGAGCCGGCAGCGCGAGCCCGGGGCTATCGAGTTTCGAGCTAGGGTATCTGCAGGCGAATACCGCAGTCCCCGAGCCTGCGTCCTTTGGCTTGATCTCCTTGGGCTTAATCGGGTTGGGCCTGTTACCACGGCGAGTGCATCGGGCCTCGGAGGCAGGGAAACAATCGTCGGCGGGATGAATCTCCCGACCAGGAGGCAGCATGCGAAAGCCTACAATTCTCATCAGTCTTGGGTTCCTAATTCTGGCGGGATGCTCGCAAACGGCGAGCCCCCCTTCGGCCAGCGCTCCGAGCGCGACGTCCGACTCGGATCTGCAAAATGCGATTCAAGCGCGCCTGAATGCGGATCCTGACTTGAGTGCCGCCAAACTGGACATCGACGCGCATGCCAAGGACAATAAAGTCACGTTGAAGGGCACGGTGCCCACCGAGTCGATGCGTCTCCGAGCCGTGGAGCTGGCGAAAGCGGGAAACCCGAATCTGGAGATCACCGATAAGATCGACGTGAAGCCCAGAGAAGTATCGCGCAGCGAGTACACCGAGGACATGGCTCGCGCCGCTAGAGAGCGGGCGAAGACGGCTGGAGACAAAATTGGAACCTCGATCAACGACGCGTGGATTCACACCAAGATCACATCGAAACTGATCGGTGATAAGGACACTCCAGCGCGCAAGATCAATATCGACGTGGTTGACGGAACGGTCACGTTGCGGGGCGAAGTCAATTCGGTAACCGCCAAGGACGAAGCGCATCGCGTGGCGAAGGACACCGAGGGCGTCCGGCAGGTGAGAAACCTGTTGAAAGTCACGGCCGGTTAGCGGATCGCTGCGACATAACGAAGCAATCGTACCGGGTATGCCGACTGCAACAATTTCGGCGTACCCGGTAATTTTTGCACAGTCTAATGTTTTTCCAGACCCCACCGAATCAATAAGTTAGGTCTGGTGCGCCATTTGCCCGCAATCTTAGACCACAAGATTAAGATGAGCAAGAAACCAGCCCTCCAAGTGTGCACTTTTTGGTCGGTTCGGGTTAACATCTTCCTCAGAATCGCTGCGAGGTAAGGAGCACAAATGCGGCAAGTCCCAGTTGCGGATATTCTGGACGCGAATCAAGTTTTGGCGGCGCTCTTTGCCTTCAAGAAAGGCGATTTTTCGGTTCGGCTGCCGGTTAACCAGGTGGGATTGGCCGGAAAGATCGCGGATGTCTTGAACGACATCTTTGAGCTGAATGAGAATATGGCCACCGAGCTCGCGCGTGTGAGCACGGCGGTCGGCAAGGAAGGCCGAATCGGCCAGCGCGCTTCGTTGAACGCCGGCTCCGGTAGCTGGGCCGCCAGCATGGAATCGGTCAACAGTCTGATTTCCGACCTGGTGCAACCCTCCACCGAAATCGCCCGCGTGATCGGAGCCGTGGCGCAGGGCGACCTGTCCCAAAAGATGTCGCTCGAAGTAGAAGGCCGTCCTCTGCAGGGGGAGTTTATCCGCACCGCTCGAGTGGTCAACACGATGGTGGACCAGCTCAATTCGTTTTCGAGCGAAGTGACGCGCGTGGCGCGTGAAGTCGGTACGGAAGGGAAACTTGGCGGGCAGGCCGTGGTGACCGGCGTCGCGGGCACCTGGAAGGATCTGACCGACTCCGTAAATTCCATGGCCTCGAACCTGACCAATCAGGTTCGCAACATTGCGGAAGTCACCACCGCCGTGGCGCGCGGCGATCTCTCCCGCAAAATCACGGTCAGCGTTCAAGGGGAAATTCTCGAGCTGAAGAATACGATCAACACCATGGTCGACCAGCTCGGATCGTTTGCGAGCGAAGTGACGCGCGTGGCTCGTGAAGTCGGCACGGAAGGCAAGCTGGGCGGCCAGGCGGTGGTGACGGGCGTGGCGGGAACCTGGAAAGATCTTACGGATTCCGTGAACTCGATGGCGTCGAACCTGACGTCTCAGGTCCGCAACATCGCGGAAGTGACCACTGCGGTCGCGAAGGGCGATCTCTCACGCAAAATCACGGTCGATGTGCTGGGCGAGATTCTGGAGCTCAAGAATACATTCAACACGATGGTGGACCAGCTTAGCTCGTTCGCTAGCGAAGTGACGCGCGTAGCTCGCGAAGTGGGAACCGAAGGCGAGCTCGGTGGACAGGCGGAAGTAAAGGGCGTCGGCGGTGTCTGGAAAGATTTGACCGATTCCGTAAATTTCATGGCCGGCAATTTGACGGCACAGGTCCGTAATATCGCCGAAGTGACCACCGCCGTGGCGAACGGCGACTTGTCCCGCAAGATCACCGTGGACGTGCGTGGAGAAATTCTGGAGCTGAAGAACACGATCAACACGATGGTGGATCAGCTCAGCTCATTCGCCAGCGAAGTGACGCGTGTAGCTCGCGAGGTGGGAACGGAAGGAGAGCTAGGCGGTCAAGCGGAAGTGAAGGGTGTCGGTGGCGTGTGGAAGGATCTGACAGACTCTGTCAATTCGATGGCCGGCAACCTGACGGCGCAGGTCCGCAACATTGCCGAAGTCACCACTGCCGTGGCCAATGGCGATCTATCCCGCAAAATTACGGTGGACGTCCGCGGAGAAATTCTCGAGCTGAAGAACACGATCAATACCATGGTGGATCAGCTCAACGCGTTCGCCCGCGAAGTCACCCGTGTGGCTCGCGAAGTGGGTACCGAAGGCGAATTGGGCGGTCAGGCGGAAGTGAAAGGTGTCGGCGGCGTGTGGAAGGATTTGACGGATTCCGTCAACTCCATGGCGGTCAACCTAACGGCGCAGGTCCGAAATATCGCTGAGGTGACCACGGCTGTTGCGAACGGCGATCTTTCCCGCAAGATCACGGTGGACGTTCGCGGAGAAATTCTCGAGCTGAAGAATACGATCAACACCATGGTCGACCAGCTCAGCTCGTTCGCCAGCGAAGTGACCCGCGTGGCTCGCGAGGTCGGTACCGAAGGGAAGCTGGGCGGTCAGGCGATGGTGAAGGGCGTCGGCGGCGTATGGAAGGATTTGACGGATTCGGTCAATTCCATGGCGTCGAACCTGACAAACCAGGTTCGTAACATCGCGGAGGTAACCACGGCGGTGGCGCGCGGAGATTTATCGCGAACCATCACCGTGGAAGTTCGCGGCGAGATTCTGGAGTTGAAGAACACTATCAACACGATGGTGGATCAGTTGAACGCGTTCGCGAGCGAGGTGACGCGCGTGGCGCGTGAGGTCGGCACGGAAGGCAAACTGGGAGGACAGGCCGACGTGCGCGGCGTGGCCGGAACGTGGCGCGACCTCACGGAATCAGTGAACTCGATGGCCGGTAATCTGACGGCCCAGGTGCGCAACATCGCCGAAGTCACCACTGCGGTGGCGCGTGGCGATTTGTCCCGCAAAATCACGGTCGACGTGCGCGGCGAGATTCTGGAGCTGAAGAACACCATCAACACGATGGTGGATCAGTTGAACGCGTTTGCCAGCGAAGTGACGCGCGTGGCTCGCGAGGTCGGTACCGAAGGCAAACTGGGCGGGCAGGCGGACGTGCGCGGCGTCGCGGGTACGTGGCGCGACCTCACGGAATCGGTCAACTCCATGGCTGGTAATCTTACAGCCCAGGTGCGCAACATCGCCGAGGTGACGACGGCCGTGGCGCGCGGCGATTTGTCCCGCAAAATCACCGTCGACGTACGCGGCGAAATTCTGGAGCTGAAGAACACCATCAACACGATGGTGGACCAGCTCAGTTCGTTCGCCAGCGAAGTGACGCGCGTGGCGCGCGAGGTCGGCACCGAAGGCAAACTGGGCGGGCAGGCGGATGTGCGCGGCGTCGCGGGAACGTGGAAGGATTTGACGGATTCCGTCAACTCGATGGCGTCCAACCTGACCAATCAGGTCCGCAACATCGCGGGTGTGACGACGGCGGTCGCCAAAGGCGATCTCACGACCAAGATCACCGTGGACGCGCGTGGCGAAATTCTGGAGCTGAAGAACACCATCAATACGATGGTCGACCAGCTCAATGCTTTCGCGAGCGAAGTGACGCGTGCGGCTCGCGAAGTCGGAACCGAAGGGAAACTGGGCGGGCAGGCCGACGTTCGTGGAGTCGCAGGCACCTGGAAAGATTTGACCGAATCCGTCAACTCGATGGCCTCGAACCTGACAGCTCAGGTAAGAAACATCGCGGACGTGACGACGGCCGTCGCCAAGGGCGATCTATCGCGAAAAATCACCGTGGACGCGCGCGGCGAGATTCTGGCGCTAAAAGACACGATTAATACGATGGTCGACCAGCTCAGCTCGTTTGCCAGCGAAGTGACTCGCGTGGCTCGCGAGGTCGGCACCGAAGGGCGCCTTGGCGGACAGGCGGACGTATATGGCGTGGCCGGCACCTGGAAGGATCTCACCGAATCAGTGAACTCGATGGCGTCGAACCTGACCAATCAGGTTCGTAACATCGCGCAGGTGACCACGGCTGTCGCGATGGGCGATCTGTCGCGCAAAATTACCGTGGACGTTCGCGGCGAGATTCTCGAGCTCAAGAACACCATCAACACGATGGTGGACCAGTTGAATTCGTTTGCCAGCGAAGTGACGCGCGTGGCTCGCGAGGTCGGCACGGAAGGCAAGCTGGGCGGGCAGGCGGAAGTTCGCGGCGTGGCCGGCACGTGGAAGGATCTTACCGATAACGTCAACCTCATGGCGGCGAACCTGACCACTCAGGTTCGCGGTATCGCCAAAGTGGTGACCGCGGTTGCGAATGGCGATTTAAAACGAAAACTGGTGCTCGAGACCAAGGGCGAAATCGCCGAGCTGGCGGACACCATCAACGCGATGATCGATACCCTCGCGACGTTCGCCGATCAGGTCAGCACTGTGGCCCGCGAAGTCGGCATCGAAGGTAAGCTGGGCGGCCAGGCTCGAGTTCCGGGCGCGGCGGGTATCTGGCGCGATCTGACGGACAACGTCAATCAGCTGGCCCAGAATCTCACGACCCAGGTGCGCGCGATCGCGGAAGTTGCGACCGCGGTTACCAAGGGCGACCTGACGCGTTCGATTTCGGTGGAAGCGCTGGGCGAAGTGGCGGCGCTCAAAGACAATCTGAATGAAATGATCGTGAATCTGGCGGCGACCACCCGCAAGAATACCGATCAGGACTGGCTCAAGACCAACATCGCCAAGTTCACGCGCATGGTTCAGGGGCAGCGCGATCTGCTCACCGTCGCCAAGTTGCTGCTTTCGGAGTTAGCTCCGCTGGTGAGCGCGCAGCGAGGCAGCTTCTACACGGCGGAGACCTCCGATGACGGCGGAGCCCTCAAGTTCATGGCCGGATACGCCTTCGACGGCCAGGACGAAGCGCCCGCACAATTCCGCCTGGGCCAGGGCCTGGTCGGACAGTGCGCCCGCGAGAAACAACGCATCCTGGTACGCGACGTCCCGGAGAATTACATCCGAATCCGGTCCAGCCTGGGCTCCGGAACACCGATGACCATCGTCGTGCTGCCCGTTTTGTTCGAGGGCGAAGTGAAGGCCGTGGTAGAGCTCGCCTCCTTCCAGCAGCTGTCGGAGATTCACGTCGCGTTCCTCGATCAGCTCACGGAAAGTATTGGAATCGTGTTGAACACCATTGCGGCTACGATGCGCACGGAGCAGCTCCTGCAACAAAGCCAGGCGCTGGCCGAGGAGCTCCAGGAGACCAATGCGCAGCTGCAAGAAAAAGCCAAGCTGCTCGCCGAGCAGAACACGGAAGTAGAGGCCAAGAATCGCGAAATCGAACAAGCCAAGCACGCGCTCGAAGAAAAGGCCGAGCAGCTCGCACTGACGTCGAAGTACAAGAGCGAGTTCCTGGCCAACATGTCGCACGAGCTGCGCACGCCGCTCAACAACCTATTGATTTTGGCGCGCGTCCTGGCGGACAACACCGAAGGCAACCTCAGTTCCAAGCAGATCAAGTTCGCGGAAACGATTCACTCTTCCGGTACCGACTTGCTGGCGCTCATCAACGACATTCTGGATCTGTCGAAGATCGAATCCGGAAAGATGGACGTCGAAGTGGGCAGCGTACGTTTCGAGGAGATGGAAGACTACTGCGTGCGGACCTTCCGGCACGTGGCCGAGGGCAAAGGCATCGGCTTCTCCGTGGAAGTCTCCTCCGAATTGTCGTCCCAGGTCATGCGTACCGACGTGAAGCGGCTGCAGCAGGTTCTCAAGAATCTGCTGTCCAATGCGCTGAAGTTCACGGAGCTGGGATCGGTAAAGCTCAACATCGAGCAAGCAACTGCCGGATGGAGTCCAACTCATCCCGTGTTAAACCGCGCGCAAAGCGTGGTCGCATTTTCCGTCACCGACACCGGTATTGGTATCGCGCAGGAAAAACAGCGCATCATCTTCGAAGCGTTCCAGCAAGCCGACGGCACCACCAGCCGGAAGTATGGCGGGACCGGCCTGGGACTCTCTATCAGCCGCGAACTGGCCCGCCTGCTGGGCGGCGAGATTCGCCTTCAGAGCATCGTGTCGCAAGGCAGCAGCTTCACGCTGTACCTTCCACAGGTCTATATTTCCGCTGTTCCGAAATCCGAATTGACCGATGCTCCTCTCGCGCTCAAAGCCGGAGAACGCGCAGCGGGTTCTCTGGATATGATCCTGCCGCCAGCGGACGACACGGTGCCCGTCGAAATGGTCGAAGAGATGGTGGTGGACGACGACCGTAATCTCGTGACCCGCGAGGACCGCATCCTGCTGATCGTGGAGGATGACGCCACCTTCGCGCGAATCATGGTGGACCTGGCGCACAGCCGTGGGATGAAAGTGGTGGTCGCCCTGCGCGGCGCCACGGCGATCTCTCTCGCGCGCGAATTCCAGCCCAGCGCCATCACGCTGGATGTCCGGCTCCCGGATATGAGCGGCTGGACGTTGCTCGATCGCCTCAAGCATGACCCCCGTACGGCTCATATCCCCGTGCACATCCTCTCCGGGCACGAAAATAACAAGCGTGGCTTCGCCTTGGGCGCCATGACCTGCATGCCTAAGGATGCGGCCAAGGAATCGCAGGACGCGATCTTCGACGTGATTCAGCGTTCCATGGAACGCCGCAAGAAGACGCTCGTGCTCGTCGCGGAAAATGACGTGCGAACCTCGGACATCTCGAATCTGCTCTCCGGAGACGACCTGGAGATCGTGCAGGCAGCGGATTTGGCGTCTGCCACGGCCATCGTCAATTCCCGCCCGGTGGATGCCATTGTTCTCGATTGCATCGCAGAAGCTCCCGGTCTGGAGTTCATCGAATCGGTACAGTCCAGATCAGATCTGCAAGTACCCCCGATCGTGGTCTCGGGAACGCAGCGACTGTCGGATGAGCAGGTCTCGAAGATTCATCATTGCGCCCGCGTCGGTCCGGTACGCCACGCTTCCACTATCGAACGTCTGCTTGAAGAATCCGTCCTCCTGATGCATCGTGAGGAAGATCAGCTGTCGCTTGACCAAAGACGCGTGCTAACGGAAATCCGGCAAACCGATCCCATGCTGGTGGGCCGGAAGGTGTTGGTCATTGACGATGACCTGCGTAATATTTTCGCCTTAACCAGCGTGCTGGAACAGCGGGAACTCAAGACTCTGCACGCGGAAAATGGCCGTGCGGGTATCGAGCTGCTGGAGAATACGCCGGACGTCGACATCGTTCTGATGGATATCATGATGCCGGAGATGGACGGCTACGAAACCATGCGCGCCATTCGTAAGATACCGGCCTTCCAGAGGCTTCCCATCATTGCATTGACTGCCAAGGCGATGAAGGGCGATCGTGAAAAGTGCCTTCGCGCCGGTGCTTCCGATTACGTCACCAAGCCGGTAGACCTGGATCTTTTGTTTTCCGTCATGCGCGTGTGGATGGCGCGGGACATCGACAATAAGTTTGAGCACGGCGTAGTGGCGCTGCCGAATTGGCTGGAGGACCACGAAGCCCGGCTAGATGACGATCGCAACAATATTCAATCCGGCGACTCCGTGCTGCTCATTGTCGAAGACGATCCGACATTTGCCGGAATACTGATGGAAAAAGCCCGCAGCCAGGGACTGAAGGCGTTGGTCGCCCTGCGCGGCGCCTCCGCCATCACGCTTGCCAGGAACTTCAAGCCGCACGCCATCACACTCGATGTTCGCTTGCCGGATATGAGTGGGTGGACGGTTCTCGATCATCTGAAACATGATCCTTCTACCCGTCACATTCCGGTTCACGTCCTGTCGCTGACGGAAACACTTCGAGACGGATTCACCATTGGCGCCACCACGTGCGTGGAGAAATCTCCCGATGGAAGCTCGCTGGATGTGGTTCTTCCCGCCGTGACACGCTCCATTCAGCCTGGGGCCAAGAAGATCCTGGTGCTGGGCGGCTCCGAGCCGATGCGCAAGAAAATCATCACCTTCCTGGATGCATCCGATCTCGAGTTCTCGGAGGCGACCTCGGTCGACGAAGCCCTGAATCTCATCTCGGATGGGGCCCGGGCCGGAGCCAGACTGGATGGCATCGTCATAGACTGGGCTGTATCCGAAGTTGCGGGAATCGGGTTCATCGAAAAGGTCCAGGCGCAGTTTTCTCCCTATGTGCCCGCGATTATCGCCTTTGGGCCAGCCCATCTGGATCCTTCCCGGGCCGCGGCGTTGCGGCGATTGTCCAAGATCAGCAGTATCCGGTATGCGCCTTCCCTGGAGCGTTTGCTCGACGAGGCGGTCGTCCTGCTGCATCGAGTTGACGACACCCTGAGTGCGACCCAGAAGAGCGTACTGGCGAATGTCCGGCAAGTGGATTCGCACTTGTCGGGGCGGAAGGTCTTGATCATCGATGACGATCTGCGTAATATCTTCGCTTTGACCAGCGCTCTGGAGCATCACAGCGTTCACGTGATCCACGCCGAGACGGGGAGAAGCGGAATCGAGGTACTCAAAAAGAATCCCGACACCGATTTGGTGTTGATGGACATCATGATGCCGGAGATGGATGGATATGAGACCACCAAGGCCATTCGCAAGCTTCCCGGCATCGGGTCCCTGCCGATCATCGCGCTGACGGCCAAAGCCATGAAAGGCGATCGTGAAAAGTGCCTGAAAGCCGGGGCGTCCGATTACGTCGCCAAGCCCGTGGATCTCGGGTATCTTTTCTCCGTGATGCGCATTTGGATGGCGGGACTGGGCGTCCCGGCCGGCGCGGCTGCCACGGGATCCGCTGAGCCGGCGGACGCGCCGCTCGTATGATCCGGCTCGCAGGTACGCGCAGGTAAATGATGAGCGCTACGCTGAAGCTCGCAACTCAAGCCATTCCGGAGGAAAGCGGAAGGGTCAAGCTGCTCCTCGTCGACGACGACGAGAGTAATCTTTTGGCTCTTCAGGCGATTCTCGAGCCGCTCGGGCAGGAACTCATGCTGGCCCAGAACGGAACGGAAGCGCTACGACTGTGTCTGGAGCACGATTTCGCGGCGATCCTGCTGGATGTCCGTATGCCGGACATGGACGGATTCGAAACCGCTGAGATGATTCGCGCGCGCAAAAGATCGCTGCAAACGCCCATTTTGTTTGTCACCGCGTATCGAAGCGACGAGCAACTGTTTCGTGGATACAATCTGGGTGCAGTCGACTTCTTATTCAAACCCATCGTTCCTGAGATTCTTCAAAGCAAGGTCAACGTATTCGTCGATCTCCGGCGGACGGAACAGCTTCTCCGCCGCAAGGCAGAAGAGCTGGCAAGTGCGGAGCAGCGTTTTCGCGCGGTGCTCGAAGCTGCTCCCGATGCGATGGTGATCACCAATCAGGCCGGTATCATCCAGCTGGCAAATTCGCGGGCGGACTCGCTCTTCGGGCACTCCCGGGAGGCTTTGATCGGGCGCGACATTCACTCGCTGCTTCCCACGTGGGAATGCCCGGATGAGAATCAGCCCCACCCGCCGCCGGCGATTGAAACGAGGCTGGGGGCGCACCGTGACGATGGTTCGCAGTTTCCAGCCGAGATCACTCGCAATTCCTTCCTCACGCCGGACGGGTTGCTGATCACCACCGCGATCCGCGATGCCACGGATCAGGCACATGCCGAGGCGAAAATCCAGAAGACGAATCTGGAGCTGGAAAAGAGGGTAGCCGAGAGGACCGCTGCGCTGCGCTATTCCAATGAGGCCCTCAGGCAGTTTGCATGGGCCGCCAGTCATGACCTGCAAGAGCCGATTCGGACCGTGGTCACGTATTCGCAGTGGCTCTCCCAGATCATGAACGGCAATCTGGGGAGCCGGGAAGCGAAGATGCTGGGAACGATTGAGCAGCATGCGGCCCGCCTCAATCAACTCTTAGGCGCGCTGCGGCAATATATCCAGGTGAGCGATTCGGGCCAGCAGAGCAGGACCACGGTGGACTGCAACGCGGTGGTCAAAGCCGCTGCATGGAACCTGCAGGCAATGATCCAGGAAAACGGGGCATCCCTGGAATGCGGTCCTTTGCCCGTAATTGCCTCGCTCGAACTGCCCCTGGTGCAGCTCTTCCAGAATCTGATCAGCAACGCCATCAAGTATCGGTCGGAGCAACCACCGGTCATCAAAATTTCAGCGAAAGCGGAAGAGAACAACTGGATTCTTTCGGTTCAGGATAATGGGATTGGTATCGATCCCAAGTACTTTGATTATATTTTCGGAGTGTTCCGGCGTCTGCATGCATCCGAGAAGTCCGGAACCGGGATCGGACTGGCGATTTGCCGCGCTGCGGTGGAGCGGCTGGGGGGCAGGATTTGGGTCGAATCCGCTCCCGGAACGGGTTCTACGTTTCATGTGTCTCTACCCATAGTATGAAGGCTATTTAAAATGCGTATCTTTCTTGCCGAAGACAACCTCGGAGACGTTTTCCTTATTGAGGAGGCGCTCAAGCGCCAGTCGCTGGTTTGTGACATCGACCACTATGCGACAGCG
>Ga0157375_10001876_pt1 | contig 18091 bp, 17 predicted proteins | sample M35metaG_FD_115311 | JGI IMG/M metagenome (GOLD analysis project Ga0157375, IMG submission 115311) | Miscanthus rhizosphere microbial communities from Kellogg Biological Station, Michigan, USA - M3-5 metaG | ecosystem: Host-associated > Plants > Roots > Rhizosphere > Soil | place: USA: Michigan... | reverse complement strand
TGATCGCGTTTCTCTTCCATCAGGCCGAGTTGGAACAGCGCCGCCGAATGGCCCGGCTTGTAGTGCACGGTGCGGGCGAAGGCGAAGTGCGAGCCGCTCCAATCGCCGCGCGACATCCGCACCAGGCCGAGGTTGTACCAGGCCGGGTAGAAGTGAGAGTCGGCGTTCACGGCGCGCTCGAACTCCACCTCGGCATCCTTCGGGAAGCCCTTCTGCAGCAGCATCTGCCCGAGCTGATTGTGCAGGCTGGCCGAGCGCGGATTGGCCTGCAGCGCGTTCACCGTCGCGGTGATCTGTGCGTCGAGCTGCGAGCCGGTGTTCAGGTAGCGCCCGTAGAACGGATTCGCGTACGAGTTCTGATCGTGGTGTTGCAGGGAGGCGCAGGAAGCCAGCGCCACGGTTGCCGCAATGAGTACGAGACGTTTCATCATCATTCCTGGATCGGTTTCGCTTTCAACTTCACTTTGCCGTCGACGACGTCCACACGGAAGGCGACGACGTCCACATGATATTTCTCGCGCACGAGATCGCTCTGCTTCTGGATCATTGATTTCAACTGCTCGATGGTGATGTTCGGCAGCCTGCCGAGTTTCAGGTGTTCCTTTTCGATATCGCCGTACAGCCGCTGGATCTCTTCGCCGTTCGTGCCTGGCGCCACCTTTACATACGGATCGAGCTTCGGCGACGTTACGCGGGACGCCGATGGAGTCGGCGCGATCGGTTCGATTGGTGCGTTCAAGGCCGCTGACCGCCGCCGGAAATCGAGAGGTCCTTCCTCCCGCTCCCGCATCTTTCGCCCCCACAACTCGCGAAGCTGGTTGTAGCGCGTCAGGAGCTGCGAGTAGCGGAAGCGGCGCGCATTGTCGCGCATCTTCTGTTTGCCGAGCTCGTAGATGTAGACCTCGACCAGCCGCCGCTCGTGCATCGGCGGAAACTTCTGGATGCCCGCGAAGAACTGGTCGTACTTGTTCTTCAGCTTGCGGATGTCTTCTTCGAGCTTGTCCAGCTCGTCGTCCTGTTTGATCACGATCTGGCCGATACAATACGCGCCCATGCCTAAATCGAGGCCATCCTCGGGAGATTCCGCGCTCCGGAGCATCCCGTCCGTGGAGCGGATCCTGTCGAGCGACGCGTTCGCGGGAGTGGTGAGCAACTTCGGACGGGACGCGGTGAAGGATGCGGTCGTTGGGTATCTCGATACCGTGCGCGCCGAGCGAGGTCACTTCGACGAGAACGTCGCGGCCGATGAAGTTCTCAATGCGCTCACGGCCTCGACCGCATCGACACTGCGACGCGTCATCAACGGCACCGGCATCATCATCCACACGAACCTCGGCCGCTCGCCGATCGATGCCGAGGTCTGGTCGCGCGCGGCGGCGATTACGACCGGCTACTCGAACCTCGAATACGACCTCGACGACGGCAGCCGCGGACGGCGCGACGAGCATTTGACCGCGATCTGCCGGACGCTCTTCGGATGCGAGGCGGCGATCCTGACGAACAACAATGCCGCGGGAACGCTGCTGCTGCTGGCAGCCGTCGCAGGCGGACGCGAAGTCATCGTCTCGCGCGGCGAGCTGGTCGAGATCGGCGGCTCGTTCCGCGTGCCGGACGTCATCCAGCAGGGCGGCGCGCGGCTTCACGAAGTCGGAACGACGAATCGCACGCGCGCCGCTGACTACGACGCCGCCATCACCGACGCCTCGGCGGCCATGCTGCGCGTGCATCGCTCCAACTTCGAGATCGTCGGCTTCACCGAGTCGCCGTCAATCGAGGAGCTGGTCGTGATCAGCAAAAAGCGCGGAATCCCGCTGCTGTACGACGAAGGGAGCGGACGCGTCGTCGATCTGGTGCCGTACGGTTTCACGTCCGCGCCGACGATTCGCGAACTGATCGCCCTCGGCGTCGACGCCGTGACCTGCTCGACCGACAAGCTGATCGGCGCGACGCAGGGCGGCCTCATTCTCGGCAGCGAAGAGATCATCAACCGCTGCCGCAAACATCCGCTCATGCGCGCGCTGCGCGCCGGCAAGGAGTCGTACGCGATCATCGCCGAGACGCTGCGCGCCTTCGCCACCGGCCGCCACGAGTCCGAGGTCCCGATCTACCGCATGCTGGCCACACCGCTCGACGAACTCCGCACCCGCGCTGCCGAAATGGTGTCCGGCACTTCCTGCCGCGTCATCGACAGCGCCTGCGCCCTCGGCGGCGGCACGACGCCGACAGAGACGATCCCGTCGATCGCGATCGAAGTGCCGGGCAACGCGAGCGAATTCGCGTCGCGCTTTCTCCAAAACGATCCGCCGATCGCAGGACGCATCGTCGACGACCGCTTCACGATCGAGGTGCGGGCGTTAAGTGATGGCGATCGACAAGCCGTTGCCAGGATGATCGCGACCTACAACCTGTAGACAAACGACTGCAATGATTCCGATTCTCGCCGTTATTTTCGACGAGACGTAGAGTCTGGGTCGCCATCGAACACCTCGTAAGAAAATGTGGCGATGGAACTGCCAGGAACCTTGATGGGCGTTCTGATCGCCGCGTTTGCGGTGCTGCCCGGGTTACCCGGAGAACGGCTTTACTCGTTTTTTGTCGGCTCGAACTGGCGCGAGGACAGATGGTCCCGAACTCTGCGCCTGCTCACATTCAGTCTCTTCGGCCTCGCCGGCTACGCGCTTGTCGCAATGCATATCGGAGCTCCGTTGCCGCAATACATCTCGTCCAAAGGATTCGAACAGTTAGCTCCGAACCAGTTCGGCGCGTTTGCAGCCGCATTCCTCGGCCACGTCTGTGGCGCGGCATTCTTCGGGTTGCTGGCCGGTGTTGGAACGCGCGTTCTTGCCCGGGTATCTGCCCGTTCTGCCTATGCAAGTGCCTGGGATCACTTCATCAAGTCTTCCGTGAAGAACCATTGGGTCACCGTAGGTCTGAACAACGGGGAAGTCTATGCGGGCTATATCGGCCCTGCGGATGTGTCAGTCGCGGCCGCGGAACGTGACGTCATTCTTCTGGAGCCGGCTCTGCTCGATCAGACAACTATGCGTTACCGCAGCCTTCAGTATCAGTCGCTGTTTTTGCTTGCGAGTACAATCGCGTCCGTCGCAGTGATTTTCGACGCTGCCACTGATAAGCGAATGACGCGCATTGGCGAATCGCCTTTCGCGGAGGAAAACAACGATGCGATCGGACAAGACTAACAACAGTTCGAAAGTTGAACGTGGCTACGGCTGGCCTGATTCGGGAAGGACCGTCGTGACTCCCGCTCCTCCAAAGAGTAAGCCGAACGTAGCTGCTCCCCCACCCCCGCCGACACCGCGGTTCAAGTAGCTGGCGGACGCGCCAGCATCCCCTCAATCTGTCCCCGCGATTGCTCCAGCAGCGTGTCCTTTGCGCGGACGCTCACGCCGGCGGTCTCGATCAGTGTCCCGACGCGGATCGTCACGACACCGGGCGTGATCCGTTTCGCGCCGACGCGGAAGACTTCGTATGTTCCGTCGATGGCCAGCGGCAGGATGGGCAGCTCCGAACGGATCGCGAGCAGGAACGCGCCGCGCTGAAACGGGCGCATGGCCACCTCGCGGGAGCGGCCTTCCTCGGGGAAGATCACGATCGTGTTGCCTTTGCGGATGCGGTCCACCGCCAGGTCGAACGACTTCACTGCCGTCCGGCGGTTCTTGCGGTCTATGGGGATGAAACCGGCGCGTGCCAGGGCCCAGCCGAAGATCGGGATACTGAACAAACTCTTCTTGGCCATGAACCGGATCGGCTGCGGGATCGCCGCGAAGATGCAGGGGATGTCGAAGTACGAATGGTGATTGGCGATCAGGATGTATCGTTTCTCGCGATCGATCGTCTCCGTCCCCTCGCCGCGAATCTCAATCCCCGCTCCCCACAACACGACCCGCGCCCAGAATCGGATCACTGGATCGATCCACGGCGACGCCGACGACAGCATGGCGATAAACAACACCGTCGTCGCGCACGGAATGGTCACCACGATGGCGACGATGACGGTCCAGATCGTTCGGAGCATGAGCGGCGCATCTTACGACGCCGGTGCTACAATCCGCCTCCTCCAAAATGAACCCCTCCAAGGTCTTTCAAACACATCCATCCAAAGGAGAAAGACGTGTCCGATAGCATGACCGCGACGGCGGTTCTCGATGAGCCTGTGACCCGGGCCGCCTCGATCGTCAACGACTGCACGATCCACGTGGCCACCGTCAACGGCTCCGGCTCCCAGTCCTCCAACACCGTCCTGATGCGCTCGATCTTCCAGATGGGCGTGCCGGTCAGCGGCAAGAACATGTTCCCCTCGAACATCGCCGGCCTGCCCACGTGGTTCACCATCCGCGCGAACAAAGACGGCTGGATCGCCCGCAAAAAAGAAGTCGACATCATGATCTGCATGAATGCAGCGACGGCGCGGGAAGACGTTATGGCCCTGCAGCCCGGCGCCGTCTGCATCTACGACGCACCGCTGAACTGCAAAGGGATGCGCGGCGACATCACCTTCTTCGAAGTCCCGTTCGCGAAACTGGCCGGCGAGCTGTCGCAGGACTCGCGGCTCCGCAAGCTGCTCACGAACATGATCTACGTCGGCATCGTGGCCGAGCGCCTCGGCATCGAGCGCGACGAGATCGTCAACGCCATCACCAAGCAGTTCAAAGGCAAACTGAAAGCGATCGAGCCTAACGTCGCCGCCATCGACAAAGGGATGGCGTACGCGCTCGAAAACCTGCCGGCGCAGCACCGCTGGCGCATCGAGCGGATGAACGCCACGGCCGGCAAGATCATCATCGACGGCAATGCCGCCGCGGCCATCGGCGCCATGTTCGGCGGCGTCACCGTCGTCACCTGGTATCCGATCACCCCGTCGTCGTCGCTGTGCGAGTCGCTGATCGACTACATGAAAGAGCACCGCATCGGACCGGACGGCAAAGCGACGTTTGCCATCGTGCAGGCCGAGGACGAACTGGCGGCCATGGGGATGGTCCTGGGCGCGGGATGGGCGGGCGCGCGATCGCTCACATCTACCTCGGGGCCTGGCATCTCATTGATGGCTGAATTCGCGGGACTCGGTTACTTCGCTGAATTGCCGGGCGTGATCTGGGACATTCAGCGCGTCGGTCCGTCGACCGGACTGCCTACGCGCACGGCGCAGGGCGATATCCTGGAAGTGCATTATCTTTCCCACGGTGATACGCAACATATCGCGCTGATCCCGTGCTCCGTCGCCGAGTGCTTCGACTTCGCCGGCGAGGCTCTCGATCTCGCGGAGATGTTCCAGACCCCGATCTTCGTCCTCTCCGATCTCGACCTCGGCATGAACAACCATATGTCCGATCCGTTCGTCTATCCGACCAAGCCGTACCGCCGCGGCAAAGTGCTCAGCGCCGCGCAACTCGAAGAGCTCGGCGGCAAATGGGGACGCTATCTCGACGTCGATGGCGACGGCATCCCCTACCGCACGCTGCCCGGAACCGATCATCTGATGGCGTCGTACTTCACGCGCGGCTCCGGCCATGACACGCACGCGCGCTACTCCGAGAAGCCGGCCGATTACAAAGCGACCGTGGACCGGCTGGCGAAGAAGTTCCAGACCGCGAAACAGTTCGTGCCGCAGCCGGTCATCGATCGCCGACCGAATGCGACCATCGGCTTCATCGCCTACGGCACCACCGACGTCGCTCTGGAAGAGTCGCGCTACCAGCTCCGCAACGAGCACGGCATCGAGACCAGCTACCTTCGCCTGCGCGCGCTTCCCTTCACCGACGATGTGAAGGCGTTCGTCGAAGACCATGACCGCGTCTATGTCGTCGAGCAGAATCGCGACGGTCAGATGGGCGATCTGCTTCGCCTGGAAGTGGGCGATATCCAGCACAAGCTGCGCAAAATACTGCACTACACCGGACTGCCCTGCGACGCACGATCGATCACCGATTCGCTGCTGCAGATGGAACAGGACGGCACGCGCGTCATCAAAATCGGCCTCGGTGCCGAAGCAGTGCCGCAGACGATCGGAGAGGACTAAGCCATGGCTGAAAGCGTTCTCAAACTCCCCAACGAAGCCGCCGCGCCGAAGGAAAACCGCCTCGGCCTCAAGGCGCTCGACTACCAGGGCGGCAAATCGACGCTCTGCGCCGGCTGCGGCCACGACGCCGTCAGCAACCAGATCGTCCGCGCCTTCTACGAGATGAACGTGAAGCCGGAGAAAGTGGCGAAGTTTTCTGGCATCGGCTGCTCGTCGAAAACGCCAGCCTACTTCCTCGGCCGCGCGCACGGATTCAACAGCGTTCACGGACGCATGCCCGCCGTCGCCACCGGCGCCATGCTCGCCAATCAATCGCTCATCAGCATCGGCGTTTCCGGCGATGGCGACACCGCCTCGATCGGCCTCGGCCAGTTCATGCACCTCGTCCGCCGCAACATTCCGATGATCTACATCATCGAAAACAATGGCGTGTACGGCCTGACTAAGGGCCAGTTCTCCGCCACGGCCGACGAAGGTTCGAAGCTCAAGACCGGCGTGATCAACGATCTGCCGCCGATGGATCTCTGCGCTCTGGCCGTGGAGCTCGGATGCGGCTTCGTGGCCCGCGGTTACGCCGGCGATCCGAAGCAGATGGTGAACATCCTCAAAGCCGCCATCGCCCACGACGGTCTCGCGGTCATCGACGTCATCTCCCCCTGCGTCACCTTCAACAATCACGACGGCTCGACGAAGGGCTACGCGTATTCGAAGGAGCACGACGAGCTGCTGCACCAGATCGGTTTCGTGCAGTCGTACGAACAGATCGAGATCGACTACGAGCCGGGCACGATGCGCGAAGTGACGCTGCACGACGGCTCGCGCCTGCTGCTGAAAAAACTGGAAGAGGATTACGACCCGTCCAGCGCCGTGCAGGCTCTCCAGCGCTCGCACAAAGCGATCGAAGACGGCGCCATGCTCACGGGCATGATCTACCTGCGTCCGGAGAAGAAGAGCTTCCTGACGCTGCTGAACATGACCGACAAGCCTCTCTGGTCGCTCAACGAAGCGGAAACGCGTCCACCCAAAGAAGCGCTCGACCAGATCATGCGGGAGTTGATGTAGCGTCGTAGCGCCAGCGGCCCGCTGGCTGTACCGCCGCCGGCTCGGCGGCAAGTCTTCGCACCGCGCCAGCGAGCCGCTAGCGGTCCAGCCGTCGAGCCGACGGCGCTACGATGGCTGTTCACGGCGCGTTCCTTGCTCAGCAATACCGCATGAGTGACGACGAAAAAGGCGCTACCGAAGAAGACACGCAGAAAATCGAAGTGATCCGCGGCGCGGAAGTTCTCGGCTACGAGGGCGCAGGACGCGAAGAGCACAGCGGCGAAAACTCACCGACCCGCGCCAATGATCCGCGCGACGAGCTGGCGGACAACAAGCCCGAGGACATGCGCTAGCGGCGTTCGTCAGTGGAAGTCGACCGTGAGGGTGAACTTCACCGGCACGGGCTGACCGTGCATCTTTGCCGGGCGGAAGCGCCATTGCCTGACCGCTTCGAGCGCTGCATACGAAACGGCTGGAGCTGGTGAGCGGATGATTCGCGGCTGGCGAACCACGCCGTCAGCGTCGATTACCAGTTCGACGATCACGCGCGCTTCGACGAGCGCGTTGACCATCCCCGGCCGTTGTGGATCTCGCTTTCGGATGACTTGCGGCGGCTCCGCGCCACCGACCACGAAAACTCCTGAGATCGGAGGGAACGTAATCTCCGACTGCACAATTTGCGGATCAAACAACCGGGCAACTTGCCAGTACCAGATCGCATTGTCCGCATTGCCGAGACCCTCCTCGGCGGACGCGCGCAACGACACGGTTTTCGCCAGCAGCTTGCTGGCGTCCGCATTCGCGCCGAGGTGATCGAGCATGTGGTTCGTCAACTTGATCGAAGCCTTGCGCGCATCTGCAAACCGTTTCTGCTGCAGCAGCGCTTCGATTGCAGCCTGATCGCGGCGCCAGTCGTCGACAACGTCTGCGAACAGAGAAAGGGCAACGAGCAGCAGCGCAATGACTGTGATCGTTCGTCTCATTTTTTCCGAATCCCCGCCAAGCGGCTCTTCGCCTCGGGATGATCCGCGGCGATCTTCAGCACGTCCTCATAGCAACTCTGTGCGCGCGAGATCAGCCCCTCGGTGCGATAGAGATCGCCGAGGGAGATGAGGACCTCGACCGAATTCGGATCGAGCGACAGCGCGCGCTGAAAACTTTCGGCGGCATCGCGGCGCCATTTGGGATTGCGTTCCTGGCAGGCGCCGAGGAGGTGCCAGGCCTCGGCGTGATCGGGGGCGAAATTGACCGTTTGTTTCAGGAGCACGATCGCGCCGTAGTAATCGCCGGTCGCGCTCAGTTCGCGCGCGCGCTGAAAATTCTGATTGGCGATCGAGCGCTGCGTCGCGCGCCGCTGCAGCTCGTCGCTGCCGCCGCGTCCCGTGCGCTGCTCCAGCAACTTGTCATACGCCGAACGACGGACCGGATTCTCCAGGACCGCCACGGCCTCGGCAATCCGCTTGTTGATCGCCGCAAGCGCATCGCTGACCACCGGCGGATACGTGGCCGGATTGTATTGATGCTTCTTCTGGTCTCCCGCGGACACGATCGTGCCTCGCACCGCAGCACGCGGGATTTCGAGAAGCTGGTAGTGGTCCATCGACGGCAATTGCTTCGACAGCGCGACCGCGCGCAGCGAGCGCTGATCGTTCGAACCGATGGCCGCGAGCAATTCCAGGTCGCGATGCATGTCGCTGTCGTCGATCGCGGCCACCGTCCGCGTCTGCGTGACGACCGAAAAGAGGCCCAGCGTCATCATGGCGATGACCACGCGGGCCGCCGTGACCGAGTCACTGGTGAACTGTTTCAGAAACGTCTCGATCGTCTGCGGCTCGTGCAGCGCCTCAGCGATCTTCCGCTCCGCGTCCGTCAGCGGCACTGCATCGAGCGAGATCCCACTGTCGTCCGGCTCGATCGTCCGCTTCAAATCGCCGAGGGAGCGGCGGAGAACGAGACCATTGGTGATGCCGCGGATGCCGTCCAGCACCACCGCCGGCATCGACTGCAGGAACACGCGTTTTTCCGGCTCGATCGCCTCGGCGTCGGTAAACGCCGCCGTCCCTTCATCGAGCGAAAACAGCGGAGTGAACAGCGACGTCATCCACTCGCGCAGCAGCGTCTGGCGAGAGGACATGTCGAGAAGACCGGACTCGTGAAACTTCGCGGCGGCCTCGAGAGGATCGGCAGCGGCGAGCGGCAGCGCGCGGTCGGAGGGCATCACGCCACGGCGCACCAGGAAGTCCGCCAGCGAATCCTCCGGCGACGTCGACGTGATCAGTGCCAGCTCGCCCTGCGCCCAGTAGAGATTGCGGCGCAGCGGCGCGTGGACGATCGTCAGCGACCCGGTTCTCCGCTGTTGCAGGATTTCCCCTGCGATGACCGCGAACGGTGTGATCTCGATCCGCTCCAGACTCACGCCCGATCCCCTTATGTCCTTTCCATCGCTTTTAGCACAATGTGGCATGAAACGGGCTGCAACAGAAGCCGTCTAACTGTGCGTACGGCACCTTGAAAAGACTCAGAATGCAGCGTCTGCCAACGCTGTTCCGTTCTGCCGAGTGATGACCATGAGACTGATGACGAAGTTCGCATTTCCGCTGCTGGCGCTCCTCGCGTTCAGCGTTTCCGCCGGGGCGCAACAGACTTCCGACGATCCTTACGAATTCATCCTTGCCAAGCTGGCCGCCGATGACGGCCGCTTCGACGAGGCTCTTTCGCGCATCGACAAGATCGTCGAGAAGAATCCGCAGAACGCGGTCGTGCTCTACGAGCGCGCGCTGATTCTGATCGACGCATCGAAGATCGACGCTGCCGAGGCCGAGTTGCGCAAGGTCGTCGCGCTGCAGCCGAACTTTTACGACGCCGAGCGCGTCCTGGGCCGCGTCCTGCTCGACCGCGCCAGCACCGACAAGACCAAGGTTGATGAAGCGCTCGTGCATCTGCAGAACGCCTTCAAGATTTATCCCGACGACCTCGCCACCGGCATGGCCATCTCGCAGATCTACACGGCCAGCGGACGTCCCGCCGAGGCCGAGAAGATCATCGCCTCGATGCTCGAGCGCGCGCCCGATCAGCGCGGCCTCAACTACGCGTACGCGCAGGTGCTGACGAAACTCGGCCGCGGCGCGGAGGCCATCAAGTATCTCGAACGCGCAGTCGAAGTCGATCCGACCTTCGGCCTCGCCATCCAGCAACTCGTCGACACATACCAGAGCTCCGGCGAGTGGCAGAAAGCGGCCGACATTCTCCAGCCGCTCATCAACGAAGAACCAACCAACCTCGATTTCCAGCGGCAGCAGGCCTACTTTTACCTGCGCGCCGGAATGCCTGAGAAAGCGCGCGCGCGTTTCGCGGCGCTCCTGGCCACCGATCCGAAGGACACGCGCACGCAGTACTACCTCGCCGAGTCGCTCAGCGATCTCGAACGCTACGACGAGGCCGACAAAATCTACCGCCAGCTCCTCGAAAAAACGCCCGACGATCCCGACGTCCTGGCGAGTTTCGGCCTGACGCAGGTCGGGCGCAAAAAGTACGACGAGGCCGCGAAGACCTTCCGCACGCTGCTCGCCGTCCCCGACGTTCCCGAGGGCGTGAAGACGCTGGCCAAGACGCAGCTCGCGTTCATCGATTTGCAGAAGGGCAACCTGCAGCAGGCCATCGACGCCGCCAGGCCGCTCTTCGTGTTTCACGACAAACCGAATCCGCAGCCGATCAACATCGCCCTCGACGCGCTTCGCAAACAGAAGCGCTACGCCGACGCGGTGACGCTGCTGCAGCCGCTGGTCGACAAATACGCGTCCGATCCGTTCGTCAACGCGCGCTACATCGAGATGCTGGCGCGCGCCGGCGACAAAGACCGCGCCCGCGTCGCGGCTTCCACGCAGATGAAGTTCGGCGTCCGCAACACGATTTCGGCCGCCGAGGCGTACGTGCAGGCCGATCAGTACGATCAGGCCATCGCCGTCGTCCGCGACGCGATTCGCACGAAGCCGGACGAGGTCGAGCTGCAGTTCGAGCTCGGCGCGGTGCTGGAGCGTTCCGGCAACAAAGCGGACGCCGAGAAGACGTTCCTCGACATCCTCGCCAAACACCCCGAAAACGCCGGCACGATGAATTACCTCGGCTACATGTGGGCCGAGCAGGGCGTCAATCTCGAACGCGCCGTGACGATGCTGACGAAGGCCGTGACCCTGGAGCCGAGCACCGGCGCCTACCTCGACTCGCTCGGCTGGGCCTATTTCCGCCAGGGCAAACTGGAGCTGGCCGAGAAGTATCTGAACGACGCCGCCCGCATCCTCCCGCGCGACGCTACGGTCCACGAGCACCTCGGCGACGTCCTCGCGAAACGCGGCGACACGACCCGCGCGCTGTCGCTCTACCGCGTGGCGCTGACGCTCGATCCCGAATCGAAGGACGAAGCGAAACTGCGCTCGAAGATCGCCGAGCTGGAAAAACAGCAGCAGGCGCAGCAGACCCCGCGCTGATGCCGCGCGCGATTTTCGTACTCGCGCTGGCCACACTCCTCGCCGGCTGCCGGACCACGCGTCCGGCCGGCGAGGAGACGCCGGTCGCGCCGCTGACGTCGACGTCACCCGCTGACGCCGCGCGCCAACTCACCGCCCGCCGCGCGCAACTCACCGGCGAGCGAAGCCTGCTCCGCATCCGCGCGACGAACGGCGATCGATCGCAATCGTTCCGCGCCCAACTGCAGATCGACAACAGCAACCGCATGCTCCTCACCGCCTACACGCCCCTCGGCACAACTGCAATCCGCCTCTACGCCGATGCCTCCGAGGTCACGTTCATCAACGACCTCGAAGGAACGTGGTGGCACGGCCCCGCCGCCGATTTCGCCAACAGCTTCGGTTTTTTCGGAACTACGTCTCCGTACTCGATGTCGCTCCTGATCGCCGGCCTGCCGGCCGAGGGACCAACCTATGATTACGCTGCCGCCGGTTTGTCCCGCGCGAACGTCGGCGACGTAGTGGTCACGTACGATCCGCCGTCGTATCCGCCGAAACACGTCACGATTGCTCGCGGTGGACAAAAGCTCGAAATCGAAACGCTTGAATCGGCGATGACGACTGCGACCGTGGCGAAGCCGGAACCACCAAACGGATACCGCTGCTGCGTAGCGCCGCGGTTGTAAGCGCGAAGCGCAACGGAGCGCTGGCGTCCTCGCCGGCTGGCCCGGCAGAGCTTGCCCTGAGCGCAGCCGAAGGGTCCTCGCTGCCGACCCGGCAAGACTCCAAACACTTGCTGGTAACCGCGGCCCTCAAACGTCGGCGAAGCCGGCGTAAGAACCGTAGCCTACGCTTTCAAGCGTGGGTAAGGCGGATCGATCAATTTGTGAGCACGCCTTGGCGCGCGAAAGAAAGCTTTCTTTCGCCCGCTTAAGCGGGCTCACAAAACACCCTGTCCGCGGACCCACGCGTGAACGCGTGGGCTACGGTTCTACGCCGGCTACGCCGACGGTCCTATCCGCTGTGTGGCATGCTTCAAATTGATGCGCGTCAACGCTCACGCAAAGATCAACTGGTCGCTCCGCATCACGGGCAAGCGCGCAGACGGCTTTCACGATCTCGAAACGCTCTTCCAGACGATCTCGCTGCACGACACACTCACGTTCGAAGATTCGGATCAACTGACGCTCACCTGCGACGATCCGAGCATCCCGGTCGATGGGAGGAACCTCGTCCTTCGCGCCGCGCGGGCGGTGGGCAAAACCGCATCGATCGCGTTGCACAAGGAAATCCCCGCCGGCGGCGGGTTGGGCGGCGGATCCTCGGATGCCGCGGCGACGTTGATCGCGCTCGGACAACCCTCCCCCGAAATCGCGCTGACCCTCGGCTCTGACGTTCCCTTCTTCCTCACCGGCGGCACGGCGTACGCGACTGGCCGCGGCGAAATCCTCACGCCACTGCCACGCGTCGCGGGGATTCCGTTGCTTCTGCTGATCCCCAGGCAGCGCGTCAGCACCGCGCGCGCGTTCGGAATGCTGCGAACGTTCTCGCCACCGCTCGGCATCGATCGCTACCGCGCCATGATCGACGACGATTTGCTCTCGCATGCGACGGAACTGGTCAACGATTTCGAAGAGCCGATCTTCGCCATGATTCCGTCGCTCCGCACGCTGAAAACGCAGCTCTACGAGGCCGGAGCAGCGTGGGCCGCAATGTCCGGATCGGGCTCGACGATCGTCGGCGCATTTCGAAATGCCGCCGATCGCGATACCGCGCGCGAACGATTCGCAAACGTTCGGGTCGTCGCAGCGGAGACCATCTAGGATCAGTCCCCCACGCCGCGGAGCGGCTGCAGAAGGTAGCGAGGGGTGAGAGCGAAGCGACACCCCTCGAAAATGGGAGCGCCCACGATTGGTGCCGCGTCAGCGGCACTGGAAAATGTCACACTCCATCCAGTGCCGCTAACGCGGCACACTTCATTTTCGACTCTCGTTCGAGGGGTGCTCGCGATGAAGCTGCTCGCACCCCTCGCTACCTTCTGATGCCGCTACGCGGCGTATGGCACCGACACCCTGTCTGTCCCGGTGAGGCTCGCGTTGTAATCCTCACCACATCGGCTTCTTCGGCGGCGGATCGAAATCGAACGATCCGAGCAGCAGCCAGCGCCGCGCTTCCTTTTCGCGGCCGGGGCGGCCGAGGAGCGGGGTCGTGTAGTGCCAGAACGGGAGGCGGTAGACGGCGATGCCGCTGTGGCCGCTCACCTCGTGGCTGGCGGAGAGGAAGCCGTGATCCTCGTACACGAGCTGCTGCGAGCGCACCGCGTCGTTCGAAAACATGATGTGCAGATCGACGAAACCGTTGCGCGCTTCCGCGCTCTCGGGATGGTGATCGTTGTGCGGTCCGCTGTAGTCGCCCTGCTCGTAGCAGATCACCTGGCGTCCCCAGTACTTGCGGTCCACCGGCATGCCGACGATCGATTCGGCAAAGACGCGGAACGACTCCGAGCGCATCATCTGCGACAGGCCGATCGCACGCGCCGCATCGAGCGCGAACGACTTGCGCGAATTCAGCGTGGCCGTCTTCACGCGCACCGTCTTCGCCAGCTTGTCCGTGTAATTCTTCTTCATCGACGCGATCCACTCGCGCGGGATCGGCGTCTCCATCCGCTTGATGACCGGATACATGGCCCGGTCGAGCAGCGCAATGCACGACTTCGCCACGCGCGCATCGATCACGTCGTCGAACACCACAATCGGCGTCGCACGCTTCTTTCGAAAGACGTCGAGGTTCGGCGGATTGGCGAGCAGCCGCTGTCCGCGCTTGTTCAACAGGTCCGCGAATTCAGACGGAAAGGCATCCATGCGTGAAATTGTCGCAGAAGAGAAAATAGTTGACTAGTCAACGATTGACGAGTAATGTACACGCCGTGCCACCGACCATCGCCCGCGAGATCAAGCAGAAAAAGCCCTTTCCGTCGAAAACGGAGGAAGCGGCCGTGACGCTCCTCCGCACCGCCGACGTACTCCGCCGCTTCATCGGCACCGTCATCGAGCCGCACGGGATCACCAGCCAGCAGTACAACGTGCTGCGCATCCTGCGCGGCGCCGGCGAGCGCGGACTGCCCACGCTGGAGATCGCCGACCGGATGATCGAGTCGACGCCCGGCATCACGCGCCTCATCGATCGCCTGGAGACGAAGAAGCTCGTTTCGCGCGAACGTTGCCTCACCGATCGCCGCCAGGTCTTCTGCCGCATCACCGCATCCGGCCTTTCTCTATTAACCGCCCTCGACGCTCCCATGATCGAAGCCGCCAACAACGCCCTCGGCGTTCTGAAAAAAACCGAGCTCGCGAGCCTCATCGACCTACTCGACAGGACCCGCGCGCACAGCAACCAGCAGTTCATCGAAAGGAGAAGTACCCCATGAAGTTCCGCACTCTCGCAGCCGCAGCATTCGTCCTGGCCACGTCCTCGCTCTTCGCCGAAACCTTCAACGTCGACAAAGTGCATTCCGAGGCCACGTTCCAGGTCCGCCACATGATGAGCAAAGTGAGCGGCAAGTTCTCCGACTTCAGCGGCAAGATCAACATCGACCGCGCCAAGCCGTCCGCGTCGTCGGTCGAGTTCAACATCAAGGCCGCGTCGGTCGACACCGGCGTCGCCGATCGCGACAATCACCTCCGCACAGCCGAGTTCTTCGACGTGGCCCGCTGCCCCGAGCTCACGTTCAAGAGCACCAGCATCGTCCCGACGAAGAAGAAGGACGTGTACGACGTCACCGGCGACCTGACGATGCGCTGTGTGACCAAGCACATCACCATCCCGGTCGAGTTCAACGGCTTCGGCAAGGATCCTTGGGGCAATGAGCGCGCCGGCTTCTCGCTGACGACGACCGTGAACCGCAAGGACTACGGCATCAACTGGAACAAAGCCCTCGACAACGGCGGCTTCCTCCTCAGCGACGACGTCACGATCAACGTGAACCTCGAAGCGCAGAAGGCGAAGTAAGCGCTTTCTCTCGAAGTGATCCCAAACCGCCGGCGGCTCCGCCGGCGGTTTTTTTTTGTGCGAAAGCGTAGTGCGGACGTCCTCGTCTGCATCCGGCGGGCGTCTCGCCCGACGGGGGTTTCCGTAATTAGCACCAGATCCTGCCACTTGCGCAGTCCCGCCGGGGCGAGACGCCACGGCGGATGCAGACGAGACGTCCGCACTACAATTTCGCAAGTAAATGCTTGCTAAACAGCCCTACTCATGACATTCTCCGGATGCCATTGATTACAGGAGGTTTCCACGATGCACCAGCAGTCCAACTCTCATGAAGTTCTCCCCTTTCCCGCTGAACATGCGGCATCCGAGGCGGTCACCACGATTCTCAGATTCATCGGCGAAGACCCGTCGCGTGACGGGTTGCTCGACACGCCCGCGCGCGTGCTCAAAGCGTGGCGCGAGATGACGTCCGGCTACGCCGACGATCCCGCGGAAATCCTTGCCCGCACATTCGAGGAGAGCAGCGACGAAATGGTCGTCCTGCGCGGCATCAGTTTTCACTCCACCTGCGAGCACCACCTGCTGCCGTTCTACGGCGAGGCCAGCGTGGGTTATCTGCCGGGCAAAGTCGTCGGCATCAGCAAGCTGGCGCGGCTTGTCGACTGTTTCGCGCGGCGGCTGCAGATTCAGGAGCGCCTGACGCGCCAGATCGCCGAGTCGGTCGAAGAGCATCTCGAAGCCCGCGGCGTCGGCGTCATCATTCGGGCGCATCATCTGTGTATGGGTTGCCGCGGCGTGCGGCAGCAGACCACGGAGATGGTGACCTCGGCGATGCTCGGGACGTTGCGCAACGACGCCATGGCCCGCGCCGAGTTCCTGCGGCTGACGGAGTGACGATGGATTTCAAATCAGGAATTGCGATCGAGCAAATTGCGGATGGCGGCATGCTGGCCGGCGAAGCCGACGGCGAGAATGTGGTCCTCGTTCGCCGCGGCGGAGAGTTCTTCGCCGTTGGCGCGGAATGCACGCACTATCACGGCCCACTCGCCGACGGCATCGTCGCGGGCGACACGATCCGCTGCCCGTGGCACCACGCCTGTTTCGATTTGCGAACGGGAGCCGCGACCGCGCCGGCGCTGAATCCGATTCCTGTCTGGAACGTCGAGCAGCGCGATGGCCACGTCTTCGTCACGACCAAGCGCGAGATTCCGCCGGCCACGCCGGTCAAAACGAACGTGAGCTCCGTCGGCATCGTCGGCGGAGGTGTCGTCGGCAACAACGCCGCGGAAATGCTGCGGCGCGAAGGATTCGCCGGCACGATCACGATCATCGGCGCGGAAGAAACGGTGCCGATCGACCGCCCGAATCTTTCGAAGGACTACATGGCCGGCACTGCGCCCGAGGAGTGGATGCCGCTGCGCGATGCCGATTTCTATCGCGCGCAGAACATCGAATTCCTGACCGGACGCCGCGTCATGCAGCTTGATGCGAAGACAAAGACGCTCACGCTCGACGATCGTTCCACGCGCACCTTCGACGCGATCCTCCTCGCCACCGGCTCCGAGCCGGTGCGCCTCTCGCCGCCCGGCGCGACGCGCGTGCATGTGCTGCGCACGCTGCGCGACAGCCGCGCCATCATCGCCGAGGCGGCCAAAGGCAAGCGCGCGGTCGTCCTCGGCGCGAGCTTCATTGGACTCGAAGTAGCCGCATCGCTTCGCGCGCGCGAAGTTGAGGTCACCGTCGTCGCGCCGGACGCGATCCCGCTCGGGAAGACGATGGGCGTCGAGATCGGCGCGTTCATCCGCCGCCTGCACGAGGAGCACGGCGTTCGTTTCCGCCTCGGCACGACCGTGGCAACGTTCGAAGGCGATCGCGTCATCCTCGCCACCGGCGAGCCGCTCCTCTGCGATTTCGTCGTCGCGGGAGTTGGCGTCCGCCCGAACACGCAACTCGCCGAGACCGCCGGATTGACGGTCGATCACGGCGTCGTCGTCGACGAGTTCCTTCGCACCAGCGCGCCCGGGATCTACGCCGCGGGCGACATCGCGCACTATCCCGACCGCTTCAGCGGAAAGAGTGTTCGCGTCGAACATTGGGTCGCCGCCGGACGCCAGGGCCAGACCGCGGCCCTCAACATCCTCGGACGTCCGACCCCGCACACCGCCCCGCCGTTTTTCTGGAGCGCGCACTACGACGTGACGATCAATTACATCGGCAACGCCGCCGGCTACGACCGCGTCGAGGTGCACGGATCATTGAACGATCGCCGCGCACTTGTCGCCTATCGCGTCGGCGACCGCATCGCCGCCGTCGCGACGATCGGCCTCGATCGCGAGTCGCTGGATCTCGAGAAGGCGATGGAGGATGGCGACGTCGCCGCGGTGGAGCGGATCGTGGCGAGCATCTGAATTGACCGCGATGCACTCGGGGGCGAAGCCGTCGTAAGAACCGTAGCCCACGGTTTCAACCGCAATGGCCTTAACTTAAGCGCAAACTGCTGAGTGGGAGGCGGGGCATGGGAGGGAGAAGCAAGGGCGAGATCCATATCGACCTGGATGCTTTG
>Ga0157375_10001874_pt1 | contig 18105 bp, 13 predicted proteins | sample M35metaG_FD_115311 | JGI IMG/M metagenome (GOLD analysis project Ga0157375, IMG submission 115311) | Miscanthus rhizosphere microbial communities from Kellogg Biological Station, Michigan, USA - M3-5 metaG | ecosystem: Host-associated > Plants > Roots > Rhizosphere > Soil | place: USA: Michigan... | reverse complement strand
TCGAGACCGCTTGCATCTAGCATCGGACCGATGCCGGGCGTAAAGAACTCAAGAAGGAGCTGGCCGAGCAGCAGCTCTCCATCGCGAACACGCCGGCGGAAGTCTTTCATCCAGCCTCCTGCGATGTCGCATTGACTCTTCGACGATCGAGCTTTTTGAGGAAGTTTGGATTGTCGAGCACCTTCGGATTTACTACATGCTTCGGCACCTCGCCGCGATAGACGGCAAGTGCACCCATGCAGTCCATTCGGCCCATATCCCTGAAGAGCTCTTCCGTCCAGGCGATGGAATGGGAGGTAAGGATCACGTTGTCCATTGAGGCGAGTGGCGATTCGGCGCTCATAGGCTCCTCCTCGAACACGTCCAGCGCGGCGCCCGCGATCTTTCGCTGTTGTAGCGCATCGATCAGCGCAGCTTCGTTCACGATTGGTCCGCGAGCTGTGTTGATGAGAACTGCATCGAGCTTCATTATTGCGAATTGCCCGTGCCCGATGAGTCCTCGCGTCTCCGGCGTGAGAGGACAGTTGACGAGAACGTAGTCGGACTGTGCGAGCAATTCATCGAGCGAGACGAGCTTTACACCAAGTTCCGCAGCGCGAGGCTCTGTTGCGTATGGGTCGAAGGCGAGAAAGGAGCGCACATCCAGCACTCGCATCAGGCGAATTGCTTCACAAGCAATGTTGCCCAGGCCGATCGTACCTACTACACGATCGCGCGGTTCTCGCCCCAACGGCTGCGTGCTTTCTGCCCACCGGCCTTGGCGAACGAGTCGGTCTTTGTTTATCAGGCGGTGTGAGAGAGCCAGGACTAGGAGAAGGATCGACTCAGCGACGGGACGCACAACGGCTGTCGGAGTGATGTAAACCGCGATTCCATGTTCGGTGCAGGCATTGAGGTCGACGTTGTCATAGCCGACTCCACAGCGGCCTATCGCACACAGCGAATCGATGCCTTCAAGAGATTGCACCGTAACTCGCGGCTTCAGGGATATCAGAACATCGCAGTTGGCAAGTTGTGCAGGCGAATATACCGGAAGATATTCACTCAGAAAGCTGTAGGCAAAAGAAGGAATCCGATCGAAGAGCGAGAGGCCAATATCCGGAAACGCAAGGGAACCATCCGCGCTGCAAAAGTCAGCCGAAAGACTCACCCGAAATGGTGCTGAAAATCCTTCGTTTTGAGTTCCGTCCGGAGGATTCATGCCTTCCTTTCAAGGACAACTACCCAATCCTGAAAGATGGGGACCTCGGCAATCTTCCACGATCCGTCAGGGCCTGGATTGACTGCTCCGATGTTTGTCTCTGCGCCGTCGACTGGGTTGAAAAAGAACGCTCGATATGACCCTGCTTTGAGGTTGCGAAAGGTCGATCCCGTGTACGATGCGGGTATAAACGCGATCATCGCTTCGTCCGGAATTTCCGCAGCGAAGGGCTTCCAATAATCCTCCTTGCTCCAGCGGGGATCAATCAGATCCGGCTTCGGCTCCAGCTTCCACCACGAATATCGCATAAGCACGGATTTCGCCAGGCCCAGTTGGCCCGATCCTGGAAGTGCGGCAGCGATATCCCACGCCGGGCCGCCCCAGGAATGGCCATGAGGCGAAAGCCCATATGGCTTCTCGCGAGTATTCACCTGCCAGATTCCGTTGGCGCCGTAAGTATGACCGCCAGTTCCGCTCAGCAAGGACGACCAGAACATGAATCGTTGCACTTCCTGCCGGCTCGCTTCCTGAATCCCTTCGTAGCACACCTCGCCAATAAGCACCGGCATTTGCGGAGTGGCGGCAAGCGAGCGGTTGACAGTTTCGATCGTGTTTGGCACACTCTGCCGATCGCTGTGCCCCGTTTGAAGCATGTCGAAATCCAGAACAGATGGATCGTCTACGCACTCACGGGCACTACTGGAGGGGTGAATAGTGATGGGATGCTTATGTGGATCAATCGACCGCACATAGCGAGCCAAGTTGGTAAGACCATGCTTTTGCGCTGCGGCGTCGGCTTCAGGAGTTTTTGAAAGGTAGTAGGGCATTGTGCCTTCGCCTGCCAGGCACCAGACCACTGGGTAGGCGCTCCAGCGAGCGACAAGATAACGCCAATGTTTCTTCACTTTCTCCATGCCCATTCGCGGAATGAAGTACCCCCAGAAGCCGACTATGCAGGCTGCAAGACCGTGATCTGCGAGGTAGCGGATGCGAACATCGGCGGTGTCGAAATATGCGGGATTGATTCTGGTGAAGTCGCGGTCCCAGGGATAGCCAGCCTCATTTGCGCCGCGCTCGTCGAATGGTTCCATATCGGGATAGAGACCGGCCACGATCTGTACGATAGTGAAGCCTTTGTGCACACGGTCCGCTGTCAGCGCTTCAAAGCCATCGGGCCACGAGAGGCGCTTGCACAGACCCATCCACCACGTATCGCCGAGCCAGAAGAATGGCGTTCCGTCCGCATGCTGAAAGTGATGCTTATCCGGCGCGATATTCAAAGGGCCATGCTTGTAGTGAGAATTCGCGCCTGCGTAGGGTTGAACATCGAGCGTCGAAGTCTGACCATGAAGATTCCGATTGCTCGCATCGTTGCAAACCGACCGAACGGTGTAGCGGCCTGGCGCGACGGGCGCATAGCGGACGCACCAAGTCGACTCACCAGCCCAGAATCCCGGGACGCGCTCTTCGGACCCTGAGGGTGTTGTGATCAGCGCGTCGACTTCGACCTGGTTGAAAGGGTCGGAATACTGCTTATCGCTCTTGTAGCACCACTCGGTCGCCATGCCAGCAGTGGCGGACATCGATTCGGCGAATCCATACGCACCGGCTGAGGCCACTGCACTAGTTACCGCAATCGACTTGATGAAGTCGCGTCTAGAAATTCCGTCAGACATCATTCCCCCAGGCAACAAAGACCTCCCACGCTAGTTCAGTAACGGAAAGCTAGAGCAGTCATTTGGTCCTGTCAAGCATTTGAAGAGGCGTCTTCCAGCGCGGCTAACCCAAGGCGATCGTTGGAAAACTCCTTGACAGTCCAACTTGGCCAAAATTAAGTTGACCACGCACAGGCAGGTCGATCTGGCATTAGGGACGATCCCTGGTGCACCCAGCTAAAGAGGGAGGGCTGATGAAGGCCTTCGACAATTTCATCAACGGCAGGTTTGTCCGCTCGCACGGTGAGAAGCGGATCGATGTTATTAACCCGGCAACCGGTTCACTGATCTGTACCGTCCCGGACAGTACGGAGCAGGATGTCAACGATGCGATTGCGGCGGCCGATGAAGCGCAACGTTCCTGGGGAGCACTGCCTGCGGCAAAGCGGGCAGGGAATCTGAAGGCATTGGCGGCCAAGATCCGGCAGAATGTCGAACCGATCGCAAGGGTCATCACGGAAGAGCAGGGAAAGACGCTGGGACTTGCACGCGTCGAAGTGGAGTTCACCGCGGATTACTTGGATTACATGGCCGAATGGGGTCGCCGGATAGAAGGCGAAATCATTGAGAGCGATCGAGAGAAAGAGACAATCTTTTTGTTTCGCAGGCCGATTGGAGTGATCGGCGGAATCCTGCCATGGAATTTTCCTTTTTTTCTTATCGCGCGCAAGGCTGGGCCGGCGCTGATCACAGGCAATAGCATTGTCATCAAGCCCAGCGAAGAGACACCGCACAACGCGCTGAAATTCTGCGACCTTCTTGCCGAAATGGATTTTCCCGCTGGGCTTATCAACGTTGTGCATGGCCGAGGCCCTGGCACGGGGCATGCTCTTGCTTCTTCGCCAAACGTCGGAATGATCAGCTTTACCGGCAGCGTGAATACCGGATCGGAGGTGATGGCTGCGGCGGCGAAGAATATTACGAAGGTCAATCTTGAATTGGGTGGCAAGGCCCCGGCGATTGTGATGGCAGATGCGGATATCGATCTGTCCGTCAAGGTGATCAAGGCTTCTCGAGTGATAAACAGCGGGCAGGTTTGCAACTGTGCGGAGCGGGTTTACGTACATCGCTCGGTCGCGCAGGAGTTTGTTGAGAAGCTGACCAGTGCAATGCAGGCCACTCACTTTGGTGATCCGCTCAAAGATGAGAGCGTGGAATACGGTCCCCTGATCAACGAAGCTGGATTCAAGAAAGTGGAACGTCTCGTTGGCAGCGCGGTGGCGGCAGGCGCCCAGGTGCGTACGGGCGGCAAGCGCGCAGACAGAACGGCTGGATATTACTACGAGCCAACAGTGCTCTCAGGTTGTACGCAGACAATGGACGTGATTCGCCAGGAGATCTTCGGTCCGGTGATTCCTGTTGTCGAGTTCGCTGATTTGGACGAGGCGATTGCCTATGCCAACGACTGCGAGTACGGATTGACATCTTCCATCTACACGAGGGATCTGAACACAGCCCTGCGTGCCTGCCAGGAGATTCGGTTCGGCGAAACCTATATCAATCGAGAAAACTTTGAAGCGATGCAGGGATTCCACGCCGGCTGGCGTAAGAGCGGAATCGGTGGAGCCGACGGTAAACACGGCTTGTATGAATTCATGCAAAGTCACGTGGTCTATATGCAAAGGTAATAGAGTTCCGGAGAAACCATTCCTTTGAAGCTCAGGGGAAAAGTTGCGATCGTCACGGGAGCGGCGAGCGGAATCGGCCGCGCTAGTGCTATTGCTTTTGCGCGCGAGGGAGCGAAAGTTGGGGTTGCGGATCTGTCTAAGATTGGGGCTGAAGACACGGCCCGGTGCATCTGCTCCGACGGATTTGAGGCATTTCCCATCGAGGTCGACGTCTCAAGGGAAGCGGACGTTCGCCGGATGGTAGAGGAGACGGCAACTCGTTGGGGACGAATTGACATTCTCTTCAATAACGCGGGCGTCCTTCTAGTAAAGCCTATTGAGCAAATGACTGAGGCAGAGTGGGACCGTGTGATGGCGGTCAACGTAAAGGGATCGTTCCTCGCCGTCAAGCACGCTGTGCCACACATGCGTGGAGGCGGAGGGGGCGCGATTCTCAATACCGGATCGATTGCGAGCCTTGCCGGCCAGGTCGGGACTCCCGCGTATTCCGCTTCGAAAGGCGCGATTGCATTGCTTACCAAGTCCCTCGCGCTTGATCTGGGGAGAGACCGGATTCGCGTGAACTGCATCTGTCCCGGGATCACTGACACGCCCATGCTTCGCGAGCACCTCGGACATGGGCCCGAAGGCGCGGCTCGCATCAAGGCGCGGCTCTCTCGAGTCCCTCTGGGGGAAATTCTCAGTCCGGAAGATGTTGCAAGGGCTGCACTCTATCTGGTTTCAGAGGATTCTGCCGGAATCACTGGTGTGCTTCACGTAGTTGACGCAGGGCTAACGGCGGCTGCAGAGTTTGATGAGCCGTTGAGGTAAATCTGCTCTCATTCAAGCTGGCTCCGAGCAGAGCTTAACCGAGGTGCTGTTTGGGCGGAAATCCGCTGTTGGGCGTTTTCTTGCATTGGCTGGGAGGCCTGGCCTCTGCCAGCTTCTATGTGCCGTTTCGTCGCGTGCGCGGGTGGTCGTGGGAGACGTATTGGCTCGCAGGCGGCGTGATGAGCTGGATCATCGTGCCATGGATCCTGGCGGTATCTCTGACCCACAATCTCTTTCACGTCCTCCAGATGGCGCCGGTTTCTGCAATCCTCTGGACCTACTTCTTCGGGGTATTGTGGGGACTGGGAGGATTGACGTTCGGCTTGACGATGCGGTATCTCGGACTCTCCCTGGGCATGTCTGTCGCTCTCGGCTACACCGCGGTGTTCGGAACTCTCGTTCCGCCCATATTCCACGGGCAGTTCATGCAGCTGCTGGCGCAGCGGTCGGGAATCATTATTCTCGTTGGCGTGGGCATCTGCATTGGGGGAATCGTGCTGGCGGGAACGGCCGGAATCTCAAAGGAAAATGAGCTGTCCCACGAGGAGAAGCTCGCGACCATTCAGGAATTCAGCTTGAAGCGAGGGCTCGGAGTAGCTACCTTTTGCGGAGTAATGAGCTCCTGCTTCGCGTTCGGACTCGATGCGGGAAATCCTATCAAGGCTCTCACCATGGGGCAGGGAACTCCGGTCATGTGGCAGGGACTGCCTGTGCTTGTCGTGCTGCTTGCGGGCGGCTTCACGACGAACTTCATCTGGTGCGTTGTGCTGAGCATGCAGAACAGGAGCTACGGCGAGTATCTGCGCATCCCACGCCGGCCCGAGCGTGAATTGATGACACATCCGCCGATTGAGAACGTGACAGATGCCGCATCCACGGAGATGGCCCTCGAATTTGAACTTCATGCACGCGGGACTTCATCACTCGCAGCAAATTACGGCTTCTCGGCTCTGGCGGGCGCGACCTGGTACATGCAGTTTTTCTTCTACACCATGGGCGAGACGCAGATGGGGCAGTATAAGTTCTCGAGTTGGACCCTGCACATGGCCAGCATCATGATCTTCAGCACCATCTGGGGAATCGCGTTGAAGGAGTGGCGAGGCGTGAGCTTACGTACCAAGGTTCTCGTTTTCCTTACGCTGTTGACTCTCGTGGGATCCACAGTCGTCGTGGGCTATGGCAATCTCCAGACTTTGCGTCCCTAGCGAACGTGTTGCGCGCTAGCCGCGACCGATGAACGGCATTCTGGTCGCCATTACTGTCATGAACTGGACATTTGCTTCGAGTGGCAGACTCGCCATGTAAAGCACCGCATCCGCCACGTGTTTCACGTCCATCGTCGGTTCCGGCCGCGTCTCGCCGTTGGGTTGCAACGCGCCCTTTTCGATTTTCGTCATCATGTCGGTTTGCGCGTTTCCAATATCGATCTGGCCGCAAGCGATGTTGTAGGGTCGCCCATCCAAGGATATGCTTCGCGTTAGCCCCGTGATGGCATGCTTCGTTGCCGTGTAGGCGGCAGAATAGGGTCTGGGAGCATGCGCCGAGATCGATCCATTGTTGATAATGCGGCCTCCGCGCTGCTGCTGCGACTTCATGATTCTGATCGCCCCCTGCGCGCACAGGAAGGCCCCGGTTAGATTCACGTTCACCACTTCGCTCCATTGCGCGAAAGTGAGGTCTTCTATTGGAATCGCGGGCGCGCTCATGCCGGCGTTATTGAATAAGAGATCCAATCGTCCGAACGTCTCGCGTGTCTTCAAGAACAGCTGATCTACTGAGTCGGGCTGGGACACATCCGCCGGCACGGTCAGCATGGATGGACCGGCTCTGTCGGCTATCGCAGCTGTTTCTTCAAGACGGGCAATGTTCCTTCCCGCTAGGATAACGGAATATCCGGCAGCGTGGAGAGCCAAGGTGACGGCACGGCCGATGCCGCTGCCAGCGCCTGTAACCATCGCCACCCTGCGTTGACTATCCATCGTGTTTAGCTCCTCCATCCTCGTCTCCTGTTCTCCCCAGGGTTTGTTCCGCACCCAGCATTCGTTCTTTCAAATTCATATTTCGTCGAGCGGTGTGTCCTGGGGGCATTCTAAAATCAACAGCTGCACTGAAGGGGAATCAATGGGCATCTTTGAAAGATTGAGCAGGAGAGCGCTGTTGAAGTCGGGTTCTCTGACCATCTTGGGGCTGGCAATGAGGAATCGATTGCAAGCAGCGGCGAGCGATGGCGGCGATGGCGAGTACGCCGCGTTTCTGAATCCCCCTGATAACGCGCGCCCGTGGGTGTACTGGTATTTCATGGACGGGCACCTTGAAGCGTCTGCAATGAGAGCCGACCTTGAGTCGCTAAAGAACGCGGGACTCGGCGGCGGAGTATACCTCGAGGTAAATATCGGGATTGCTCCAGGCCCGGTCAAGTTCATGAGCGAGCAGTGGCAGCAAATGGTGGCGGATGCATTCGGGCATGCAGATTCACTTGGCTTGGAGATGGCGTTGGGCGCCGGGGCGGGCTGGTGCGGTGCGGGCGGGCCATGGGTGAGGCCGGAAGAGTCAATGCAATTCCTGGAAACGAGCGTGACTCGAGTGCACGGCCCCGGGAAGTTTCAGGGAACGTTGCCCAAGCCAAAGCCGCGGACGCCATTCTTTGGCGAGGAGACGTTGACGCCGAGGCTTCGCAAGGTTTGGGAAGAGTTTTACATCGATGATTATGTCCTGGCGTTTCCGGCCATACATGGTGAAGCCAGGACGCCAGACCTGGAAGAGAAAGCGCTGTATACGCGCGGGTCTTATTCATCGCAGATTCTGGGGCCGTTTACGAAGGTGCCTTGGGTACGCCCATCCCTTCCGTCGCACTCGGAGTATCCCGAAACCTCATCGCAAGAGTGTGTGACTGTGGCGAACGTGAAAGATCTGACCAAGCTATTGAGAAAGAACGGCACGCTCGACTGGGAGATCCCCGAGGGCGAGTGGATAGTCATGCGAGCTGGCCGCAGAATCACCGCGCAAACCACGCGACCAGCTCCAAATCCAGGATTGGGATGGGAGACGAACAAGTTCGACCCAGTCGCAGCGGAGAATCACTTCGATGCATATTTCAAGCCTCTTTTGGATCGGATGGGCAGTCGACGGCACAAGGCGACTGGGTTGACCACCCTGCACTACGACAGCTGGGAGATGAGTTCGCAGAACTGGAGCGCGCAATTCGCCTCGGAGTTCGAGCGTCGCTGCGGGTACGAGCTGACGAATTACCTTCCAGCCTTTGCGGGTTTTGTGGTCAAGGATCGGGCTACAACGGAGCGCTTTCTTTGGGATGTGCGCCAGACCGCCCAGGAGCTGACGATTGCAAACCAGGCCGAGGCGCTCAAAAACATGGGACGGAAGTATGGACTGCAAATGTCGCTGGAGCCGTACGATCTGGATCCGTGCTCGGATCTGGAGCTGGGCAGGGTTGCGGATGTGCCGATGGCGGAGTTCTGGTCGCACTACGGACAGATCAACACAGACTGGAGCGTAGTAGAGTCCACGTCAGTAGGACATACAAACGGCAAGAAGGTGATTGCGGCGGAGGCGTTCACTGCGGAGTTTCCCGAGCGCTGGCTTCAGCATCCCGCATCGATGAAGAGCCAGGGAGACTGGGCCTTTTGCGCGGGGATCAATCGCATAGTGTTTCACCGTTTCCAATCGCAGTCGAGCGCAGACAAGGCACCGGGAATGACGATGGGCCCAGATGGCGGCTATGGGGTGCACTGGGATCGGACTCAGACATGGTGGGATTTGGCCGGCGCGTATCACCGTTATGTGACGCGGTGTTCAGCGATGTTGAGGCGAGGGCTGTTTGTTGCCGACGTACTGTATCTGGCGGCGGAAGGCGCTCCCAACGTGTTCCTGGCGCCGCCTTCAGCTTTTCAGCCCGGTGAGTTCAATGACCGGTGGGGATACAATTTCGACGGGTGCGCGCCAGGCACTTTGATTGCACGAGCGTCCGTAAAAGATGGTGAAATCGTTTTTCCCGATGGCATGCGGTATCGCGCACTTGTGCTGCCGCAGATCGAAGCCATGACGCCTGAATTGTTGAAGAAAATCGCAGAGTTGGCGGAGGCGGGTGCAACGGTGGTGGGAATGCCGCCGAAGGCTTCGCCGAGTTTGAGCGGACACCCAGATTGCGACACGCAGGTACTTGCAGTTGCCAAATCATTATGGGGCGAAAGCGCGCATGAAGGAACGGTCCGCAAAGTGGGCGCCGGAACCGTGGTGTATGACACAAGCGCATGCAGCTGGGCGAAAGAGAACCGGCTCACCGAGGCGCGATGGATATGGGCGAAGGGGTCGAACGCGCCTGGGGCGAACCAAGGCGTGCGATCATTCGCGCGGAAGTTCCGCGTAGAGAACGCGGGTGCGCTCGATATTGCTGAGGTGCTGATTACAGCGAGCCCGGGGTATGAGGTTTCGGTGAATGGGACGCGACTCGGCGGAGGAAATGTGATCGACCAGGTGCGACGGCTGGATGCAACATGGCTGATTCGTGATGGCGAAAACGAGATTTGTGTTTCTGTGAATTGCGATGACCGCAAGGCGAAGTCGCCGTTCGGCGTGATCGCCGCTCTGTCTGGGATCGGATCATCGGGTGAGCGGGTTCAAGTAGTCACCGACAGTTCCTGGACTGTGATTCAGTCAACTGATGCCACGGGCGGTGCTGCCGTCGAGCTCGGGGGATTTGTTGCTTCGCCATGGAACTTGACGGAAGCGAGCTTGCAGGCGGCTTCAGTCTATCCGCCATATCGAGTTACATCGCGTCTCCTTTCCAGCGTTGGCGTGAAGCCGGATTTCGAAGGCGAAGGAATACGTGCAATTCATCGGCGCGACGGCGACGAGGATGTCTATTTCGTTGCCAATCGCGAAGACCGTGAGCTATCAACGTCGTGTGCATTTCGAGTGGCCGGGAAACAACCGGAGTGGTGGGATGCGGTGAACGGTGAGCGGCGACTTCTTCCTCAATTTGAGGAGAAGGAAGGACAGACGCATGTGCCGATGCATCTGGAAGCGCACGAGAGCGGCTTCGTGGTGTTCCGCAGTAATACGAAGACGAAGTCAGATACTCAGAATTTCCCGCACTTACGACCAAAGTTAACTGTGGATGGCTCGTGGGAGGTGACATTCGATCCGAAGTGGGGAGGCCCCGGCTCGGTGCGTTTCGATCATCTCGAGGACTGGGCTAAAAGATCCGAGGACGGAATTCGACATTACTCAGGCAAGGCTGTCTACAAGGCTAGATTCGATGCGGAAGACATTGGCGATCGGAATCTCTCGCTGTCTCTCGGAGAAGTCAGAAACATTGCTGAGGCGCGATTGAATGGGCAGAGCCTGGGTGTGGCGTGGTGTGCGCCCTGGCGTCTCGCCTTACCCGAACGCGTACTGAAAGCGCGCGGCAATGAACTGGAAATCACGGTTGCAAACCTGTGGTGGAATCGATTGGTCCGAGACAGTTTGTTGCCCGAAGCAGAGCGGCTGACTTGGATTCCAGGAAAGTATCCGTTCACTGGGAACGAAGAGCTGCAACCCTCTGGACTGCTCGGGCCGGTACGGATCGACATGCCTGACGTCTAGTTCCCGTTGCTTATGATTGGGTTGAACTACCGACAGGAGACCATGTGTATTCTTTGCGTCGATCGCCAAGGCGTTGCTTGCGACTGATATCAAGTCTAGCTTTTTGCCTTCTGCTTTTGAAGGCTACCGCGGCCGCTCCTGTGAAGAGCGGCTTGACTGGGAGCCTGATCGCATCGAACCTGCGATGCGACTCGTGAGAATCGATTGGGTGTTCAGACGGACGCTCCGAGGTTGAGTTGGATCGCGACTGCGCGGGACGCAACTCTTCGCGGCCTGAACGTGACCGGCTATCGAGTGATTGTGTCTTCATCGCCGGCCAACCTGACTCGTAACGAGGGAGATCTTTGGGATACGGGGAAAGTGAACGCAAAAAACACCCTCCAGAGTCGCTATGCCGGCAAGCCGCTGCGGGCAGGCAAGAGCTATTGGTGGAAGGTGCAGATATGGGATCAACACGAGGCCGCAGGCCGCTGGAGTGATGTCGCAACGTTCACGATGGGTATGCAGCCCAGCGATTGGACCGCTCAATGGATTACAGCCGACCCACAGGTCTTGGGAACAGACCCTCAAAAAGATGCAACTGCGGTGCCGGTTTTTCGTCATGCATTCCGAACGAACGGAACAGTAAAACGGGCGATTCTCTTCGTCTCGGGACTTGGCCAATACGAAGCTCTTGTGAATGGACAGCCCGTTACGGACAGCGTATTGAATCCAGGCTGGACAGACTATCGCAAGACGATCCTATATAACGCCTTCGATGTGACACGCGAATTGAAGGTTGGAGGAAACGTGATTGCTGTGCTGATGGGCAACGGCATGTACAACGTGCCGCACACGCCACAGCGCTATCAGAAACTGCAGGGAACTTTCGGACCGCCGAAGCTGATCGCGCAGCTGATTCTGACTCACGCCGATGGCAGCGAGGAAACGGTTGGCATAGACGATAGCTGGACAACGTCGAAGAGTCCAATCACTTTCTCGTCGACCTATGGCGGAGAGGACTACGACGCCAGGTGTCGCCGGGGTGGGAGCAGCCAGAGTTCGACGATGCAAAGTGGGTTAAGGCAAAGCGCAACAAATCCCTTCGATCAAGGCAATGCGGACTTACAGGGCTGTGAAAGTGACCACACTAAAGCCAGGCGTGACCGTCTACGACCTTGGCCAGAACTTCTCCGGTTGGCCTGAGATTTCCGTTCGTGGTCCCCGAGGCAGTGCCGTAAAGTTGATCCCCGGAGAACTACTAACAGATGAAGGCGTGGTCACGCAGCGGAGTTTTGACGGGCCCGTATGGTTCACTTACACCCTCGGTGGACAGGGCGGTGAGCGTTGGCATCCGCGTTTTTACTTATTCCGGTTTTCGCTATGTGCAGGCGCAAGTAGTTCCAGCTCCTGGGTCGACTACGCTGCCACGCGTTGAGAACGTAACAGGCATCTTCATCCATTCTTCAGCGCGTCGACTGGCGTATTTCAGACGAGCAATCCGCTCTTCAATCAAATTCACCGGCTCATCGATATCGCCATCGAGAGCAATATGCAGAGTGTGCTCACCGACTGCCCGCACCGCGAGAAGTTGGGCTGGCTGGAGCAGACACATCTGATGGGCCCCGGAATCTTCTATGGTTATGACGTGCACAATCTCTACCAGAAGATGAGCGCAGACATGGAAGATTCGCAGCTTCCGTCGGGGCTTGTCCCGGAAATTGCACCGGAATACGCGGTGTTCGAAAACGGCTTTCGTGATTCGCCGGAATGGGGCAGAGCTCATCCCGCGTGTCGTGTTCTCCGAAGAGATCGACTACATCGAGCATTTTCCGGCGTTCGCGTTCCGAATAATCCAACCAGACAAACTCCGACATCGTGCCGCCATCTCTCATGAAGAAGCCTTCGGGACCGCCGGCAGCGGCTCGCCCGCCAGTCCTTTGTTGACGAGGCCGGACAGGAAATCCGCAAAGGGAACAATATCCTCGTCCACACTGGCCTTTTCGAGAGCCTCCATGTAAATCTTGCGGTCATCGACAGGTATCACCGTCCACGGATATCCGCCGGATGCCATCATGAGATTCATCAGGAAGCGTCCCATGCGGCCGTTCCCATCCATATAAGGATGGATGTACACGAATATGAAGTGACCGAGCACGACCCGCACTGCCGGTTCCTTTTCCTCGCGAAGAAGATCGAAGAGAGCAGGCATCGCATCCACGACCGCTTCGCGGTTCAGCGGCACGTGCATGGAGCGGCGAATGTAGACCTGGCCGTTGCGATAGCCGGCGAGGTCGGCGGGTTTTACCAAACCGGCCGTCACGCTCGGGCCGAACATCTCCCGATACCACGTTCCGTGATCTTCATCCGCGACCAGGCCGGGATTTTCGCCGTTCAGAACCCTTGCCATGCTTTTTTGAACGGCCTGATAGGCCTGCCAGTACCCGAGCGCGGCCATGGCATCCCGCTGTCCCCGGTCCTGTTCATTCGCCTCCGGATTCCACGTGTTGCTCCGGACGCGTTCGATCAGTTCACGGCTGACGCGATAGCCTTCGATCGACAGTGAATGATAGGCATCGGTCACGTAAGCATCGCCGACGCGTTTCATGTAAGCGTTGATATTACGCGGCAACCCCGGCGCCTTCGGAAACCGTCCGATGACGGGTTCACGCATTTTCTGCCACAGCAGCCGTATGCGGTTCACATACGGAGAGGTTTCGCGGGTGGGCAAAGCGAGTGTTGGCTTGTCCGTAAACGGATCTGTCTCACGCACGTCGTACCCCGCAGCAATCATGGTCTTCGTAATGTCATCCGCGATGCGGTCGCGCCCGCTGTTGCGGAAGGCGCCGGCAAGGCGGCCCGCAATCGTGCTGTGACCGCCTTCCAGCAATTTCGCCAGCACGCCGGATGCATCGCGGACCGTGGCCATGGCCGCGCGCGCGTCGGTGGAATGACTTGAGAAATATTGCGGCGAGCACTCGATAAGCGCGGATTCGAGCGAGAAAAGGCGCAGCCCGTCTTTTTCGTTCCGGTCAGGCGGTTTTGGCAGGGCGGCCCGCAGGTCCAGCAGGGACGTTCCGTGCGGCAGTTTGGTCAGGTTGTTTTTGGCTTTGGAGGACCGGACGACGAGCTGCCGGGGGACCGTCCAGTTTCCGCCGTGCAGGGAGAGCGACTGCTCCGGCGACAGGGACCAGTTCCGGCCAAAGCGGGTTTCCAGATAGACGGCAGCGAAGCGCCAGAATGATGCGTACCACGCGGTGCTCTCCCCTTTAACCTCATCCGGGCGGCTGGGGATGTACCATCCCTTTATTACCTCCTGCAGAAAACCGTTCGTCATGAGGCGCTCCCGGTGGGTGCGCGTCATGTCTTTCGCCCGGATGGCGGCTGCGCCGTTGGCGTTCTGAAGCCCGTGGAGGATCTCCAGAGACTGGGCCAGTTTTTCCGAAGGTGAAGCCATGGGGGGCTGTCCTCGTTAGTTTTTGCTGTATTGCGACTATTAGTTTAATGTGTTGTGCAGTAATTAGTCTATTAGGTTGTATCATAATTAGTCTTTTGTGTCGAGTCGTTATTAGTTTTTCCTGCCATAACCTCCCTGGCCTTGCTCGAAATCTCGGTCCTAGACCGGTTCGGATGTGTACCCGAACACCGCGCAAATGGCGGGCCCCTCCCCACCCACCGCCCCGGCTTTCGTCCCTTCTTTTCAACGGTCCAGGCATGTTGGGGATGGACAAACCATAATAAGACCGGGCGTGCCCGGCGTCTTGCGGTTCAGAAGTAGGCTGAATCGCAGCCGGAAGAATGGACGTGAACGCCGGGCCAAGAGAACCGTTGCAAAGAGCACCCATCCTAGCGAGCCTAGGTTCCTAACTTGAAGCGCCGGTAAACAAGGGGATTGAACATGATCTCGCTCCGAGAGCGATCTTGTCATGAGGCCAGTGATCACGATCATTGGTCAGAATTTGCTGTTCGCAGCTCCGTGGATCGGGCGCAAAAATGCGCCGCGAGCTTCGACGAATCAGCATCGAGAAAAGCGGGCAAGGCTAGATTGTTTCCGGGGAAGCCGGACCAATGCGACTGGTCGTCGATATCCGCCCAGGTGGAATGTGGTTCGATGATGAAGTCTCGGCGATCAAGCTTCGAGTTCGGACTTCCAGAGCAATAAAAATTGCCATCACTTGATGTCCTTGCGTCGCACAAGTTCCGCCATGACTGATCGATACTCGCCATCAGAGTGCAAGCTCTCGGCAGCTTTGCGCAGCGCCCACCTGGGGATCCCCTGAATAGCGATGGGCCGCATCCAATAACACACGACTCTTATCTCCATCGGAAGACATGCGAGTTGCCGACTGAATGGCTGCGATCGCCATCGCGGAAGAGTTGCCGGCCTTCGCGAGCAGAGCCATCAAGACGCGACCGTGATCGCCATCCGAACCGATGGTGTTTATAGCGGCAAAGAAATCGTCACGGACCGGCTCAATGTTGTCATGAATGAGTTCCTCGAGGACTCGAGCCTTATCGCCGTCGGAAGAAATCCGCTCGGCCGACTTCGCAATTTTGTCAATCGTGACCGTATTGATTCCTTGCCGGTGAACAAGCGCCACGAGCACCTGTTGGTGATCTCCATCACTGGAAATCGAATTCGTGGTCTCGATGAAAGCGGTGCTGATGGTTTCGGCATCGCTATACCGGGCAACCGCTTCTTTGAGCACGCGGGCTTTATCGCCATCTGAGGAAATCTTCCCGGCTGACCTCAGCACTCGAGCTAGTGTCTCGCGATCATCGCCATGCGCAGCCAGCAGTGTAGAGAGGACTCGGGCGTGATCGCCATCTGACGAGATCGTCTTCACCGCTTCGAAATAGGCCGTACCGAGATCGCCCTGTCATGATAGGAACTCGCCATCTCGATCAGGACCCGGGTGCGTCAAGCTTTGGGCGGCGGGGCTGGATGCTCATGCAAGATCGGACGGTCCTGGCTGTCGTTCAAGGTAAGCAATCTTCTGTTGGAGGGCATCTTTGAATTCGCGGACAGCTGGGAGGGTCCGCTCAAGGCCGGGCGTCTCCTCCACGTGCCGAATATCGGCGCGGAGGGCTTCGACCAGATAGACCGTGGTGAAGACTTGCATTCACACATATTGGCATTGCAGTTGACCGAGTGGAAAAATGAGTTGGTGATCTACGTCACACTTATCACACTCCCCTGGCCGAGGTTTCCCTAGCGAACGATGAGGATTTTTGGCCGGGATTGTGGGGTGTTCAGCCTGTCCGATAGGCGCAGGAGAACGCGGCTCCGAATCTTCTCAACGAGCTGGGGATTATCGGTGCCGTGCTTTCTTTCAAGCTCCGCGATAGTACGGAGGACCGCTTCGGCTAGTCCGGAACGTATGGAGTCCATTTGGTCGCAACTGCTCAGTTATGAGGGATGCGGGGCGTGCGAAGAGGGTTTGCTGTAGCGCGCCAAACTCTTGCAATGACGGCCAGAGTTTTCCCGATGCACGCCATCTATCACTCGATTTGGCCAGCGGATCGGTTGGGCGGGACAGCACGAATCGGACTCGTTCGTCTCTCCCAGCTGCGAATCAGGATGTAGATCTGAGCGTCTTCTAGCCAGTAACTGCTAATCACTAGCCACTGTTCTCGCGTTCGCTAGAAGCGGATGGCGGTGCTCGAGCAGATGAGGGATCTTTTCCGGTTCGACGGGTCGCGACAGTAGATATCCCTGTAGGTAGTCGCATCCCATCTCGATCAGCAAGAGCATCTGTTCCTCCCGCTCCACGCCTTCGGCCACCACCCGCATCCCGAGCGCTTTCGCCATCGAGAGGATGGCTTCGACGATGGAACGCGCACCGTCTGCCGCGCAAAGACGCTCCGTAAACGTCCGGTCAACCTTCAACACTTGAAGGGGCAGCTTGTCCAACCGGCTTAAAGAGGAGTGTCCGGTTCCAAAGTCGTCAATGGAAAAGCGAATCCCGATCTCGGCGAGGAGCCTCATTTGTTTCGCCACCTCTGTCTCATAGAGCATGGCTGTCGATTCTGTGACCTCTAGCTGCAGCTGATCGGGGCGGATCTCGAACCGGGAAATTGTCCCGATCAGGCGCTCAGCAAATCCACTCTGCATAAGTTGCGCCCCGGATACGTTCAGGGCAACCGGAACCATGCGCGCGCCCTCGTCCCGCCACACAGTCAATTGGCGGCAAACTTCTTCGATGACCCAGTCTCCGATGGGAACAATGAGCCCGGTCTGCTCGGCCAGAGGAATAAATTGTCCCGGACTGATCGAACCATAGACCGGATGGCTCAATCTGAGGAGCGCCTCCAACCCCTCCACTTCGCCATCGATCGCATAGAGCGGCTGGTAGACCAGGTGAAACCCGCGTTCCTCAAGCTGAATGCGAAGAAAAGCTTCGAGCTCCACCTGCTGCTCGGCAGCAACGCGCAACTCAGGATTGCTCCACATTACCTGTCCACCGCCCGCATCCCTGGCCCGAGAGAGAGCGCTCTCGGCGCTGCGCCACAGCTCTCCGAGCTCGATTCCGTCCTCCGGACACAATGCCAATCCCGCACTGAAGCCGAGCCGCACTTTGGTTTCGCCCACCACGATCGGTTCGCGGAAGGTCTCTCCCAATTCGAGGAGCACGTGTTCAGCCGGAAATCCGCTCTTGAGCCCCGTGAGCACAAGTGCGAACCCATCGCCTTCGGTCCGCGCCACCAGGTCCATGGGGCCGGCGTGGGCACGGAGGATCTCGGCCACCCTTCTGAGGCACTCGTCTCCCATCTGCGTTCCGTATGTGTCATTGATTCTTTTGAAGTGATCGAGGTTAAGGAAGAGGATAGCGATCTTCTCTTTCACATCTAGAGCACGAGCCAGAGCCCCTTGCAATTGTTCATCGAAGAGCACGCGATTGGGCAGTCCGGTGAGCGCGTCATGCCGCGAGTGATGCTGCACCTGGCGCTTGAGTTCCTCCCTCTCGCTCACATCGATGCCCAGGACAAACTGCGCCGGCCTTCCTCGAAATACGATCTTGTGCGCCGTAATATCCATGGGCATTTCTGTGCCGTCTTTGCGGATGTGGCGGCAAGCTCGGTTCGGATTCGTGGTTGACCGACGGTCACGGCCCAAGATTTCCGACACGACGCTTTTGTCGAGAATGTCGGGGAGCCTGAGTGCTCG
>Ga0157375_10001870_pt1 | contig 18132 bp, 16 predicted proteins | sample M35metaG_FD_115311 | JGI IMG/M metagenome (GOLD analysis project Ga0157375, IMG submission 115311) | Miscanthus rhizosphere microbial communities from Kellogg Biological Station, Michigan, USA - M3-5 metaG | ecosystem: Host-associated > Plants > Roots > Rhizosphere > Soil | place: USA: Michigan... | reverse complement strand
TGCGCGGCAAGCAGGCGGCCGCGATTTTTCGCGGCGCCGGATTCGTCGACGGCCGCTGAACGAAGCCGCCCCGCATGATCGCGTTCACCGCCGAGGAAACCGATGCGATCGCATTGTCGGTGCGGGTTGCGGCGCTTGCGATCGTCGTCGCGTCGCCGTTCGCGGTCGGCGTCGCCTATATGCTTGCGCGCTGGAATTTTCGCGGCAAGGTGCTGTTCGACGCATTGATCCACCTGCCGCTGGTGCTGCCGCCGGTGCTGACCGGCTATGTCCTGCTCGTGCTGTTTGGTCGTCACGGCGCGATCGGCGGACGGCTCGAGCACTGGTTCGGCATCAGCGTCGCGTTCCGCTGGACGGGCGCGGTGATCGCCGCGGCGGTGATGGCGTTTCCGTTGTTCGTGCGCGCGGTGCGATTGTCGATCGAGGCGATCCCGCATGAACTCGATGAGATGGCGGCGAGCCTCGGCGCGGGCGGATGGCAACGCTTCTGGCGCGTACTGTTTCCGCTGAGCCTGCCCGGCATCGCCGCGGGCACGACGCTCGCGTTCGCCAAGGCGCTCGGCGAATTCGGCGCGACGATCACCTTCGTCTCCAACATCCCCGGCGAGACGCGCACGATCGCGCTTGCGATCCAGTCGCTGACCCAAGTGCCAGGCGGCGAGCCGGGCATCTGGCGGCTCGCGATCGTGTCGGTCTGCCTGTCGCTGGGAGCGCTTGCCGCATCGGAATGGCTGACGCGGCGCGCGTTGCGCCATCGACGCTGACTTCCGGCACACGACGACACGCCGGCATTGCGCGAACGTGGTCTATCCAATGGAGGGTCCGATGAAGACGATACGACTTGTGCACCTGATTTTCGCGATCGCAGGCGCATGGACTGCGATCGCATGCGCACAAACTGCAGTGCCGCCGGCATCGCCGCCTGCGGCGAAGATGAGCGCGGCCGAGTGCGAAGTCTGGAATCGCGAGCGCACTTTCGCCGCATCGGTCGAACATCACGATGCGGTCGCGTTCGCCGACCACGTGCATGCCCAGGCCGCGTTCGGTGCTGGTTCGACTGCGCCGACCCACGGACGCGACGCGGTCGTCGCCGACTGGAAGGACATCATTGAGGGCAAACAAATCAAACTTGGCTGGTCGCCGGGTATCGTGACGATCGGCGGCGACGGCAGCCTTGCGATCTCGCGCGGCCCGTCGTGGATCGAGGACCTGCGGCCGAATCCGAAACAACGCTACCGAATCGGCGAATTCATTTCGACCTGGATCAAGGACAAGGACGGCCGGTGGCGCGTGCTGTTCGATGGCGGTGCCGGGCCGATGCACGCGGCGAGCGCGGAGGACGTCGCGAAGCTCGTCGCATCGCTGCCGAAGGAATGCCCGCGCGCGGCGCCATGATGTGCGTCATGCCTCGACCTGCGCGCCGGCAGGTCCTCAGGCCCGGAGTTTCAGGCCGGGTTGCCCGATGCCTTCGAGCTCCAGCAGGAACTGCTTGAGTGGCAGGCCTCCGCCGAATCCGGTGAGGCTGCCGTCGGCGCCGATCACGCGATGGCAGGGCAACACGATCGGCAACGGGTTGCGGCCGTTCGCGGCACCGACCGCGCGCATCGCTTTCGGCGCATCGATTTGCACGGCGAGATCGCGATAGCTCCACGTCGCGCCGAACGGAATCCGCGCCAAAGCGTTCCACACCTTCAACTGGAATGGCGTGCCCTGCGGCGCCAGCGTCAGTTCGAATGCCGTGCGTTCGCCCGCCAAATAGGCGAGCAGTTGTTCGCGGGGCTCGCGCAACGCGCCCGCGTCGCGTTTCCAGTCCGCGCGATCCGGCGCGTCGTATTTGTTCCTCGGGAACAGGATGTAGCGCAAGCCGACGGCATCCGCCGCGACCGTCAGCACGCCGATCCGGGTGTCGAATGCATCGAACCACATCAGGCTTTCTCCTTCTTTGCGGAATCGTTTGCGAGATGCCACAGGTGCAGCACCGAGTAGGCGCGCCATGGCCGCCACGCCTGCGAGCGCGCGTCCGTCGCGCGTTCGCTGAGGCGTTTGTCGCCGCCCAGGACCTGTTGCAGCACGAGATCGCCTGCCGGAAACGCATCCGGATGCCCGAGTGCGCGCATGGCGATGTAATGCGCAGTCCATGCGCCGATGCCCGGCAGCGCGCTCATCTGTTCGACGAAAGCGTCGAGGCGCTGGCCGACGCTGAAATCGACGCGACCATCGAGCACTGCCGCGGCCATCGAGCGCAGGGTTGCCGCGCGCGATTTCGGCAGGCCGATGGTTTCCAGCGGCGCATCGCGCAGTCGCTCAGGCGTTGGAAACGCGCGATCAAGGCCGTCGCGCGCTTGCGTGCGTGTTTCGCCGTATGCATCCACAAGCCGTCGCGCGAGCGTCGTCGCGCCCGCGACGCTGATCTGCTGGCCAATCACCGCGCGCACCGCGATCTCGAAACCGTCCCAACCACCCGGCACGCGCAGACCGGGCCGCTTCCTGATGGCCTTCGCGAGCAACGGTTCTTCGCGCAGCGCCGCATGCACGGCGACGAGGTCCGCGTCGAGGTCGAACACCCGCCGCACCCGCCGCACGATATCGGGAATCGAGCGCGGGTCGGTATTGGAAATTTCCAGCGACAACTCCGGCTTCGCGCTGTTCGCAGTCACGCGGATCCATGTCGATGCATCCGTTGGACCGATCACGCGCTCGTAACTGTCGGTTCCGACGCGCTCGATGCCCGGAATCGTGCGCCGCGCGAGGAACGCGAGCATCGCCGCGAAATCCAGTGGCGGGCGATAACCAAGGCGCAACGTCAACGCGCCGCTTGGCATTTCGCCGCGTTGCCGACGAATTGCGGTCGGAGGCATCCCGCAGCCTTCGAGGAACGCCGTATTGAATCGCCGCAAGCTGTTGAAACCGGCGGCGAGCGCGACCTGCGTGACCGGCAGCGTCGTTTCAGTCAGCAGCTGTTTCGCGAGCAGCAGGCGACGCGTCGTGTGCACCGCGATCGGCGTCGCGCCCGTTCGCGCGAGGAACACGCGGCGCAGTTGCCGCGAACCGATGCCGACCTGCGTCGCGAGCGTTTCGATCGATGCATCCTGCAATGCGCCGTCAGCGATCAGCTCGAGCGCGCGTTGCACCGTATCCTCGCCGCCGCGCGCGTGCGCTTCAGGCGACAGCTCCGGACGGCAGCGCATGCACGGCCGATAACCAGCCGCGGACGCTGCCGCAGCCGTCGGGTAATACGACACGTTGCTGCGTTTCGGCGTCGGCGCCGGGCACACGGGGCGGCAATAGATCTTCGTGCTGCGCACGGCGGTGAAGAACAGCCCATCGAAGCGCGCGTCCTTCGATGCGCGCGCGCGGTCGCAGATGGCGGGGGAGGGCATGGAGGCGTAGGACATGCCGGCATCCTACGCCTCTGGGAGTTCAATACTCGCCGTTTTCGGACATCAATGGCGGCGCCGATTCGCGTCAGTGCGTCGCGGTCCGTGGCTTGCGGAACTTGAACACGAACTGGTCGGTGTGGCCGCGGATCGATTTGTCGAACACCTTCAGCTTGTGGTCGTCCGCCGGATTGCGCAGCACGTCGCTCTCGCCCTCGAACACGAAACCGACGGCCGTCACCTGCGCCTTCACGATCGCCGGGTCGATGCGGTGCAGCGTGTCCGTATCGCGCAGCCCGGAACCCGCTTCAGCGACATGATCGACGATGACGAACACGCCGCCGGGCTTCAGCGCAGCGAACACGGCCTTGTTCAAGATCGCCGGATCCGTCGGGCCCATGAACTTGTCCGGATAGTCGTGGTAATTCTGCGACGTGAACACGACGTCCAGGGGCTTGGGCGCGGTCAGCGCGGCAGCTGGCTGGATATCCACGCTGATGTTCGTGTAGCCCGGCTGCGTGCCGAGTTTGCGCAGCTTGTCGGAATCGTCGCCGGATTCCTTGTTGTACTCGGTCGGCCAGACTGCATAGACATGGCCTTTCGGCCCGACCACCTTGCTGAAGACGCGCGTGAAATAACCGCTGCCAGGAATCAGCTCGAGCACGTTGTCGCCGGGCCTGATCCCCGCGAATGCGGTGAGCTCGGCGACCTTGCGGCGGGAATCGATCGTCGCGTCGGTCGCGCGAGACGGATCGGCGACCGCTTTCGCGACGTAGGCGGGAATCTTCACTGTTTCTGCGGCATGGCCCAGTCCGCCGGCCAGCAAGCCCAGCGCGAACGTGACAGCGACGAACATCGATTTCATGGTGAGGCTCCTTATGGGTGCAAGCGACGCATTGCGACAGCCAAGCGCGGGTGCCGCCAGTGTCGTTCGTCACTTTCCGGGGTTTCCTGGCTGGGTTCGCCGGGAACAAGGCCGGCGCCGCGAATGCGATAATCGCAGCCTCGCCACGCATCGCCGATCCGGAGCCAGCATGTCCGCAAACCGCAAAGACCCCTCGCGTTCGATCCGCGCCCCGCGTGGCAGCACGCTGACATGCAAGTCGTGGCTCACCGAAGCGCCGTACCGGATGTTGCAGAACAACCTCGATGCGGAAGTCGCCGAGAACCCGGCCGAACTCGTCGTGTACGGCGGCATCGGCCGCGCCGCGCGCGATTGGGATTGCTTTGATGCGATCCTGAAATCGCTGCGCGAACTCGGCGACGACGAAACCCTGCTGGTGCAGTCCGGCAAGCCGGTCGGCGTGTTCCCGACCCATTCCGACGCTCCACGGGTACTCATCGCGAACTCGAACCTCGTGCCGCATTGGGCGACGTGGGAACACTTCAACGAACTCGATCGCAAGGGCCTGATGATGTACGGCCAGATGACGGCTGGCTCGTGGATCTACATCGGCTCGCAAGGCATCGTGCAGGGCACGTACGAGACGTTCGTCGAAATGGGACGCCAGCATTATCGCGGCGACCTGCAAGGCAAATGGATCCTCACCGCCGGCCTCGGCGGCATGGGCGGCGCGCAGCCGCTTGCGGCCTCGCTCGCGGGCGCGTGCAGCCTCAACATCGAATGCCAGCAGTCGCGCATCGACATGCGCCTGCGCACACGCTACGTGGACGAGCAGGCGACTGACCTCGACGACGCGCTCGCGCGCATCGAAAAGTACACGAAAGCCGGCGAGGCGAAATCCATCGCGCTGCTCGGCAACGCGGCCGAGATCCTTCCGGAACTCGTCAGGCGCCGCGTACGCCCGGACGCGGTCACCGACCAGACGTCCGCGCACGATCCGGTGCACGGTTATTTGCCGATCGGCTGGACTGTCGAGCGCTGGCTCGCCGAACAGAAATCCCAACCTGACGCCGTGCGCGACGCGGCGAAGAGATCCATGCGCGTGCACGTCGAAGCGATGCTCGCGTTCCAGCAGATGGGCGTGCCGACGTTCGACTACGGCAACAACATCCGCCAGATGGCGAAGGACGAAGGCTGCGCGAACGCGTTCGACTTCCCGGGCTTCGTCCCCGCCTACGTGCGCCCGTTGTTTTGCCGCGGCATCGGCCCGTTCCGCTGGGTCGCGCTGAGCGGCGATCCCGAGGACATCTACAAGACCGACGCGAAGGTCAAGGAACTCATCCCCGACGACGCCGCGCTGCATCGCTGGCTCGACATGGCGAAGGAACGCATCAGCTTCCAAGGCCTGCCCGCGCGCATCTGCTGGGTCGGCCTCGGCCTGCGCGACAAGCTCGGCCTCGCGTTCAACGAAATGGTGCGCAACGGCGAACTGAAGGCGCCGATCGTGATCGGTCGCGATCACCTCGACAGCGGCAGCGTTGCTTCACCGAATCGCGAGACCGAAGCGATGAAGGACGGCAGCGACGCGGTCAGCGACTGGCCGCTGCTCAACGCGATGCTCAACGTCGCCGGCGGCGCGACCTGGGTTTCGCTGCACCATGGCGGCGGCGTTGGCATGGGTTACTCGCAGCACAGCGGCGTGGTGATCGTCTGCGACGGCAGCGAAGCGGCAGCCCGGCGCATCGCGCGCGTGCTGTGGAACGATCCCGGCACTGGCGTCATGCGGCATGCGGATGCGGGATACGAGATTGCGAAGCAGTGCGCAAAAGAGCAGGGTCTGAAATTGCCGATGGTTTGAGGGTGCCCAGAACGAGAGATGCTCCATTTGAACGACACGAGAGCGAATTGATGATGCGCGATCCACGGACACCGATCGAGTTTCGGGGTAATTACGCAGTTGCAGCTGTAGTGCTGTGGACTATCAACGGACTGATTGGCGTATGGCTCAATGGGGGATTCGGGCCTTTAAAAACCGTTCAATCAGCTTTGGTCTTTTCGCTAGGTGGCGCAATTCTCCTCACGGTGATGGTTGGACCGCTACTATCTAGAACGCTGAAGGCAATGGCATTCAAGCCAAATGCCGATTTGAAGAACATGACATCAGGCTTGATATTTTGTGGCTTTGTCGGTTTTTTTTTGGTCATGGGTGGTCTGTGGACCGCGTATCACCTGGCCAAGTAAGAGTAGATTTCCGGAATAGAAGGTAGCGGTGGTGCATTATTCCGCCGTAAATTGCGTTCGCAGGAGCTATCGAAAGGAGAGTGACCATGGCGACAGGTACCGTCCAACTGCACCGCGTGCTGCGCACGACGCCCGAACGCGTCTATCGCGCGTTCCTCGATGCCGATGCGATGGCGAAGTGGCTTCCGCCGTATGGTTTCACCTGCAAGGTGCACCACCTGGACGCGCAGGTCGGCGGCGCGTTCAGGATGTCGTTCACGAATTTCGGCACGGGCAACGGCCACTCGTTCGGCGGGACCTATCGCGAACTCGTGCCGAATGAGCGCATCCGCTACTCGGACGTGTTCGACGACCCGAACATGCCCGGCGAAATGGAGACGACGGTGTCGCTGAAACCGGTCATGTGCGGAACGGACATCAGCATCGTGCAGGCGGGAATCCCGGAAATGATTCCGGTCGAGATGTGCTACCTCGGCTGGCAGGAATCGCTCGCGCAACTGGCGACGCTGGTCGAACCGAACATCCCGGATTGAGGGCCGCCTTCGCGCGGCAACAGGGCGGCTGCGCGCACCGGGCGTCTTGAAATCCCCGCTCGGCGCCACCAGAAACCGGCCATCGATCCTTCTTCCTCGAGGCCGCCCCATGACCACGACCACCGAAACCCGCAAGTTCGAGGCCGAGACCGCGCAGGTCCTGCACCTGGTCACGCACTCGCTGTATTCGCACAAGGAAATCTTCCTGCGCGAACTGATTTCGAACGCCGCCGATGCCTGCGACAAGCTGCGCTTCGAGGCGATCGGCAAGCCCGACCTGCTAGGCGGCGACGGCAACCTGCGCATCGACATCGGTTTCGACAAGGACGCGCGCACGATCACGATCCACGACAACGGCATCGGCATGACCCGGGATGAAGTCGTCGCGAACATCGGCACGATCGCGAGCTCCGGCACGCGCAAGTTCCTCGAAGCGCTGTCGGCCGAGCAGAAGGCGGATGCGAACCTGATCGGCCAGTTCGGCGTGGGCTTCTATTCCGCGTTCGTGGTCGCCGACAAGGTCACGCTGGTGTCGCGCAAGGCCGGCGCCGATGCAAGCGACGGCGTGCGCTGGGAATCCGAAGGCACCGGCGAGTACACGCTGGAAACGATCGAAGAAGCCCAGCGCGGCACGACGATCACGCTGCACCTGAAATCCGGCGAAGACGAATTCCTGCAGAGCTGGCAACTGCGCAGCCTGATCGCGCGCTATTCCGATCACATCGGTTTCCCGATCCGCATGCCGAAGGAAAAGTTCGGCGACACATCGGACGAGAAAGATCAGGATGCCGACGCGAAAGCCGGCGACAGCTGGGAAGTGGTCAACCAAGCCTCGGCCCTGTGGACGCGCCCGAAGGGCGAGCTGACCGACGAGGAATACCAGAACTTCTACAAGCACATCTCGCACGACTACAGCGATGCGCTGGCGTGGACGCACAACCGCGTCGAGGGTACCCAGAACTTCACCTCGCTGCTGTATCTGCCGTCGAAGGCGCCATTCGACATGCTGATGGGCCGCGACGAGCGCAAGGGGCTCAAGCTCTACGTCAAGCGCGTCTTCATCATGGATGCGGCCGAACAGTTGCTTCCCGCCTACCTGCGCTTCGTGCGCGGCGTGGTCGACTCGGACGACCTGCCGCTCAACGTCAGCCGCGAAATCCTGCAGCAGAACCGCAACCTCGACAAGTTGCGCGCCGCCTGTACCAAGCGCGTGCTCGACTTGCTCGACAAGCTGGCGAAGGACGAACCGGAAAAGTTCGCGACGTTCTGGAAGGAGTTCGGCACGACCTTCAAGGAAGGCGCGGCGGAGGATTTCGCCAACAAGGAGCGCATCGCGAAGCTGCTGCGCTTCGCCTCGACGAAATCCGAGAGCGATGCGCAGATCGTCTCGCTTGACGACTACATCGGCCGCATGGCCGAAGGCCAGGACGCGATCTATTACATCACCGCGAACGGCTATGCCGCCGCGAAGGGCAGCCCGCAGCTCGAAGCGTTGAACGCGCGCGGCATCGAAGTGCTGCTGATGGTCGATCGCATCGACGACTGGATGTCGAGCTATCTCACCGAATACGGGGGCAAGAAACTGCGCAATGTCGGCAAGGGCGACCTCGACCTCGGCAAGCTCGGCGGCGCGGACGACGGCGCGCGCAAGCAGGCCGAAGCCGCCGCCGAAGGCATCCTGAAGAAGCTCAAGGACCTCCTTGGCGAGCGCGTGCGCGACGTGCGCGTCAGCGAGCGCCTGACCGAGTCGCCCGCCTGCGTGGTCGTCGACGATCACGACATGGGACTCGCGATGCAGCGCCTGCTCAGGCAAGCCGGCCACGACGTCCCATCGAGCAAGCCGATCCTCGAGATCAACCCGCACCATGTCCTCGTGCAAAGGCTCGAACACGAGGCCGATGCCGCGCGTGCGAGCGACCTCGCGCAGCTGCTGCTCGACCAGGCGCAATTGCTCGAAGGCGTCGCGCTGGACGATCCGGCGGCTTACGTCCGGCGCGTGAACAGCCTGTTGTCGGCTGCGCCGTAAGCCAGGCGACGGAACGGCAACGCATCGGGAACGATCGGCCGGCATCGCGCCGGACGGCCTCGATGCGCGGCTGTTTTCCGCGATGCGGAAGGAGATTCTTCTCCGAACGGTTTCCCGGCAATGGGCCATGCCTGCTAGTCTTTCCTCCATGAAAATCATCGCATTGATGCTGACTGTTTCCGCTTTCTTGGCCGGCAGCGCCTGCCTTGCGCAGAATCGCGACCCCGCCAGCCCGAAGGTCGGGAACAAAGAGCGCGGCAGGGAGTTGCTCGCGGTGCTCGGCCCGAGGCCGAACAATGCCGCGGGCATCACGCCGCTGCAGCAGCAGGAACTCAGCCGCCGGGTGCGTTGCGCCGCGACGCGCCAGGAGATCCAGGACGAGCTGGATTTCGAGGCGGCAGGATCGAAGGGTTTCTATCCGTTGCTCGAGCTGCGTGCCGCGGAGAACGAAATTTGCTCGCCGCCGCCGCAGCTGATATTGCCCTCGCTGCCAGTCGCACCGCCACGTTCCGAACCGAAACAGCCGACCGCTCCGCCGCACGCCACGTTTCAATCACCTCCGCAGCGGGTGGTGACGCCGCCGGCCGCGGCACAAACGTTCGCAACGCAACCAACGTCTCCGCAGCAGGTGGCGCTGGCGCCGCCTCGGCCAGCGCCGCCACCGCAACCGGTGGCACCGCCGAAGCCGGTCTCCACGGCACCTGCTTTTACGCCGGCGCCCAACTACCCGAAGGAAGACCTCGCGGCAGGCCACGAAGGAATCGTCATGGTCCAGCTCGTCATGAACGCCGACGGGTCGGTCCGTGCAGCCTCCGTGGCGCAATCGAGCAACTATCCGACGCTCGATGCCGCAGCCCTGGATGTCGCCAGGACGTGGCGCATTCCCGCGGCTGCCGGGAGGACCATCAAGGTGCCGTTGAAGTTCTCGACGCATTGATGCATCGGCGCGAACTGCACCGATGGTCGAACCGTTGATGGGCGATACCGATTGCCTCACGCGTCGACGGGTACGCAATCATTCCGGGAAGGACCGCAATGCCATCTTCGCTGCACGATGAAAGAGACACGCTCGTCGACGAAGTCCGCGACGCGACCGCATTGCTCGAGGGAATCGCCGCCGACCATTCGCTGCTCGATCGCCTGTCGCCCGAGGATCGCCAGCGATTCCATGCGGCCGTGGGGCATTTCTATCATCCGGACCCGGCCCAGCGCCGTCGCAAGCGCAAGGCGCAAGCGCGCGAACGCAATGCCGCCCAGGTCGCGAAGGAGGAAGCGGTGCTGCACCAGACCGGCATCCGCGAGTTGCGCCGGCGTCCGGTGTTCACGACGCCGAACATCTTCCCGCCCGAAGGATTCGTGCAGGACGACAGCGAGGACAACGAACCCGAAATCAGGGAATCCATCGAACCGCAGCATTGCTACGTCTGCAAGCAGAAATACACGCGCATCCACCGTTTCTACGACCAGCTGTGCCCGGATTGCGCGGAGTTCAATTTCGCCAAGCGCACCGAGACGGCGGACCTGCGCGGACGCGTCGCGCTGCTGACCGGCGGCCGCGTCAAGATCGGCTACCAGGCGGGACTGAAATTGCTTCGCGCGGGCGCGAGCCTGATCGTGACGACGCGCTTCCCGCGCGATTCGGCGAAGCGTTATTCCGACGAACCGGATTTCGGCGAGTGGTCGGACCGGCTGGAAATCTTCGGGCTCGACCTGCGCCACACGCCGAGCGTCGAGGCGTTCTGCCACGAACTCGTCGCAACGCGCGATCGCCTCGACTTCATCATCAACAACGCGTGCCAGACCGTGCGTCGCCCGCCGGAGTTCTACGCGCACATGATGGAAGGCGAGACCGCCGCCGCGCACGACGTGCCCGAGCACATGCGCAAGCTGCTCGGGCGCTACGAAGGACTGCGCCGATACGCGATGCTTCCCGAGGCCGGCGGGTCGTCGCTCGCGACCAGCAGTGCCGGTGACATCGCCGGGCTCGCGCGTGCCGCCGAGTTGTCGCAGGTGCCGCTGCTCGCCGAGGAATTCGCCGGCCAGCAGCACCTGTTCCCGCAGGGCCGGCTCGACCAGGACCTGCAGCAGGTCGACCTGCGCGGGCGCAATTCATGGCGCCTGTTGATGGACGAAGTGCCGTCGGTCGAACTGCTCGAAGTGCAGCTCGTCAATGCGATCGCACCGTTCCTGATCAACGCGCGGCTGAAGCCGCTGATGCTGAAGACTCCGGAACGCGACAAGCACATCGTCAACGTGTCCGCGGTCGAAGGCCAGTTCTACCGCAAGTTCAAGACCACCCGCCATCCGCACACGAACATGGCGAAGGCCGCGCTGAACATGATGACGCGAACATCAGCGACCGATTACCACGGCGATGGCATCCACATGAATGCGGTCGACACCGGCTGGGTCACCGACGAGGATCCGGCCGAACTCGCCGCGCGCAAGACGCTCGAGGAACGCTTCCATCCGCCACTGGACATCGTCGATGGAGCCGCGCGCATCGTCGATCCGATCATCGCCGGCTTCAACACCGGCGAGCATGTGTGGGGGAAGTTCCTGAAGGATTACAAGCCGACGGATTGGTGAGGCATCCAGCTACTACGGCGCGAAGGCTTCCGGCACCACGATCGGATGCGACGCACTAATCCGCCAATCCGAAGAACAGCAACACGATGCCGATCGTATCGACGAATCCGTGCGCGAAAACGGCGACCCAGAGGTTGCGGCGGCACAGGAGATAGGCCGTGCCGATCATGAAACCATCGCATCCCGTGGTGAAGATTCCTGCCGGTCCCTGGTAGTAATGCCCGAAGCCGAAGAGCACCGAGACGCAACTCATCGCGGCCCATTGTGCGGCCGTTGCATTGTTGCCGACGTCCGCCGCACGTCCGAGCAGGTAGCGGCGGTAACCGAACTCTTCGCCGAATGCGGCGAAGGTCCAGACGAGGCCCAGCCCCTTGGCTGCCGTCCACAAGTTGCCCCGCATTTCCCCTAGCGCATGCGCCGCGGCGCCGCTGTTCTCATGAAGCCCCATCGCTTTCGCCAGCGGTTCCGTGACGAACTGGCCAATGACGATCACGGCAACGGCGGTGACAAGGGCGACAAGAAGCGTCCGCCACCAGGATGCGGAACGCACGAGGCCAATGGCGCGAAAGCTTCCTTCCCGCAACCGCATCGAGACGGTGCCAAGCACGAACAGGATCGGCACTTCGTTGGGCACGAGGTGAAAGACGTTGTGCCCGATGACGATGGCTGCGCCGAGGGCGAATTCGATGAGCGACAGTCGCCGCTCACCGGCCGCCAGCGAGGTGCGCAATGGGGCCGCAGTGCCGGGGCTGTCCATTGATTTCGTATACAACATTTCCGGCATGCAGGCTCTAGGCCGGAAGGCATTGCCGGAAGGCGATGCGGGGTGGATCACCGCCTGCTCTTCAGCAGCCACCGGAGTCGCAAACGCGAACCTGTTCGCTACCCTCGAACGCCAGCTTCGACGCCTTCAGGTCGATCAACGACCCGAGTTCGTACACGTTCCGGTAGCCGTAGTTGTACAGCGCGATATACGTCGAAAGGTTCAGCGACGCGCTGGGCAGCTTGGTCGGGAAGGGTTTCGGGGCGCCGGTGAAATTGTTGTTGCAGTAGATGAGGATGCGCGTCGACTTGTCCGGAATCGCCTGCTTGAGGCTGTCGACTGTGATGTCCGGGAAGCTCAGGTTGATCGCGCCCTTCACATGCAGCAACGCGTATTTCTCGGCGCTGCGTGCATCGAGCACGATCGTTCCCGGCTCGCTGCTCATGCGCAGGAAGTCCTCCTCGGAAACCCGATGCGATTGCCGGTACGCGGCCGCCTCCATCGACACGCGCAGGTACGCGTCCATGTCGATCGCGGGATTGGGCGGGCCAGGCTGGGCTTTGGTGGCCTTTCCTGGAGCGCCTGCCGTCGCATCGGCCTTCGGCTTGGCGATCTCCGATGTTGCGTCCGGAGATTCCTGCGCAGCAGCAATACCCTGCATCAGCGCGATCAGCAGGACAAGCGTACGCGCGTTCATGGGTTGCCTCCTGATCAGGGTGTCGTCCGCTGGTTTGAGGTTGGGCCCGGATGAAAGTTCAAGCGCGATCAGGGAACGCCTGATGCCCTGGCCCTTGCATGCGCATCGATGCGGAAGCGGCATGCGCGGCCACGTGTTCGTTCAATGATGTTTTTCCGCTGGCTTGTGCGAAAAGAAGAAGATGCACGCGAGCATGAGTGCGAACAACGTAGCCGATGCGGAATAACGGCTGAGTGAGAGTCCGCCTTTTGCGATGGGTTTGTCGAGGAAGTCGCCGACCACCGCACCCAACGGACGCGTCAGGATGAAGGCGGCCCAGAACAACACCGTATGGGAAATCTTCGTCCGGTAATACGCCAGTGCGATCACCGCGAGCGCCCCGCCGAAGATCATCGCGCTGCCGCCGTAGCCCAGCCCGAGTCCCGCCGGAGTTTCGAGCCTGCCATCCGCGACGAAGTCGCCGAGCGCGGTGCCCAGCGTCTGCGAGAACATGATCGTGAGCCAGTAGAACATTTCCGATTTCGGTGAGCTCACGCTATCGACGGCGACCGTGCCGAGCGTGCGATACCAGACGAACAGCGAGGCCATCAACGCGGTGAACAGGATGGCGGATCCGCCCATGTAGCCGATGCCCAGCGAGCGGTCCGCGAAATCGGCCATCGTCGTGCCGACCGTCGTCGTTGCGATGATCGTGATCCAGTAAATGACGGGATGGAATTTCTGCGCCCTGACCTGGATGATGACCGCGACGATGAAAAGCGCCGCGAAGATCCCGGTGCCGACGAGGTAGCCGAGGTTCATCGACATCGACACGGCGTCGCCGCCGGTTTCGCCGAGTGTCGTGGCAAGGATCTTGATGATCCAGAAGATCAGCGTGACTTCCGGTACCTTGCTGAAGATCTCCTGCTTTTCCGTGTTCATTCTCCTGCTTCCTTGCCGGACATTAGGGGCGGAGTCTAGGCGACAACCCCTGAACGATGACTCACGTCGCCGGCGATCCATCCGCATTCCGCTCGATCAGCCAGAGCCCGGCCCACAACTTCGCATCCATCTCGTAGCCTTCGGCCATCTTCGCGGCGAGCCAGCGCGGCGCATCGCGGCGCGGGACTTCGTGGACGGTGATGTCTTCGCTTGCATCGCCACCGCCGTCGTGGATCTTCGTCAGGCCGGTTGCGCGCACGAATGCGATGCGTTCGGAACTCAATCCCGCCGAGGTCGGGCCGATCAACAGCACCTCGCAATGCGCGGGGCGCCAGCCGGTTTCTTCTTCGAGCTCGCGCGTGGCCGAGAGTTCGAGCGATTCGCCTGCATCGGTGTCGCCGACCAGCCCGGCGGGCATCTCGATCGTGCGCGTCTGCAGCGGAACGCGGAATTGTTCGACGAACAGGACGTTGTCGTCCGGCGTCACCGCGACGATGATCGTGGCGAGGCCGCCGGCATGCGTGCGCTCGGCGTATTCCCATTGGCCGCGCACCTTCATCCGCAGGTACTTGCCCTCGTAAACGGTCCTGGCTTGGTCGTTGTCCATGCGCCGATGCTAACCGGCCTGCCTTGCCGAGCGCATCAGCCGGCGAGTTCCGCGATGCGGCGGCGGGTCATCGGGCCAATGCGCAGTTGCTCGAACAACAGCTGGAGCGCAGCATCGTCGTGCGGGCCACGCGCGGCGTCGGTGAAATCGTCCGGCAGCGGCGCATCGAGCGCGATGGTCGCGAGCTGGCGGCAGAGCAATGCGATCTCGCGATGGTCGCGCAGTCGCTGGGAATGCTGCGCCGCGCCGCGCAGGCGCAGGAATGCGACTTCGGCGTGGCGGGCCAGCAGCGCGTCGAGGCTCTCGAAATGCGCCAGCAGGATTGCGGCGGTCTTCGCGCCGATGCCGGGCACGCCGGGAATGTTGTCGACCGCGTCGCCGGTCAGGCCGAGGTAATCGGCGATCTGGTGCGCGTGCACTCCGTAGCGCGCCTTCACGCCGTCGGCTCGCCAGCGCTGGTCGCGCGCGTAATCCCATTGCTCGTCGTCGCCCTGCAGCAGTTGCGAGAGGTCCTTGTCGGCCGAGACGATCACGCCGCGTCGATCCTGCGCGCGCAAGCGCTGCAAGGCGGTGCCTATCAGGTCGTCCGCCTCGTAGCGGCCGTCCACCAGCACGCTCAAGCCAAGCGCGCGGCACAGCGCCTGGCAATGCGCGAATTGCCGCCGCAATTCCTCGGGCGCGGTATCGCGATTGGCCTTGTAGGCCGGATAAAGGGTATTCCTGAACGAGGTTTCCAGCGACGCATCGAACGCGACCACGATGTACCGCGGGCGCTGGCGTTCCAGCAGTTCGAGCATGAAACGCGTGAATCCGTGGACCGCGTTGACCGGCCAGCCATCGGCGTCAAGCAGGTCCGGCGGGATCGAATGCCAAGCGCGGAAGATGTACATGCTCGCATCGACGAGGTAGGCCTCGTTCGAAGCTGTCGGGGGATGATTCATGCGGGCTGCCAGTCGGTCAGCAGGGTCGCGGGATCGGGGCGCTCGCGGTCGGCCTGTGGCGCCACCGGGGTGCCGATGTGGATGAAACCGAGCACGCGTTCGTTCGCGCCGACGCCGAGCAATTCGAGGATTCTCGGATCGTATGCGGCCCAGCCGGTCAGCCATTGGGCGCCGAAGCCGAGTGCGTCGGCGGCCAGCAACAGCGAGAAACAGGCGCAGCTTCCGGACTGGACCTGCTCGGATTCGGGGATCTTGTGGCCGGGCGTCAGCGTCGCGATGACGGCGATCACGCACGGCGCGTGGGTGAAGCGCTCGCGTTCCTTGGCGATCCTGGCTTCCGGCGGATCGGGCTCGCGTTCGATCAAGCGGGCGGCGAGCGCCTGGCCCAGCTTCGCCCTCGCGTCGCCGGCGATGCGCAGGAACCGCCAGGGCGTCAGCCGTCCATGGTCGGGCACGTGCACCGCGATTTCGAGCATGCGCAATACCTGATCGCGGTCCGGACCGGGCAATCCGAGCTGGCGTGAAGGCGTCGAATGGCGGGCGAGCAGGGTCGCGAAGGGATTCATTGGCTTGACTTGATGGGCGGGCTGAGGATGATGGCGACGAAACGTGTCAGGCATCACGGTTCGATTCAGGCGCGTCCCGCATAGTCGCGCGGAACGAGTTGTCGCCCAGTCGAGTCACCATGATACCGAAGCCTTCCTCCGGTGCTTCCATGTCGAAAACGCCATCACATCTCTCAGCGGTCGGCGGCAGCTCGCAGGCACCCTTGGGGCAACAGCCGTCGCGGACGCCGCAGGCCGTGCTCGATCGCCTGCGCCAAGCCGCGTTGCCGCGACTGGAGCTGGCCTGTGGCGAAGCGCTGAGCAAGACCGACGATGCCCTGTTCGACCTCGCCCAGCAGCATGTGTCAAGCGGCCCAAGCGGGCCCAACAGTTCGGCGCAGCAGAGCTATTTCGACATCATGCGCGAGATCCGCCGCGAGCGGCGCCAGATGGAGGTGCTGTTCCGCAACGAAATCATCGCGAGTTTCCAGGAATTCCTGCAGCCCGGCGTAGCGGGATTCTCGGGGGTTCCGGGCATCCACGGTTCCGCATTGAGCCTCGTGGCGGCCGATGAACTCGAAGAACAGCTCGCCGTCGAGCAGAGTTCGAACTCGATCCATCGCCGCTTCAAGCAGCTGATCGAACCGATCATGCATGGCCTAGCGCGGATGGCGATCATGATCTCGCCGAACTTCGACGCGCCACGCAGCCCGCTCAGTCCCGAGCGTTTTGCGATGGCGTTTCGCTGCGCCCTGGGCGCTTTCGCCGCGCCGGCCGAGGTCAAGCTGGTGCTCTTCAAGCTCTACGAACGCGAATTGTTGCTCGCGCTGGAAACGCTGTATCCGGAAGCGCTGCGGATCCTGATCGACTCCGGCTACACGTCCGGCCATGTCCCGCGCGTCCCGCAGCAGGCGCCCGCGCCGCTGCCGCGCAGCATGCCGCCGGACTTCAACCTCGGCGACCAGGTTGCGCAGCGGCAAGGCACGGGCGGCGGGCAGGGCTATTACGCCGGCGGTGGCGGCGGCGAAACCGACGACGGCATGATCAACAGCCTGCACGAGCTGTTGCAGGTCTGGCGCAAGATCCAGAGGAAGGATTCGGGCGATGACATGTCGGCCGCGGGTGCGCCATCCGCGGATTACCTCAAGCAGCCCGAGCTGAGCTCCAGCGAAATGTTGTCGGTGCTGTCGCTGTTCCAGGCCGACTTGCCGGATGGACTGAAGGCCGCCTTGCAGTCGAACGAGAGCGATCGCTCGCTCGCGCAGCAACTCAAGCGCGAACTGATCACCGGCGCGGCGGCGCTCGGCATCAGCCATGGCAATGCCAGGCTGGGCGATGCCGGGGAAGATGCGATCGACGTGGTCGGCATGATGTTCGAGGTGTTCCTCGACGAGCGCGATATCAAGCAGGACATGCGCGGCCAGATCGCGCGCCTGTTGGTGCCGTACATCAAGGTCGCGCTGATGGATCGGCGCCTGTTCCTGCACAAGACGCATCCCGCGCGCCGCCTGCTCAACGCAATCGCCGAGGCCTGCGAGGGCAACCATGGCGAGGGGCCGCACGAGCGCGAACTGCTGGAGCGGGTCGGCCAGTCCGTCGATCGGCTGGTCGCCGAGTTCAACGAGGACATCGCGATCTTCGAGCTGCTCGAGCAGGACCTGCGCACCTGCATCGAACAATACAAGCGCCGCGCCGATCTCGCCGAACGCCGCGTCGCCGAAGCGCAACGCGGCAAGGAGCGGCTGGAAGAGGCGCGCATGCGCGCCGAGGCGCTGCTCAAGAAACGGCTGGGCGCGCGCAAGGTGTCGCCGCTCGTGCTGGACGACCTGACCCGCTATTGGGTCCATCACTATGCGGTGCTGTTCCTGCGCGAAGGCGAGGACGGCGAGGGTTGCCTGCAGGCTGTGCGGACGCTGGACCAGATGATCGCGCTCGCCGATGCGGCGTTCCATACCGGCGGCCTGACCGCGCTTGCGGAAACCGATTCGTTGCAGCCCGGGTTGCTGGCGATGCTCGCCAGCTCCGGCCTTGCTGAGGAGATCGCGCTC
>Ga0157375_10001867_pt1 | contig 18137 bp, 16 predicted proteins | sample M35metaG_FD_115311 | JGI IMG/M metagenome (GOLD analysis project Ga0157375, IMG submission 115311) | Miscanthus rhizosphere microbial communities from Kellogg Biological Station, Michigan, USA - M3-5 metaG | ecosystem: Host-associated > Plants > Roots > Rhizosphere > Soil | place: USA: Michigan... | reverse complement strand
TCACAATTTGATTGACGATCCTAAGACCACCGAGGGTGAATACTGGCACGCTGTTCTGCACCGCCAGGAGCCGGATGCAGGGAATGCGGCATACTGGTTTCGGCGCGTGGGGCAGCATCCGATATTTCCGAAAGTGGCGGCGGAGGCACAGGAGATCTTGAAGCGCTATCCGGACGCCGAATTTCGGACCGGGCGCTGGGATCCTTTCGCGTTCGTACATTTCTGCGAACGGGCGCGGTTGCAGCCCGGAACCACACAGGAGAAAGCCGCTGTCGAAATCCAGCGTGCCGAGTGGCAGCTTCTGTTTGACTACAGCGCGAGGCCGCAGTGAAGCTTCGCCATCTGTTGTGGATCGTGGTATTGGCAATCGCTGCCTTTGGCGTGTGGTATGCCGTTACGCTCCGCAACCAGCCGCCCGAGCTGGCGTTTGCGCACGTTGTCCGCGAACCGATCACCAATTCGGTGCCGACCAACGGAAAGGTGGAGCCGATGGAGTGGGCGGAGGCGCGAGCCGAGCGCCCTGGTCCCGTAGAGAAAATTTTGGTGCAGCGAGGGGCGCTGGTGGAGCAGGGAGCGGCGCTCATCGAACTGGATTCGAGCGAAGCTCGTGCAGCAGTGGCGTCGGCCCAGGCGCGTGTCAGCCAGATCCGTTCGGAATTGGAAGTGATCGAGAAAGGTGGACGGGCGACGGATTTGACGACGATCGCGGGCGATTTGGAACGCGAGAAGTTGGAGCTGTCGGTGGCGCAGAAGGAATACGACAGCCTGGTCCGATTGCAAGCCAAGCAGGCGGCGACAGCGTTTGAAGTTGCGCAGGCCAAGGACAAGGTGGATCGGGCGCAGCAGCAAATACGCTCGCTGGAGCAGCGGCGCGGCGCACTAGTAATTCCGCAGGACCGGTCCGCCGCTGAGGCTCGCTTGCGCGATGCCGAATCCGCTGTAACCCTCGCCGAGGACCGGGTGCGCAAGAGCGTGGTTCGCGCGCCGCTGGCCGGAACCGTCTACCAGTTTGATTTGAAGCCGGGCGCATACTTAGAGGCGGGCGATTTGGTGGCGTCCATCGGGCGGCTCACCAAGGTGCGGGTGAAAGTGTTCGTCGACGAGCCGGATTTGGGACGCGTAGCGCGCGGCAAGCCGGTCGTGATCACTTGGGATGCGATGCCGGGGCGGCAGTGGAAAGGCGTGGTGGATAAGACACCGACGCAAATTGTGGCGCTAGGCACGCGGCAGGTAGGCGAAGTTTACTGCGTAATCGATAATCCCGATCGCGGTCTTCTGCCGGGGACAAACGTCAATGTGGATATCACCGCGGATGAATCCGCCGGCGCGTTGACGATCCCCAAGGAAGCCGTGCGGCGCGAGCTGGGACAGGCCGGAGTGTTTGCGCTCACTGGGAATACGCTCGCCTGGAAGAAGATCACGCTTGGCATATCCAACACCACGCGAACACAGGTGGAAGGATTGAATGAAAACGACGCGGTGGCGCTGCCTTCGGAAAAGCCGCTCAGGGACGGGATGATCGTAACGCCGAGGTTCCAGTAAGCAGCTTTTCGACGTGCTTGGCGAGCACATCCACTTCAACATTCAGTCGCGCGCCGATCTTGGCTTGGCCGAGCGATGTATGGGTGAACGTGTGGGGAATGATGGTGACACCGACGATGGGTCCTGGTTCATATAGAGCAGGATCCAGCGCGGCAATCGTAAGGCTGATACCGTCGATGGCGATGGAGCCTTTGTGAACCAGATAGCGATCCAGGCCTTCGGGCACCCGCAGTTTGAGCCACCAGTTGCCATCGCCCAATTCGTCGAGAGCGATCAGCAAACCGGTAGCGTCCACATGCCCTTGCACAATGTGCCCGGATAGGCGCGTGACCGGCGTAACGGAGCGTTCCAGATTCACGCCGGCGCCGGGGATGAGATCGCCGAGGTTGGTGCGCGAAAGCGTCTCGGGCGCGAGGTCCGCCGCAAACGAATTCGGGGTCAGAGCCAGTGCGGTGAGACAGACTCCGTTGACTGCGATGCTCGATCCTTCAGTGGCGTCTGAGAGAACCGTTGCGCACTCGATCACCAGGCGCGCCCCGGCTGAGCGCGCTTCGAGCGATGCTACCGTGCCCAACTCTTCAATAATTCCGGTAAACATAATTTAGATCGAGACGGACTTGTCGAGCCACGCCTCCACCGCAAACTCATTGGATGTGATCTGGTGCAGTTTCACGTCGTGGAACTGGATCGCGTCAGCGCGGCGGCGGCGTCCCGTGCCACCAGCGACCGGCAAGGACTGCGTGCCGCCCAGAATTTTGGGGGCGTAATAGAAGAAGATTTTGTCGGTAATGCCGGATTCGAGCGCAGTCCAGTTGATGCGGCTGCCGGCTTCGATCATCAGCGAGAGATATTTCTCGCGAGCCAGCAAACTGACTACTCCGTCCAGATCGACGCGGCCATCCGCGCGTTCAAGCACCTCCACACGCACGCCCTTCGACTCCAGACGCTTGCGGCGTTCTGGAGACGCCGCCGACGTGGTGGCCACCAGCACGTCTCCGCGGCAGGATGCGACCATCTTCGATTCCACAGGAAGACGAAGGAGTGAATCCAGAACAATTCGCAACAGCGGACGGCTGCGCTCCTGGGAAGTACGGTCGGTGAGAAGACAATCGTCGGCCAGCACGGTGCCGATGCCGGTAAGAATGGCGTCGGAGAGATGGCGCAAAGTCTGGACGTGAGCACGCGCGGTCTCGCTGGTGATCCAGCCCTCGTTATCGTCCGGTGCGCCGATTCGTCCATCCAAAGTGACCGCAGCTTTGAGGACCACCAGCGGCCGCCCGGTTCGCATGAAGTGCGTGAAGGCTTCGTTGAGTTGCGTCGCGCGGGCCGTATACTGCGAATCGATTTCAACTTCGACGCCCGCGTTTTTGAGCAGCCGGAAGCCAGAACCCTGCACTCGCGGGTTCGGGTCCTGCATGACGGCGACGACCTTCTTGATACCCGCGGCGATGATGGCGTCCGCGCATGGCGGCGTGCGACCCTGATGCGAACACGGTTCGAGGGTCAGATACAGCGTGGAACCACGAGACAGCTCACCGGCCTGTTCGATAGCCAGCACTTCCGCATGCTTCACGCCGGACCAAGTGTGAAAGCCGCGTCCGACCACGACGTCATCGCGCACGATGACCGCGCCCACGGCGGGATTCGGGCTCACCCGGCCTAGGCCTTGGGCAGCGAGATCGAGCGCCTCTTCGAGGTAAGGGGTCATGCTGATAGGGCCTGAGGCCTAGTCAAACAATGATGCCACGAACTGCGCGGGGTCGAACGGCAGCAGGTCGTCGAGCTGCTCGCCCACTCCCACGTAGCGGATCGGCAAGTTCAGTTCGCGTGAGATGGCAACGACCACGCCGCCCTTAGCGGTGCCATCGAGCTTGGTAAGAATGATGCCGGTGACGGCGCTGGTTTCGGTGAACTTGCGCGCCTGTTCCAGCCCATTCTGTCCGGTGGTGGCTTCGATGACCAGCAGCACTTCATGCGGGGCGTCCGGGATAACTCGCGCCACGGTGCGCCGCATTTTTTCGAGCTCGGCCATCAGATTGGTTTTGGTGTGGAGACGGCCGGCGGTATCGATAATCACGTAGTCCACTTTGCGCGCCTTAGCGGCTTGGACGGCGTCGAAGGCTACGGCGCTGGGGTCGGCGCCCGTCTGCTGTTTGATGAGATCGGCGCCGGTGCGCTGAGCCCACACTTCGAGCTGCTCGATGGCAGCGGCGCGAAAAGTATCTGCCGCGCATAGCAACACGCTGCGGCCTTCGGATTGAAGGCGGCGGGTGAGCTTTCCAATGGAAGTGGTCTTCCCCGCCCCGTTCACTCCCACCACGAAGATCACAGCTGGCGGCTGCGCGACTTGCGGCAGAGGGCGCTCGGCGGCTTCGAGGATTTCGAGTAGGTGCTCGCGGATCAAGGTTTTGATTTCCGTGGCGTCACCCAGTTGATGACGTTCGACACGCTGGCGGATGCGCTCCAGGATCTCGGCTGTGGTGTTGGCGCCGATGTCGGCGGTGATGAGCGCATACTCCACCTCTTCGAGGACGTCCGCGTCGATTTCCTTGCGGCCGCTTACGGCGTCTTCCAACTTCTCCATTAAGCCCGAGCGGGTTTTCTGGATGCCGGCCTTTAGACGGTCAAGGAGACTCCCGCCGTCGGGCGACGGAGAATCTGCCGGAGGAGTGCCGAAAAGTGTCTGGATCGCCATGGACTGAAATCCCAGTTTAGCAGTGGGATTGCGTACAGCCTCGGTCAGCGACGGCAGAAAGTGATGGTTTCAGGGGAGCCTGAATTCCACTCCACGATCGCGATTAAGCTGCTCACTGAACCGAAGGTCAACGGCTGCAAAAGGCGCCCGCCTTTCGAGATGATTGCGATTGGTCCAGCGGAGGATATTGCCGTCTACGGAATAGGCGATGGCCGCCTCTATGGATCCATCGTTGAACGCGATCATGTAAAAATCGGGCACTGACTGCGAAGCGTAGTGGTATTGGGGCGCTGAGGAATATTGCGGCGAGTAGGCGTACGGCTGATTCGATGGAGCCGAATAGTGGGGTTGGTCATAGCGGGTTTGATAATAGACAGGCGCGTAGCGGGGTTGCGGGGCATAGTTGTACTCGGGCGCCGAGGGATATTGCGGCACGAAGGCGTAGGGCTGAGCGTAATCGAAATCGTAGGCGGGGGATCCGTAGCCCGCCGGGTACCCGACCGTGTAAATCGCAGGTGCACCATAGCCACCCTGGAAGCGCGGCCGGTAGGTTGGACCACCAGCCTGGAACAAGCGCGGATTGTATCCGGGCCCAGGACCTTGATAACCAGCTTGCGGAAAACCGCCGCGAAACTCGTTGTTCGAGCCTCGCCTCCGCGAATCGGAAGAGCTCCCGCCACGCAAATGCCCGGTGAACAATCCACCAATGAGGGAGGCTCCACCACGCAGGCCATCGCTAATAACGCCGCTGAACAGGGAACCGCCGAAGCTGTTGCGGTTCCCTCTATTTTGAGCTTCAGCAGGCAGGGAAACGATCGAAAAAGTGGAAGCAATAATAACGATAAAGCGCGGGAGTCTCATGCAGCGAGCACCTCCTGGGTTCGAGAATACTCCCGGCTGCGGTTCCTGCGCAAGACCCTAGCCCATGCTTCCTTCGTCCGCCGGGGACGCTGCGGTAAAATAGGCCCAGCCGTGGAAAATATCGGGCGCTACCGGATCATCGGAGAACTGGGCCGCGGAGCCATGGGCGTGGTTTACAAAGCTCAGGACCCTGCCATCGGCCGCCTGATCGCGGTCAAGAGCATCCGGCTCGGTGAGCTCACCGAAGAAAGCGAGCGCGAACGTCTCCGCGAGCGCCTGTTCCGGGAAGCGCAATCGGCCGGGATCTTGTCGCATCCGGGCATCGTGACCATCTACGATATCGCAGAAGAAGGCGGCTTGGCGTACATCTTCATGGAACTGGTGAACGGCCCGGCGCTCGATAAAATGCTGAAGGCGGAGCAGACGCCCGACAAAGAAACTCTGCTCAGCATTCTGCGCCAGGTGGCGACGGCGCTGGATTACGCGCATAAAAAAGGAATCGTCCATCGCGACATCAAACCCGCCAACATCATGGTGCATGAGGATGGCACCGCCAAGGTTACCGACTTCGGCGTGGCCAAAATCGTCTCCCAGCAAATGACGCAGGCCGGCACCATCATGGGCACGCCCAGTTATATGTCGCCCGAACAGGTGCAGGGCGGAACGATTTCGGGACGCGCGGATCAGTTCTCGCTGGCCGTAATCGCCTACGAAGTGCTGACCGGCGAAAAGCCGTTTACCGCCGATTATCTTCCCACGCTGCTGTTCAAGATTGTGCGCGAAGAACCGGTAGCGCCGCAGAGGCTCAACGCCACGCTATCGGCGGACGTCGAAACAGTGATGCGGCGGGCGCTCTCAAAGAATCCCGCCAATCGGTACGACTCCTGCCTGGAGTTTGTCAGCAAGCTGGCCAGTGCCTGCAATGCTTCCGGTAACTGGATCCCGCTGCCGCGCGGAACCAGCGCGAATATGCCGACGGCGAGTTCGGAAGGCCAGGGATCCACGCTCGGGGTCACCGTTGCTGAAAATCTGGCGGAGACCATGGCGGCTCCGCTCACGGTTCCCCCTCCGCCGCCGGCGGAACGACGACCCTTGCCGCCGACCGAAGAAATGCGGCTACCGAAGTACGAGCCCGCTCCGGTTCGCCAGCCGGCTCCAAAGAAACCGGAACCGCCCGCGCCAGTTCCAGTAGTTGCAGCGTCGACGTCTCCCGTACTACTCGCGGCGCCGGTTGCGTTGGGCGACCGCTCGCTTGACAACGAACCGCAGCCCGCGGCCAGCAGTACCGGCCAGAAGGTCGGCGTCGGGCTGTTAGCAGTGGTGGCAATCGGGATTGCGGCATTCTTCCTGTGGCCGAGAACCCAATCGCCCGCGCCGGCAGCGGCCCCGCTGGTGGTCGATAGCGCGATCCCGAAAACGCCATCGCAAGATCCGCCGCCGGCGCAACCCCTCGCTGAGCCCACACCTGCTCCGGCTGCGGCGCTCGAACCCGCGACAAAACCTGCGCCACCGAAGGCCCCGCCGAGTCCGACCGAGGCTTCGTTTCAGCTCACCACAACGCCGGCGGGCGCCGATGCGGTTTTCGATGGGAACGCCGAGTTGCGCTGCACCACTCCCTGCACACTTAATCTCCCGATGGGCCGGCATACGCTGATCGTGGCCAGCAAAGGGTATCGCGAGGCACAGCGCGTGTTCAATCTGCCGAACGATCCCGGGCTGATCATGAACCTGGAAGCCACCATGGGCACACTAAGCCTGGTGACTAAACCCGCCGGCCTCGCGGTGATCATCGACGGCCAGGAACAAACCCGCAAGACTCCGGCCGATTTCCCGCTCTCGGTAGGTGATCATCACATACAGGTGGTGCGCGGCGCCGAGAAGCAGGAGTTTACGGCGCAGATCCGCGACAACGTGGTAAGCCAGAAAAGTATCGAGTGGGGTCCGTAGACGGCGTCGATCTCACGGACCGATGCTTTCGCTAGCTGACCCTTCGGCCCGCGAGCCGCTCGCCTATTCGTGAACCGATGTATCTAGGAATGCGCGCAAGCGATGGCTGCGCGAAGGATGGCGCAGCTTGCGCAGTGCCTTGGCTTCGATCTGGCGGATGCGCTCGCGTGTAACCGCAAAGTGCTGACCCACTTCTTCAAGGGTATGCTCGCTGCCATCCTGCAAGCCAAAACGCATCTTGACGATTTTCTCTTCGCGCGGGCTCAAGGTCTTGAGCACTTCGGCGGTCTGCTCGCGCAGGTTTAAATTGATCACCGCCTCGGAGGGCGACACCACGCGGCGGTCGATGATGAAATCGCCCAGATGCGATTCTTCTTCCTCGCCCACGGGGGTCTCGAGCGAAATCGGCTCCTGCGCGATGCGCAGCACCTTGCGCACCTTGCCCACCGGCAGATCCATCTTCAGGGCCAGCTCTTCAGTGGTAGGCTCGCGTCCCAGATCCTGCTGCAACTGCCGCTGCATGCGCACCAGCTTGTTGATGGTCTCGATCATGTGCACCGGAATGCGAATGGTGCGAGCCTGGTCTGCAATGGCGCGAGTAATAGCTTGGCGGACCCACCAGGTAGCGTAAGTAGAAAACTTGTAGCCGCGCAGATAATCGAACTTGTCCACCGCCTTCATCAGGCCGATGTTGCCTTCCTGGATGAGGTCCAGAAACTGGAGGCCGCGATTGGTGTAGCGTTTCGCAATCGAGACCACCAGGCGAAGATTGGCCTCGATCAACTGCTTCTTCGCGATCTCGGCTTCCTGCTCGCCGCGCTCCACAATCTGCAGCGTGCGGCGCAGCTCGGTGGCGGTCGCGCCGGATTCTTCTTCCAGTTGCTGGATGCGCTGGCTGAGTTGCTTCAGCTCCTTGCGCAGCACGCCGGTCGCGCCGTTGGCGGGCGCTTCCAGTTTTCGTTGCAGGCGCGCGATTTCGCGCTCGATGGGGCGCAACTGCTCGACCACATTACGCAGATTTTTAGCTAGCGAGCGCCGCGTAGCTGAAGTAAATTGGATGCCGCGGATCAGGCGCGAGATCACCACCAGCGTGCGCGCCAAACTCCAGCGCAGCGTGCGGTGCATTTTAGGCTTCATGCCGCGCGAGACGGCTTGCAGTTTCTGACGGCACTGCTGGGCCTTGCGATAGTTCTTATCGATTTCGTCGATGATGGCGAGCAGCTCTTCGGCCCGCTCCGGAAGCGTCTCTTCGGCTACCACCAAGTCGGGCATGATCAGGACGTCGCGGATCATCACGGGATCTTCCCGCAACATCTGCGGCATCGCCAGAATCTCGTTGATCACCAAAGCCGAACGGGAAATGGCCTTGCGCACCGCAGCCTGCCCGCGCTCGATGCGCTTCGCGAGCTCGATTTCGCCTTCACGTGTCAGCAGCGGCACCGACCCCATCTCGCGCAGATACATGCGCACCGGGTCGTTGGTCTTGTCGTTGATTTCCTGGACCAGGTCGAGCTCGCCAGGTTCTTCCGCTTCCTCGGCCTTCTTGTCGAACTCCAGCTTGGGTTCTTCCAGGATCTCGACACCGGCGGTGTCAAGTTCGGTCAGCAGATCGTCGAGTTCGCGGCCGCCCGGATAGTCTTCCGCCAGCAAATCGTTGACTTCGTCGTACAGCACGTAGCCCTTCTGCTTGCCCGTGGACATTAGCTGCTTGATCCGTCCGAATTTATCGCTGCCTGCCACGCTATTCAACGAACCCCACTTCGCAAATCCCCTCGCATGAACCCGCGCCTCCGCAGTAGCCACCAGTGTACAACACCGTTATGCAGCGCACCCCACGCATGAGCTTGCGCTTATTGCCCATCGCGCTTGACTTCCTCTTCGAAGCGTTGTAGCTCTGCCATCCAATGAAGCGCCTCCTTCAGGTTCCCCTCGCGCTCGGCGGTCCTGATCAGGGTCCGCACCTCTTCCGTTTGCCGACGTTGGAAGCTGGTTTTCAATCCCTGAAGACAGGCTTCCGCTTGCGCCAAACACTCCGCTTCGTCACTTATCTCATCGGCAGCAACGATCTCGTGCAGTAGGGCCCGCCCGGGCTCACTCATGCGGGCGTCAAGAGCGGCAAAATTGACGGGACCTGCGTCGGCCATCTGGCGCAGCGCGCCGATTATTTCGAGACTTACGAAGCCTGCGGTTAGTTCCGCAGGCAGCCGCGGCAGAATTTGCTCGCGGGTTGATTCACTCGACAGCAGCGCGTTCAATAAGATCCGTTCGACCGCCGGTACTTGGACCCGGGGTGCTCCGTTGGAAGAGGCGCCGGATGCCGTATTCGAACCCTGGCTCGAACCATGTCGCGCGCCGACCTGGCCGGGAGCGTGCCGATCGGTCGCAGCCCTCTTGAATTGGTCCAGTATCAGTCCCGGCTCGACGCCCAGATAGCCCGCCAGGTCGCTCGCAACCGCGGCGCGTTCCAGCTTATCGGAAATCTTCTGCACGGCGGGCAGCAGGAACTTGAAGGCGTCCATGCGGCCGTCGGCGCCGCGCATGTCGAACTTGGCGCGCGCACGGTCCGCGAGCCAATGGAAGTAGCCGCTGGCTCCATCGAGCTGCCCGCGATACGACTCCGCGCCGAACCGCTTCACATATTCATAAGGATCCAGCTTTTCGTGGGTAGCGTCGCCCGATCCGCCGCCGAACGCGAGCACCTTCACGTGCAGACCTTCATCCAGCAGCAACTGTATGGCACGCTCGGCCGCGTTGGCTCCGGCGTCGTCAGGATCGAAATTAACCACCACCGTATCGGCGTGCCGATGTAGTGCCCGGACTTGAGTATTGGTAAGCGCGGTACCACAACTTGCAACCACCTCTTTGATCCCGGCCGCGTACACGCCGATCACGTCCATATAGCCTTCCACCAATACTGCGCGATTGGCCTTACGCATCGCGTCGCGGGCATGATGCAGGTTATATAGAGTGGATGTTTTGCGATAGATAGGTGTTTCCGGCGAATTAAGGTACTTGGGTTGCTCGTCGGCTTTCATCGCCCGGGCTCCGAAGGCGATCACTTTGCCGGACTCGTTATGAATGGGAAACATTAGTCGTCCACGAAAGGCGTCATAGAAGCCCGACCCTTCGCTACGCCGCCGCACCAGACCCGAGGCTTCCATCTGATCCGGCGAAAAACGCTCCTCGGTTAGCTTCCGCGTCAAAGCCTGGCCTTGGGGATCAGAGAAACCCAGCTCGAAGTTTTCAATGAGTTCCGCGCTCACGCCACGCTGGTCGAGATAGTCCCGCGCATCCACGCCGTGTGGACCGCTCAGAGCTGTCCGGTAGAGCGTCGCGGCAATGGCGTGCATGTCATGCAGAGCGCCTCGCAGCCGGGAATCCGAATCGGAATACTCAGGCCGCTGCGGCATGGGAATGCCATGGCGCTCGGAAAGCAGCTTTAGGGTTTCAGGAAAAGTAAGGCCGTCGACCTCCATGACAAACTTGAGCACGTCGCCGCCGGCGCCGCAGCCGAAGCACTTGTAAAATTGCCGCGTCTGATTGACGTTGAACGACGGAGTCTTTTCCTGATGAAACGGGCACAGCCCTAGATACCGCCCGGTGGCGCCAATGCGGCGCAGGCGCACATACTCGCCGGCCACCTTGACAATGTCGATCGAGGATTTCAACTGCTCAACGAAGTCCATCGCTAGGTTTCAGGGTAGCGCTTTCATAACGCGAGGGGATAAAACAAATTCATGCTAAAATGGTTTTGTGAGCCCGGCCGCCACGGAGCGCAGTTCCCGCGATCAGTTACAGGATTTCAGGGAACACACCGCGCAAAAGGTTCGCGACTTGCGCTGCCCGGTTCACGGCCAACCACCCCGCCTTCGATTCCAAGGTTCCACGCTAAGGGAAATCACTATTCAGATGAGCGGGTGCTGCGACGCGCTGCTGAGCTTGGCCAACCAACGGATCGCGAATCGCGGCTAAAGAGAATTGGCTCGCAGATGGAAACCGATGGACGGATAGCTACGGTTGCGCCGGCGCGTATTCAAGCACTAGCGCCGTGATGTCGTCCCTCACGGTGCCGCCTTCGGTGAAGCGATCCACCGCTTGCAGTAGCGCGGCGTGCAATCCTGCGGCATCGCGAGCGGCATTTTCGCGCAGGCACAGGCGTAGGCGCTCGGTATCGAAGAAGGCGCCCTCGGCATCTTCCGCTTCGGTAAGGCCGTCGCTGTAGATCACCAGTTTGTCGCCGGGCTCCAACTCCCGCTGCAGCATCTGGAAAGGCGCATCTTCCAGCATCCCTACCGGCATCGAAGTGGTGTTCAATGTGCGAAGACGGCCATCCGGGCTCACGAGGAAAGGCGCGCAATGACCGGCGTTACTATAGCTCAGCCGGCCGGATTCGTCGAGAATGCAGTAAAACACCGTCGCGTATTTTTCGCCGCGGGTCCGCTCCAGCAGGAATTCATTCAGGCGAGCCATGCGCGGCGCAATGTGCGCCGGCTCGCCGGACGCCATCAGAAAAGTGCCCTGCAGCAGGCTGGCCAGCAGCGCAGAACCAACGCCCTTGCCGGATACATCGGCCACAACTGCGGTCCACGAGGTGGGAGAGTTCTGGCGCACATCGAAATAGTCGCCCCCCACTTGAGTAGAAGGCGAACTGGAACCGGAGGCGCGGAACCATCCGGTTTGCGGCATGGACGACGGCTGCAGCCCCTGTTGAATCTCGCGCGCCAGCCGGAGCTCATCCTCCATGCGGAGCTTGCCCCGCCCCTCTTCAATCAGGCGCGCATTTTCTAGAATGGTCGACGCTTCGATCGCCAGCGTCTGGAGTAGTTCGCGATTACCGGTCGAGAGGTCGGCGGGCTTCGCCTTCGAGTCCATGTAGAGCAGCCCGACGGTGTCTTCCATGGCATTGATGGCACGCGTGTCGTCGGGAGCGCCGCTACGCAGCCGGATGAGCGGAAGGCACACGACACTGCGGAGCTCCAGTTGCGCTACTGTCATCTCGGGGCGGACGCCCTGCTCCTCAAACGGATCGAAGGACATCGAGAGCAGCTCGCGGCGCGATGCCAGCGCCTGGCGGATCAGATGCCGCGGGACGCGCAGATCATCGGGCAAAAGTTCGCGGCCGTTGCTGTCACGCGCCACCGACACGTCGAGGTCGGCGTCTTTGTCGTTCCCCGAACGCAGCAGCAGAAAGCCGCGTTCGCAGCCGGTAACCGCCAGCGCCGCGTCCACGACGGCCGTTAGTACCTCGCTAGTCGATAGCGAATTCTGCAGCGCTCGCGCCACTTCCACCAGTGAACGCAGCTTGATCAGATTGCCGGCGCCGGGTGCCTCGCCCGCAGCGGTCGCAACCGAGCCGAACTGGCCCAGCAGCCTCTGGATGTCCTGCTGTTCCGCGGAAAACGTGAGTTGATAGGAATCGCGTACGCCGAATTCAATGCGATCCGAATTGTGGAGGACGTACTTTGAAATCTGCCGTCCATTCACCCAAGTGCCGTGACGGCTGTTAAGATCCTCGACGGCGTAGCTGCCGTTCTCAAAGACGATGCGGCAATGATTCCGCGAGGTGCGGTTGTCGCGCAGCACCAAGCTATTGCCGGACTGGCGCCCGATGCTGAAAGGCATGGAGTCCAGCGCCACGCGGCTGCGCTGACCTGATGGCGCGAGAACCAGCAGTACCGCCGCAGGACGTTCCGCCATTACCCGATCTGTCCGGCGCGCGCCTTCTCGGCCGATTCCTGGGCTAGCTGGGACTGGCAATCCGGGCAATAGCCACCCATCTCGGTTCGCGCCGTTATGATCTTGAAGCCCAGGCTGCTTTCCATTTGCCGGCGCATCTTCTGAAGCGGCTCGCCGAAAAATTCCTCGACCTTGCCGCAGCGCAGGCAAATGAGATGAGCGTGTTCCTGCTTAAGGCGGCTCTCGTAGTAATGCTGGTCGCCTTCAAAATGCAGCAGATCGAGTTCGTCGATCAGGCCGCCGGCTTTCAATAGTTTGAGCGTCCGATAAACCGTGACCCGATTGAGCTTGGGGTCTTTTTCCTTAGCGAGCTGGTACAGTGACTCGGCGTTCAGATGCTTGCCAGAGCGATCCAGCAGATCCAGCAAGATGCGGCGCTGGCGCGTAAGCCGTACCCCGCGTTCGCGGAGCGAATTCTGAATTCCGGCAGCAGCAGGCATCACTGTCTTGAGAGTAGCAAATTCGCGAGTCACAGCAGACATCAACAGGCTATGTAATGCAACCAGGGAGGTTAGTCGGCTTGATGCGGCGTGTTTGTTGTGTAGCTCCCATACAATCGAGCCGTATGACAAAACGTTTTCATATGTATTGGCTGCGGGAGTCGGGTTGCGACTTGGGGACGCCGCTGGACGCGGACGAATTGGACGCCGTGATTCGCGCGCGCGTGATGGAACTGGCGAACGGCGACGATCGCACCCTCGACCTGTATTTGCCCTTTCTGGATGGCAGGGAGTCGCGCCGCCGCACCGAGGCTTTGCGCGCCGTAACGTTGGTGCGCGACGGCGACGCGATCCGCAGCGTCCCGCCTACAGCTGTTGCAAAACTGCGCGACAGAGCTGCCCTGCTGCTGGCGACGCATCCCGCATGGAGCAGCGTGCTGGACGAACGCCACCCGGAGTATTTTCACACCTGGCAAGCAGTCTCGCTGGTGGTTCAGAATGCGCTGCGTCTCTGGATTCCGGAGATTTACTTCCGCGACCCGGCGCGCTACGAGGACCGCGACGCCGCTTTTCCTCTGCTGGTGTATGCGGCCAGCCGCCCTTGCCGCGGACGGCCGCGCACCGAATTCACTTACGACGTGGCCGATGAAGAGGTGCTCCCGCGCGCCTTGTATCAGATCGGGGCTTCCCTGCAAAGCGTATTGGAAACAGTGGAGCGCGGCCTGTACGATTGCGGCCGTCCCGCGCTGGCCCGGCGCTACGCTCCGCGCTGGCATCAGGACGTGCTGCGCGCCGTGCAGAGAAAGCCCCGGTCGCTGCTCGATCTGCTGGGGGATGAAGCGGCAGTGGTGAATGCATTCGTGGGCCTTGGCTCAGGGCGCAAGATGCAGGCCGTCAAGCCGTTCGCGCGGGCGGCCAGCATGGCGCTCCGCAGCATGTATGGCGAAGATCTGCGGCCCCTGGCGCTCCGGCTGTTGGAGGAAGCCACGCGGACGCTGGAAACCGCAGCCTGCTCAGCCGTTTGATTTCGCGCGGTTGAAACGACATATAAGGCCCGTGAGAGCATACGATTGGCAGGTTTGAAGATATTTCGTTCAGGTCGGCTCGAATCCGCTTACAGGTTTGCGATATGGATCATTGGACTCTCGTCTACAAACCATGTCGACCTTGGCTTCTGCGACCCGGGCACGCCACCTGCTAAAGCGCCTACCCGCGTTTTCGCCCATCGCCATCAAGCTGATGGTGATGGTGAACGATGAGAACGTATCGTTTAAAGACGTAGCCAAGCTGTTCTCGGCAGATCCGGTTTTGGCTGGGCAAGTCCTGCAGCTCGCGAATTCGGGAATGTATGGACGTCAAGGTGGCCCCGTTCAGTCCGTCCTTCATGCGATGGCGATACTTGGGTTAAAGAATATCAGCCGCATTGCCATCACCGCGGCACTCTCCAACGGTTTTCCGTCCCGCACGCCTTCTTGGACCCGGAGCTGGTGGCGGCACAGTATTGCATCGGCGCTGATCGCGGATCACGTTGGAGTGGCTGACCTCCATCTCGACTTCGGTTATACCGCTGGCTTGCTTCATGCGATCGGTCAGCTTGCGCTGTTTCAGAGCGCGCCCGAGGAGTATCCCCAGCTGGTTCAAGAAACGCAGTCGGCCGGAGCAGACCTTCTGCAGTGCGAGCGCACGCGTTTCGGTGCGGATCACCTTGAGCTTTCTGGCCTGATTCTTGCGGAGTGGGGGCTACCTCACGGCCTGCAGGAAGCGGTGTCTGAAGACCACAATTCCAATTCTTCCGATCCTCTAACCGCAAGCGTTCAGGCCGGATGCTGGTATGCCGAAGCCGCGGGATTTGGGCGGTGCGGGTGCTTACCAGATCAAACGGGCAATCCCCCGCAGCAGGCGAAGGCACTAGACAAGCATCTGTTGGACTTTTTGACCATCGAAGTCAACCGCATCGAGTGCTCGCTTCACTAGATGTACTTACCGGGCTATTTCACAATCTCAACTTGCTGCGTAACATCCAGCGTCTTGGGCGGCAGACACATAGTATTGTTGCAGGCCTGATAACGGAGTTTGCCGGTGAGTGTAGCTGGTCCCGGCGCGGCATTGGCGGGAGCCTTGAAGTGCGTCACGATCTGGAAATCCCCGCTGAACACCGATAGCGGCTTTTCAGAGAAGCTGTACTTCTCCATCCGCGGCTGCGGGAAGGCGAAGCCCACGGCCTCTAGCGGTCCGGGATTCCAGGTGAGCCGCAGCGGAATCAGGTATTCATCCGAGGGCGTGTTGCTGTTGACGTGGTAACCCGCGCGCAGATCCAGCGGCAGTATGGAATCGACCGCCGCACCCGGCTTCGCAACTACCTTACGCGGAGGCGTGAAGTTAAGGACGTTGCCCTGCGCGAAGGCCTGCGCCCGTAAGGCCGGCGAGCACGCCAGCGCTAGCATCACGCACAGCAGAGTTCCTGGGAGCCTCAAGAAGTTTGACAATCTCATTCTGGTAGTCCACTTTATCGACGAGTCCAATATGGTTGGAAGCAATCCGCCCCTCGCGATCCAGCATAAACGAGGTCGGCAGTGAATCGATCTCCCCAAATTGCTCGGAGACCACTTCTGAGCCGATCATGATGCGGTAGTTGATCTTATGCGAAGCGACATAGGGCCGGACCGACTTCCATCCGTCATCGTCCATGGAGACTCCCAGGACGGCGAAACCCTGATCCTTATACTTTTTCTCGAACTCGATGAACCACGGGATCTCCGCCTCGCATGGGCCGCACCAGGTGGCCCAGAAGTTGATCAGCACAACTTTGCCGCGATAATCGGAAAGATTCACAGCGTTTCCATCGGCATCCTTCAAAGAGAAGTTCGGGGCCTGCTTCCGTAGACCCTCGGATTTAAGTTCGCCAGTTGGCAAACTCGACGGTCTAGAACAACTCGCGATAAGGAATGCGAGCGCGGCCGACGCCGCTGCTACATGGATTCGGCTCATCTCACTTCTAAAGTATCATGCCGTGTTCGGACTGTGCTCAGACGGCGACCGGTTGACCGACCGAAAACTGTTCCTTGATCCAGCGCCGGCGCAGGCGGCGGCAGGGGGTTGCGAGTGTGAATTCGTCGTGCGCGCGCAGACCGGCAAACATCCAGGCAGCGGAGTCGCAGAAACTTTCGCAGGCGTAGCGGCGCCATCTTGGCGTGCGCAGACGGGCGTCGGCGAGCGTGAGGGTCTCCTTGCGCCACTCGGCGCTCCAGCCTAGCTCGCCCTTCACCCGATCCCGCAGCTCGCTCGCCAGCAACTGCTCCCAGGCAACACGATTCCGGTTCGAAAGACGGACCCACGCGAAGTGAAATAACTCGTGGATCAGAACACGCTCAAATTCACCGCGCCGCGCCAAAACCGCCACGTCGAGCAGAATCAGACGCTGTGGAATCGACGCGCCCGCCAAGTGCGACCCGAGCGATCGCCGCATCTCCACGCGAATGGGATCACCCACTAACCGGGGGAGCACAATCTATTTTGCCGGAGGCGCGGGTGCACTGCCGGGGGCGGTTGCAGCGGGAGCGCCGGCACTAGGCCCAGCCGCGCCCGGAACCGCCAGCTTCGGCTGCGTGAAAAACTCCACACTTTTCACGGTGGGCTCAAAACGCTTGCTCGTATCGGCGAGCCATTGGTTTATATGAGCCCCCCGTATTTCCTCGCTGATCGAGTTCGTGACGTCGCCCATTGACTGCATGGTTTTCTCTTCCACGCGAATGATGTAGAACGCGTTGGACTGCCTAAGGGGGTCGGTTATCTCGCCGACTTTTAGAGCAAGCACCGCTTTCTTGACATCCGCCGAGTAAGAGCTATTGAGATTCACGAACCCGAAGTCGCCACCCGCGGCTTTCGAAGCAGGGTCTTCGGAATACTCAGCCACCAGTTTCGAGAAATCCGCACCGCCGCGAATTTGCTTTACCAGGTCCTCGGCCAGCTTGAGAGCGTCTGCTTCCGAGCGCTGTGTCTGGCTCGACCCGCCTTCGGAAATCGCACGCGCCACATCCTCCAGCGACTTGCCGGGGGTCACCTTTCCCACTACCGGCGCGGTCGGCTTGAAGGCGATATAAATCACCTTGATCTTGGCCTGCTGGTAGCGCGACTGATTCTTATCGTAAAACTCTTTAATTTCCTGGCTCGGTACCCGGTAGAAGTTGTGTTCGTGGCTGATCATGGCCGAAGCCATGCTATTGGCGCGCAGGAATGCCAGTTCCTCCTTTAGCGGACTTTGCTCGCCCAATTTGGCCTTCTCCCCCTCCTCGGACAAATAGCGCAGCATGAACAACTGCTGTACCGCGTACCTGGGATTCTGCTGAAAGAGTTGGATGAACTCTTTGGGCATGAACATCAAACTTCGCCGAATTTCGCCGGCCGTTACGTCTTTTCCGTCTACGTTCGCAACCACGGTGTCGTCAGGGACCGCGCCGGGGGGCACGGCCTGGGCAACCAGCGGGGTACAGGCAAGCGCGAGGATAAAAAGATATTTCATGGTGTTCCCTTCAACTTAACATGACGTGTCGTCCCATCGAACGTACCGGCTAAACCGCCGCCTAAGTTCGCTATAGTGGCTGGGAAGTGACTCTCCGTTCTGGTTTGCTCAGCGCGATGTGCGGAGTTCTGTTCGGCTGCGGCAACCTGCCGGAGCCCTATCCTCCGCCCGCGCAGCGGCCGTTCTTCGAGGCTCCAGGGGAGACAGTGCGAATGCTGAATATGGCGGACGCCGACGCAGAAAGCCACTTTGTCCAGGACATCGACGCGGCGCTCCAAGGCAACACCTGGCGGTGGACCGGCAAACGCCCCACCATTCGCTTGCATGCCAATACCAATCAGAAGCTGGTGTATTCGATCGATTTCGTGATCGCAGGATCTACCTTCGAACAAACCGG
>Ga0157375_10001864_pt1 | contig 18142 bp, 13 predicted proteins | sample M35metaG_FD_115311 | JGI IMG/M metagenome (GOLD analysis project Ga0157375, IMG submission 115311) | Miscanthus rhizosphere microbial communities from Kellogg Biological Station, Michigan, USA - M3-5 metaG | ecosystem: Host-associated > Plants > Roots > Rhizosphere > Soil | place: USA: Michigan... | reverse complement strand
TCGTCGGCGCGGATCATCGAGCCGATGAGCGCGAAGAAGGCGTGGGTCTTCAAGACGCCGCAGACCGACACCATGATGGTCCTGGCGATCCTCGAGCACGCGGCCAAGCGCGGCATGAAGACGATGGCCTACATCGGCTTCAACGACGCGCTCGGCGAAGCGTTCTACGCCGAGTTCGAGAAGTTCGCCGAGACGCGCAAGATCAGGATCGTCGCCAGCGAGCGCTTCGCGCCGCGCGACACCAGCGTCACCGCGCAGGTCCTGAAGCTCGTCGCCGCCAACCCCGACATGGTCGTCATCGGCGCGTCGGGAACGCCGGCGGTGCTGCCGGCGCGAAACCTCGTCGAGCGCGGCTACAAGGGCAGCGTCTATTTCAACCACGGCGTCGCCAACAACGATTTCCTGCGCGTCGGCGGCAAGGACATCGAGGGCATGTACGTGCCGACCAGCCCGGTCGTCGTCGCGGCGGCGCTGCCGGGCGACCATCCGGCCAAGGCGGTGGCGCTCGACTACGTGCGCCGCTACGAGACCGCGAACGGCGCCGGAACCGTCTCGGCGTTCGGCTCGTACACCTGGGACGCCTGGCTCGAGCTCAACCAGGCGATCCCGGTCGCGCTCAAGAAGGGCGAGCCGGGGACGCGCGACTTCCGCGTCGCCCTGCGCGAGGCGCTCGAGGGAATCCGCGACCTGCGCGTCTCGAACGGCGTCGTCTCGATGTCGAAGAACGACCACCTCGGCCTCGACCAGCGCGCCCGCGTCGTCGTCAAGGTCGAGGGCAACAAGTGGAAGCTCGACTGACGAGGTCTTCGCCGGTCGAGTGAGCGCCGCCTCGCCTCGGCGATCGAATGGCACTGGCGACTCCGTGCCACCCGGGCGTGACGCGCACCGTGCGGGGGCGCGAACGCCTCGGCCAAAGGGTCCGCGACTTGAGCTCGCAACAATTTGTGAGCGTGGGTTGCGTTAAAAACTACCGGCACTCCTTCAACACGGGCCCGGCCCGATGCGCGTGTCGCGTGTCGCTGCCGTGCTTCTCTATATAAAGAGTGACGGCTCGTCGCTCTCGCTTCGGCACTCTGCCGGTGCACTGTGAATGCGTCTCTCGGCCGACCCTCATGAAACCGATCCCAACGCTCATCGTGCTGGCCGACAAGTGCCATTCCGCCTTGGCGCGGCTGCTGTTTTCGCTGGCGCTGATCCTCGGCCTGTCGCAGCCCGGCATGGCGCACGCCCAGTCCCAGGCAGTGGCGCCGCAAGCCAAGATCGCTCGCGACCTGGCCTCGGGCCTCGCCGACACCGGCAAGGCGAAGGCGACCTGGATGCGCGACCTGAACGGCGTCCGCCATGTCCAGGCCGTCATCGTCGGCAACTCGGCCGATCCGGCGATGACCGACCTGCGCGCCGCCGTGCTGCGCAGCGGCGGCGCGATCCACGCCAGCCATCCGGCGTTCCGGGCGCTGACGGTGCAGGTGCGCGCGGCCGATGTCGTCGCGCTCGCCCAGCGCCGCGACGTCGTGAGCGTCTCGCCGAACCGCGTCGTTCGACGCACCGCGAGCACGCTCGAGGCGATCACCGGAACCTTGACCGGCAACGTGCGCAGCGGCAACCTCAGGAGCAACTCCGCGCAGCTCGACGGCAGCGGCATCGGCATCGCCGTGCTCGACTCGGGCGTGATGAAGGCGCATCGCGCGTTCGCCGATGGCGTCGGCTCGCGCGTGCGGCGCAACGTCGACCTGCGCAATTCCGGTGCCGCCAACTGGATCGCCGCGAGCGCGGACTCGCCCTCGCTCGCGCCCGGAAGCCCCGAGCTCGCGGCCTTCGAGGCGACGATCGCCAACGACTCCAACCTGACGCAGGACGCGTACGGGCACGGCACGCACGTCGCCTCGATCGCGGCCGGCACGGCGCGTTACTACGGGTCGACGCCTGATTCCACCGGCATCGCGCCGAACGCCAACGTCTACGACGTCAAGGTGCTCGACGACCTCGGCGCCGGCACCCTGAGCGATGCCCTGAGCGGGATCCAGTGGGTCATCTTCCACGCCAAGGAATACAACATCAAGGTTCTCAATATCAGCCTCGCGGCGAATTCGCCCGAGAGCTGGTTGACGGACCCGCTCTGCATCGCCGTGCGCAGCGCGAGCGCGGCCGGGATCACGGTCGTCGTCGCCGCCGGCAACTACGGCCAGAACTCGCTCGGCCAGGAAACCTACGGCGCGATCGGCTCGCCTGGCATCGATCCGTCGGTGATCACGGTCGGCGCGGTCAACTTCAAGGGCACGCTCGCACGCAGCGACGACAGCGTGAACCTGTTCAGCTCGCGCGGGCCGACGCGGGCGGCGAGGGTCGACGCCGATGGCGTCCGCCGCGTCGACAACCTGCTCAAGCCCGACCTCGTCGCTCCCGGCAACAAGCTCGTCGCGGCGGCGGCGACGACGGCCGTGAGCGCGAGCCCGGCCTGGAACGCCCTCGCCACGTCGTACTACGGCACCCTCGTCGCCCCGCTCGCGATCACGCCGGTGTACGGCGAAACGCAGATGATGCTGAGCGGAACGTCGATCTCGGCGCCGGCGGTCGCCGGCACCGTGGCGCTCATGCTCGAGGCGACGCCGGGGCTGACGCCGCCGGTGATCAAGGCGATCCTGCAATACACCGCGCAGCCGCTGCCGAACGCGAACCTGCTGCAGCAGGGCGCGGGCCTCCTGAACGTCGACGGCGCCATCCAGCTCGCCCGGGCGTTGAAGCCCGATCTCGCGAAGAAGATCGCCGCCGGCGAGTACGCCATCGGCGCGGCCATCAACGCCAGCGAGCTGCCGACGCCGCTGTCGACGGTCAACGGGCAGACGTTCAACTGGTCGCGGATCGTCTACGTCGGCGGCAACCACGTCGTCAGCGGCGCGGCGTTGTTCACCCGGTACCAGGCGATCTGGGATCCGCGCCTGACGTGGGCCGGCGGCGTCGTGCGCCAGCGCCAGGTCAACTACTGGTCGGGCAACGGCATCGTCGCCAACACCTTTGCCCAGTCGTTCACCGACAACGCCGCGCCCAGCCAGGCCCTGCTGACGCCGGCGGTGGTCAGCGCCGACGCGCTGGCGGGCGTCGCCTCGTGGATCGGCAGGTCGGGCCCGTTCGTCCCCGCGGCGACGTTGTCCGGCTGGCTCGTCGGCGGCAGCGGCCTGGTGCTGAGCGAAGGCCTCGTCCTCAGCGAAGGCCTGGTGCTGAGCGAAGGGCTGGTGTTGAGCGAGGGGCTCGTCCTCAGCGAAGGCCTGGTACTGAGCGAAGGGCTGGTGCTGGGCGAGCCGTGAGCCTGGTCTGTTCCCGAGGCGTGCGAAGTAAGGCGAGGTGACGATGAAAGCTGAGCAGCAGGACAAGACGAGCCCCGAGGCGGGCCCCGCGGCGAGCGTCTGGTGGCAGCGACTGCACCGGACCCTGATGCCGGACTACAACCGGCAACTGGTCGCCTACTGGTGGATCACGGCGCTGGTCGGCGCGGCGGTTCTCGCCCATGCCCTGCACGCGTTGTCGGCGCTGTCGCTGCGCGATCTGGCCGAAGTCGGCGCTGCCACCGCGATCGCCGTGGGGGCCGGCTTCTTCCCTTTCCGCGTGCCGCGCTCGAAGCACTCGTTCACGGCCGGCGAGGTGGTCATCTTCCTGCTGCTGCTGCTGCAAGGCCCGGCGGCCGCCACGCTGGCGGCCGCCGGCGAGGGACTGGTCGGCTCTTGGCGCACGTCCAAGCGCTGGACGAGCCGGATCATCAGCCCCGCCACGGCAAGCATCGCCATGCTCTGCGCCGGCGCCGCGCTGCAAGCCGCGACGACGTTTTTCCGGTCGCTCGGACTCGCGGACGCCGTCGTGCTGTTGCTGGCGATGACGTGCTCGGCGCTGCTCTACTTCCTGATCAACACGGCGCTGATCACCGCCGTGCCTTATCTCAAGCGCGGCCAGCGGCCCACGGCGGCGGAGATGTTCGGCAACTTCGGCTGGGTCGGCATCAGCGTCGTCGGCAGCGCGCCCGTGGCCTGCCTGATGTTCCTCGCCTATCAGCAGGCGGGGGTTGCCGTCCTGATCGTCGCCGTGCCGATGGCGTCCATGCTCGTCACGACGCTCCACTATTTCTTCCGCCAGCAGCAGGCCAACGAGGCCATGCGCAAGAACCACCTGGAGGCAATCGAGCGAGAGGCCCAGCTCGGCGCGCGCCATGTGCGCGAGCTCGAGGCGAGCGAGCGGCGCTTCCACAGCGCCTTCACCCATGCCTCGATCGGCATGGCGCTGGTGTCTCCGGACGGCCGCGTGCTGCAGGTGAACGAGGCGCTGCGAAGCCTGCTCGGGCTGGGCAGCTACGAGTCGATCGCGCAGCGTCTGATCAGTGAATTCGTCGTCGCCGCCGACGTCGCCCAGCTGAGCGATCGGCTCGCCGAGCTGAACGCCGAGCAGGTCGAGTCGTTCTCGGTCGAGCTGCAGCTGCGCCACGGCGAAGGCGACGTCGTCTGGGCGGCGGTGCACGGCAGCTTCATCTCGGACATCGAGAGCGCCTCGCCGAGCCTGATCCTCCAGGTCGAGGATGTCACCGCGCGGCGCGAGGCCGAGGCGAGGCTGCAGCACATCGCCTTCCACGACAGCCTGACGGGGCTGCCGAACCGGCGCCGCTTCCAGCAGGACCTGGAGCACGCGATCGCCCTCGCCAGGGCCGAGCCGGCGCGTCGTTTCAGCCTGATGTTCCTCGACTTCGACCACTTCAAGCTGGTCAACGACAGCCTCGGCCACGCCATCGGCGACGAATTCCTGGTCGCGGTCTCGCGCCGCATCCAGCAGACCGTCCGCCCGAACGACATCGTCGCTCGCCTGGGCGGCGACGAGTTCGCGATCCTCACCGACGACATGGGAAGCGAGGGCCATGCCGTGTCGCTCGCGGAGCGCCTGCTCGACGTGCTGCGCCGGCCCGTCAGGGTGGCGGGCAACGACATCGAGACGAGCGCCAGCATCGGCATCACCTTCAGCAGCCTCGGCTACGAAGCGCCTTCCGAGGTGCTGCGCGACGCCGACGCCGCGATGTACAAGGCGAAGGTCAACGGCAGGGCCAGGTACGCGCTCTTCGACGCCCACTTGCAGGCCGAGGTCGCGCATCGTGGCCGCCTCGAGCGCGACCTGCGCAGCGCGCTCGCCGCCGGCGAGCTGTCGGTGGCCTATCAGCCGATCTTCGATCTGGCATCTCGCCGGATCACCGGGTTCGAGGCGCTCGCGCGCTGGAATCATCGCGAGCTCGGCGCGATCAGCCCGTACTCGTTCATCGCCATCGCGGAAGAAGCGGGGCTGATCGTTCCGCTCACCGACTTCATGTTGCGAAGCGCGTGCCGCCAGCTGCACGAATGGCAGCTTCTCGACGATTCGCTCGCCGAGCTCAACGTCCACGTCAACGTCTCGGGCAGCGACATCGCCCAGCCTGGCCTGCTCGGACGCGTCAAGGCGGCGATCGAGGAGGCCGAGCTGCAGCCGGGCCATCTGACGCTCGAGCTGACCGAGAACATCCTCGTCGAGCGCTTCGAGGCGGCGCTGCCGACCCTGAGCGGGTTGCGTGACTTCGGCGTCGGCCTGAGCCTCGACGACTTCGGCACGGGGTATTCGTCGTTGCGTCATCTTTCGGCATTGCCGGTGGACAGCCTCAAGATCGATCGCCGCTTCGTCCAGGAGCTGCGGCGAGGCTCGAGCGAAGTCGCCGTCCTGCGTGCGATCGTCCTGCTGGCGACGTCGCTCGGCAAGTCGGTCATCGCCGAGGGAATCGAGTCGGCGGAGCAGATGGATCAGCTTCGGCTGCTCGGCTGCCCCGCAGGCCAGGGCCACCACCTGGCGCGGCCTCTCCCCTCGGGGCTGGTCGGCAAGCTGCTTGTCGGCTCGATTGCCCACGCGCGCGGCCGCCGGGCTGCCGAGCGCGTCTCCGCCGAGCTGCAGATCCACTGACGTTCTCGCGCCTGCTCGTGGCGTGCCCGAGCGGCTGCGCGAGCCGACACGGACGTCAGCGCAAGGCCGGCACGATCCTCGCGCAGTGCGCGAACGCCGCCTCGATCAGGCGCCGGTTGGCCTCGGGCGTGCGAAAGGCCGAGTGCGCCGACAGCGTGACGTTGGTGAGCGTCGTCAGCACGTGGCCGGGCGGCAGCGGCTCGACCGCGAAGACGTCGAGGCCGGCATGGCCGATCTGCCCCGAGCGCAGCGCCGCGACCATCGCCGCCTCGTCGACGAGCGCGCCGCGCGCGGTGTTGACGAGGAGGGCGCCGCGCCGCATCGCCGCGATTCGTGGCATCGACAGGAACCCGCGCGTCTCGTCGTTCAGGAGCAGATGCATCGACACCGCGTCGCTCGCCGCGAGCAGCGTGTCGAGCTCGACGAACTCGACACCGGCGACGCCGCTGCGGGGAGTCCGGTTCCACGCCAGCACCTTCATCCCCAGGCCGTTCGCGAGTCGCGCCACTTCGGCGGCGATGCCGCCGAAGCCGATCAGGCCGAGCGTCTTGCCGGTGAGCTGCGTGCCCTCGCTGCGCAGCCAGCGGCCGTCGCGCATCGCCCGGTCCATCGCGACGAAGCCGCGCGCGGCGGCGAAGAGCAGGCCGATCGTGCATTCGGCGACGGCGGTATCGCCGTAGCCCTTGATGAGATGGACCTCGATGCCGATCGACGCGAGCGCCTCCGGATCCATGTAGCTGCGCGCGCCGGTGCCGAGGAAGACGACGTGGCCGAGGCCGCTGCAGCGGCGCGCGACCTCGATCGGCAGCGCGGTGTGGTCGATCACCGCGATCGGCGCGCCGGCGAGCGCGGCCGGCAGCGCGTCGGGCGCGATGTCGGCGTCGCCGAAGGAGAGCTCGAGCGCGGGCAGCTCGGCCGCGCCGATCGCCTCGGCGAGATCGCGCAGGGCGGCGTTGGCGTCGACGAAGACGGCGCGCATCGCCGCGCTCAGCCGAGCGTCGCCATTGCCTGGCCGAGCCGGACCGGCCCGCCGGGCTGCCACGACGGGTCGAAGCGCAGGTCGCGCTCGGGAAAGAGCAGCACGACGGTCGAGCCGAGCATGAACCGGCCCATCTCCTCGCCCTGGCGAAGCGAGACGCTGCCGTCGGCGTACTGCCATTCGCGCACGCGCCGCGAGCGCGGTAGCCGCACGGCGCCGTGCCAGACCGTCGCCATGCTGCCGACGATGGTCGCGCCGACGAGGGTGAGGACGAAGCTGCCGACGGTCTTCGAGTCGAAGACGCAGACGACGCGCTCGTTGCGGGCGAACAGCCCCGGCACGCCGCGCGCCGTCGTCGGATTGACCGAGAACAGCGTTCCCGGCACGTGGATCATTCGCGTCAGCGTGCCGTCGCAGGGCATGTGGATGCGGTGGTAGTCCTTCGGGCTCAAGTAAAGCGTCGCGAAGCTGCCGTCGTGGAAGCGCGCGGCGAGATCGCGGTCGCCGCCGACGAGCGCCGTCGTCGAGTACCGGTGGCCCTTGGCCTGGACGATCTGGTCGTGCTCGATTCGCCCGAACTGGCTGATCGTTCCGTCGACCGGGCAGATCAGGTCGGCGTGGGCGAGCGGCCGCGCGCCTTCCTTCAGCGCCCTCGTGAAGAAGTCGTTGAAGCTGCGGTAGGCGGCGACGTCGCTCACCGCCGCCTCGCTCATGTCGACGCCGTACTTGCGCACGAACCAGCGCACCAGGCGGGTCGTCGTCGCGCCGCGCTCGCGCGACGCGACGTGGCCGGCGAACGCCGTCAGCCCGCGCTTGGGCAGCACGTACTGGGGCAGGACCTTGCGGCGATCGGACACGAGGGCGGCGCTTGCCAAAGCGGCGAATTCTATCGACGCGGATGCGTCGCGCATGCTTCGGGGACTGCTACCCTCGCCGCGTCGGTCGCACCGATCGACGCCGCGTCCAGCGAACTTCATCCATGGCTCGACGACATCTCGAACGCCACCGCACGGCGCGGATCGGCTGGCTGCGCGCGTCCGTGCTGGGTGCCAACGACGGCATCGTCTCCACCGCCAGCCTGGTCGTCGGCGTGGCGGCTGCGCACGCGACCCAAGGCAACATCCTGCTCACCGGCGTCGCCGGCCTGGTCGCCGGCGCGATGTCGATGGCCGCCGGCGAATACGTTTCCGTGCACTCGCAGGCCGACACCGAGGCCGCCGACCTCGCCAAGGAACGTGCCGAGCTCGCCCACGATCCGGTGGCCGAGCACCGCGAGCTCGCCGCGATCTATGTCGGTCGCGGCCTGGACGAGGCCCTGGCCGACCAGGTCGCCGACCAGCTGACGGCGCACGACGCGCTCGCCGCGCACGCACGCGACGAACTGGGCGTGAGCGAGGCGCTCGCTGCGAAGCCCGTGCAGGCGGCCCTGGCCTCGGCTGCGAGCTTCGCCTGCGGCGCCGCCCTGCCGCTGCTCGTGACGTGGCTCGCGCCGGCCGGAACGCTGGCGTGGTGGGTCGCGGCGACGGCGCTCGCCTTTCTGGCGGCGCTCGGCGTCGTCGCCGCACGCACGGGCGGCGCCGACCCGCTCCGCGGCGCGTGGCGGGTCACCTTGTGGGGCGGGCTGGCGATGGCGGTGACGGCGGGCGTCGGCGCGCTGTTCGGCGCGGTGGTCTGACCTGCCGCCTCGTGGCGATCGACTTCTCCGCCTCGTCGCTCGAGGTCGCGCGCGACCTGATCGGCGCGAGCGTGTTCGTCGACGGCGTCGGCGGTGTGATCGTCGAGACCGAGGCCTACGACCAGGACGATCCGGCGTCGCACAGCTACTCGGGCCACACGGCGCGCAACGCGGTCATGTTCGGGCCGCCGGGGCGCGCCTACATCTATCGCTCGTACGGCATCCACTGGTGCCTGAATTTCGTCTGCGCGCCCGTCGGCCACGGCGCCGGTGTCCTGATCCGTGCCCTCGAGCCGACCGCCGGCATCGACCTCATGCGGGAGCGCCGTGGCAGCGACGCGCTGCGCCTGCTCTGCTCGGGGCCGGGGCGCTTGTGCCAGGCGCTCGGCGTCACCCATGCGCACAACGGCCTGCGCCTCGACCGCCGGCCGTTCCGGGTCGTGCCGCGAAGCGACGACGCGACGCACGCGGTCCACGCGGGCGTGCGCATCGGCATCAGCAAGTCGGTCGAGCTGCCGTGGCGATTCGTCCTCGCCGGGTCGCCCTTCCTGAGCAAGCCGATGCGCGCGGCCGATCTGGCTTAATCGCGTCTTGCCCGCCGCCCTCGGCGAGATGCGACTGGACCGACGATGAGCGACGTTTCCTTCGCCGATGCCGACACCGCCTGCTGCATCGTCGGCGGCGGCCCGGCCGGGATGATGCTCGGCTACCTGCTCGCACGCGCCGGCGTTCGCACGACGGTGCTCGAGAAGCATGGCGACTTCCTGCGCGATTTCCGCGGCGACACCGTGCACCCGTCGACCTTGCGGATCATGGACGAGCTCGGCCTGCTCGACGCCTTCCTGCAACGGCCGCACCAGCGGCTCGACCTGATCGGCGGCTGGTTCGGCAAGACGCACGTCCAGCTCGGCGACTTCCGCGGCCTGCCGCCGCGCTACGCCTTCATCGCGATGATGCCGCAGTGGGAGTTCCTCGATTTCATCGCCGGCGAGGCGAAGAAGCTGCCGGCCTTCACGCTGCGAATGCGCGCCGACGTCACCGGGCTGATCGAGGCGGGCGGGCGCGTCGTCGGCGTTCGCGGCAGCTCCGACGATGGCGACTTCGAGGTCCGCGCCGGCTGCGTCATCGGCTGCGATGGCCGCCATTCGACGGTGCGCGCCGCGGCGCGGCTGCCGGTCGAGGACGTCGGCGCGCCGATCGACGTGCTCTGGTTTCGCGTCGCCCGCGACCCGGCCGAGATCGACAGCAGCCTGGCGCGGATCGCGCCCGGCCATTTCGTCGTCACGATCGACCGCGGCAGCTACTGGCAGTGCGCCTTCGTCATCGCCAAGGCAGGCGCCGAGGCGCTGCGCCGGCGCGGCATCGATGCCTTTCGCGCCGACGTCGTCGCCACCGCGCCGGTGTTGGCCTCGCACATCGACGCCGACGTCCGCTCGTGGGACGACGTCAAGCTGCTCACCGTCGCCGTCGACCGGCTGACGCAGTGGTCGACGCCCGGCCTGCTCTGCATCGGCGATGCGGCGCATGCGATGTCGCCGATCGGCGGCGTCGGCATCAACCTCGCGATCCAGGACGCGGTCGCCGCGGCCAACGAGCTCGCCGTCAAGCTGCGCGCCGGCAGCGTCGACGCCGACGACCTCGACGCGGTGCGGCGCCGTCGCCTCTGGCCGACGAAGGCGACGCAGGCGGCGCAGGTCGGCATCCAGAACAACGTCCTGATCCCGGTCGTGAGCGGCGCGAACGCCGAGCTCGAGGTGCCGCTGCCGATGCGCGTCCTCACCGCCATTCCGGCGCTGCAGCGGGTCATGGCGCGCGTGCTCGGCATGGGCGTGCGGCCCGAGCACGTCCGTTCGCCGGTTGCCTAGCGCTGCATCAGGAGATTTTGCTAGAGCTTTTTGCGTCACAGCGTTGTTGCCGTGTGACGCTGGCAAACCGCGTGCTCGCGATGCTCCTGAATTGTCCTATGACACCTCGCAAGCGTCGCTTCTAAGCTGAGTCGGTCGAACCCGGAGGCAGCGTGCCCGAAGGTCGGAGGAGAAGCGCATGAAGACCTCGCACCGTTTTCGTCCATCCCGCCTGACCGTCCTTCTGCTGGCCGGTTTCGCTGCCGCACCGGCCTACTCGATCACGACGTACCCCGGCGATCCCGGCCAGGTCGGCGACCCGGCGAGCTGGCGCACGCCCGAGTTCCTGCGCAGCTACGGGCTCAGGTCGATGGGCGCGGAGTTCGCCTATGCCGCCGGCTATGCCGGCGAGGGAGTTCGCATCGGCCTGGTCGATTCCGGCTTCTACTTCGGCCACCCTGACCTGCCGGCGTCGCGCTTCTCTCCGGTCGCCGTCGGCGCCGTGACCGGCGTCTGGAACCAGGCCGTCAACGACAGCCACGGCACGTCGGTGTCCGGCCTGGTGGGCGGCGCGCGCGACGGCAACGCCACGACCAACTTCCACGGCGTGGCGTTCGACGCGTCGGTCTTCGTGGGCAACACCCTCAAGGGCGACGGCGCGCTGTTCGGCATCCCGCAGGCGACGCAGACCGTGGGTCAGACGATCGACCAGGACTACATCGCCAACACCTACCGCGCCGTCGCCGCCGTGCCCGGCGTGCGTATCGTCGGCACCAGCTGGGGCAGCCAGCCCAACACCGAGCAGTACCAGACGCTGCTGCCGACAACGGGCACCAACCTCACCGGCAGAGCCGGCGCGCTCGGCACCTGGGCCTACCTGACGCGCGGCGACACGTGGTTCTCCGGCGCGCTCGACGCTTACAAGACCGGCGCGGCCATCAACTTCAGCGCCGGCAACACCGGCTACGTCAACGCCAGCCCGCGTTCCGGCGCCGCCTACTTCCAGCCCGAGCTCGAAGCGCGCTGGACCGCGGTCACCGGCATCCAGCAGACGGCCACCCTCAACGGCGCCACGGTCGGCATGACGCTCAACCCCGACGGCAGCGTGAACATCCCCGGGGTGCAGATCTACAACCAGTGCGGGTATGCCAAGTGGTCGTGTGTGGCAGCCCCCTCGCTGGGCACCGTCACGAGCAGCGTCACCACCCCCGGCGGCGTGCCCACGGCCGGGACGACCACGTTCAGCGGCACCTCGGCGGCACAGCCGCACGCCACCGCAGCGCTCGGCATCATCATGGAGCGCTTCTCGTACATGACCAACGAGCAGGCGGTCTCGGTCATGCGGACGACGGCGGTCCAGAACGCGACGATCAACGATGCTTCCGGCGTCCAGATCGTCAACCCCACCGCCGGCCAGATCGTCCAGGTGCCCGACGATCGCAACGGCTGGGGCACGGTCAGCCTGAAGAACGCGATGAACGGCCCGGGGCAGTTCACGGGCAACTTCGCGGTCAACACGCAAGGACAGAACGACACCTGGTCGAACAATATCTCCGACGTCGCGATCAAGGCGCGCCGGCTCGAGGACCAGGCCGAAGCCGCCACATGGAACGCGCGCAAGGTCGAGAAGGGGTGGAACGTCACGCCGCCGCCAGCGCCGCCGCCGGTGCCGGCGGATGCCGCTTCCCAGCAGGCGTACTACGCCAGCGCCGCCGTCAACGACTACACCGAGTACACGGTCGGCTTGGCCCGCGAGGCGGCGCGCAACACGCGCGTCTACGAAGGCAGCCTGGCGAAGTTCGGCGCCGGCGCGCTGACGCTCTCGGGCGACAACTCCTTCTCCGGGGGCACCGACCTGTTCGGCGGAACGCTCGTCGCCGCCTCGGCGCATGCCCTCGGCACGGGCGATGTCGATGTCTTCGCGGGCAAGCTGGCGACGCGCAGCGCGAGCACCGTCGCGATCGGCGGCGACCTGAAGCTCGGCTCCGGGAGCATCCTCGACCTCGGCCTCGGCCCGGGCGGCCATACGCTGCTGCTCGACGTCGACGGTCTCATGATCTTCGGCGGCCAGCTCACGATTTCGTTCTTGGACGGTTTCCTCGGCGCGGGCCTTTACGACCTGTTCGACTTCGGCAGCTTCGCAGGCACGTTCTCGAGCTTCGCGTTCGACGGGCTCTCGTCGGGCTATACGGCGAGCTTCGTCTTCGGTGCCAACGGCGTCGACCTGAACATCGCCGCGGTGCCCGAGCCGGAGACCTACGCGCTGCTCCTCGCCGGCCTCGGCGCGATCGGCTGGGCAGCGCGGCGCCGCAAGCGCGCGCTCTGAGGTCAGCGGCCGTCTCGGGCCAGGCCGGTGGCCACGGCCGCCGGCCAGCCCGCGCCTTGGCGCGCCGAGGCCACCTGCCGCAGCGTCGCGCAAGGTTCAGCCGCACGCGTCGCGCGCCGCGCCGCGACCGACATCCCGCGAATGACCTCGAGCACCTCCGGGTCGACGCGGGCCGCGGGAAACGCCGGGCTGTCGAGCAGGTCGTCGAGAAACGCGAATCCGAACAGGCAGTGAGCGATGCGCCCGCGCGAGTGCGCCGCTTCGTCATCGGATGCCGGCTCCAGCGCCAGCTCGCTCCACAGCGTGAGCAGTCCGAACCAGACGAAGCACGCATGCACCAGCGAATGCATCGGCAGGCGAGCGCCTGACCACGGCGAGCGGAAGGTCGGCGTCTCGGCCAGGTCGCAGAAGTTGCCGCCCGCCTGCTCGGTGCGGTAGAGCAGCTGATGGATCGATTCGTGGGTGACGGCCTCGATCGCCACGAGCGCCGATTCGGTCGGCTGGTGCAGGTTGGTCAGCAGGCAGCAGCCGACATGGGAGCGGTGCGATGCCGAACCCCCCGAAGCGTTCTCGCCATGGCGCAGGAGGACGCGCTGGAGCTGGCTGTTGACTAAGCGCAGCGCGGCCGGGGCTCGCCGGGCCATCGTCTGCGCGGCTTCATCGAGCACCGAGCCGATGCGCGCGCGCATGACGTCGTCATGGCGGGCCGAAGGTGCTGCCGTGTCGTAGGGGACATCGGGCCAGCGCTCCGCTGAATCGAAGTCCATGACGAAACGGAACCGGGCGTCATCGGCAGCGCCCACGGCGGCGGCGACCGGAAGGGCGCCGAAGCGCAGCTCACGCAGGACGGCGTCCACCCCACTTCTTGATGTCATTGCGCAAACCTTGCTTGACGAGTTCCGGATAGAGGGCATGCGCGCCGCTCAGCACCGGTACGGGAAAGCTGCTGTAGAGGATCGGCGCGCCCTTGCCGAGAAAGAAGGCGTGCTCGAGGATGCGGATCGGGGACACCGCAGCGAGCGCGCGTGCCGCGTTCACCATCGCCTGCTGCTGGGACGCGCTCATCGTCGGCGGCGGATTCGGAAAGAACATCGTATCGCCGACTTGCGCGAGATGGACCAGCGACCCCTCAGGCAAGACGTAATCCAGCCGTGCTGCGGCCGGCAGCGCGGCCGCCGGCGCTTCGTCGAGCGGCTTGCCCAGGCTGTACGGCGTCCAGCGGTTGACCGAGAAGACGGTGCCGTGCAAGGCACGCGGCAGCGACGGTGCCGAATGGTCGGGCACGAGCAGCCCCGGGACGAGTCGCGGCAGGTCTTCCCACTGATCGAGCAGCGAGCCGTAGCAGCCCATGATCGAGGTCGCGGTCGGCAGCGACGACGAGTAGCGGAACCGGCCGAGCTCCTCGCGCAGCCGGCTCCACAGCGCCTGGCGAGCCATCGTGCCGGCGGCCGTCGCGTCACCGGGCTCGAGGCGATCTTCCAGCGGCAGCCGGTTGATCAGCGCGGTGCGCTGCGGCTCTACGCGTCGGCCGGCAACGGTCCAGGCGTCTTCGAGCTCGATGCCGTCGATCAGCTGTTGCGTCGATACGGCGAGCAACGGCCAGCCGAGCTGCGAGCGGCCACTGACGAGCGCACGGGTGACCGCGTCGTGGGGGTCGCCGTACAGCAACAGGACGAGGTCCGGCTCGAAATCGTCGGATCGCCGCGGGACGATCATGGGGGGCGTCGTCTTCGGTTCCGCACGTTCGACGTGCCGCACGATCCTAGCTTCTCCTGGCCTGGCGGGGCCGCGCAGGGGGATGTCGCCCCTTTCGGCTACTGAATCACCTCGTCCGCGCGCGCGAGCACCGACGGGGGGATCGTGAGGCCCAGTGTCTTCGCGGTTTTCAGGTTGATCACCAGTTCGAACTTGGTCGCCTGCTCGACGGGCAGGTCGCCGGGCTTGGCACCCTTGAGAATCTTGTCCACGTAGGTCGCGGCGCGCCGAAACAAATCAGCAAGGTTCGCTCCATAGGACATAAGGCCCCCGGCATCGACGAACTCCCTTGATGTGTACACGGCCGGCAGCCGGTTCTTGGCCGCCAGGTCCACGAGGCTTCCGTGCTCTCTGAGGAACATATTGCTTGGAAGCACAGTCAGAGCATTCGCGCGCGCGCTGGTCATGTCCGAGAAGGCCCTGGCGAATTCGTCCGGACCTCGCGCCTCAATGAATTGCGGCTGCACCCCCAGCGCCCGCGCCGCGACGTCTGCTGCCTTCAGCACGTCCTCTGCTACGCGTTCGCCGAGGGCACCGCCTCCCTGGAGGACAGCGACCCGATCGACCCCCGGAACGGCCTGCTTGAGGAGTTCCAGACGCTTGCCGACGAGTTCCGGGGAGAGGACGGACAACCCCGTGACATTGCCGCCCGGCCGCGCGAGGCTGGTGACGAGCCCGCTCCCGACCGGATCGGCAGCACTAGCGAAGACAATGGGGATAGTCCTCGTCGCTTGCATGGCCACACGGGGGCCGAGTGTGCCTCCGTCGGCCAGGATGACATCAACCCTGAGCGCAACCAGTTCGGCCGCAAGAGCGGGGAGCCGCTCACGCTTCGCCTCGGCATCTCGATATTCGATCACGACGTTGCGACCCTCGACGTAACCGAGGTCACGCAGTCCATGGAGGAAAGCCTCGCGCAGGTGGGGGCTAGCGGCCAGGTTGGGCGATAGGTAGCCTATTCGGGCGACCTTGGCCGCCTGCTGCGCCTCGGCGCCGAGCGGTGCGGCGAGAAGCCCACCGGCCGCGATCAGGAATTGCCTGCGCTCGACTCGGTTCAAGCTCTCCACCTCCCTGGAAAGGCAGCAGAAAGTCTACGCTTGAACGACTGCGGCGGGCTGCGAGCGTACGGCGCTGGCGAGGGCCCGCAGCGGTTGAATCACTCGTCGATGAATTTCCACGTGTTCGCTCCGTCGAACCGTCGAACTCGCACCGATGCAATGAGCTCCGGATCGAAGTTCCCGAGGTTCACCCCGTGTTTCGCGCCCGGCGTTGCCTGCAACGGCTCCCAATGGGTGACGCACCCGCAAGTTCTGCAGTGAATGGAGCGCAGCGTCCTGTCTCCCCAGATGTACTCCGCGGTGGCTTCCGGATGGCCTTCGATCTTGACCGTGCCGAACTCGAAGTACACCCAAGGTCCGCCGATCCGACGGCACCGCGAGCAGTTGCAGGCAGTGGCAACTTCGGGCTTGGACGGCAAGGTCATTCGAACCGCGCCGCAGTGGCATGAGCCTGTGTACATCTGAGCTTTTCCAATTCGGTAGTGCCGACTGCATGGCAGGGCTGTTCAGACCCTTAACGTTCGACTGAGCGGCGAGCCAACGTCCGCTTCTATGAGGACTCGTTTGTCAAGGATGTGATCGGATCGACTATGCCTCAAGGTGGCATGGGCGTGTTGTTTCGCGAACCGACCGGTGGCCTGACCGCTTCGACGCGTGCTGATGCAAGGCTGGGGTGTGACGAACGTTCGAGCCTGCGCTCGACCGAACTTCTATCCGTGCCGGACATGTTCATCCGGCACCACATGCAACATGCGCGCGATGCGCTTGGGCAAACCCCGATTACCGACGCGCCCCATCTCAATTGACGGTCACGACAGGGTGACCCACGGACGTTTCGGGCGCGTCGACCTTTGATCATGATCATGCGCGGCGCTGCAGACCTGGCTTCAATTCGATCGGCTAGCCATCGAGCTCAGGCCGCAGCCGGCTTCAGTGTTGCCCCTGGCGGGATCTCGCCGTGCTGCAGGTACCGCCACAAGGCGATGGCCAATCGCCGGGCGAGAGCCACGATGCCGACACGACGCATGCGCTTGCCGGCTGCAGCGAAGCGTCTGCCATACCACTGGCTGAGTGCGCTGTCCGGCTGGTAGCGCAGCCAGCTCCACGCCAATTCAACCAGCAGGGATCGCAGCCGCTTGTTGCCCGCTTTGCTGTTTCCCTGCTCGACCTGGCTGTTGCCGCTGTCGTAGGGCGTGGGCGTCAGCCCCAGGCTGGCCCCGAGCTGGCGCCGGTTTGAGAAGCTGCGCCAGCCGACCAGCTCCTTGTCGAGCTTCCATGCCGAGTCCAGTCCGATCGCGCGCAGCTGGCTCAGTCGGCTCACCAGGGGATGCGCGTTGTTGGCCACCTCCTGGCGCTGCTGGGCCTCGATCGCCCTCATCTGTTCCTTGACCAGTACCAGGCGTTCAACCTCGCGCTCGATCTCGGCACGCAGCACCGGCGGCACCTGCTCGGTGTGGCTCTTCCACCAACCCGCCCAGTCCCTGCCGCCGATGCGCCCGGCCCGAAGGTTGTGCAGCACCAGCAGCGAGCCAACTCGGTTGATGTGCGCCGTGCGCTCGTCCGTCAGTCGTTGCCGCTCCCGGTCAATCCGCCGCGCGTCTTCTTCTTGTACCGTCGGCGTGCGCAGCACCGCCCAGATGCGCCGTTCTCCAGCGCAGTAGCGCTGCAGCATTGCAAGCAGCTTGTCCGCGTCCAGCCGATCGTTCTTGGCCCGCCGGGCGCGCCGGTTCACCTCGATGCTGGCCGAGTCGACGACGATGTTGTCCACGCCTTGCTCGAGCAGCCACCGGTGCAGCCACCAGCCGTCGCGGCCAGCTTCGTAGCAGCTGCGCGCCTTGGCACTGGCAGCCAGCCTGCAGCGCGCTTTGGCCCGGCCAATGCAGTCCAGCACCGCCTGCTTGTCGCCGGCGCTCACGCTGTAGCGGCTCGGACCGCGCTGACCGTCGCTGCAGCTGAGCTTCCACTGCTTGTCGCCGAGCTCGAACGCTATGTACAGCTCGCCTTGCTCCGCCTTATCCTCACCTTGAAGGACTGTCTGAGATGTCGCCATTTCCATGCTCCTTTGCAGAGGTTCTTGGAAACGCCCGTTCTAATTCAACGGGACCCGCTTGGGCAGTCCTTTCCATGAACCTAAATGACGAGGTCGTTAGTCATAGGGTGGCGTTGCTTGCAGATGGGCCTTACGTTGGCACCGGAGTCCTCATCGGCACGAGTTGCTGACCGAGTTGGCGCGCGAGTCGACGCAGCGATCGTTGCTTGGTCTCGAGCACCTTGGCTTCGTATTGCTGGAGGCCGAGCTCGACGTAGTCCATGCCCTTGACCATAACGCGCCAGAACAGGGCGGCGAGTTTGCGCGCCAGCGCGATGTTGGCGACGAGGCCGCCGCGACGTGCGGCCATGCGCCTGTAGAAGCCGCCCAGGGCGATGTCCTTGCTGCGCGCCAGGCTTCGCGCGATCACGCAGAAGAGCCTTCCGGCGCGGTTGCGGCTTCGCTTGGCCGAGCGCTTGCGCTTGCCGCTTTGATGGCTGCCGGGCGCGAGTCCCATCCAGGAG
>Ga0157375_10001862_pt1 | contig 18155 bp, 21 predicted proteins | sample M35metaG_FD_115311 | JGI IMG/M metagenome (GOLD analysis project Ga0157375, IMG submission 115311) | Miscanthus rhizosphere microbial communities from Kellogg Biological Station, Michigan, USA - M3-5 metaG | ecosystem: Host-associated > Plants > Roots > Rhizosphere > Soil | place: USA: Michigan... | reverse complement strand
GTTTACTTCGAGCATCCCAAACTGCCCACGCAGAGCGCCGAACTTGGCCGATATGCGGCCGTAAAGGCCGCCGTTATCAGTGGCGGCGTTCGACGATATACCGCGCCAGGTCACGCAGTGGCTCGGCCGCCGCGTCGAAAGGTCGCAGGGCGTCCAGGGCCAGGTCGCGCAGTTCCAGCGCGTAGGCCTTGGCCGCGTCCAGGCCGAGCAGCGCAGGATAAGTCGGTTTGTCCCGTGCGATGTCGGCACCTTGGCGCTTGCCCAGGGTGGCGGTGTCACTTTCTACGTCGAGAATGTCGTCTTGCACCTGGAACGCCAGGCCGATGGCGCGGGAGTAGGTCTGCAAGGCGGCCAATTGCGCAGCGGTCGCTTGGCCGCTGGCCAGTGCGCCCAGTTCCACGGCGGCTTCGATCAGCGCGCCGGTCTTGTGGCGGTGCATGTGCTCAAGGGCTTGCTGGTCGAGCTTGAGGCTGACCGAACCCATGTCGATGGCCTGCCCGCCGACCATGCCGGCCGGGCCCGCTGCGTGGGCCAACTTGGTCACCATGCGCAAGCGGATCTCGGCATTGACGCTGCTCAAGGCTGGGTCCAGCAACGCACTGAACGCCAAGCTTTGCAGACCGTCACCGGCCAGGATCGCATAGGCTTCATCAAAGGCTTTGTGGGTGGTGGGCTGGCCGCGACGCAGGTCGTCATCGTCCATCGCCGGCAGGTCGTCATGCACCAGGGAATAGGCGTGAATCAGCTCCACCGCACAGGCGGCGCCATTGGCCTGTTCGGCCGGCGCACCCAGGGCTTCGCACGCGGCATAGGCCAGCAACGGGCGCACGCGCTTGCCGCCGTTCATCACGCTGTAGCGCATGGCCTCATAGAGGCGGTTCATTTCCGGGCTTGGCGCAACAAACAAGGGCGCAAGCGCCGCATTGACCCGGGCTTGGCTACTGGCCTGATACGCGTCGATCATTCTGGCTGTTCCGCATCGAAAGGTTCTTCGGCCAACTCCCCGTCACGTTCGAGCAGCACCTGCACCTTCTGCTCCGCCTGCGCCAGGGCGCTCTGGCAGTCACGGGTCAGGCCGATGCCTTGCTCAAACGCTGTCAACGAGTCTTCCAGCGACAACTCGCCGTTCTCCAGACGCTCGACCAGGGTTTGCAGGTCGGCGAGGGATTGTTCGAAATCGAGTGCAACTTTTTTGCGGGCCATGGCGGCTATTCCGGTAGACGGTAAACCGGCGCGACACTAGCAGACATGGGGATTCTGGGCAAATGAGCGGGCCGTTCGAGCAAGCGCCAGAGCATCTCGGCATTTTTTGTAGACGTTGGTATTCAGCGGGTCCAGGCGCCACAGTTCGAACGCATTGCGCTCGTGGGCGGTGACGTCATCGCTGCGCAGTCGTGTCCACCAATCCAATGCTTGCTGATCGCGTTCGGAGGTGGAGGGGCTTGGTTGACTGTTCATCGGGACTCGTTGGCCTGCATAGCCACCGTGCAATGAGCCATGGCCTTATTGCCCAGCAGCGCGGTTGGCGTCGAGTATTGCCCTTGCGCATCCTTAAGTTGCGTCTCAAAGGCCTGTAACCCTTCGTGCATCTTCTGCAAGGTCGCAATCTGCGTGGCCAACGCTTGTTTCTTGGCAGCGATGGCCTGGTCGGCACGTTCCCATGGCAGCACATCGCCCGGGTGGTCCTGCAGGATTTGCTGCAACTCCTTGAGCTTGAAACCCAGTTGCTGCGCGCACTTGATAAACATCAACCGCTCGACGCTCTGCGCCGAATACACCCGGTACTGCCCCTGGCGTTGCGGCGCGGGCAGCAGCCCGATCGCCTCATAGTGACGGATCGCCTTGACGGTCGTGCCCGACAGTTGCGCGGCTTTGCCGATGTACATGAACACTCCCTTTTTCAACGAGTGCGCCCGCCTGCTTCAACCACTTTGTTCGCTGCGCCGGCGTAGAGCCCAGCACCGGTCCGAACAGCAGCGTCTTGACAGGCTTGATGCCACAAAACGCCAAGGTGGTCTTGCGCATCTGGTGGACGCCCGGCATGCGATAGAACCAGCGGTAATACCATGGCGGCGTGTCCAGGGTCACTAACAAATGTGCGGTGCGGCCGAGCAACAGCTTGTCGGGGAAAGCCTTGCCCTTGCGGTATTTGAAGGCGAAGCCGGGTAGGAAGATTCGGTCAATGAAGCCCTTCATCAACGCCGGAATACCGCCCCACCAGATGGGGAAGATGAAGGTCAGGTGGGTGGCCCAGAGGATGTCGGCTTGGGCGCTGAGCAGGTCGGGTTCCAGTGGTTGGGGCTGGGTGTAGCCGCTGTGCAGATTGAGGTCGAAAACCAGCTCGCCCAAGCGTAGGACGCGGACTTCATGGCCGGCGGTTTTTGCGGCCTGGATGCAGGTGTCGGCCAGAGCGGAGCAAAAGCTGGACGTTGAAGGGTGGCCGAGGATAACCAGGGTGCGCGGCGTCATGGGTGAGTCCTGAAATAGGGTGTTTCAGGGTAAGGGCTGCCGTATAGGGGAGAGTCAAGGCGTAGGGCCGCCATGGCCAGCAGGGTATTTCGGTATTGTTTGAAAGCCCCTTCCTAGTGCGCGCTTGGCCCCTTGTGGCCGTCAATGCCCCTGACTAGCCTGCCTCAACACTCAAAGAGCGAAACGGCATGAGCGAACCCGGTATCGGCTTGACCCCACCGCCTGCGGGCTACAGCGACTGGTTGACGGACTTGAAAGGCCGTATCCACACGGCGCAACAACGCGCAACACTGGCCGTGAATCGAGAACTGGTGTTGCTCTATTGGCAGCTTGGCCACGACATTTTGACCCGCCAGGCGGAGCAAGGCTGGGGCAGTAAAGTCATTGATCGGCTTGCCCAGGATCTGCGTGCAGCGTTTCCCGCAATGAAGGGTTTTTCACCGCGCAATCTCAAGTACATGCGTGCTTTTGCCGAGGCGTGGCCAGACCCTGAATTTGTGCAACAAGCTGCTGCACAATTGCCCTGGGGTCACAATGTGGTATTGCTCGACAAGCTCCCTGGCCCCGAAACCCGCCGGTGGTACATCGCCCAGGCGATAGAAAACAATTGGTCGCGTAACTCGCTGGTGGTGCACATCGAAAACCGCTTGCTGGAGCGCAGCGGCAAGGCGGTCAGCAATTTCGAAAATCACCTGCCTAAACCGCAATCCGATCTGGCGCGGGAGTCTCTGAAAGACCCTTATCGCTTTGATTTCCTGAGCCTGGGGTTGGATGCGCAGGAGCGCGACATTGAAAATGCCCTGATCAAACACGTCACCGACTTTCTGCTGGAACTGGGCGCGGGTTTCGCCTTCGTCGGCCAGCAAGTGTTGCTGGATGTCGGAGGTGATGAATTCTTTGTCGACCTGTTGTTCTACCACTTGAAACTGCGCTGCTACGTGGTGATCGAGCTTAAAACGGGCAAGTTCAAACCGGAGCATTTGGGGAAACTGAGCTTTTACCTCGCGGCTGTCGATGCACAGCTTAAACATCCTCACGACGGGCCCACCATCGGTCTGCTGTTGTGCAAGGGCAAGAACGAAGTCGTCGCCGAATATGCATTGCGCGACAACAACCGGCCAATTGGCGTAGCGGAATATCAACTGGTTGAGTCGTTGCCCGCGGAGTTGCAAACCAGTTTGCCAAGCATCGAGCAGATTGAGCGGGAGTTGGCGGCCCACTAAACAAAAAAGCCTGCTTTTCAGGGCAGGCTTTGTGTGCAGTGTTTAATCAGTCCTTGCGCGCCGTCAGCGCCGCATACCCATTCATCAGGTTGCGATAGTTGGGAATACGCTGGGACAACAGGTTCCCCAGGCCTTCGATATCGTTGCGCCAGTCACGGTGCAGCTCACAGGCTACCGAGAACCAGTTCATCAGTTGCGCGCCTGCCTGGGTCATCCGGCTCCAGGCCGCCTGCTGCACCGTGGTGTTGAAGGTGCCAGAGGCGTCAGTCACCACGAACACTTCGAACCCTTCCGCCAACGCCGACAAGGTTGGGAACGCTACGCACACATCGGTGACCACACCGGCAATGATGATCTGCTTGCGGCCGGTCGCCTTGATCGCTTTGACGAAGTCTTCGTTGTCCCATGCGTTGATCTGGCCAGGGCGGGCGATGTACGGCGCGTCCGGGAACATCTCTTTCAGCTCGGGCACCAGCGGGCCGTTGGGGCCTTGTTCGAAGCTGGTGGTGAGGATGGTCGGCAGGTTGAAGAACTTGGCCAGGTCCGCCAGGGCCAGCACGTTGTTCTTGAACTCGTTGGGCGAAAAGTCCTGCACCAGGGAGATCAGGCCGGTCTGGTGGTCGACCAGCAATACGATGGCGTCGTCTTTGTTCAAGCGGTTGTAGGTTGGAGTGCTCATGGTTGAAATCCTTTTTTGTTTAAGTGGGTTGGGCGTTGCGTTCAACATGGGCACAGATTAATGGGCGAGTGGCGGGGGATAAATCGGCTGAAACAGGTAATACCGTCAACTCAAAAGAGACAATCGTCAGGCTATTAGCCGTTTTGATGGTGTTCGTCGCGGGGAAATGTGAGACAAAAAATCTCACGCGTGAGCTATTGAGTGTGGCGAAAATTGCCTGTAGATTTTCTCACGCGTGAGTTTTTCACAACGAGGTCGGCACCATGAAAAGCAGCTCTCCATCGGACCAGCCCGCAGGGCCCGATACCGATTCAGCAAGCCTTCAGGGAGAGCGCTTGAAACCGTCCGCGAAAAAACCGTCGAGCTTCTACATGAAGCAGATGCGCGCGGGCCTGGCGGCCGCCGGTTATGTGAAACACGAGACTTGGGTGCTTCCCGAAAACCGAAGCCTGCTCAAGCAGATGGAGAAACAGCTCCGCCAGCCGATCCTGGCTGGCTCATTCATGTCGGAGATTTACATGAGCGCAGGCACTAACTGGAACATCGATCGACTGTTCACGGCGCTGCAGGCCCTGGACGAAGTGGTTTCCAACGACATCACGTTTTCTCTGGTTCAAGGCTCCGAGTCCAGCATCAAGCTGGAAATGAACGACTTCGGCGGCTTGCCGATTTACATCGCGGTGGTGGGCGAGCAGATCATCGTCGACACCGTGCTGGTCGACGTCGAGTCCATCAACAACGTCGAAAAATTCAATGACGCCGTGCTGCGCAGCCGGGAAATGTTCCCGCTGTCTTCCATCGGCATCGAGTCCATGCCCAACGGGCAAGTTGTTTACAACATGTTCGGTGCGCTGAGCTCTGACTCCAGCCTGACCAACATCGTGACCGAGGTGAAAACCCTCGTCGACAACGTGCAGCGCGCCAGCGAAGCCTTCGAACGTTTCTTCAATTAAGTATTCGGGAGTATCTGATGACTCAGTCCATCTGGAGCAAACTGTTCACCGCGCTGCGTGGCGGTGCCAGCGAAGTCGGCGAAGCAATCGTCGACCAACAAGCCCTGCGCATCCTCGACCAGGAAATCCGCGATGCCGACACCGCGCTGGCCAATGCCAAGCGTGAGCTGGTCAGCATCATGGCCAAGCACAAGCTGGCCAACGATCGTGTCGGCGAGTACGACGCCAAGATCACGGACCTGGAGACCAAGGCGATGGCCGCCATCCAGGCCAACCGCGAAGACCTGGCCCTGGAAGTGGCCGAAGCCATTTCGACCCTGACCAACGAGCGCGACGCCGAGCAGAAGCAAGCCGCCGAATTCGGTGGTTACGCCGACAGCATGCGCAAGGACATCACCAAGGCCGAGAGCCGGATCAAAAGCCTGCGCCAGCAAGTGGACATGGCCAAGGCGCGTGAAAGCGTACAAAAGGCTCAGGTCAGCGCGTCCATCGCCAGTGGCGGCGCCAACGGCAAGTTGGAGACGGCCGTTGGTACGCTGAACCGCTTGCAAGCCAAGCAGCAGCAACGCGCCGCGGAACTGGAAGCCCAGGACGAACTGGCCGAGGCCTCGACGGGGACTGACCTGGAACGCAAGTTGCGCGAAGCCGGCATCACGCCGAACGAAGGCAGCGCCAATGCGATTCTGGAGCGCCTGAAGCAGAAGTCGGCTGAGTAAATAATGCCGCAACAGGGAGGGCCTATTCTCGGCCCTTTCTTTTTACGTCGAGGTCAGGATGGACGCCCTCAAGGGTTTCAAGATGATCGCAGGCCTTGCCCTGCTGATGGTCGCACTGCAGCTGTTCAACGTGGCGACCGGTTACAGCCTCATGGCCTTTGGCTTGATCCCCAGGACGGTGCCGGGCCTGTTCGGCATCCTCACTTCACCGTTTTTGCACGGGTCCTTGGCTCACCTGAGCGCGAACCTGATTGCCTTTTTGGTACTGGGCACCTTGGTGATGATCGAAGGGTTCAACCGATTCGTGACCGTCAGCCTGATCATTATTCTGCTGGGTGGTGCGCTGGTCTGGCTGTTCGGTTTCAGTGGCGTGCACATCGGCGCCAGCGGCTGGGTATTCGGGCTGTGGGCCTACCTGTTGTCACGTGCCTGGTTCCTCCGGAGCTGGACCAACCTGATCACGGCCGGCGTCGTAGCGCTGCTGTATGGCGGCCTGGTCTTTGGCTTCCTGCCGCGCCAGGGCGTTTCGTTCGAGGGGCATCTGTTTGGTGCGCTCGCCGGATTTATTGCAGCCAAGGTACTTCTCTCTGCGCCGCGCAGCAGGTTTAATGCCGGCTGAACGCACTGGAGCATCCAGGCGTCGAGGCGATGGCAACTACCCAGGGAATCAGGGGCAAAATGTCGATTTTTCTTTTGTTGCGTCTATACGCCTCCTCCCTCTTTCACCGTTTCGGCTGGGCAGGTCTGGTCATCGCCCTGGGCGTGCACCTGAGCACCGCTTATTTGGGCCTGGTGCTTCTAGGCGAGCAGCACCTCACCACGCTCGCCACGTTTATTTACTTCTACCTCACCACCACACTCACCGTCGGTTATGGCGACCTCGCGCCGCAGACCTCGGCAGGGCGGGTGTTCGTGGCCGCCTGGATCATGCTCGGCGGCATTGCGCTGCTGACGGCGGCCATCGGCAAAACCACCAGCAGTGTCATCGATGCATGGAGAAAAGGCATGAAGGGCAAAGGCGATTTCACCGGCAAGGTCGGCCATACGGTGCTCATCGGCTGGGAAGGCGCGCCCAGTGAGCGGGTCATCGAGTTGTTGCTGCAAGACGAAACCTCGAACGACAACCTGATCGTCATTTGCGACTGCACCCTCGATGAAAACCCCATGCCAGGCAAGGCCGCGTTCATCCGCGGTGAAAGCCTGTCGTCCACCGCGTTATTGCTGCGGGCGGGTGTGCCCGGCGCCGAACGGGTGCTGGTGCGAACCCCGTCGGACGACCTGATACTGGCCACCGTGCTGGCGGTGAATCAACTGAGCCCTGTCGGCCATGTGGTCGCCCACTTCAATGAAAGTGAAATCGCCGCACTCGCCAGCTCCTACGCGCCGCGCCTGGAGTGCACCTCAAGCATGGCCATCGAGATGTTGGTGCGTGCTTCCCAGGACCCGGGCTCGTCAGTCGTCATCAATGAGTTGTTGTGCGTGGGCCAAGGCGCCACCCAATACCTGATGAAATTGCCCGAGGCCTTCGAAGCCACCTTCGGCGACCTGTACAGCCGCATGAAGGAGCATCACAACGCCACGCTCATCGGCTACCGCGCCAAAGGCGCCCAGCAACCTTCGATCAACCCGCCCAGCGCCACGCGCGTCGAGGGCGGCGAACTCTTCTACATCGCCTCCACCCGCCTCAAGGACATTTCCAATGGGATGGTTTAAACAGTTGATGGGGCTTGAAGCCCCGAACGCGCGTCCTGAGTCGCACCAGGCGGCCGGCCAAACCTTGCCGAGCACCGGCCCACTGGGCCTGGCACCGGGCAAAGGTGTGATGTTCGACTCCAGCCTCAAATTGCTGCTCGATGAGAAAACCTCGGTGGTCATTCCCGGCTCCCAGGAAATCTGGAGCAACGGCACTGTCGACCTCGGGCAATCGACCTGGTTGTCGCGCTACTACATGAACGACGAAGACTACTGGCTGCAAGTGCACACCACCGGCGAAATCGCCGGGCAGGTGGAGTCGGTGATCCTGTTCAACTACCTGAGCTACGTCACCGTCAGCAGTGAAGCGGAACTGCGCCGGCTGGCCGGCCCGCAAAGCCCGATCGGGCTGCCGACCTACACCCACAACGGCGTCGAATTCACCCGTGTGTGGGGCAGCGAAGCCGGCCAGACCGAGCTGGTGGCGATGACCGAGCACGTGGTCAATCCCGAAGAAGCCTACAGCGTCGAGCACCGTTCGATACTATACGACCGTGACACCGGCCTGACGGACCGCCGCGAGTTCCTGCTGTTTTCCGTCGAAGAAGACGCCGAAGGCACCATCAGCCTGAGCACGTCGCTGGGCATTTCGCTGTACACAACCGACCTGACCGCGCTCTAAACAAGGAAGCCATTCATGCTAGAAGCTCTCTCCATCTCCCTGAACAAAGCCGCCGTGCTCGGGTTTGTCCTCTACATCCTCGGGGCCGCTGTACTGTTCGTGCTGTTCCAGTTCCTCTACACCCGCATCACCCCGCACAAAGAGTTCGAGCTGATCCGTGCGGGCAACGTGTCTGCGGCGGTCGCCCTGGGCGGCGCCATCGTCGGCTTCGCCATTCCGGCCAGCAACGTGATCGCCTACTCGATCAGCCTCCTCGATTTCGTCGTCTGGGCGGTGATCGCGGCGGTTGTGCAACTGCTGGCGTTCCTACTGACCAGCCTGGTGCTCAAAGGCACGTCCGAGCGCATCAAGAACGGCGAGCTGGCGGCCGGTATCTACGTGGCGGCCGTGGCCATCAGCGTCGGCATGTTGAATGCCGCGTGCATGACGCCAACCTCGAACTGATCGCCCACGGAGCTCCCGATGAAACGAAGCAAGTACGTCCAGCTGTCGCTGGCAGCGTCGGTCGCCATGGCGATATCCGGCTGTGGGCCGACGGAAAAAACCTACGATTTGCAGAAGAAGTACAACTTCCAGTCGGTGCAGCAATGCGCCGATGAGAAACTGCCGGTGGACGTCTGCTCGGACGCCTACATGACCGCCATGGCCGAACACCGCCGCATTGCGCCGGTGTACGACAACCAGGCCGATTGCGATGCCGACTTTGTCGCCGACTGGTGCCAGCAGGATTCCACCGGCAAATTCATCCCCCGGTTGGGCGGTTTTGAACTGACCGCCGAAGGCCGGGTGACACAGTCCCAGGTCGACGCGGCCAACGCCCAAGTCGGCGGCGCGCAAGCCAACAGCGGTGGTTCGGGCTTCTCCACCAGCAGCCTGCTGACCGGTCTGCTGATCGGCAACATGCTCAGCAACAATCGCAACAGCTACCGCTCCGAGCCGGTGTACCGCTACCGCGATGACCGTGGCGACTACGGTTCTTCAACGCTCAGCCAGCGCGTCTCCAAAGGCTCGACCTTCAGCCGCTCGAACCAGGCCCGCTACGGCAGCAGCAACTACTCGAACACGCTGCGTTCCTCCAACAAATCCAGCACCGTTGCATCGGCCACCTCCCGTGGCGGCTTCGGCAGCAAGGCCAGCGCACGCAGCGGCTGGGGCGGCGGCGGGTCGAGCAGTTAAGGAAGGCGAGCCATGAAGAAAATCCACTGCGCAGAACGTCACGACTGGAAACAGACCGCCGACAGCCTCGGCTTTCTGTTCCACACCATCGACGACGAACCCTACTGGGACGAAAGCGCGTACTACCAGTTCACGCTCAAGCAAATCGAGCACGACCTGGAAGACCCGACCACCGAGATCCATGACATGTGCATGGACCTCGTTGCCCGCGTGGTCGAGAGCGAAGAACTGCTGGAACGCCTGAGCATCCCCGCGCCGTTCTACGACATGATCCGCACCTCATGGCGTGAAGGCCACCCGCACCTGTACGGGCGCATGGACTTCTCCTACAACGGCACCGGCCCCGCCAAACTGCTCGAACTCAACTACGACACCCCCACCAGCCTCTACGAAGCCGCCGCGTTCCAATGGGGCTGGCTGGAACAATGCATCGAGCGCGGCCTGCTGCCCAAACACGCCGACCAGTTCAACAGCATCGACACCAAACTGCACCAGGCCTTCGCCCAACTGCAGATCAACCAACCGTTCTACTTCGCCTCGATGAAAGACTCGGTCGAAGACAAAGGCACCACCGATTACCTGCGCCTCGTCGCCGAAAAAGTCGGCATCCAATCCCGCCACATCGACATCGAAGACATCGGCCTCACCGCCGAAGGCCGCTTCGTCGACCTCGAAGATCGCTGGATACCCCACCTGTTCAAACTGCACGCCTGGGAATTCATCTTCCACGAACCCTTCGGCACCGCGATCGCCCAGAGCGACACACAGTTCTTCGAGCCGGCGTGGAAATCCATCCTCTCCAACAAAGGCATCCTGCCGCTGCTGTGGGAATTCAACAAAGGCCACCCCAACTTACTCGCGGCGCACCTGGATACCGACCCGGGCAAAGCCGTGCCGAAAGGCTGGGTGCGCAAGCCATTCTTCTCGCGGGAAGGGGCGAACATCGAACTGCAAACGGCGGACGGGCTGATCGTCAAAGAGGACGGGCCTTACACCGATGCACCGTTCATCCTTCAGGAATTTGCGCCGCTGCCGAAGTTTGGGGACAGCTATACGTTGATTGGGTCTTGGGTGATTGGGGACCAGGCGGCGGGGATTGGGGTGCGGGAGGACAATAGTTTGATTACCAAGGATTCGAGCCGGTTTTTGCCGCATTTGATATTGGATTGAGGCCTGGGCTTTAAGGGCCAGCAGGGCTGATCGCTTTCATTTGCGGGACGTTTCCGAGAGAATCCAAACCGCATTGCGCCAGTGGGGATGCGTGACTAGGCTGCGGACTGTCACTGCATATTCAGTGAACGGGTTTAGTCGCCCGGACCTTGCTAGGCGCATGCGCCATCTCAAAGACAGGTGTCTTCTCACCTGCACTTTATGGTGGCTGTGCGCAGGGCACCCTCGGGTGCGCCGGAGCCTAGCAGCCGGTCGACTAACCTGCGTACAGCCGCCACCTCTGATTGTTTAGTCGCAAAAGGACGGTGGTATTCACTTACTGCTAGGGGTTTTGCTATGGATAACGTTTGTTCGGATTTGCCGTCATCGGGTGCGACTTACCCATTCACCGTTAATGAAGAGCTAAGCTTTGAGGATGCCTGGGTGCGTGTGGCTGAGTTGCTGCAGTGTGCGGTGGCTACGTCGCAGGTGCTTGGGAACCGCTGGCTGCACCGCAGAGGGCGGTGATGCATCTGGTGGAGCTGGCGAAGATGGTGGCGGATCGGGCTGTGGAGTGTTTGCAGCCCAGGTGACGTGACATTGGCATTTGGTTAGCGCTGTGCTGATCAAATGCCGAACTGGCCTGCTGCATCTTCACTTGGCGTGCTCATGTCGCCATTTACAATTTTTTGCGACACGTCCTTCCTTCATGTCGTTATTGGCGACATATCAGTTCATCCGTTTCCAATGTGGGCAGCAGCCTGCTGCCTAATCGCGCTTGTCGCCAGAGCGGTGCGAGACGGTGTTAGAGTCGTGAAAAACCACCTCATCAAGGATGCAGTGAATTGCCCATAAAAACGGATGTTTGGACCGTCGGCCTCGCGCCGAGCAAGCTTCATCTAAGCCGATTGGTAAGTGAGCAGTTGCTTGAAGATATGATCCTCAACTCGCCGGGCATTCTCTCAGACGAGTGGATGCTGATAGGCAAGCAAGAAAAAACGAGTTCCGGTGGACGCATTGATCTGTTGGCGATAGCCCCCGATGGAAACCTCGTACTGGTCGAACTCAAGCGTGACCGCACCCCGCGGGATGTTGTTGCCCAGACACTCGATTACGCTGCGTGGGTTCAAGGTTTACAGCCTAATGAGATAGGCGCGATTTACGAGCGATTCAGCCAAGGAAATACCCTATATGCTGACTTTTTAGCTCGTTTCGGACGTGAGCTGGATGACGACGAGCTAAATCAAAGCCATCAACTGGTCATCGTCGCGACGGAATTAGACGCAAGCAGTGAGCGGATTGTTGAATACCTCAGCCAACGAGATATACCGATCAACGTGCTGTGTTTTCAGATTTTCCAAATGGGCGATCAGCAGCTGTTGAGTCGGTCCTGGCTACTGGATCCCGTTCAGACTCAGGTGAATGCGGTATCGGCGAGCGAGGGGCATAACGAGCCTTGGAACGGTGAGTTCTATTGCTCGTTTGGCGATTCAACTTCGCGTTCATGGGAGGACGCCAGAGAGTTTGGCTTTATTTCAGGTGGCGGGGGCGCTTGGTACAGCAGAACCGTGCAGCTGCTTTCGCCAGGTGACCGTGTGTGGGTGAACATTCCACAGCAGGGTTACGTTGGTGTCGGAAGAGTGCGTGGGAAGTCGACTCCTGCGAACGAATTCACGGTGACGGTGAACGGTGAGGAGCGTCCAGTGCTTGAGGTTGCCAAGCGGGCGAACTATCACGCTGAATTTGTAGATGATCCTGAGCGGTGTGATTACTTCGTATCGATTGAGTGGCTGGACACCGTGCCAGTAAGCCAGGCTGTCCGGGAGACTGGGATGTTTGGGAATCAGAATACGGTTTGTAGGCCTAGGACGCAGAAGTGGCGGTGGACGATTGAGCGGTTGAAGGAGAGGTTTGCTGACTTTGATGACTCGGTTGCGAGTATGTCATAGCAACGCTTGCAGAGTAGGAAATACGATAGAGCACGCATTAAAAAGCCGGCTTTTGGGCGGCGTTATTATTTTGCAATTTGTTGATTATTAAGGATTTTATCTTTTTCGTAAGTCTTGCCCCCCATTCGTTCCCCCACTTTGAATTCGCGATGCTAAAAACTCGTGCTAAAAGTGGCACTTCAATAGTGGAGCTTTGGGGGTACTGGTGCGCGAATTTTGCTCGGCTGGCACTTAGGGTAACCCTTCGTTTAGTCCCGGTGCTTGGGGGCATTAGGTCGAGACGATTTTCGACCGTGCAGTAGGTAAGCGTATGGCTAGCACATCTCCTGTGCGATAAATAAGGGCGATGGTGTCCACCTATAAATGGGGGGGGGGGCGTCATCTGCTTAATCTAGTAGTTCTGCAGGCGTGTTCGTCGTTCGCTTACGGTGCATTATTCGTGAAAATACTGTGAGCGCTTTGCGTCCAATGAGCTGCCCGCAACTCTAGATAAGCCTGTCACCAGTAAGTCCTTTATCGACGGACACTAAATCGTAACGCATTTATTTCGATGCGATAGAAACAGCCATCGCTCCATTAAATATTAGTTTTTAGAAGGTTTAACTGTTGCGTGTTTTCTTAGCTGCATTATCAGCTAGTGGTGCCAGTAATGCAGCGAAGGTGTATGCTTAATTTTTTATAGTCTTCATGTGTCAATTGCTTGATGCAAGTAATGACATGGGGCCTTTGCCTGTTCCCGGATGATCTTGATACTCTCCTATGAGATTCAAGTATTTCTGGTCCACCGGGCCAATAGGGTGTTCTGAGTAAGGCTTTTTATTTACGCGTTGAAGTAGTTTTGGTGCTGTGATAATTGGGTGCTTGAAAAACTGCCGTCGAATTTCACGTCCAAGAATTTCTCCAATTAAGCTTGGCACGGCGTTACCTATTTGACGCTGAACCTCAGTTCGTCCTCCTAGAACTTCGTAATCATCAGGGAACGTCTGTAGCCTACACATCTCTCGAGCTGAAAGACGCCTATTTTTCCAGTGAAAAGGGCCTATAGCGCTACCGGGTTGAGCTTGGATTGTCCATGACGGCTTGTCTTTAGCTAACTTCAACAGGAAGCTCCAGTAACGTGTTCTCCATCCAAATAACGGCAATCCTTCTCCTCTGTTTGTGTGGTGAAGATAGTTCTTCCCTTCCGGTACACTACACAGCAGATCGCCCCATTTTCCGGTAGCGGCTAGATCAGGGTGAGATAGATGCTCAAGGTCGCCTATTGCATCCCAGGCGGTACGCCATACTTCTCTGGGGAATAAGTCTAGGTCCTGCGCCTCAGGATCTCTATGTGTAGGTGCAGGGAAATTAAATGGTTGCCCGTCCCGGGAGCCTATAATGAACACCCGCTCACGAACTTGTGGTACACCGAAATCCGCTGCGTTTATCACGCCGAGATTAAAGTTGTAGTTGGTTCCTTCCTCAGAATTGATATTCTTAATTATGTTTTTTAACAGAGAAATTGCTTCATCTTTGCCTTTGTAAGTGATGCCGAAGACATTCTCCATAAGGAAGGCTTTGGGCTTTAAGTCTCTCAAAACCCGAAGGTATGCTGTAAGGGTATCCGCCCGAGGATCATCCAGACGCTTTGTATCGCCTTTAGACCAATATGCAGCTTTTGAAAATGGTTGACACGGCGGGCCGCCGATTAATAAATCAGCGTCAGATTTTAGAAAGCCACCTGTGGATCGTATTTGGTCACTACTCACAAGGTGAATATCGTCATGTACAACATTCCATTGCGGCCTGTTATGGCGAAGGGTTGTGCAGGCCCATTTATCAAACTCTATCGCAACGGATGTTTCGAAGCCGGCAGCTTCAAGACCTAGATCTAAGCCGCCGGCCCCGGTGTAGAGGCTAATTGTCTTGAGCATGGGAGGGTATTGCCTTACCTTGAAGGATTTTGGGCCTAGGGGGAGCATCGTACAGTGCTCCGCAAAGAAAATCTAACATAATTGTATTGGTGGTACAAGTGATTGAGGTCAAATTGAGAGCTGTGATGTCAGCCTATGCAGAGAGAACAGGCCAAAAAATTACCTACCAGCAGCTTGCTGAGCGTTCTGGGCTGTCAAAAGCCACGCTGGAGGCTCTGGGTTCGCGGCCAGATTACAATGCAACGCTTTCGACAATTGACGCTCTCTGCTCTTGTCTGATGTGCAGTGTTGGAGACTTGCTTGAGTTTAAGCAAACGACCGATCCTACGGCCAACTGACATGACTATTAGAATCGATCATCGTATTGCAAAAGAAGTTCTCTATTTAGAGGTTGAAAATTCTTCCAACGCTCCTTTGGATGTGTTTTCTGAAGAGTGGTTAGGCAAAATAAATCATCTTTCTGAACTGTGCCCTCCGAGGAAGAGCGCAACATTCATCGCTGCAATTGGTACCGCTCTACTAGCAAAGGCTATTGAGCCCGCAGTGGATGTTTATTGTTTGCTAGACCGCGATGGTGGTGAAAATTCTTATTCTGCGAGATCCTTGGCGGATAATGTTTGGGCTAAACATCGAGCGCTATTAGGTATTGATTTGGGCGCTAATGGCCCTAATCCACTGAATAATACGCCATTTATTGGTAAGGCGCGCATAGATGAAATTGAAAACGTCAGGAATGCTGCTGGGTTTAATTATCTGAATGATTGTCTTCGCGAGTTAGAAAGTTACACCACGACAGCTCAAGCTCGTTTGGCTCTACGTGGTTTCATTATCGCGAGGAAAAGAGATTTTATTACAACATTTTTTGCCGGCGAAACTGCGGGTGATTATTTTGTGCTACCTACGCTCGAATCGGCGATTCGAGCGTTAATCATGGTTGATAGTGAAGATGGACGCTGTGCCCAAGCGGTTGCGGCAGGACTTTTAGCCTCTAACTCATCGACTAGTGATCTAGAAGTCGGTCACATTAATGATCCTGATAGAAATTTCCCTCTTGATATTGGAATTTATTACGCTGAGGGGGATGACAGGCGGTTGTCTGTTGCTGTGGAAGTTAAGGATAAGCCTGTAGGAACAGCGGAAGTTTTGTCCTCTGTAGAAAAAGCGTTAAAGTTTGGTGTTGGGACAGTGATCTATTTGGCTATTTCTCCTCGCCAGACTCAAGCTGATTTTAGGGTTGAGGCCATTCGTTCGCGGGATATGGGGTGTAAGTTGATTGTGTATACCACATGGGCTGACTTTATTAAAACATGCATCGGCTTTTCAGATGAGTCCAGTGCAGTGCTTTATTCTAATGTTTATCGGATGATTGGTCGTTATTTGCAAGAGTTGGGTGTGAGTCAAGCAGGAATAAGCATTTGGGAAGGGTTTGCTGGGGAGTGATTTATTGCAGTTAGTTCTGATGCGTTGCTAAATGGTGACTCATTATTTTGGTTTTTGTTAACTTTGTTAATTCTCTGTCTTCATAGGTGCCGGGTTCGGTCAGGTTTTCGACTTGTTTCGGATTCAGCTTACCCATTGGATTTCCCCTGGCGTCCGCTCTGTCCCCCCCCCCACCTGTCCTCCCACTTCATCGTCGGATGAGGTCAAATGGCGTTAAACACCATCGGACAGGGGAATGCCTGAAAGCCCCTGAATAGCTAAGCTATCAGGAAAATTTTTTTGATGGGATAGGGTTATTTCGGACAATTAAAAAGCCGGCTTGTGGCCGGCTTCTCGGGGACTGCTTCAGCTTGTTTTTGACAAACCTCACCAGCCTTCAAATCGCTCAGCCCACGTTGCGTCGGGCTGAATAGTAAGGGCATCCGCGGGAACTCCTCCGCTTCGCCGAGCAGGGTGGATAGCGCAAAGCCACCCCCTGCCAAATGTGGGCCGCATGATACCCACATTCACCTCAAATGCCCACCTCCGGATCCGATTTAGAGCCTTCCCAGCCCAATAAATGCTCATCCAGCGGCACGGGTGGGCGGCGGTTATTCAGGGTGGACCACCAGAACACCCAGCCCACGATCTGGAAGTTCTGCTCGAAGCGTTGCTCGTACGTGAGGTATTCGTCGGGGTGTTCGCTGGCGTTGTGGCTGCGCATGCGCAGGCCGCCGCCTGGGCGGTTGTAGAGGTATTTGATGCGCAGCATGCCGTCGTGTTCTACGGCGTAGATTTCGCCATCGATGATTTGGGTGCGGCCTCGGTCGATGGCGAGGGTAGCGCCTTGTTGGATGATGTCGATCATGCTGTTGTCGACCATGTAGGCGCCCAGGGCGCGGTCGGGGTTTACGGTGAGGGTGTCGAGGGTGTGTTGGGAGACGCGGATGCGTTCGCTGGAGGTGAAGGAAGGGTGGAGGTCGATCTCCACGTCGGTTTTTTCCGGAGGGCAGGCTGGGTCTGCGAGGTATTTGCCGCGTCCTTCGCGGGTGTTGGTCAGTCCTTTTCGGGTGTCCGGGCCTTCCAGCAGGAAGTTGGCCGGTGGGTGTTTGGGGCCTTCGCCGGTGCGTAGCCAACGGCTGGAGATGCACAGCAGTTCTGCGATCTCGTTGAGTCGGCCCATGGGCACGCCGCGCTTGAACCAGTTGTTCACGTGTTGGGGCGTGACGCCGCGGTTCTTGGCGAAGTCGGAGGCGGAAAGGTGAACTTCCCGTAATAGCGCTTTTAAACGATCACCTGATGTATTCATAAACGCAGAGCTTACTGACCGGGAAAACAGATCAAATAAACCATGCGTTGAGTTGCGCTTGTAGGTTTTTACTTAGTTGTAGTTCGATGCGCCGGATTCAAGCGGCAACTAAACGAGATCTATAAGTTTTTGAACTTGTCGTTTAATTTTTCCCACAAAAAAAGCCCCGAATGATCGGGGCTTTTTTTATTGCCGGGGCAATGAGGAGCGGGTATCAGCCTTTGTAGGCAGCGACCGACTTCAGGATCTCGGCGCGGGCGGCGTCTGCGTTGCCCCAACCGTCGATCTTCACCCATTTGCCTTTTTCGAGGTCTTTGTAGTTCTCGAAGAAGTGTTTGATCTGCTCCAGCAACAGTGGTGGCAGGTCGGTGTATTCCTTCACGTCCACGTACAGCTGGGACAGCTTGTCGTGTGGTACCGCGATAACTTTGGCATCGCCGCCGCCGTCGTCGGTCATGTTCAGGATGCCGACTGGACGTGCGCGGATCACCGAGCCTGGTGCAACCGGGTAAGGGGTTACGACCAGCACGTCGAGGGGGTCACCGTCGTCGGCCAGGGTGTTGGGGATGAAACCGTAGTTGGCCGGGTAGAACATTGGGGTGGCCATGAAACGGTCAACGAACAGGCAATCGCTGTCTTGTCGATTTCGTATTTGATCGGCGCGTGGTTGGCCGGGATTTCGATAGCGACGTAGATGTCGTTCGGCAGGTCTTTGCCCGCCGGAATCTTGCTGTAGCTCATTGGGCGGTGCCCCCGTTAGTTGACCAAAAACACTTGGCCGGATTGACCAAAAAGTGGCGGCGATTATAGGCATATTCCGCCGCCG